>JAABUT010003932.1_pt1 | contig 12224 bp, 15 predicted proteins | sample 5559281 | NCBI WGS metagenome assembly JAABUT01 (sample SAMN10711880, study PRJNA513359) | rock metagenome | isolation source: Antarctica rocks | place: Antarctica: Victoria Land, Ricker Hills nord | collected 2016-01-04
GATCCCTCGCAGTCAAGGTGACCGTGAACTCCTTCGGACGAGGCACGCCGTCAACTCCTTCTGGTCGAGTATCAACCAGAACAGCCGACCACACATACCCATCAAATTAGAGGCGACACGCTACTAGCGAGTAGTACATCAGCGTTTCGTCTGATATCGCTATAATGACAACTCAATTTTCTGGAAGAAGGGCGAGCACCATGAGTGGGTCGGGGGCCAGTCCGGGGTGCGCGTGCCGGTGCAGCAGCGCGGCGGCCTGGTGCCAGGTCTCGGCGATCCGGGCCGGGCCGGGTTGCTGGTCGACGTGCAGGGGCTTAAGACGGGCTTAAGACGGTCGACCTGGCTGATCATCTGGGTGACCCGGACACTGAGGTAGTCGGCATCGTTGGTCCCCGGGGTTCAACGGACGGGTTCGGTATGGCGGCGAGGACCTCGTAGGCGCCATGCAGGACGCCTGGGTACCCAGCGGCCAGGGACGGCCCGTCGCTGGGTATGGCCTGGGCGAGCAGCCGGCGGGCGTCGCGGTCCGCGGCGGCGAGGAGGTCTCCGACGCTCGCCTCACTCATGGTGGCTCCGCACGCGTACAGGGCGTCGGAGATGCGCAGCCGGCCGAGGAACAGCGGCAGGTTCTCCAGCTCGTCGGGGACGTCCTCGAGCTCGTCCCGGGCGGCCATCAGCAGCTGGAGCGGGTCAAGGCCGGCCTGCGGGCTCGACGGAGGGCAGCTGCCGCAGCGGGGTCTTGGTCGCTGCGCGGAGGGTCTCGGCGACCGATCCGGACCAGCTGAGCGTCCAGGTGCCAGATCGCCAGGTCGTCCAGGATGGAGGTGGCGCTCTCGCCGCGGGCGGCACATTCGCGTTCGGCTCTGTCAAGCAGCGTGACGACGGCCGCCAACGGTGTCGGTGTCGGCGGCGGACTGGTGGTCATGGTGATCTCCTTGTAACTTGGGTTTGGTTGCCCAGCACGGTCGCCGCGGCCGCGTCTTCGTGGGTAGGCGACGTCCGGGTCTGCGTACGGTGGGGCTGGCGCCCCCGCCCGGTGTGAATAACCCCTCTCTGTGGTGCCTGGCGCGGCCGGTTCCCTGGGCCGCCGTCCACTTCGGTAAGCACACGGAGCGGGGGTGGGCTGGACACCTGACGGCAAAGTCTCTTCGGGAGCTTCTGTGGGTGCCTCGAGGGATGATCCGGTCACCGCCCCAAACACCGGCGCCGGGAAGCACACCGCGGCCGGTTCAAAGGGGTGGCGTCATGGACAACTGCAGGTGGTGGACGGTGTCGGGCCACGCGGCCGCGGTGGCGCGCCGGCTGACCGGATCCCAGCTCGGGGCAGCGATGTTCACCACCTTCGCCGGGATCCTCGCCCTACCGCCGCGGCGCGGTAGCGCTGGGCCGGTTCGCGGTCGGGGCCCTGGCGCTGACTGACTCGGCCGGGGGAGCGGCTGGCAGTCACCACGGTGCTGCGCTACCGACCGGCCGGCAGTCCTGGCTCGATGCGGACGTTCGACGGCTCACGCCTGATCGACGGGTACGTCACGCCCCAGGCCAGCAGGGGGTGTTCGCTCCCGGCGGTCACACCGTCGCGGTCGGTGAGCGCTCCGTCGGCGCCGGGGGGCCCCAGCCTGGACCTGCAGGCGGCGACCAAAACCGGCTCTTCACAATCGAGGGTGTAGTTGGGGTCTGAATCCGCCGGTTTCGAGGAGTGATCTGGCGATGGTATGTCGCCCTCGTGGTTATGTTGACCGGCGCCGTGGGTGCCCTGGTCGTGCGGCGATCAGCGGTTGAGCCGGTCAACATAACCGTGCGGGGTCGTGTCGGGGTTCGCTTGATCTGACCGGGCGGTCGCTGGGATCGCCTGGCTTCGGGTCGAGGAGGACCGAGATGGTGATTCATCGTGATCAGCGCCGCGCCGATGTGCGGGGCGTGCTGGACGAGTTCGAGGGGTGGCTGTTGCGGGAGCGCTCGGCGCAGGAACGCACCGCCGTCGCATACACCGCCCGTGTCGCAGCCTTCGTGGAGTGGTTGCCCGCGCCGGTCGATCAGTCGCTGCGGAAGCTGACCGCGGCCACTGTGATCGAGTGGGTGAACCTGGAAGCCGCGCGCGGGTGGAAGGCATCGACTCTGGGCAAGCAGCTGGTGATGCTGCGCTCGTTCCTGCAGTACTGCCACCGCTGCGGGCGGACGGGGCAGGACCTGTCCAGGGTGGTGCCGCACGCGGCGGCGTGGCGGCTCTCCTCGATCCCGAACCCGGTGCCTGCCGGCACGATCGAGGCGCTGTTCAACACGCTTGATCTGCGTTCGGCGAAGGGGATGCGCGACCGGGCGATCCTGCTGCTGCTCACCGGACTCGGACTGCGCGCGTGTGAGATCGCCGGGTTGCGGCTCGATGACATCGGTTGGCGCACCGCAAGCCTGCGCATCCGGGGCAAGGGCGACCGGGTCGATGAGCTCCCGCTGCCCGCCGAGGTCGGTGAGGCGTTGGAGGACTATGTGCTCCACGGCCGCGGCGGCAGGGTCGAGGGCGAGGGGGTGTTCTGGACCGTGATTGATCCGGTCCAGCCGCTGACCACCAACGGGGTCTGCGGGACCGTCCGGCAGATCTGTATCAAGGCCGGGGTGGAAAAGTTCGGGCCACATCGACTGCGGCACACGTTCGCGACCGGGATGCTCGCCTCCGGAGCGACGTTGCAGGAGGTTCAGGGCTGCTGCGCCACGCGCATCTGCGCACGACCGCGCTCTATGCCAAGGTCGACACGAACCGGCTCACTCAGCTCGCCCCTGAGTGGCCCGCTGCCGCATCTGGCAGGTGGGCACGAATGAGCGGGCTGCGCGAACTCCTGGACGGCTATCTGGCGACCAGGCGGGCGCTGGGGTTCAAGCTGACCGCGCCAGGAAAGACGCTCGACGCGTTCGTCGGCTGGATGGAAGAGGCCGGCGAGTCGACGATCCGACGCGACCTGGCCACTGCGTGGGCGTCACAGTTCTCCCGTGGCACGGTGCTGGAGCGGTTGAACTACGTCCGTCAGTTCGCTGAGCACGTCGCCTGGTTCGACCCCGCGACCGAGATTCCCGTTCTTGACGGGCGACCCTACGGCGCTCATCGTCCTCGCCCGCTGATCTTCACCAGGGGGCAGATCGACACCATGCTGGCCGCGGCGGGGACACTGACCCCACCGGTCCGAGCAGCGTCCTGGCAGACCCTCCTCGGGCTGCTGACGGTGACCGGGATGCGGATCAGCGAGGCCCGGAACCTGAACGACGACGACATCACCGGCGACGACGAGGCCGGTGACGGCAGCGGATGGGCACGGGTCACCGACACGAAGTTCGGCAAGTCCCGGCTCGTCCCGCTGCACGCGACGACGATGACCGCGATCCAGAGATACCGGAGGCTCCGCGATCGCACGTTCCCGGTCCCGAAGACGACCGCGGTGTTCGTCGCCCGCCGCGGTACCCGGATCGCTCGCTCGACCGCGGGGAACACGTTCCGCGAGATACGAGAGGCCGCCGGCCTGGCCGGCGGCCCAACCGAACCGGCCGCCAGGTTGCACGACTTCCGGCACTCGTTCGCGACGAACACCCTGATCGGTCACATCCGAGCCGGAGGACACGTAGATGCGATGATGCCGGTGCTGTCGGCCTGGCTCGGGCACGTCGGTCCGGAAGCAACCTACTGGTACCTATCGAACACGCCGGAACTCGCGGCTGCTCTCGCAGAACGCATCCACGCGAGCGGGGCCGGTGATGAGTGACCTCGCGCCGTTGCTGCAACGGTTCTTCACCGACAAGCTCGACCGGCATCTGAACGCCAGCGTCCACACGAAAGCCGCCTACGCCGACACGTTCCGGCTCCTGCTGACCTACGCTCAACGAGCAACCGGCATCGCGCCGTCGGCGCTGACGCTGGCCGACCTCGACGCGGACCTGATAGGCGGGTTCCTTCAGCACCTGGAAACCGACCGCGGGAACTCCGCCGCCACCCGCAACGCCCGCCGGGCTGCGCTGCGGTCGTTCTTCACGTATGCCAGTTACCGGGCACCGGACGCGATCGCGACGATCAGCCAAGTCCTCGCGATCCCCGCGAAACGCACGGAGACCACGCTCGTGTCGTTCCTCACCGTCCCCGAAGCCGAAGCGCTCATCGCCGCCCCGGACACTCGCACCTGGCTCGGCCGCCGTGACCGGCTCCTGCTGCACCTGGGCATCCAGACCGGGCTCCGCGTCAGCGAGCTGACCAGCCTGCGCATCGACAGCATCCAGATCGGCCCGCACAGCCAACTCGAATGCCTCGGGAAGGGCCGCAAGCAACGCGTGATCCCGTTGCAGAAGAACACCGTCAAGCTCCTGACCGCCTGGCTCAGCAAGCTCCCGTCAGCACTGGACGGGCCGCCGTTCCCGACCAGCACGGGCACGGCGCTGACCCGAGCCGCTGTCGGCAAACTCGTCACCCGGCACGCCGCGACAGCGGCCGAGCGGTGTCCTTCGTTGGCCGGGAAGAACGTCACGCCGCACACGCTGCGGCACACCTGCGCGATGAGTCTGCTGCACGCCGGGATCGACACCGCGAGCATCGCGCTCTGGCTCGGACACGCGAACATCCAGACCACGCAGATCTACCTCACGCCGACCTGGAACTCAAGCGGCGGACCTTGGACCGCGTTCCCGCCCTCGACGAGCGGCCACCGGCGCCCTACCAAGCCTCGGATGCTCTCATCGCGTTCCTCAAGAACCGGTGACACCCGCACGGTTATGTTGACCGGCTCAACCGCTTCGCCGCACGACCAGGGCACCCACGGCGCCGGTCAACATAACCACGAGGGCGACATACCATCGCTTATGCGGAATTCCGCATAAGCGATGTAGTTGGTGAGGTTGCGGAAGCCGATACGCGGCCTTCGGACCCGGGGTCAAGGGGGTGGGCTGGACGGTGCGTCGCGTTTGAGTCGGTCGACGTGGCGCTGGAGGCTGGTGATGAGGCGGGCGTGGCGGGCGATCTCGCTGTCCCAGCCCCGTTGGACGGCGTCGTCGTGGAGTGCCTGGGCGTCGGCGAGCTGGTCTTGCAACTGGGGCAGGAACTGGCTGCTGGTCTGGTAGTTGTCGCAGTTCTCGCAAATGTTGGCGTACGGGCAGGCTTCGGCGGCGAGGTGGCGCGCGAGCAGTAGCCGTGGGCGACGCGGGTTTTAATCATCTCGCTGTCCAGCCAGGCGATTCGGTCGGGGACGACGGGATGACCGGAGACCACCAGCGGCAAGGGTCGTCGCTGGTGCAGTTTGGTCATGGCGGCGTCGTAGGCGCCGCGGACGGTGCCGTTGGACAGTGCGGCGTACCCGCAGCGTCATCTGTGGGCTCACGTGTCCGAGGAGGGCCATCAGGGCCTGCAGGCTCATGCCGGCGTTGACGAGGCTGGTGGCGTAGGTGTGGCGCTGCTGATGGGGGTGATCCGTAGTGGCTGCCCGGTGGGGCCGACCAGCCCGGCGGCGCGGGTCGCGTCCTCGATGCCGCGGCGGATTCGGGTGGATTCGATGCGGGCGCCGGCGATGAGGAACAGGAAGTCGACTGGCCGGCCGTGGCGGGGGTGCGTCAGGGCACGCTGGCGGCCGCGGATGGACATCCATGCGTCGAGGGCGGTGAGGGTGTCGGGGTCGAGTGGGGCGACGCGTTCGGTGTTGAGCTTGCCGAGCGGCACCTTCAGCCAGGTGCCGTGGCGGGGTAGCTCCCCGAGGCAGTCCAGTTCTAGGTCGAGCAGTTCACCGAGGCGGAGCCCGGTGCCGCGCAGGAGGACCAGCCCGGCGCGCGCGGCGACGTCGTCGAGCTGGGCGACGGCCGTCATGAACGCCTGGTCGACATCGGGTGGAAGAGCCCGTGGCAGCGGCGCCGGCAGCCGGGGAATGTCGCCGCGGTGCAGCACGATCGTGGGTGGCCGGTCGGCCTACCCCCAGATGGTCAGGTCATCGAAGAAGCTGCGCAGCTAGCGGACAGCGCGCGCATGGTGGCTGACCGAGATGGTGCGGCCGTGGCCGGCGAGCCTGCCCTGGCAGGCGCGGGAGGCGTCGTAGCCGAGGAACTCCTCGAGGTGGTGACGGCGCAGCTGGCGCAGGGTCGTGACCGATGGGTGGTGCTCGCCGAGCCACCCTGCGAACAAGGCCAGGCTAGCGGCTCAGGACTCGACCGTTTTGGGGCGCAACGTCGTTGACACAATCCGCAGGTAGCGCACCATGGCCTCGCGGATGGCCGGCTGTGGCAGCGCGGCCATCCGCTGCTCGAGGGTGGTGTGGCGGGCGTTGCCGTGGTCGGGGGGCTGGTCCACCACGCCGAGCTGGTAGCAGACGGTGTGCAGGCTGTGCATCAGACCGCGCAGGCTGTCGCGGTGGCGTGAGGGCAGTGTCACTGCCGCGGCGATGTCCACGCGGACCGCGGACAGATCCTCCAGGCTGATCTGATCCAGGCAGGTCTGACGAGTCAGGCACACCATCGCCAGCGCTGTCGTAGAGACCCGGTACACCCATTCCGGCACCCAGCCCATCGCCTCGGCGATGGCGGCCACTCGGGCCACCTGGTCGGGGTTCATCCGGGCCCAGGTGACGTAGTGGGAGCCCTTGGACTTCGCGGCCAGCAGCTCGACATCGGGGCGGACCGCGCCGACCGCGAAGCACCACGACAGGAAGGGCCACGCGTACAGCCGTCGAGCCTCGACGATCCGGTCCAACGCGGGCCGCTCCATCCACACCTGCAGTTCAGGATGACGATCCAGGAGCTGTTCCGCGCCCCGTCGACGCAGCCGTTTCGCTTGGTCGTTGCGTGGCAGCCCGGCCACGAACAAGGCGTGCTGCTGCTGCAGCGACAGGGCGGGTCGCTCGAGTGCAGGCTGGACCGGCAAGGTCGCCGCGGTCACCGGGCACCTACCGATGACGCCGATGACACTGCTCGAGCGCGGGCGTACTCCACGTCGAGTGTCTCGATGCTCAGGTGCACGTACCCGGCGGTGGTCTCCGGGCTGGCATGCCCCATCAGGTCACGCAGCACCAGCAGGTCGATGCCCGCGGCGGCGAGCTCGGTGCCGTAGGTGTGCCGTAACCGGTGGGGACGGACCCTGGGGGTGCCGGCCAGGTCCCGGTGCGTGCGGAAGATCCGTCGTAGCGCTGCCTCGCCCATCGGCTGGCCACGGGTCGGACCACGCAGCACGACGAAACACTGCGGTACCGGGCAACCCGGCGGACGCTCCTCGCGCAGGTAGCGGTTCAGCTCGGTGAAGAAGTCGCCGTCCACCGGAACGACCCGCTCCTTACCTCCCTTGCCGACCACCCGAACCCGCCGAACTCCAAGGTCAACATCGGCCAACCGCAACGAGCGGACCTCCGCCGACCGCAGCCCGCCCAAGAGCATGCCGAGCACCATCGCCCGATCGCGTGCCGTCCTCAGATCGGACAGGAACGCCGCCACATCCGCCAGGTCCAGCGACTCCGGCAGGCGGCGCGGCTGCATCACCAGCCGGCCACCGGTCTGCTTACGCGACCCGCCGAGGTGCCCGAGTAGACCCCGGCACCGTTCCCCCGCTCGGACCCGACGGCCAGCGGGTACCGGGTTGAGCGACCGGATACCGCAAATCACCAAGTACTCGAACAGCGCCCGCAACGCCGCGACCCGCCGGTTCGTCGTCGCCGGTGCCGTCTCCTGGGCCCGCAACGGGACGACCACCTGCCCGGTAGCCGACGCTGGGCGCCAGCCCAGGTAGTCGAACACGTCGGTCGGCACGACCGAGTCCAAGCTGAGGCCGGTCTCGTTGCAGAACCGCAGAAAGCTCAACAGGTCAAACGCGGAGGCCCGACGTGTGGCGGCGGCGAAGTTGCGGACAGACAGGTGTTCCAAGAATTGGTTGACCAACTCGACATCGCCGCCGGCTCCAACCAGCCGGTGCCGGCCTGCTGCTGCTTCCACCCGAAGCTCCATCGGCGCTCCTCCTCGAACACCCGACACCATCAGTGTCGACCTCACCCGTCACCTTCACCGGCACCTCGCAGACCACGGCGAGTCCTGCCGGTGAAGGCCGGTTAACCGATACGCGGCGGTGGAGCTCGATCAGGCACAGATGGCTTCGGTGGGCCCGTTGGAGGTGCCGGGGCGGTCGAAGTAGGCCAGGACGTCGGCGGCGCGGTGTTTCAGGGTCCGCCCGAGCTTGCGTACCTCGGTCAGTGCTGCGGGGACGGCGTGGCTGACGGAGTCGATGAGCTTCGTCATCAGGTTGCGTGCTTGCTCGCGGTCGGGTTCGCGGTAGGCGGTGATCATCCGTTGGTAGATGCCCCAGGTCGCTTCGACCTCGATGTGCTCCTCGGCCGCGAACAGGGCTGTCAGCCGGGCGCGTTGCTTGTCGGTGAGCAGGTCGGCGCCGGTGTGCAGGGTCCGGCGGGAGGTGAAGACCGGGGCTGTTGGCCAAGCTCGTCCTCGGCGCCTTCCTGGCGTCCATGGCAGACCGTCGTGCGAGCGCTCGGCAGCGGGCTTGCCGGCATGTCGGTTGCCACCTGCCTCAGCCACGGCCAGCCCCTCGGTGCGCTGCTCGCACTGTGCCTGCTCGCCGACCTCGCCCTGGCCCACCTCAGCCGTCGACGCCACTGGGCTGCCGCCCGGCGCAGCACGGTTCCCTCCCTCGCCCCCCGCCTGACGGACTCGGGTTCGAAGAGTGTCCCGGTCGAGCCTTGAGAGGAGCTGGGATGAGTCTGGCGTTCTACGCCGGCGCGATGTTCACCCTAGGCGCCGCCCTGATCGGGTGGTGGGCCGCCGACCGGCTCCATGAGCAGGTCCGGTCCGCGCGCGGCACGAAACCGCTCAAGGACGGAGACCGTCCGTGACGGCGCTGCCGCAAGCCCTCTCGCCGATGCGCGCGGTGCCCGGCGCCCGCCCACGAACGACAGCGGCTGGGCGTACGAGGTGAAGTTTGCTGGCGGCGCATTCTGGCGGCCGTCGCAGACGACCACGTCACCCTGACCACGCCCGCAACGACAACGATGTGACCGCCTCCTATCCCGAACTGCAAGGCCTCCCCGCCCAACTCCGCTCGCGCCCCACCGTCCTCGACGGCGAGGTCGCCGTGTTGGACATCGGCGGGCGCACCGACTTCGGGCTGGTCCAGTCCCGGCCATCGTCGGCGACGGCGCCACGATCCTTGAACAGAGCAAGGCCCAGGGCCTGGAAGGCATCATGGCCAATCGCCGCGACTGGCGCTGCCTGATCAGCCGGCGGAGTCTGAGCTGGTTGAGAATAAGAAACATTCGTCGCACGTCCGCCGTGATCGTCGGCTGAACGCCGGGGGAGGCCGGCCGCGCCGGGCAGAGACTGCCCGTTGACACCTACCGACCGAGCGCCACCGATTGAGTCGCCAGCGTCGTCTTGTCGATGACGAGCACCATGTGGTTGGGCAGTAGTTCCCAGCCGTCTGCGTCGGCCGGGACGAATCCTGAGGACGCGACGATGACGGCGTCGTTGGTGATGTGGTGGTGCAGGTTGAAATGCGTCGCGTGGTCCACCGAGGCGCTTTCGCCGGCCGTCGGGGGCGATGAGCTGGGTGCGGCGTCGGGATCGTGGTCGTTGATCGCGTACACCGCCGACGGCGTCTCGAGCAGCGCGTTCAGGCTGCTCGGCCGGAAGTCCCGGGTCAGTCGCCCGACGACGCGCGTGATCGCCGCCGGAAGGTCGGTGCCGGGCTGCTCGAGCTCGGCCATTATCGCGAGGAAGTACTTCTCGCTGTCGGTGGTGCCTTGCAGTCGGCTGCTCCACGGCTCTGGGACGACGGAGTCGAGTTGGTTGACCGGGTAGATGGCGCCGTTGTGCATGAAGACGTTGCCGCTGTACGTGAACGGGTGCGTGTTGCGCAGCTCGATCGGCAGCCCCGGCGTGGCCCAGCGAGTATGGACGAGGCCGGCACGCGTCGCGCGCGTCGTCAGCACCGCGGCGAACGCCGGATCGGTGTCGGCGCGCAGCGTCGATCTCTCGACGGTCGGTCCGTCGGGTCCGTCGAGAGCAGCTCCCCAACCGTCCGCGTGATACCGGGCCAGGCGCACGAACGCCGCGACGGCTTCATCACCGAGCACCTCGCGCGCCGTCGCCGGCTCGCGCGAGACCCAACCCAGTAGGCGGCACATCAGACGTACTTGCCCATTCCTCCGGCGACGTCGATGGACGTACCGGTGAGGTAGCTCGCCCGGTCCGATGCCAGGAACGCCACGAGTCCGGACACCTCGTCGACGTCGCCGAATCGCCCAAGGGGCACCTCCTTGCTCGCCATCGCGGTGAAGAATGTTTCCTGTGACATCTCCGGGGGCGTCCCTGCCGGATGTTCTCCCATTGCGGCGTGACGACGAAGCCGATGTTGACGCTGTTGACGAGGATGTCTTCGGGGCCCAGCTCGATCGCGAGGGCCTTGCTGAAGTTGAGGCAGGCGGCGCGGTTGACGGAGGTGGCGAAGAAGGCCGGGTCTGGATAACGAGCGTAAATCGCGTTGATGTTGACGATACGCGCCGCGCCGCTGGCCCGCAGGTGCGGCAACGCGGCCCGCGAGCAGCGGATCTGTGAGAAGAGCTTGACGTCAATGTCGCCCTGCCACGCCTCGTCGGTTAAGGTCTCGAAGCGGCCGGGGTGTGCGGCACCGGCGTTGTTGACCAGGACGTCGATGCCGCCGAGGGCATCCGCTGCTGATGCGATAAACGCTTCGACCTCGTCGGCCTGGGTGACGTCGGCGACGAAGCCATGCACGAAGCCGCCATCGCCACCCAGCCTGGCCGCGGCGTCCTCGACCTCGGCTGGTGTGCGCGCGCAGATCGCGACGTGAGCGCCTTCCGCGACCAGCTCGCGGGCGATGGCGTACCCGATGCCCTTGGAACCGCCGGTGACGACGGCCCGACGGCCTGAGAGGCCCAGCTCCATCAGGCCTGCGCCCGGTCGCCGGAGATCTGGCTGGCGGTGAGCTGGGCGGTGGCGTGATCCACCATCGTGCTGCGCGGCGGGTTGAAGAAGTCGACCTCGAAGCAGGAGGCGTCCTTGGTGCGAGCACCGTGTCGCACCCACGAGGGGATAACGGCGACGTCGCCCGCCCGCATGAGGCGGACGTTGCCGTCGATCTCGAATTCGAACTCGCCCTCGAGCACGAGGACGATCTGCTCCTCCTGGTGGGAGTGCATCGGCGCCTCGGTGTGTGGCGCGAATCGGACGAAGTTCGTCAGGGTGCGGTCTCCGAGCACCGGCCGGAACTCCAGACCCGGCAGGATCTCGACAGGCGCGACGGCGTTGACGTCGACGAACCGGCCGTCGGCGGTCGGTGTCCCGCCACTCTCGGTCACGAAGTGCGAAGCATCGGTCATCGGATCTCCTGGGAGGTGGTGGTGAACAGCGCCGCCAACCGGCGGACGCCCTCGTGAACGTCGGGTTCGTTTACCCTGCTGAAGGAGAGCCGCATCTCGCACTGCCCTTGGTGGTCGGCGTAGAACGGCGCACCCGGCACGTACGAGACCCGCGCCTCGCGTGCCCTGCCTGCCAGCGCGGCGGTGTCGATGCCGGTGGGGGCGGTGAGCCAGGTGAAGAAGCCGCCGGTGGGGATGGTCCAGGTGACGCCGGGGGGCATGGAGGCGTCAAGCGCGCTCATCATCGCGGCGGACCGACGGGCGTACAGCGCGCGGGAGAGCTCGAGCTGTACGTCGAGGTGGCCTCCGCGGATGTACTCCTCGACGAGTCGCTGCCCGAACGCGCCCGAGCACTGGTCGGAGTTTTGCTTGGCCTCGATCATCTGCGCGACGATTGCGTCGGGGCCAGCGGCCCATCCGAGGCGCACGCCGGGGAAGAACACCTTGGAGAAGGTGCCAACCTGAACGACGACGTCCGGGGCGAGTTCCCACAAGCTGGTGGCGCGTATCCCGGTGAAGGACAGCTCGCGGTACGCCACATCCTCCACTATCAACATCCCGTAGCGCTCGGCGAGCGTTGTCAGAGCCGTCCGGCGGTCCATCGACATCGTGCGCCCCGACGGGTTCTGGTGGTCCGGGATCGTGTACAAGAACTTCGGTCGAAGGCCGCCGGCCAGCAGGTCCGCCAGTGCCTGAACGTTCAAGCCCGACTCGTCCATGGGCACACCGCGGACGTCGGCCTCGTAGCCCTTGAAGCCCATGATCGCCCCGAGGTAGGAAGGCGCTTCCACCAGGACGACGTCGCCGGGATCGATAAGGCTCTTTGACAGCAGTTCCAACGCG
>JAABUT010003934.1_pt1 | contig 12220 bp, 12 predicted proteins | sample 5559281 | NCBI WGS metagenome assembly JAABUT01 (sample SAMN10711880, study PRJNA513359) | rock metagenome | isolation source: Antarctica rocks | place: Antarctica: Victoria Land, Ricker Hills nord | collected 2016-01-04
CACCGGGCTGATGGGCGGCGCCACGCCGTACCCGACCCACACCGGCATCCTGCTGTCGCTGGGGCGGATGAACCGCGTGCTGGACATGGACGCGGCCGGCTCGACGATGACGGTGGAGGCCGGCTGCGTGCTGGCGACCATCCAGGAGCAGGCCGGCCGCCACGACCGGCTGTTTCCGTTGAGTCTCGGTTCGCAGGGGTCGTGCATGATCGGCGGCAACCTGTCGACCAACGCCGGCGGCGCGCAGGTGCTGCACTACGGCAACACCCGCAACCTGGTGCTGGGGCTGGAGGTGGTGCTGCCCAGCGGCGAAGTATGGAACGGCCTGCGGGCGCTGAAGAAGAACAACACCGGCTACGACCTGAAGCATTTGTTCATCGGCGCCGAGGGCACGCTCGGCATCATCACCAAGGCGGTGCTGAAGCTGTGGCCGAAGCCGCAGGACGTGGCGACCGGCTGGATCGCCATCCCCTCGCCCCAGGCCGGCGTCGAGCTGCTGGCCCTGGCCAACGGCGCCAGCGGCGACACGGTGACCTCGTGCGAGCTGCTGCACCGGCTGGCCATCGACATGGCGCTGGAGCACATCCCCGGCACCCAGGACCCGCTGCCGTCCGACACGGTCTGGTACATCCTGATGGAATGGTCCTCCACCCGTGCCGCCGAGGGCGGCGGCATGACGGAAAGGATGGAGGACTTCCTCGGCGCCATGATGGAGCAGGGTTTGGTGCTGGACGCCACCGTCGCGCGTGCCGAGGCGCAGTCGCGCAACATGTGGCACATCCGCGAAAGCCAGGCGGACGCCAGCCGTGCCGACGGCCCTGCCGTCAGCTACGACATCTCGGTAGCCAGCTCGCGCATCCCGGCCTTCATCGAGCAGGCGAGTGCGGCGGCGCGCGAGATTCTGCCGACCATCCGCCCGATGCCGATCGGGCACATGGGCGACGGCAACCTGCACTTCAACTTCAAGGCGCCGGTCGGCATGGACCGCGAGGCCTTCGACCAGTACACCCAAGCGGTGACGCGATCGACCAACGACCTGGTGCGCGATTTTTCCGGGTCGATCTCGGCCGAGCACGGCATCGGGCAACTGAAGCTGGACGAGCTGGCGCATTATGCCGCGGCGGTTGAGCTGGACGCGATGCGGGCGATCAAGCGGGCGTTCGATCCGGGCAACATCATGAACCCGGGGAAGATATTCCGGATGTGACAGAACACGCGGCGAGTTGCCATGGAATGCGTGGAGTTCGAATGCCTGATTACAAGCTTCATTACTTCCCGGAGTCCGGCAACAGCTACAAGTTGGCTCTCATGCTGACGTTGTGCGGGCAGAGCTTCGAGCCGATCTGGACCGATTTCGGCAGCGGGATCACCTGGACGGACGAATGGCGTCGCCGCGTCAACGTCATGGGCGAGATACCGGTGTTGGTGGAAGATGGCGTCACCTTCACGCAGACCGCGCCTATCCTTCTGCGTTTGGCAGATAAGTTCGGGCGATTTCAGGGTTCCGACGAAAGCGAGCGCTTCGAAATCCTGCGCTGGTTGTTCTGGGACAACCAGAAGCTGAGTGGCTTCATGGCAGCCTATCGTTACAGACGCGCATTCGTCGAGGCGTCCGACCCTCATGTTCTTTCGTTCATGAAAGGCCGCGTCGACGATTTTCTGAGGATACTTGAGTCGAGGCTTGGCGAGTCACCGTTCATCGTGGGCGACGAGCCGACGATCGCGGATCTTTCGATGACCGGCTATCTGAGTTTCCCGCCAAACGAGAGCGGGTTCCACTTCAAGGACAGTCATCCGGCGGTCCACGCCTGGCTGCAGCGGATTGCGGCTCTGCCGGGATGGGTGGCCCCGTACGACGTTCTGCCGGGCGAGCGCTTGCGCTGCTACGTTTAGGGGCTGAAGCCTCGCTGGCTCGACCAAGCCGATTCTCAGGGCGCGGCATTCAGGATGCGACATCGAGGAGGGGGCGAGGCGAGACACCGGGAAGCAGGCAGAGCGGCACGACGGACCAAGGAGCAGCGCGGTGAGCCTGGGCGGAATCCGTAACCTCGATCATACCATCCTGCTGTGCAGCAAGATGGCTGAAACGCGCAGGTTCTACTGCGACATCATGAAATTCCCGATTGAAACCGACCTTGAGAACTGGGTCAGTTTTCGCATTGGCGCCGCGCTGCTGACGCTGCGGCCCCGCGGAGCGTGGACTGTCTGCGACGATGGGAAGTCAGTGCCCGGATCAGCGGCGATCCAGCTTGCTTTCCGCGTTCCCCCTCCGGCGGTAGATGCGTGCCACGCCGAATTGGTCGCCAAAGACGTGACAATTCTGCGGGGACCGACCGATCTGCCTGACTGGCGCCACCGAACGCTGTTCTTTCGCGATCCTGAGGACAACATCATCGAAGTCTACGCCGAATACTGAACAACGACGTGGGGGTCTGGCTGCGGATCACGACACTTCCGCATCCGGCCGTCGATGCTCGGCTCCATGCATCACGCCGCCCCGTCGAGCGCCACCGGCTTTCCCGTCTGTGCCGACAAGGTTGCCGCATCCGCGAGCAGCAGCGCCAGCAGCCCGTCTCGGCCATCCGGATCACAAGGGCCGCCGCTTCGCACCGCGGCCACAAAGGCGTCGAGCTCGGCGCGATACGCGTGGGCGTAGCGCTCCAGGAAGAACGGCAACGCCGGATCGGTGGTGAAGCCGCCCGCGTTGGCCGACTTCACGGCGGTCGATGTCACGTTGCCGGCCCGCAGCAGGCCCAGCGCCCCGTGCGCCTCGATCCGCTGGTCGTAGCCGTAGGTGGCGCGGCGCGAGTTGCTGATCTGGCACAACGCCCCGGACGCCGTGCGCAAGGTCACGGCCGCGGTGTCGACGTCGCCGGCCGCGCCGATGGCCGGATCGATCAGGCACGACGCGGCGGCGTAAACCTCGACCGGCTCCTCGCCCAGCAGGTGGCGGGCCATGTCCAGGTCGTGGATCATCATGTCGCGGAACAGCCCGCCGGACGCCGCGATGTAGCTCGGCGGCGGTGGCGAGGGATCGCGGCTGGTGATGGTCAGCAGCTCCAGCCGGCCGATCTCGCCGGCGGCCAGGCGCGCGCGCAGGCTGGCGAAATGCGGGTCGAAGCGGCGGTTGAATCCCACCATCAGCACCGTGCCGGCGCGTCGCACGGCGTCCAGGCAGGCGCGCACCCGGACCGCCGACAGGTCGACTGGCTTCTCGCAGAACACCGCCCGGCCGGCGGCGGCGGCGCGCTCGATGTAGTCGGCATGGGTGGGGGTGGGCGAGGCGATCAGCACCGCGCGGGCGTTGAAGGCGGCGTCCAGGCCGATCACCTCGCAGCCGGTCGCGGCGGCCAGGCGGGCGGCGGCGGCGGCATCGGGGTCGGCAATGCCGGCCAGGTTCGCACGCGGGTGGGCCGCGATGTTGCGGGCGTGGATCTGCCCGATCCGGCCGGCGCCGATGACGGCGATGTTGAGCATGGCGGCGCCTCCGAGGGACAGGCCGCATTTGTCAGCCGCCGACGGGTGAGCGACAATGCGGCGTCGGAGAAACATCGCATGTCCAGCATCCGCCTGACCACTGCCCAGGCGCTGGTGCGCGCCCTGGCCGCCCAGCATGTGGAGATGAACGGCGCCGTGCTGCCGCTGTTCGCCGGCGTGTGGGCGATATTCGGGCACGGCAACGTCGCCGGCATGGGCGAGGCGCTGCACGAGGCCGGCGACGCGCTGCCGACCTTCCGCGCGCACAACGAGCAGGCTATGGCCCTAGCGGCGGTGGCCTATGCCAAGACCATGCGGCGGCGGCGGATGATGGCCTGCACCAGCTCGATCGGTCCAGGGGCGACCAACATGGTCACGGCGGCGGCCGTGGCGCATGTCAACCGGCTGCCGGTGCTGCTGCTGCCGGGCGACGTGTTCGCCAGCCGGCGGCCCGACCCGGTGCTGCAGCAGGTCGAGGATTTCGGCGACGCCACCGTGTCGGCCAACGACTGCCTCCGCCCGGTCAGCCGCTTCTTCGACCGCATCACCCGCCCGGAGCAGCTGCTGGCCGCCCTGCCGCAGGCTTTCGCCGTGCTGACCGACCCCGCCGCCTGTGGCCCGGCGACCCTGGCGCTGTGCCAGGACGTGCAGGCCGAGGCCTTTGACTGGCCGGTGAGCTTCTTCGAGGCGCGCCTGTGGCAACTGCGTCGCCCGCGCCCCGATCGAGACGAGCTGCGGGCCACCGCCGCCTTGCTGCGGCAGGCAGGCGCGCCCCTGATCGTGGCGGGCGGCGGCGTGCACTACAGCGACGCCTGCGCCGCACTGGCTGAATTCGCCGTGGCGCACGGCATTCCGGTGGTGGAAACCCAGGCCGGCAAGGGCGCGCTGCCGCACGACCATCCGATGAACCTGGGCGCCCTCGGCGTCACCGGCACGGCGGCTGCCAACGAAGCGGCGGCGGCGGCGGATCTGGTGCTCGCGGTCGGCACCCGGCTGGCCGATTTCACCACCGGCAGCCGGGCGCTGTTCGGCCACCCGTCCGTCCGGCTGATCGGGCTGAACGTGCAGGCTTTCGACGCCGGCAAGCACCGGGCCGCCCCGCTGGTCGCCGACGCCCGCGAAACGCTCGCCGAACTTTCTCCGTTGCTGCACGCGCACCAGGCGCCGCCGGCCTGGACGCGGTCGTGCCAGGACCGCATGACGCCCTGGCGCGACGCCGCCCGCGCCGCCACGGCAGCCCCTGCCCCCATGGGCAACCAGGCGCTGCCGTCCGATGCCCAGGTGATCGGCGCCGTGCAGCGCGCCATGCCGCCGGACACGATCGTGGTCGCCGCCGCGGGCGGCGTGCCGGGCGAGCTGCACAAGCTGTGGAACGCAACCGGACCCGGCACCTACCACCTGGAATACGGCTATTCCTGCATGGGCTACGAGATCGCCGGCGGGCTGGGCGTCAAGCTCGCCATGCCCGACCGCGACGTGGTGGTGCTGCTGGGCGACGGCAGCTGGCTGATGATGAACTCCGAGATCGCCACGGCGGTGATGCTCGGGCTGAAGCTGGTGGTGGTGCTGCTGGACAACGGCGGCTTCGGCTGCATCGACCGCCTGCAGCGCTCCACCGGGGCGGCCGGCTTCAACAACCTGCTGCGCGACAGCCGCCAGGCTGCCCTGCCGCGGTTCGACTTCGCCGCCCAGGCCGCCGGCCTCGGCGCCATCGCCCTGCCGGCGGACGGCGTGTTCGAACTCGAAGCGGCGCTGGTGGAGGCGCGCACGACGCCGCGGACCACCGTCATCGTCGTCCGCACCGACCCCGCCGCCAGCACCGCGGCCGGCGGCGCCTGGTGGGACGTGGCGGTGCCGGAGGTGTCCACCCGCCCCGCGGTCCGCGACGCCCGCGCCGCCTACGAGCGGCAACTAAAAGGGGAATGAGCATATGGCGGTCCGCCTCGGCACCAACCCGATCGCCTGGTCCAACGACGACCTGCGCGACCTCGGGGCCGCCACCAGCCTGGAGACCTGCCTCGCCGAGGCACGAACGGCCGGCTACGGCGGCATCGAGCTTGGCCATAAGTTCCCACGCGACGCCGCCACCCTCGGCCCGATCCTGGCCGCGCACGACCTGGCGCTGGTGTCCGGCTGGTATTCCTGCGCCCTGCTGCAACGCCCTGCCGCCGGCGAGATGGCGGCGATGCGCCCGCATCTGGACCTGCTGCGCGCCCTGGGCAGCAAGGTGCTCATCCTGGCCGAGTGCTCCAACACCATCCACGGCGACCGGTCGGCACCGCTGTCCGGCCGTCCGGTGCTGGCGGCGTCCGAATGGGCCCGGTTCGGCGCCAGGATGACCGAGCTGGCGGACCGCAGCGCCGATGAAGGCCTCGCCATCGTCTACCACCACCACATGGGCACCTGCGTGCAGAGCGGCGACGACATCGACCGCCTGATGGACGCCACAGGCCCGGCCGTGAGGCTGCTGCTGGACACCGGCCACGCCACCTTCGGAGGTGTGGACCCGGTGGCGCTGGCACGCAGATACCGCAGCCGCATCGGCCATGTGCACTGCAAGGACGTGCGCGCGTCGGTGCTGCGGGAATGCGGCGGGAACAGCTTCCTCGACAGCGTCGTCGCCGGCGTGTTCACCGTGCCGGGCGACGGCATGGTGGACTTCGCGGCCGTGCTGGCCGTGCTGGCCGAGCTGCCGGGCTACGACGGCTGGCTGGTGGTGGAAGCCGAGCAGGACCCGGCGGCCGCACATCCACTGACCTATGCCATGCTCGGCCGCGACAACCTGGCCGCGTATGCCAGGGATGCCGGCCTGCTGTAGCGCCGGGCGGCATCACCTTTCACCTTGACAGCCCAGCCGCAGTAACGCTGATGGTTCGCCCGCGAAGGCACCAGCAATGCCGCCGCGTCGACAGTGCAGATCCGGAACAAAAGAGAGCGAGATGGACGACATCAAAGCAACAGCCGCAAAACACCACGAGGACGCGGCGTATCAGTACGAGAAGGCCGCCAAACTGCTTCACGATGCCGCAAAGCAGTGCACCTCGGGAAATTTCGAGAAGGCCGAGAGCCTCGCCACGCTGGCCGCCGAGGCGGATACCGTCGCCAACCGCAGCGTCGTGCAGGCGTTCGAGCTGTATCGTCACCACGCCCAGGAAGTCGCCGACCGCAAGACCGAGGCCGCCGGCGAGGACGCCGCCCGCGCCGCCAAACACGAGGCCAAGGCCGCAGCCGACAAGTAGAACCGGCTGGCAACTGGCGCCGCGATTACTTATGCGGCATCAGTTGCGCCGGCAGCTCGTCCCACACGACCTGGGTGAAGCCCTGCTTGACCGCCACTTCCTCCACCCAGAACTTCACCGACTCCGCATCGGTGCCGATGTGGGTTTCCTGCGGGCGTTCTATCCCGGCGGCGCCCGGGTCGGGGTTGGTCGGATATTCGGCGCTGAACAGCCCCGTTTCCACCTCGCGCATCGAGGCGTGCATGATCGGGCTGCCGGGAACGTCTTTATGCTGCATGTGCTGGTGATCCGATTGAGGGTGCCGGTTGCGCCAAAAAATCAAGTCTGGCGGCAATAGGTTCCCTCGCGCATCGCCCGAGCGGGTTGCTCGATCGTCAGATTGTCCCGCGTCGCACGAGGCATGTCGTCGATGGCGATCTTCCGCACCGGATGGTCAGCCCGTCACCGCTCCGGCGGTCAGGCCCGAGGCATGCTGGCCGACAAAGCGTGCGGTCCCGAAACCCGGTCCATCATCACCAGCGCCCGTTCTGGGCCGCAGAGGATTTCGATCGATCGAAGCCGCTGCATCGCCTGTGGCGCCGGCATGCCGGGCGACGAACACAGCACCTCGCCCGCACCGGTCAGCAGGGCGTCATAGAACGGTGCGCCACCGACCCGGCGTGCCACGTGCTCGAACCGGCGCAGGTCGCGCAACGACCGTTCCAGCCCGTCCCCCGCCGGGTGGCCGGGCGCCGGGGACGTGCCGCCTGCGACCAGCCCATGCGTGCGCAACGCGGCCTGGAAGCGCTCCTGGCAGGCGAGGTCCACTTCCCGCCGGGCCTTGCTGGCGCGCGCCATGCGGGCCGGAGCGGTCGTGGAACTCCGCCAGCAGGCCTGCCACCGGGGCCAGCTTCGCTGCCGCCGCTTCGAACGGGCCGGCCACCAGCACCGCCGGATCGACGCTGTCGAGCAGGAAGTCGAAGGCGGCGTCGGTCAGGCGGCGCAGTTCGCCGACACCCATCGGCACCGCCACGTCGCGCACCAGGCCGACGATCTGGGACGCGTTGGGAAGCCGCGTCAGCAACACGGTCATCAGCATGCTCAGGGCCTTCGGACCGTCGCCGGCCGCGGTCGTGACCATGGCGCCGATTTCAGCCGCATCCGGCGTCGCACCCGCGGCGGCCAACGTGGCAAGCCGCGCCGTGGCGTGCGCCTGCAGCAACATGGCCGCGATCGCACGGCAAAGCTCGGCGTGGTCGGTGACGGCCAGCCCGGTCTGCGACACCCACGATGCGGGCGGTTCAAGGCGGCACAGCTGCGTGGCCGCCGGCGTCCACAGCCTGGCGCCGAGGGCTTCCAGCGCCGGCCGGTCGTCCAGCAGCATGCCGACGAGTTGCCGGTCGAGTTCCTGCGCCGGTCCCGGCATGGCTTCGCGCAGCTGGGCCGGCAGGGGCGCCAGGCACGTCCGCGGCACGGTGAAATCACTGCGCTGCCAGGTGCTGGCCGACACGATCAGCGCGTCCAGCGGCATGAACAGCAGCCGGGTGAAGACGACCGGCCGCGCCACCCGCATCTCGGCCAGGCGCGGGCGCAGCGGCGCGATCAAGGCGTCCGCGGCGCCGCGGTCGACCATCTGGTCGACCATCCGCACCACCCGGGCGATCTTTTCGTCCTCGGCGGCACACAGCTCGCGCCGCACCTCGCGGACGGCGGCGTTGGGACGGTCGGCGGGACCCGGCTGCACGCTCATGCGGCGAGGGCGCGGAGCTGTTCGTTGCGGGCGATCGCATCCTGCGCGCAGCCGGCCGACGGAAGTTCGGACGCACCGGCGGAATGAACGCGCCACCCCGGTTCGGCGGCGGCCCTGGGTGTCACGCCGGGCCAGCCATCGGCCTCGGCCGGCAGCACCGGCACCAGGGCGGTCATCTCGTCCAGCACGCTCCGGGCGTCCGCGGCGTTGCCGCCGAGCCGCCACAGCAGGCAGATGCGCTCCCACCCGTCGATCAGCCAGCCGGGCCTTGCCGCCAGCGCGGCAACCTGCCCGCTGTCGTGCAGCCACAGCCGAACGAGCTCCTGCGGGACGCTGGCCAAGGTATGCGCGGCACTCGATGCGGTCTCGGCCGCAGCGACGGCCTGTTGGGCGGCGGCGCAGATGAAGGCGATCTGGCGCGCGCCTGGACCGACCTTGCCGTCGCTGTCGGCGCCGCCGCAACTGCGGGCAAGGTCGCGGCGCAGGGCGCGGATCGCCATCACCGCAGCCTGCACGCGCGCGTGGCGGCAGAACTCCCGCACCCCGATCGGCGCCAACGCGTCGGCGATCTCCTCGAACGCGTTCAACACCACTTCGGTCTGCACCGCGAGCGGCCCGGCGATCGCGGAGGCGGCGCCGCGAAAGCGCGGCCGCAGCGCGGTCATGGTGGCGGCCGAGCACAGTGCGCCGGGTTCGGGCAGGTCGGTGGCGTCCGGCTCGTGCCGGCGCGACGCGGCCAGCAACAGGTGGTAGTTGGCCAGCGTGCGGGCCAAACGGTCGTTGTCGCGCGCATGCCCGGCGGCGGCCGTGGCGCCGGCAAATCCCTCGGCGGCGACCGCCAGGGCGCATGTCCGCACGGCGGCCGGCGTCAGGCCGGCAAGGTCCTTGACCGCCGTCATCAGGACGCGGTCGTGGATGGTCGGCGTGCTGAACGCGGACACGCTTTCCCACGGCAGCACGTAGATGCCGCGCCCGCCGCCCGGGTTGTTGATCGCCAGCTCGATGGTCGCGCGCGGGCCCGGCCTGACGCGGGCGCCAGCCAGCTCGGGCGTGGTGAAGTGGACGGCGACGCCGCGGGCTTCAAAGGTTTCGGGTATGTTCGCGATCGGGCGCCATGCGCCTGCGGCGGTCGGTTTCATGGTCGGGTCCATCCGGTGTCCCAGGCTGCATCGTGGCGACAGGACGCCATCAGCATGCGGGCACAACATGAATGAAAGGTTGCGAACCGTCAGGCGGCGGTTGCGAAAGCCGCCGGGGCCTGCGGCCTTGACATGGCCGATTATGAATTACGCCAGACGACGCAGAATAAGCATCGGCGCTGTTACTCGTGTTATATTACGTTAATATACAGAACTATCAGTAAAGTTTTATGTTCCCATACCGATTGAACCGACGTAATGCGACGGCCTGACAAACATAACACCGGTCACCTGACTACAACATCGTTTTGAATGTGCGGCAAAGATCGGGGACGGCCTGCCCGGCTGAATTCTGGACTGGCACATGCTCAAGGGAGAATGCTTGCAATGGCGAATAATCCGGTCAACATCGGAACTGGCTCCGACACGCTGGCACTTGCGGTGGCCGAGGACGCCTACCTGGGCGACGCCCAGTTCACCATCAGCGTGGACGGCACGCAGATCGGCGGAACACAGACCACGACGGCGCTGAGGAACGCGGGCGCGACCTAGGCTGTTCAACGTCGCCGGCAACTTCGGCGCCGGCCAGCACACCGCGTCGGTGAACTTCCTTAACGACGCCTATGGCGGAACCGCGACCACCGACCGCAACCTGTATGTGGTCCAGGCCAGCATCGACGGCACCGCCGTGCCCGGCGCGTCCCTGGTGCTCGGCAGGGCCGGAGCGCAGTCGTTCACCTTCTCCGGCGCGTCGAGCGCATCGTCAGCAACGGTCAGCCTCGGCTCGGGACCCGACGTGCTCGCGTTGTCGGTTTCCGAGGATGCCTACCTCGGCGACGCCCAGTTCACCATCAGCGTCGACGGCACCCAGATCGGCGGCACCCAGACCGCGACGGCATCACGCGGCGCGGGCGCCAGCCAGCTGTTCAACGTCGCCGGCACGTTTGCCGCCGGCGCCCACAACGTGACGGTCAACTTCCTGAACGACGCCTATGGCGGCGCGGGCGCGGACCGCAACCTGTTCGTCAGCCAGGCCACACTGAACGGCACGGCGATCAGCGGCGCCAACCTGTCGCTGTTCAGCGCGGGTGGGCAGTCGTTCTCGTTCGCAGGCCAGGGCGGAACGACGCCGCCGGCCACCGGCAGCGACACCTTCGTGCTCTCGGTGTCCGAGGACGCCTATCAGGGCGACGCGCAGTTCACCGTCAGCGTCGACGGCACGCGGGTCGGCGGCGTGTACACCGCAACGGCGGCGCACAGCGGCGGCGGCAGCAACCAGGTCAGCGTGGCCGGCAACTTCGGCCCCGGTGCGCATACCCTGGCCGTGTCGTTCATCAACGACGCCTACGGCGGCAGCAGCGCCACCGACCGCAACCTTTTCGTGAACGCGCTGTCCTATAACGGCACGGCGGTCGCGGGCGCGTCGGCCAGCTTCACCTCCAACGGCACCGCCAGCTTCGCCGTCCCGGCCGCCGGCACCACGCCGCCACCCGTCACGCCGCCACCGCCTGTCACGCCACCGGCAGTCAGGGTCCCGGGTTCTATGTGGCAACCGGCGGCAGCGATGCCAACGACGGCAGCTTCGCCCGTCCCTTCGCCAGCCTGGCCCGCGCGGTGCAGGCGATGGAGGGCAGCACGCTGCACACCACCTATCTGGAAGGCGGCAGCTACGGGCTGGGCTCCACGCTGACGCTGACGGGGGCCGACTCCGGCTTCACCATCGCCGGCTACAACAACCAGCGGCCGGTGCTGTTCGATGCGACCGGCGGCCTGTCGACGCTGGTGCGGATGAACGGCGCGTCCAACGTCACCTTCAGCGGCATCAGCTTCAACGCCGCCGGCCGCGAGGCGATCGAGATCAACGGCGGCGGCGGCAACGTCCTGACGGGCAACCGGGTCAAGGACGCCGGGTCGGCCGTGGTGCTGAACGGCTCCTCCGGCAACACGCTGTCAGGCAACGAGATCGACAACTCCGGCCTCATGGCGATCGAGTTGAAGGACGGCGCCAACGGCAACCTGATCGACAGCAACTTCATCAACGGCGTGGGCGGCTCATCCACCTATGGCGGCGGCGTGTATGCGCACGGGGTCAACGACAACCGCATCAGCCACAACCTGATCCAGCACACCGGCGGGTCGGCCATCACCTTCGTCAACTACGACTTCGCCACCATCAACGTCGGCAACACGGTGGACTACAACCGGGTGCTCGACAGCGGCTACGCCACCGGTTACGACAGCGGCTCGATCTACGTGCTCGGCCGATCGTATGTCGACACCAAGATGTCGATCAACAACAACTACATCGACGGCACCGACGCCGGCGGCAACGCCCACACCATCGCGCTGTACCTGGACGACGACGCGAGCGGCGTGAGCGTGACCAACAACATCGCGCGCAACGTCGGCACCCACGCGTTCCAGATCCATGGCGGCCATGACGACAGCGTGGTCAACAACATTCTGGATCTGGACGCGACGACGAACTCCGCCGGCTTCTTCCAGGCGATCGAGGATACCCCGGCGTCGACCGGACGGATGTTCAACAACACCGTGCAGCGCAACATCATCGAGACGCACAAGCCGCAGACGGTGTACGAAAACTTTGGCTCTTATCGCGTTTGCTGTTGATACGG
>JAABUT010003935.1_pt1 | contig 12215 bp, 8 predicted proteins | sample 5559281 | NCBI WGS metagenome assembly JAABUT01 (sample SAMN10711880, study PRJNA513359) | rock metagenome | isolation source: Antarctica rocks | place: Antarctica: Victoria Land, Ricker Hills nord | collected 2016-01-04
GAATCGAGAGTTCCTCCAGGCGGGAGTCGCGGCGAATCGCCTCGAACAGCTCCACCCGGCTCACCAGCCACCACCCCCGCCCGAGGTCGTCGGGCCTGACGGTGGCAGGCAGGGCTCAGATCACCGTTAAGACCACCCCGACACGCCGCAGGTGGGGCCAAGTAGCTCTGGGCACAACCGGCCCAAGTGGGGCCAGCCAACGCTGACACAGCCACTTGTTCGAGAAGCGGATCGTCAACACCCTCTCCATCTCAGCAGGTGTTGCGACGACCGCGAGGACCCAAGGAACCTCCTACGGGACGCCGGCGTCGGGGGCGGGTCGGAGAGCACCTTCGGGCGCGGGTCGGTCGGTCGTTCCGTCGTCGGTCACGCTGTCGTCCCCCGGGGTCCCTGAAGAGACCCGGACGCTGGCTGCTGAACGTCCGGACCGCCTCATCCTCGCGCACCGGTACGCGGGCACACCGGGACCTCTCGGGCGCCCGCGACGTTTCACCGGCCCGGCCCCAGGTAGACAGGTCGGGAGCGTCGGCCGGGTGCGCCGGCGACGCAGAGGAGCCGGACGACATGGGCATGAAGACGTGGCTGGAGCACTGGCCGGTGTACCGGCAGCTGACCGGCGATGACCCGCTCGGGCGCGGTGCGGCGGCGCAGTCGCCGCGCAACGCGCACCTGCAGCCGCGCACGGCCACGGCCGATCGCGTGGCCCGCTCGGTCTGCCCCTACTGCGCCGTGGGCTGCGGCCAAAAGGTCTTCGTCAAGGACGAGAAGGTCGTGCAGATCGAGGGCGACCCCGACAGCCCGGTCTCGCGCGGCCGGCTGTGCCCGAAGGGGTCGGCGAGCCTGGAGCTGGTCACCGGGCCGCAGCGCGAGACGCACGTGCTCTACCGCCGCCCGTTCGGCACGGAGTGGGAGCGGCTGCCGCTCGAGACGGCAATGGACATGATCGTCGACCGGGTGCTTGACGCGCGCCGCAGGGGCTGGCAGGACAGCGACGAGCAGGGACGTCCGCTCAACCGGACGATGGGCCTCGCGCACCTGGGCGGCGCGACGCTCGACAACGAGGAGAACTACCTGCTCAAGAAGCTGTACACCGGCCTGGGGGCGGTGCAGATCGAGAACCAGGCCCGCATATGACACAGCGCCACCGTCCCCGGTCTGGGGGCCTCGTTCGGTCGCGGCGGAGCGACCGGTTCACAGCAGGACCTGGCGAACGCTGACTGCATCATCATCCAGGGCTCGAACATGGCCGAGTGCCACCCGGTCGGGTTCCAGTGGGTCATGGAGGCCAAGGCCCGCGGCGCGACAGTCATCCACATCGACCCGCGCTTCACGCGCACCTCTGCGCTGGCCGACACGCACGTGCCGATCCGCTCCGGGTCCGACATCGTTTTCCTCGGCGCGATCATCAACCGGGTGCTCAGCGAGGAGCTCGACTTCCGCGACTACGTGCTCGCGTACACCAACGCCGCGCACCTGGTGAACCCGGACTTCCAGGACACCGAGGACCTCGACGGCCTGTTCTCGGGCTTCGACCCCGAGACGCGCTCCTACGACACGACCAGCTGGCAGTACGCCGGCAACGAGGAAAGCGCGTCGCTCGGCGACGCCGGCACCGACGTCGCCCGCGACACCGAGGCCCAACACCAGCTGGGCGCCGCAGGACCACCGATCGCGCACGCCGACATCGACGTCGACCTCACGCTGCAGGACCCGAACTGCGTCTGGCAGCTGCTGAAGAAGCACTTCGCCCGCTACACGCCCGACCTGGTCGAGGAGGTCTGCGGCGTCCCGCAGCACCTGTTCCGGCGGGTGTCGGACGCCTGGATCTCCAACTCCGGCCGGGACCGGACCACCGCGATGGTCTACAGCGTGGGCTGGACGCAGCGCAGCGTCGGCGTGCAGTACATCCGCACGGGCGCGATCCTGCAGCTGCTGCTCGGCAACATGGGGCGTCCGGGCGGCGGGATCATGGCGCTGCGCGGCCACGCCAGCATCCAGGGCTCGACCGACATCCCGACGCTGTACAACCTGCTGCCCGGCTACCTGCCGATGCCGAACGCCCTGACGCACCCATCGCTGTCGGCCTACCTGGACACCATCAAGGGCAAGCGGCAGAAGGGCTTCTGGGGCAACGCCGACGCGTACACGGTCAACCTGCTCAAGGCCTACTGGGGCGAGCACGCGACGCCCGAGAACGACTTCTGCTTCGACCACCTGCCCAAGATCAACGGTGACCACGGCACCTACTCACAGGTGCTCGACATGATCGCGGGCAAGATCTTCGGCTACTTCGTGATGGGCCAGAACCCGGCGGTCGGCTCGGCGAACGGACGCGCGCAGCGGCTCGGCCTCGCCAACCTCGACTGGCTCGTGGTGCGCGACCTCGTGCTCGTCGAGACCGCGACCTTCTGGCAGAACGCGCCGGAGATCGAGACCGGCGAGATCGTGCCCGAGGAGTGCCGCACCGAGGTGTTCTTCCTGCCCGCCTCCTCGCACGTGGAGAAGGAGGGCACCTTCACGCAGACCCAACGGATGCTGCAGTGGCGCGAGAAGGCGGTGGAGGCGCCCGGCGAGTGCACCTCCGAGCTGTGGTTCGCCTACCACCTGGGCCGCCGGCTGCGTGAGCGCCTGGCCGGCTCGACCGACCCGCGCGACCGCGCGTTGCTCGAGCTCACCTGGGACTACCCCGTCGAGGGTCCCGACGACGAGCCGAGCGCCGAGGCCGTGCTGCGCGAGATCAACGGCTACGACGTCGCGACCGGTCGCCCGCTGTCGAGCTTCGCGGAGATGAAGGCAGACGGATCGACCCTGAGCGGCTGCTGGATCTACAGCGGCGTGTTCGCCGACGGAGTCAACCAGGCGGCCCGCCGCAAGCCCGGCAAGGACCAGAACTGGCTGGCCCCCGAGTGGGGCTGGGCCTGGCCGGCGAACCGCCGCATCCTCTACAACCGCGCGTCCGCAGACCCGGACGGCAACCCGTGGAGCGAGAGGAAGGCGCTCGTCTGGTGGGACGAGGACGCGCAGCGCTGGACCGGCCACGACTTGCCCGACTTCCAGGTCACCAAGCCGCCGCACTTCCAACCGGACCCGGACGCGGTCGGGCCGGACGCGCTCGCGGGCGACGACGCCTTCATCATGCAGGGCGACGGCAAGGGCTGGCTGTACGCGCCGAAGGGCACCGTCGACGGCCCGATGCCCACCCACTACGAGCCGAGCGAGTCGCCGTTCCGCAACGCCGTGCACACACAGCAGCAGAACCCGTCGCGGCAGGTGTACACCCACCGCATCAACCCGCTGCACCCGAGCCCGCCGGAGCCGCACAGCGAGCTGTTCCCGTACGTCTGGACGACGGCGCGGCTCACCGAGCACCACACCGCCGGCGGGATGAGCCGCTACCTGCCGCTGCTGTCGGAGCTGCAGCCGGCGCTGTTCATGGAGGTCTCGCCCGAGCTGGCCCGCGAGCGGGGCCTTACGCACCTGGACTTCGCGCACGTCGTCACGGCGCGCGCGGTGATCGAGGCCCGGGTGCTCGTCACCGACCGGATGGTGCCGCTGCGGGTGCAGGGCCGGGTCGTGCACCAGGTCTGGCTGCCCTACCACTGGGGTCCCGGCGGGCTGACGACCGGCGACGTCGTCAACGACCTGCCAAGCCTGACGCTGGACCCCAACGTCCACATCCAGGAGTGCAAGGCCGGCACCTGCGACGTCCGGCCCGGCCGGCGCCCGCGCGGGAAGGAGATGCTGGCGATGCTCGACGAGGTGCGGGAGCGGGCCGGCATCACGATGCTGACCGGGACGACCGCGCGGACCTCCGACCTCGTGGCGGCCGGGTCCGCCGCCGCCGCGCACACCGGCGGGGGCGGGATCGGGGTCGGGCGCAACGAGCCGGAGGCGCTGCTCGACCAGGTCGTGTCCGCGGCGATGGACGAGCCGCGCTCGGCGGCAGAGGACCAGAGCCGGCCGGCTGCCGGCCCCGACGGGCCCGGGAGCCGGTCCTGAACGGTCTGTCCTGGACGGGCTGCGTCGTCCGTGGTTGGACAGTAGCCGCGCGTGACGGTGGCCACGCAGCTCGACGCGCTGCACGACGTGCTCTCAGGCCGGCTCCTGCAGCCGCTGCCAGCCGGTGGTCGACTCGACCGCAAGGTCACGGTCGGCTACGAGGCGCTCGCCCGGGTGCCGCACGGGCCGCTCCGCTCGCCGAGCGAGCTGTTCCAGGCGGGCCGCGCCGCCGGCCGGCTCGTCGAGCTCGACTGGCTGTGCCGCGAGCAGGCGGTCGCGCCTGATCGCAGCGTCCCCCCGAGCCCCTTCGCGGTCGTCGCGGGCGCCGGCGTCACCGCCGAGGCCCGGACCCCAATGTTGTCCCATTAACCCAGGGCTTTCACGCAGCAGTGTGAGCAAGCGGGTGTCGTTGAACTGAAAAGTGCTCCTGACCAGCGAAGATGTGTCTTGTCGAGGGACAACATCAGCGCCATCAAGGAGCACCTTCCAGGTGAAGAAGCGTACCGGGCTGTACCCGGCCGCGTGATCGCGGTAAGGACCAGCAGCTATGCGTCACTGGAAAAGGGCTATCCGGATCACGGCAGTGACAGGTTTACGCCGGCCAGATGTGGAAGCGCCCGGCCAGCGTCACCACAAGATCGCGGGCCAGGAAGTCACGTACTGCCGTCATCCGGATAGCCCTTCACTGGAATCGACGACACTCGCTGTGGCGGACAGCCACGTGGAGGTGGACAACTCGATGCGGACCACCCGACAGGTCGGGCATCGCCACTCGGCTTTCACGTAGCTGCCTCCAGCCTGGCTGTCACCGGAGTTGGCCGCCTCGGCATGGAGCCGTCTCTCCCGCCCTCCGCACCGAGCGCAGCGCCGGTCGGGTGCTTCGTCGGCTCCTTCGGAGAGCGTCATGGGGCCGAGCGTAACTCCGACTGAGCCATCGTTCAGAACGCCGCCTCCTCACGATCAGGAGCACCGCTAACGTCGGCTCCGCGCTTCCCGCAACAGAGAGATGCCAACGCCTGCTGCAGCCGAAGCCGCCGCGATCAGGACGAGGACGCCGACGTGGTTAGTCCGCGACTCACAGGGGCCTGGGCGACACGCCCTACGGATTGTGTCGAAGATGCACACCGCCGTCTCAGAGCAGGGTCCGGGCTTGACCACCGCGTAGACAACTGCTGCCAGAACAAGCCCAACCGCCATTCCCAGCAGTCCTCCACGAAGCCCCTTCATAGCCATGGACGGAGAGTCCCATGCGTTGGTTCCCACGGATGTTGATAACGCCGCCTAGGTGCGGAAGGGGCCACTGTCGGAACGCGTCGCGCGTCGTCGTGCGCCAAGCCACGAGGCTGCGGCACTGGTGAGCCCGAATGCGGCAACAAGAATCAACCACCAGTCGCCCGTATGCACGGCCAGTCCGACCCACCCGACAGAGGCCAACAACATCAGGATCGCGGACCAGCGCTGTCGTTGCGAGACCCGGTTCGGACCGTCCGTCATGTCGTGACCGTCTCACAACGGAGGTGCCAGATTGCCACTGGTGCCGAAAATAGGACGCCGCCTCTTCGGGCTTCGGCGGCCGACGATAGCGCCGCTCATCGCGGCTATCAGCTGCGTAGCTCGACGCGGTCAGGAACGGCATCTTCACCCGAGGTGGGCGTCTCGATCTGCACACGTCGCCGCCAGTGGTGCCTGGGGAGCTCGGTCAGTCCAGCTCGACGGTCAGCCCGTCCACCGAGTCGTCGAAGCACAGGTGGGCCTGGGCTCGCAGCGCGTCCGGCAACGGCGTCTCATAGCTCCAGGCGGCGTCGAGCAACGGCCCGACGTTCCAGTAGCTGGCCTCCCCCTTGTACGGGCAGATCGACCGCTTCCCCGAGCCGGACGCGATCGCCCCGGGACGCACGTCCGCGGGCGGCACGTACACCTTCATCGGCAGCCCGGTCTCGAAGATCAGAACGGGCCGCGCGGAGTCGGCGATGACCTGGCCGCCGTGGCGTACCACCGCTCGGCGCGAGCTGACGTGCGCGTCGACCCGGTGATAAGGGTCCCGCAGGTGGCCAACGACCCGGTCGTCCTCGACGAACCACGCATCGACCTTGTCCGCGTCCAGGGCCGCGAACCCCTTCAGCCAGGACGAGGGCGCCAGCGGCTCGGGGTAGCGCCACTGCAGGTCCTCCACGGTCATGCCTTCGACCTGCAGACTGCGGTACGCAGCGTCACCCTTGAACGGGCAGTGCGTGGACGTGGTCGAGCCGGTCCAGACCCCGCCCGCGAAGTCGTCTACCGGGGCGTAGACCACCGGCATCAGAGCGGTCTCGTGCAGCAGGTGCGCCCGCACGGTGTCAAGCACCACCGCGTCGCCGACCAGCGCCCGGATCCGACGCTGGTCGGGCTGGAACACGAGCCGGTGCGCCGGCGCGTCGTCGAGGTTGAAGTTCAGCCGCGCGGTCGACGAGGAGCCGGGGGCGAGCGGGCCGGAACCGAGGGTGAGAGTCATGAGAGCTCGCTACCCGACGCTCCGGCCCTCACTCGGAGAGGGGACATGACGGATGTTGCGCTGTAGGTCGGCTACGCGAACGCAGGTCTACCTGACCGCCGAGCTCCGCCGGCGCATTCGACGAGTGACCCGGGCCGAAGGGGTCACGCTGGCCGAGATCGTCCGCCGCGAGTAGTCGACGTGGCCCGGGCGGGTGATGCTGGTTGCTCAACGGCTGAGAACGCCAGGGATGTCGTCAGGTCCGGGCGGTCATCAGTGCTCGCAGGTAACGGGTGGTCACCCATCGCTGCACCGCGCGACCGGCAGGTCCAAGGACCATGGTCCACCAGACTCCCGCTCGCGAGAACGCTCGTACCTCAAAGAGAACCTCGCCGCTGGGGAGGATGGTGAGCAGGAACGACTCCTCGCCGCATTCCGGGTGTCCCGGCAGCGTCCCGTAGGCCCACCCGACTCGGTCGGGCTCGTCTACGACGGCGACCACGATGCACGGCGCGTGCACGCCGAACCCAGCCAAACCCAGGATGCTCGAGATCAGAGCACCTTTGACGACCCGGTCCGTCGAAGTGATGATGCGCAGCCCGGCACGCCGGTGAACCTCCCACCGGAACAGGTCCGTGGCAGCGCGTTGGAACTCAGCCCGGCCATGTCCAACAACTCGATGCTCGGCGATGTGGTGATAACCGCAGGGCAAGGAGTCAGCGAACGATTGCCCGACTTCTGGTAACCATTCAGGTCCTCTGAGAATGTTCGCCTGCCTGGACCCGTGGTTATGGGCCGGCGGTGGCGGGTAGCCAGGCCCCGTCGGTAAACAGCGAACGCAGGACGTCCATCGCGTGCTGGCCGTGTTTGCGGGCGGTCGATAGGTAGGACCGGACGGCTAGGAACGACTCGGCGCCGGTCTGTGATCGCCAGCCGCCGCTGATCTTCTGCTGCAGCTTGACCATCCTGATATCGGACTCGGCCTGGTTGTTCGTGAAGGGGACGCGCAGGTCGGTGGCGAACCGCAGGACGTCCTCGCGGTGGGTGTGCAACCTGGCCAGCAACGATCCGGCGGGGCCCAGTGCCGGCCGGCCACGCTTGCCCGTCCGGGGTGGTGGCGGGTTCAGTTCCTTGCCGGCCGCGACCAGCGCGTCGTAACGCCTGCGGTAGGCGCGTAGTCGACTGCTGGGCAGTGCGGTCCCGCCGTTGGCGCGCACGACCCCCACAGCGAGGTTCATCTCGACCAGTAGGTCGGCTAGCTCGGTGGGCCAGGACTGGCCGGTGAGCTCACCGATCCCGGCCAACTCACGAAGATGATGGACGTTGCACAGAGCGTGTTCGGCGGCGGTGTACTTCCGGTAGGCCGCCAGCCCGTCATGAACGGCCACGCCGGTGAACGAGGGCAGGACCCCAGCGGCGTCCATCGCGGTCTTCCCGCGCCGCCGGTCCAGGTGATAGAGCGTGAACGTGTCGGTGCAGGCCACGTGGATCCACCACAGCTTGCCGTTGACCCGGCCGCCGGTCTCGTCGAAGTGCGCGACTTCGGCCTGGGCGAGTTCCTTGCTGACCAAGGTCAGGAACCCTTCGAGGCGGCCGGCTGCGTTCGGCAGCAACGAGGCCAGGTAGCCGGTCGAGACCGGCGCACCGAAGCAGTCCGCCAAGCACTCGGCCGCGCGTTCCACCGGCAGGTGCTGACGGGCCAGCAGATACGCCCCGAGGGCCGCGACCCCCGGCCCGTAACAGCTCGGGGCGGTCGCCTGGGCCGGGAACGTCGCGGTCGTCACGACACCGCAGCCACACTCGCGTCGCTGCACCTGGTGCTCGATGACCCTCAGCTCGATCGGTGGCAGGTCGAAGACCTGTCGGCGTTCCTGACCCACCACAGCGGCGTCGCGCAGGCTGTCGCCGCAGCCGCGGCAGACCTCCGGGACGTGGACCCGGACCTCATCAGGATTTGGGCGCTGCACCAGCCGGAACCCCGGATCACCAGGCTGCTTACCGGGCTTACGGCCTGAGGCCCGACGCAGCGACCGCGGCGGTGGCTTCACGAACACATCCGTGCTCGGTGGCTTCGAGCTGTTCTGCGAGTTCTTCCCCAACCGCGCTTCCAACTCCGCGACCCTCGCCGCGAGCTCCACGACCTTCGCGCTCAAAGCCACGATCAGCGCGTCGCGCTCGGCAAGAAGAACCAGCAACTGCTCCACCGAAGGAACAGCCGGAGGCGAAGAAAACGACGGATCAGCCACGAAACACCAGCCCTGCGGGGGAAGTCGCAGTAGGGACAGGCGAAGCGTCCCGCAAATCAGCCCAAGATCAGCAAGCCACGCCGCAAGGGACCTGAATGGTTACGACTTCTGAGTAAGTCACGGCAGGCGTGAGAGTCACGGGCCCCACGGTACGGACCCACTCGTAACCAACCAGGGATAGCGCCGCCTCTTCGCTGGCGGCCGAGGCTAGCTGGCTGTAGGTCGTGTCAAGAGGGTGTGGGGGCGTGCGTCATCGGCTCCGCGGCGCGGGGCTGTTTGATGTTGTTGGTCGGCGGGTTCGGCTTGAGGGGGGCCTGGCGCCCGCGCTGACGTATGCGACCTCACGGCGGGTGGGTCATCTGGCCTCGTTCGGGCTGCCGTATGACGAAGGACCCGGGCGCCAAGCTAGCGGCGGCGTAACACCGTGCGGTGTCCGCCATAGCGCCGACGGTGCTTGCCGCAGCTTCGCTCGCTTGCGCATCCGGCCATCAGAGGGCCAGCCGGAGACAGCCGAGCATGCGCTTGACGGGAGGCTAGTCAGCGGAGCCCGAACTCGGTTGACTTGCCCAGCTCGACACGACGCAGGGCATGAAAACGCCGCATCCTCGGGGTCCGGAGGCCGACGGTAGCGCCGCCTGACAGCTCGGGCGGCTATCGGCACCTCCTGCCGACGTCGGGTCAGCGTCGCAGCCACCGCATCGCGGGGCGGGCGTGCCAATGGGTGAGTAGCTCGGGCAGCGCCATGTGCCCGGCGTCGACCAGCATCTGCTGGAGGATCTCCTCGCCGGCCCCCGCAGCGCGCCCCGCACGGACGACTCCGACCACATCACCGCTTGGCCGGTCGGACACCACGACCCATGCCGGCGCTACGTACTCGGACTCCATGCCGCCCGTCAAGACCAGCGGAAGGTTGCGAAGCAGAACAACGAGAGTCAGCCGACGACCAAGCAGCCGACGCCCGACCTGCAACCGCAGGTCCACGCAGGAGGAGGCAGGGTCGACCGGTACGTCCACGCGATCAAGCTACGGGGTGGGCTACGTAGGGCCTGTCGGTCCGGTGCGCGCGGTCGACCGCGGTGGCAACGACGGCGACAGCGGGTCGGCGATCGGACCCGCGGAGGCGGCGGACACGACAACGGGGGAAGATTCGAAGCGTCACCCGAGCCCGCGACTCTGACACCGGTGCGACGTGTCGAGAGACCGTCGAGAACGCCGCCTAGCCTTTTGCTGGCGGCCGTAGACAACGCCGCCTCCTCGCGTGGTCGGGCGGGCCGGCCCGCCTGTCCGCGGCCCGTGTAAGTCCGCCCTCCCCCGGCGTGTACCTGGTCGCTGATAGTTCTACTTATGACAACCAGCCTCTAGGTCGAGGTACTGCCAGAGCGGATTCCGACCGATGTTGGCGTGCCATGCGGTCCCCCGAAGTGCAGCCGGCCGTACAGCAACTCGGCGTAGCCGAGGGCGACGAGACGGTCGTCGGAGATGGCCAGGGCCGACCGCAACCTTGCCACCTTGCCCATCACGCCGCGCAGCTGGCTCGGGACGGCCTTGCCGCGGTGTTCGTGAGCCTGCACCGCGACATGGCGTGGCGTGGTAGCGAACTCGTGCTCCAGGGGCTGCCGGACGAGGGGCGCGAGCTCGGCGGCGAGGGCCTTGTTCTCGTGCCGAGCGCCTTCTCCTGGCCCACGGCCTGCGTGCTGACCGATCCGGCGTACAGCCCGATGTTGGTCTACCCGTGTCGCGGCGTCGCGGCGCTCTGGGCACAGCGCATGCCCGGGCCGGACGCCCTGAGCCGCCTGCTCGGGCGCGGGCGCGCGGGCGTCCTGACGTCGCTGGCCAACCCGGCCAGTACGAGGCAGCTGTCGGTGGGCCTGCAGCTCAGCCCAAGCACCGTCTCGGAACACCTGACGGCGCTGCGCGAAGCCGGGCTCCTGCACCGTCGGCGCAGTGGTCATCAGGTCCGCTACGCACGTACCTCACTCGGCGACGCGCTGGTCGGATCCGCTGCCTGAGGTGGCTGCGTGGCAGGCTGCTGGGCGGTGCCATCGGCGTACCGCGCGATGCGGCCTGGTGCAGCGTGAGCGGTGGGGACGCGCCAGGTCGCGGCGCAGGCGATCTGCTTCCACCAGGCCGTGGATCAGAGTCGAGGTGGGTGGTAGTTGTAGGTCGTGTTCCGCTCCCCGATGCGTTACGGCGCGGTTGCCGCAGCGACCCCGGACGACACGACGGCCCTGCCGGCGCAGCGCTGGTGGCGGGGACAGGACCCGGACCCGGAGCTGGTCCGCCGGATGTTGGTTGACGAGGGGCGCACGGAGGTGGAGATCGCCGCTGCGATGAAGATCAGCCGTGCACGGCTCGCGGCCGCCTTGACCGAGTTGGGGGTAGACCGCGGTAGCCGGGTCCGGCGGGTGTGCCCGGTGGGCGACGCTGACCTGCGCGTCCTGCTGGAGCAGGGGGTGACGGTCGCGAGCCTGGCTCGCCGGTTCAGCGTCGCGAAGGTCACTGTTCAGCGCTGGCTCGCGGGCGCCGGTCTGCTCTTGGCGGACCCGGCCGTTGATGTGGACGCGTTGAGCAGGCTGTACGTCGAGCAGGGCCGCACCATCGCAGAGGTCGCGGCGGTGCTCGGGCTCTGCCGGGCCAGGGTCGAGGTGGCGCTGGCTGTGGCCGGCATCCCCGCGCGGCGGCGCACCGAGCGGCAGCCCAGCGGCCGGCGGGCCGACGTCACCGATGAGATGTTGCGCGAGCTGTACAGCCGACCCGAGGTGACGGTGCGCGCCTTGGTGGAGCGGTTCGGTGTCAGCGAGGACTACCTGCGCCGCCGGCTGCACGCGCTGGGCCTGACGCGCCGGCCCGGGACCTTCGCCCCGCGCCTGCCCAGCCCGACCCGGCAGGGCCTCGCGGGCCGCGCCCCCACGCTCTACCAGCAGGGGTGGACGCTCAAGCAGATCGCCGAACAGCTGGGGACTTCGGTCAGCACCGTGCGGGCGGCGCTGGTGGCCGCCCGCGTCCCGGTCCGCGGCGCCGGCGGCGGGCCGCGCAGCAGCGAGCGACCCGCCCGGGTGCTGCTCGATGACCTGTACGCCGACCCCGACATCGTCGCCGTGCTCGCCGAGCACGGGGTACGCCGACCGGGCGCGGCCGGCTGGAAGCGCACCGGGGCGCGCCAGACCTACGCGCCGCTGCCCCTGACCGCGGGTCTGCTCACCGCGCTCTACCTCACCGTGGGACTGGCCACCAGCGACATCGCGTTGCTGTGCGGGGTAGGTAACAACATGGTCAGCAGCGGCCTGCATGAGCACAACGTCGAGCTAGGACCAGCGAAGATCGCCAGCCCGTGGAAGCAGCGGGCCGCCCCGAGGCTCAAGGCCGCCGGTCGCCATCGGGGGTGACGGGACAGGCCGGGTGAACAGACGCTGACCCGGCTCAGGCCAAGCGCCGGCGCCGGCGCCAGCGCCGGCTGCGGGCACTCCCAGCGCTGCTCGCCGCACTGGGCTTGGGCAGCA
>JAABUT010003936.1_pt1 | contig 12214 bp, 9 predicted proteins | sample 5559281 | NCBI WGS metagenome assembly JAABUT01 (sample SAMN10711880, study PRJNA513359) | rock metagenome | isolation source: Antarctica rocks | place: Antarctica: Victoria Land, Ricker Hills nord | collected 2016-01-04
ACGACGAGCTCATCGCCGCCGACGGCGCGTATGCCGCGTTGTGGCGTTCGTGGCGCGACGAGCCGAGCGAGGCGGACATCGCCGCCCGGGGCGCCGACGCTCGCTGACCGTCGGGGTGCTCGGAGGAGCCGCCACGGTTCTGGGAGAGCACCCGTAACCATGTGTCAGCAGGCTCGTTGCCACGGTGGTGTGGCTGCGCATGGCACTCCGGCTCAGTGCAGCCGCACCCCGTGACGATGGCTGACTATGGCGGGGGTAGTCAGGCGTCTGGTCCGCCCTGGACAAGGGGTCAGGGCGGGACACAGCGTGGCGTCGAGCGACTGCTCGGCGCCACGCTTGCTACCGGGCGGGTTCAGCCCCGGGCTGGTTCGAGCCGCACGGAGGGTTCTCCATGTGCCGGACCGGCGTCGGCTTCGCCCTTCGGGCGCCCGGAGGGGCAGCGACGGTCACGTCCTCCCGAGCTTCTTCATCAGGCTCACGCAACGGTCAGCGCGCTCGAGGTCGAGGTCATGGAAGCGGAGCATGATCGCCGAGCGGATCTCGACCGGGCTCCTGGCCACGCGCGCTGGGCGGCGCGCGCCCCTCGGACGGCGACGACGACGTCTGCGGGCGTCGACAGCGGCAGCGAGGCGATCGGCGCCCCGGTCATCGGGCTGTCCGTCACCCGCCGGTCGTGGCGGGAGCGCACCCCACCCGCGAGGTGAGAGTGCGAGCGAGCGCCGGCTCGACGGCATACGTCGACCGAGCGTCCTTCTCGGGATCAGCAATCGTGTCGGATCCATTGGGCCCAGACCAGGTCGCGAGGCTGGTGTCCGCGACGTGCGACGTCTCAGGCCTGCTGGTATGGCGCCACGACGACCTCGACGCGCTGGAACTCCTTGACGTCGGAGTAGCCGGTCGTGGCCATCGCCCGCCGAAGGGCCCCGATGATGTTGGACGTGCCGTCCGCGACCCGGCCGGGGCCGAAGAGGATCTCCTCGAGGGAGCCGGTGGCTCCCACCTCCACCCGTTCACCGCGCGGCAGCTCGCCGTGGTGCGCCTCGGGGCCCCAGTGGAAGCCGGCACCCGGGGCGTCCGCGGCACGGGCCAGGGCTGCGCCGAGCATGACGGCGTCGGAGCCGCAGGCAATGGCCTTGACGATGTCGCCGGACGTCCCGACCCCGCCGTCGGCGATGACGTGGACGTAGCGACCCCCGGACTCGTCGAGGTAGTCCCGCCTCGCTGCGGCGACGTCGGCGATGGCCGAGGCCATCGGGGCGTGGATGCCGAGGGTGCGGCGGGTCGTGTGCGCCGCTCCCCCGCCGAAACCGACGAGGACGCCGGCCGCTCCGGTGCGCATAAGGTGCAGCGCCGCGGTGTAGGAGGCTGCCCCGCCGACGATGACCGGCACGTCGAGCTCGTAGATGAACCGTTTGAGGTTGAGCGGCTCGGCGCGGCTCGACACGTGCTCAGCCGACACGGTCGTGCCCCGGATGACGAACAGGTCGCAGCCGGCATCGACGACGGTCTTCCAGTGCTGCTGGGTCCGCTGCGGGCTCAGCGCCCCCGCGACGGTGACCCCGGCCTGGCGCAGCTCGCGCAGCCGCTCCGAGATCAGGTCGGGCTTGATCTCCTCGGCATAGATCTGCTGCATCCGGGCGGTCGCCTTCGCCGGCTCGAGCCCGACGATCTCCTCGAGGAACGGTTCGGGGTCCTCGTAACGGGTCCAGAGTCCCTCGAGGTCGAGAACGGGAAGGCCGCCGAGCTTGCCGAGCGTGATCGCCGTCTGCGGGGACATCACCGAGTCCATCGGCGCGGCGATGACCGGGATGTCGAAGTGGTAGGCGTCGATCTGCCACGACACGGACACCTCCTCCGGGTCGCGCGTGCGCCGCGACGGCACCACGGCGATGTCGTCGAAGGAGTACGCCCGGCGCCCCCGCTTGCCGCGGCCGATCTCGATCTCAGTCACCGCGCAAGGCTATCGGTGGGTAGAACCTGTCTCAGCACCTCGCCGAAGTACAGCGTCAGCTGAGCCTCGACCCGCTGGGGTGGCAGGTCCAGCTCCACTGAACGAACAGCCACCTGGTGGCCCCGGGCAACGCCGGTGCCCGGAACAGCGCGTCGATGCCCCCACCGCCTCTGCATTGACGTGGCCAGCCATCGGGTGCCCTCGAGGCCCTGCCGGACGTCGAGCAGCACGGTTCGGGCCTGCGACGAGGCACGGGGTGTTGGTCGTCCGTGATTCGGTCAGCCGCGGAATGATAGCCAGCCGCTGCGGACCTGCCAGTGACCGCCACTCGTGAGGTGCCGGACCACCGCCTTCTCGAGGGTGGTGCGCTGCGGCAGGGACCGCAGCGGTGTCGTCGTGTCACCGAAGACGAACTTGCGCACGGGGACGTCACCGTCCTCGGCCTCCACGAGCGCCAGGGTGAACCGTCGACGGAACCGGACGAGGTTGCTGTCCGGCGGAAGGTAGGCCTCGAGCTGCGGGTCGAGCAGCCAGGAGTGGCAGAGCATGCCCACGTAGCGCTCGTCGGCGAACCGCTTCCGGAAGAACGTTCGCGCCGACGCGAGCGAGGCGTCCACGGTGGCGGGGGTCAGCGGACCGCCGGCCGCGGGGATGTGCAGGTTGAGGACGAGGTCGTCGACCTCACCGGACATGCCGGCCTGCCGCATCACCAGCGCCGTCGCGGCGTCCATCGCCACCCGCTCGAACTGCAGTCTCCCGAGCTGGAACAACGCACCGTGCGTATGCCGGGTGAGCCACCCCGCGAGCTCGTCACCGAGGCCAGGTTCCCTCTCCCACACCCGGTTGCGGGCGAGCATCCGGCCGACGTCGGCCATGGTCGAGGCGGTGACGTCCGAGGGCACCCGCAGGGACTCGTGGAAGGCCACGGTCGCCGGCAGCGCCGAGGCGAGAGCGAGGACCGGCAGGTATGCCGCGACCGCTGCCGGAGCTTGCGGTCGGCGCCCGACAGCGGGCCCAGGCGAGGCGGAGCCCATGGCAGCCACCAGCCGGTCCGCGATGGCGGTGACCCACGCGCTCAACCGGGCGTCCCGGCATACCGCGTCGTGCGCCGTGAGGAGCGGCTCGACGTCCTCGGGAGGGACGGCGAAGAGGCGGAGGGCGTCGGTGAGGGCGGCTGAGCCGGGTTGGCCCACCGCGTCAGCGCGAGCTGTAGTTCGGTGCCTCGGCGGTCATCTGAATGTCGTGGGGGTGGCTCTCCTTGAGCCCCGCCGAGGTGATCCGGATGAACGTGCCGCGCTCCTGGAGCTCGGGGATGGTCCGCGCGCCGACGTAGAACATCGACTGGTGCAGGCCGCCGATGAGCTGGTGGGCGACCGCTGACACCGGGCCGCGGTAGACGACCTGGCCCTCGATGCCCTCCGGCACGATCTTGTCGTCGCTGGCGACGTCGGCCTGGAAGTAGCGGTCCTTGGAGAAGGACTTCTTGCCCCGGGAGGCCATCGCCCCGAGCGAGCCCATGCCGCGATAGCTCTTGAACTGCTTGCCCCCCACGAAGATCAGCTCCCCTGGGCTCTCCTCGCAACCGGCGAGGAGCGAGCCGAGCATCACTGTGTCGGCCCCGGCCACGAGCGCCTTGGCGATGTCCCCGGAGTACTGCAGGCCGCCGTCACCGACGACCGGGACTCCCGCCGGCCGGCACGCCAAGGACGCCTCGTAGATCGCCGTGACCTGGGGCACGCCAACGCCGGCGACCACCCGGGTCGTGCAGATCGAGCCGGGCCCGACGCCGACCTTGACGGCGTCGGCGCCGGCGTCCACGAGGGCCTGCGCGCCGGCGCGGGTCGCGACGTTGCCGCCCATGACCTGGACGTGCCGGGTGGCCGGGTCGGACTTCAGCCGCTGGATCATCTCGAGCATGAGCCGGGCGTGCCCGTTGGCGACGTCGGGGACGAGGACGTCGACGCCCGCCTCGACGAGGGTGGTGGCGCGCTCCCACGCGTCTCCGAAGTAGCCGATGGCGGCGGCGACGAGCAGCCGGCCGTGGGTGTCCTTGCTGGCGTCGGGGAACTGCTCGGACTTGACGAAGTCCTTGACGGTGATCAGCCCCGCGAGCCGGCCCTGGTCGTCGATGATCGGCAGGCGCTCGCGCTTGTGCTGGCGCAGCAGCGCCGTGGCGTCCTCGCGGCTGATGCCGCCGGGGGCGGTGACCAGTGGCATCGGGGTCATGACCTCGTCGACCTTGGTCGTTGCCCACTCGGCGACGGGGGTGAAGCGCAGGTCTCGGTTGGTGATGATGCCGAGGAGGCGGTCGTCGGCGTCGACGACGGGGAGCCCGGAGACGCGGTACTGGCCGCACTTCTGGTCAAGCTCCTCGAGCGTCGCGTCGGCGCCGATGGTCACCGGGTTCGAGATCATCCCGGTCTGGGTGCGCTTGACGAGGTCGACCTGGTAGGCCTGGGCGTCGATCGACAGGTTGCGGTGCAGCACCCCGATGCCGCCCTGACGGGCCATCGCGATCGCCATCCGGGACTCCGTCACCGTGTCCATCGCCGAGGAGACCAGCGGCACCTTGAGGGAGATCTCCCGGGTCAGCCGCGACGTGGTGTCGACCTCGCTGGGGATGACGTCGGTCTCGCCGGGAAGGAGCAGTACGTCGTCGTAGGTCAGGCCCAGGGCGGCGAAGGGAGCGGGCACTTCGGGCGTTCCAAGGCTCATTACCAGATTCTAGAGGACCGCGCACCCCTGCGGTGCGCACCCCCGGGGTTCACGGGTGAGCCGCCGCAGCTCCACGTGCCGGCACGGTGGACGGCCTTCCCGGTGGAGACGATGAGCGCCGGCTTTCGTCGCCACGCCTCGACCGGGTCACTCGAGAGCAGGAGGCCCCTACTGTGCGACCGGCTTCCCAGCAGGCTCATGGGCGGTGGCTTTGGATGCCTCAGTCGCCTTCCCCCCGGGCGAGGGCGTCCGGTGAACGGGCTGGGAGGTCGGGCTCCCGCCCGCGCCGGTGCCCGTCTCGCGCTGGTCGGTGGGACGCTGGCTCTGCCCCGTCGCCGCCACGGGCGCCGCCTGCGGCTGCGGCTGGGCCTGCGGCTGCGGCTGCGGCTGCGGCTGGCCACCGTTGCCCGCCGCCAGCGGCTGGCGTCCGTTGCTCGCCGCCAGTGGCTGTGGCTTGCTGCTGCGAACCGCCACCTCCGGCTGCATCCCGCCCCGCTGGAGTGACGTGGGCTCGACCCTCTTCGCTGCGCCAGCGTCCCCCGCTCCAGCGTTCCCTCCACCAGCCTTTGGTGGGCCGCCGATCGGTCCGCCGTCGCGGAGTTCGCCGGTTTTCGCTGGGCCGGCGTCCGGTGCGCTGGCGCCCGGCGCGCCGGCGTTGGGTGCGCTGCCGCCCGGCACGCCGGCGCTGGATTCACCGGTTATCGCTGGGCCGGCGTTCGGTGCGCTGCCGCCCGGCGCGCCGGCGTTCGGTGCGCTGGCGCCCGGCGCGCCGGCTTTCGGTGCTCCGGCTTTCGCGACATCCGCGTTGGGGGCTCCGGGTCTCGCGACGTCCGCGTTGGGGGCTCCGGGTTTCGCGACGTCCGCGTTGGGAGCTCCGGCGCTCCGTGTCCCGGCGCCCGGTTTGGCGGCGCGGGCCTGGCGGGCGGGCAGCTGGGCCACGTCGGGCTCGAACACCGGCGCAGGCGGGGGCGCGACCGGGAGTGCGGAGGCCGCGGGAGCGACAGCTGGCGCGCCACCTTCGAGCCCAGCGGCGGTGCCGTGGGGCGTCAGCTCGGGCGCCACGCTGACCTCTGTCAGCCCGAGGACTGCGGCCCCTCCCGGCAACCCGGCGACCCGCGCCGTCCCGGGCATCGTGGGCCGCGGCAGCACGACGCGTGGACCGGGGTCACCGAGCGGGTCAGCAGCGACCCGGGAGTGCACGGCCCGCCCGGCGGACGCGGGTGCCGCCTTCTCACCGGCTGCGGCGACGCCTACACCCGAGGCGGCAAGACCGAGTGCGGCCAGGGCCGTGAGGGTGCGGCGCCGGCGCAGGTCGCGCCGACGGAAGGGCTGGTGCGGGCGCAACGGCGCGTCGCACTGCCGGGCCGCTGTCAGAAGCATGATGGCGAGCTGGTCGTCATGCTCGCCTTCCTGGCGGGCGGCGATCCTGTCAAGGAGGAGGTCGTCCTGGACGACGGCGTCGAACGGTGCCGGCTGCGTCATGACGCCACCTCCCCGGTCTCGGCGGCCACGAGCTGGCGCAGCCGGTTGAGTGCTCGGTGCTGGGCGACGCGGATCGCGCCGGCCGACATCCCGAGGGCGGCGCCGGTCTCCTCCGTCGACAACCCGACCGCGACCCGCAGGGTGATGATCTCCTGCTGCTGGGCAGGGAGCGTGCGGACCAGCGCCATGACTCGGTGCGCCTCGTCACGGACCATGGCCACCTGCTCCGGCCCGGCGGCGGGGTCGGCCGTGTCCGGGATCTCGGCCACGACCTGCGGTGCGCGCATCAACAACCGTTGGGCGTCCGCCACCTTGCGCGCCGCAATCGCGTAGAGAAAGGCCTCGAACGGGAGGCCACGCTCGCTGTAGTCCGGGAGTGCCGTGTGCACCGCCATGCACACCTCCTGGGCGACGTCCTGGGCGATGTCCTCCGCTCCGAAGCGACCCAACCGGGCCCTGGCGTAGCGCAGCGACAGCTTGTGGATCCTCGCCATGAGCACTTCTGCCGCCGGTCCGCCGAGGCGTTGGGCGTCGATCGCCAGGTCGCGCAGCGCGGCAGGAGGCTCTGCGGGCCCCGTCGTGTCCGCGCTCGAGTTCAACTGGGGCAGCCAGCTCCCGGGTGGGTCGGTGACGCGTTGCGGCGCGCGCGATCGGCCCCACTGTGACGCGCCTGCGACGTGCACCCGAGAACTCCCCACGAGGACCTGGACAACCAGACCGACACCATACCCGCAGCAGCCGCGACCACGCTGCCGCAAGACTGCCGCAGAACTGCCGCAGGACTGCCGACCCGCCAGCAGGGATCCCGCCTGCCGGCGAGCCAATCTTTAAGAACTGTTGACCAAGCACTGAGCAGGGGCGGAAGGACGCCTCGCTAGCGTCCGGAGTGCGGAGAAGCATGGGCCGGCTCCGTGGCCTGGCCTTCCCGAGCCTCAGGCCCACCACCATCTCGACATCGTGCAGTGCGAAGGGGACCTGATGGCAGAGATCTCACGGTTGCCGGGTCCGGTTGCGGACCTGTGGGACTGGCAGCTCGCCGGCTCGTGTCGACGCGAGAACCCGGATGTGTTCTTTCACCCGGAGGGCGAGCGGGGGCCCGCTCGCCGCGACCGTGACTCGGCTGCGAAGGCCGTCTGCGCTGCCTGCCCGGTGTTGCAGCAGTGCCGCGCGCATGCCCTCCAGGTGCGTGAGCCGTACGGCGTGTGGGGTGGCATGACGGAGGACGAGCGGGAGTCCGTCTACGCCGGCAGCCCGGCGGTGGCGACCGCGTCCTGACGTCCGGCCCGGTCGCCACACCGCTCGACGGCGCTCCCGGGCCGCAACAGGCCGCACATCGACCGCGGGTTGCGGCCGGATCGCGGGTTACGGCCCGCCATCCGCCGCAGATTGACGGCACGTTGCGGTCACCCCGGGCGACGCAGCACGATCGCTGGAGCACCGGCATACCGAGCGGGTATGCCGGCCGGCTGGTCGCGCCGGAAGGGTGATCTTCCCCGGTGGCCACATCAGGACCCCTGGTCCGAATGCCACGCCGACCGCAACCGGGAACGGACGCTGGGGGTGGTGAACCGGAAAGGGCCGCACTCTCGCCTTCCGGCGTGTGTGCGGCCCTCCCGTCACGTCGGTGCCGCGGCGCCGACGGTGTGGCTCAGCCGGTCAGTGACCGTGCCCGTGGCCGTGCCCGCCAGCAGCGGAATCGGCCTCGTCTTCCTTCTTCTCCACGACGAGGGTGTCCGTCGTGAGGATCATCGATGCGATCGAGGCCGCGTTGCGCAGCGCCGACCGGGTCACCTTGACCGGGTCGAAGACGCCGGCCTTCATGAGGTCGCCGTACTCGCCCGTCGCCGCGTTGAAGCCGCTGCCAGCCTCCATCTCGGCGACTCGCGAGGTGACGACATAGCCCTGGACCCCGGCGTTCTCGGCGATCCACCGCATCGGCTCGGCCGCGGCCTTGCGGACGATGGAGGCACCCGTGGCCTCGTCCCCCTCGAGGTGGAGGTCGTCGATCGCGGAGACGGCGTGGATGAGGGCCGAGCCGCCACCGGCGACGATGCCCTCCTCGATGGCCGCGCGAGTCGCCGAGATGGCGTCCTCGATGCGGTGCTTCTTCTCCTTGAGCTCGACCTCGGTGTGCGCGCCGACCTTGATGACGCAGACGCCGCCGGCCAGCTTGGCCAGGCGCTCCTGGAGCTTCTCCCGGTCCCAGTCGGAGTCGGTGCGCTCGATCTCGGCCTTGATCTGGTGGATGCGACCGTCCACCTCGCTCTTGTCGCCGAGGCCCTCGATGACCGTGGTGTTGTCCTTGGTCACGACGATGCGGCGAGCCTGACCGAGCACGTCGAGGTCGACCTGGTCGAGCTTGAGCCCGACCTCGGGGGAGACGACCTGGCCACCGGTGAGGACGGCGAGGTCCTGGAGCATCGCCTTACGGCGGTCTCCGAAGCCGGGAGCCTTGACCGCGACGACGTTGAACGTGCCGCGGATCTTGTTGACGACCAGCGTCGACAGGGCCTCGCCGTCGACGTCCTCCGCCACGATGAGCAGCGGCTTGCCGGACCCGACGACCTTCTCCAGGACGGGCAGCAGGTCGGAGATCGCGGAGACCTTGCCCTGGTTGATGAGGAGGTAGGCGTCCTCGATGACCGCCTCCATCCGCTCGGGGTCGGAGACGAAGTACGCCGAGATGTAGCCCTTGTCGAACTGCATGCCCTCGGTGAACTCGAGCTCGGTCACCGTCGTGGAGGACTCCTCGACGGAGATGACACCGTCCTTGCCGACCTTGTCGAACGCCTGGGCGATCAGGTCGCCGATCGTCTCGTCCTGGGCAGACAGCGTCGCGACCGAGGCGACCTCAGAGGTGCCGTCGACCTCACGAGCCTGCTCGAGCAGGCGGTCGTTGACGGCCTCGACTGCCTTGTCGATGCCGCGCTTGAGCGCAGCGGGAGCGGCTCCGGCAGCAACGTTGCGCAGGCCTTCCTTGACCATCGCCTGGGCGAGCACGGTGGCGGTGGTCGTGCCGTCACCGGCCACGTCGTTGGTCTTGGTCGCGACCTCCTTGGCGAGCTGGGCGCCCAGGTTCTCGTACGGGTCCTCCAGCTCGATCTCCCGAGCGATGGTCACACCGTCGTTGGTGATCGTCGGCGCGCCCCACTTCTTGTCGATGACGACGTTGCGACCCTTGGGGCCGAGCGTCACCTTGACCGCGTTGGCGAGCGCGTCAACGCCGCGCTCCAGCGCCTTGCGTGCGGAGTCGTTGAACTCCAGCGTCTTGGCCATGGAAATCCTTCTCCTATGCCGGGTGGTCGCCCTGTGCGGCGCCGGCCCGGCGGGTGGGTGGTACGGCTGTGCTGCAACCGGACGCACCCCGGCGCGCGGCCTGCTCGAGGCTCACGTCCGGGGCACGTTCACGGCATACTGACTTGTCGCTTCGTCGCTCAGGCGACGACCGCGAGGACGTCGCGCGCGCTGAGGATGAGGTACTCCTCGCCGCTGTGCTTGACCTCGGTGCCGCCGTACTTGCTGTAGATCACGCGGTCGCCCTCCTTGATGTCGAGCGGGACGCGGTTGCCCTTGTCGTCGATGCGACCGGGACCCACGGCAAGGACCTCGCCCTCCTGGGGCTTCTCCTTGGCGGTGTCCGGGATGACGAGACCGGACGCCGTGGTCTGCTCGGCCTCGAGGGACTTGACCACGATGCGGTCTTCGAGCGGCTTGATGGAAACCGGCACGATGCTGACCTCCCCTTCGGGAATGTCGAAACGGATGGGTGTCTTCATGCTCGGGCGGCCGCCGTCGCGGGGGTCGAACGCACGAGCGGTTGGCACTTCCAGGTGGCGAGTGCCAACAGGCCCTAAATCTAGGGACCGGGTTAGCACTCGGTCAAGTCGAGTGCCAGAACCCTCGGCGGCTGCGCCCCGTGAGCACCCCCCGAAAGCCCGCGCGGCCGGCTCTCGGCCCCACTGCGAGGATGGCGTCATGGACCTCTCCTCGATCGCCCTGCTCGTCGGCGGCGAGGGGTGGGGGCTGCTCCAGTCGCTGCCGCCCTACGACGCGGGAGGCGAGCTGGCCCTGCAGACCCGGCTCCGGGCGGCGGGGTTCAGTCCCGAGGTCGTCTCTGCCGCGCTGGCCCAGTCTCGGCTTCGGGCCCGCGGCCGGGACAAGCTCGGCCCGTTCGCCGACGGCATGCTCCTCACCCCGGACGGCCTCGAGCAGGCGACCCGGCTGGAGGTCGCCGCCCGCCACGCGTCGCGCTACCTGCGGGCCGAGATCCGGGCGGTCCACGACCTCGGCTGCGGCATCGGTGCGGATGCCATGGCGCTGGCCGGGCTGGACCTGGCGGTTCGCGCGGTCGACTCGGACGAGGTCACCGCCGTCGTCGCGGGGGTCAACCTCCGGCACTGGCCCGACGCGAAGGTCGCCCATGCCCGCGCGGAGGACGTGACCCTCCCGCGCGGCGAGGCCGCCCGGCATACCGGGCTGTGGCTCGACCCCGCGCGGCGGGTGCGCGGCGCGGCCGACATCACCGGCCGGACCCGGCGGGTCTTCTCGCTCGACGCCATCTCGCCGGCGTGGGAGCAGGTGCAGGGCTTTGCCCGCGCGGTGCCGGCAACCGGTGTCAAGCTCAGCCCGGCCTTCCCGCACCAGGAGGTGCCCGCCGGCGCCGAGGCCGCGTGGACGTCGTGGAACGGCGAGGTCGTCGAGTGTGCCGTGTGGTGGGGGCCGCTCGTCCACAACGTCGGTCGCACCGCGACGGTATGCCGCGCCGGCACACACGCCGTCACCCTCACCGAGGCTGACGCGGAGGAGGCTCCAGAGCCGCTCGACCGGCTCGGTCGGCTGGGTTCCTTTGTCTACGAAGCGGATCGGGCGGTGATCCGGGCCGGGCTGAGCGGCGCCTTGGCGCGGGCGGTCGACGGTGTCGAGCTCGACCGCGGCGTGGGCTATGTGTCGAGCGACCGCCCCCTCGACATCCCGTGGGCGCGCCGCTACAGCGTCGTCGAGGCGATGCCGTGGAACGTCAAGGCGCTGCGGGGGTGGTTGCGGGACAATGACATCGGGCGGCTGACGATCAAGAAGCGAGGGGTGGCGCTGGACCCTGAGGCCGTCCGCAGACAGCTGCGGGTCAAGGGCGCTGCTGAGGCGACCATGATCCTGACGCGGGTACGGTCCCAGCCGCACGTGCTCGTCGTACGACCAGCGTGAGCCGGATCCTGCCCGATCCGGAGGGGAGTCATTGAACAGTTGTCCCCCTCTGGAGGGGGTGAACCGTCCGATGACTCCCCCCGGTGGGGGGCCAGAGCCGGGCTAGAGCGGGCTAGAGCGCTGGATCGCACTGGGCGCCGACGCGCTGCACCGCCCGCGCCCCCGCCTCGACCGCGAGCTCCAGCGCCGCCGACCGGCTCTCCCCGGCGGCCAGCCCTGCGGCCAGGGCGCCGCAGAACGCGTCACCGGCCCCGGTCGTGTCGATGACGTGGTGAGCCGCAACGGCAACCCCGTCAACCCGCTCGCCGTCCCACATCGCGCCGGCCGCGCCGAAGGTGACCAGGAGCGACCCGGGCACCATCTCGCTGTCGGCCAGCAGGGCGGCCTCCGACTCGTTGACGACCACCGGCTCGGCGAGCCCGACGACGTCCGGCGGCAGGGCGGCATACGGGGCGCAGTTCACGACGACCCGGGCGCCGCGTTCGGCAGCTCGGCGGGCAACTGCCGCAACGGTGTTGAGCGGGATCTCCAGCTGGACGAGGACGACGTCCCCCGGTCCGACCTCCTCGACGGCGGCCACGGCCGCCTCCCCAAGCCGGGCGTTGGCACCCGGGATGACGACGATCGAGTTCTCACCGGACTCGTCGACGGTGATCAGGGCGTGCCCGCTGGGGCCGTCGAAGACGTCGAGCCGGGTGGCGATCCCCAGTCCCCTCAGCCGCCGCTCGTAGCTCCGCCCCGCCTCGTCGTCACCCACCGCACCCACCATGACGACCTCGGCCCCGGCCTCGCGCGCCGCCACCGCCTGGTTCGCGCCCTTGCCACCCGCGAACCGCTCGAGCCCGTCACCCAGGAGCGTCTCTC
>JAABUT010003937.1_pt1 | contig 12214 bp, 15 predicted proteins | sample 5559281 | NCBI WGS metagenome assembly JAABUT01 (sample SAMN10711880, study PRJNA513359) | rock metagenome | isolation source: Antarctica rocks | place: Antarctica: Victoria Land, Ricker Hills nord | collected 2016-01-04
TGCAGCGCCGCTGTTCGACTGGAAGGGCGTCATCCAGCGCGTCATCCTGGTCACCTTCATGACCTGGCTCTTCACCGTCGCAGCCCGACTACGCCGCGAGGCACTGGCCTGACACGTCCCGCTTGTCTATCGGAACAGTCCCAAGAGCCACCGCACCCCGGTTGGGCGCCAGGTGGACACCTCCCACGGTATTGCCCTTGACACTCGTCAAGGGCTGAGTACACTTGACATATGACAAGCGCGGGGCGACAATGAATCCGGACATTGCGGATTGGGCCGCGTGGGCGCGGAGCCAGGGTTGGACAGTGACTGACACAACGAAGGGCTATACCCAGTTCTTCACTCCCGAGGGTGACTACGCGGGCCGCTACCCAGCCACGCCCAGTAACCCGCGTCGGCGGCTGGCGGACTTGAAGACGGCGCTGAAGGCGCACGGGCTGCAGATACCGCCGCCGAGCAAGAAGGAGCAGCGAGCTGCACGGAGGAAGGGGATATGACGATGTGGGTGATCACCTTGGAGTATTCGAGGTCGGTGGACCAGGAGACTCTGGACCGGTGGGATGACCTGCTCGACGTGCAGGAGGCCACGGTCATGCCTGCTGCTGGTGGTGGTGTGCGGGTGTCGGTGTGGACGGCGGAGTCCAGCGATCCGCTGGATGCCGCGCTGTGGGCGCGGACGTTGGTGGGGGCCGTGATTGACGGGCCGCCGAATCGGGTGTCGGTGATGACGGTGGAGGACTATGAGCAGCAGGCCAACGCCCCGACGTTGCCGGAGTTAGTCGCCGGCCCGGAGATCGGGGAACTGTTGGGGATCACCCGGCAGCGGGTGTTTCAGTTGCAGGCCGCGGACAACTTCCCCACCCCGTTGGTGCGACTGCGTACTGGTCCGGTGTGGGACCGTCGTGCCATCGAGGCCTACGCGCACGCCACCGAGAGGCGCCCGCGGCAACGCCAGGTCACGGCCGCGGGCTAAGTTGCCAGTGAATCGCCCAGGCCGCGGGACTGTCCCGGCCGATGGCGCTCCCGGCATTGGTGATCTCTTCATCGCGAACGGGTTCTGCCTGCAGGCAGACCCGGCCGTTGGCGAGTTGGAGGCCGGCGTCGGTGACGGCGGTGGGCCAGGAGCTGTTGATGCCGGAACTGCCGGCGAGGACCAGTTCGGTCGTGTCTTTGGGCCCACTCCGTGGTTAGCGGTGGGCGCGGGCCTAGCCGGAGATCAGTTGGTGTGCCCGTTGGTAGGACACGGCCAGTGCGGCCCCGATGTCGCGGACCGTCAAACCTCGGCCACGCAGTTCTTTCGCGGCCAGGCGCACTTCCTGGGCGGCGAGGTGCTTGGCCCGGTCGGATTCCTGCCGCAGAGCCTGGGAACGCTTCAGGTGCACAGTGACCTCGTCGGGCAGCTCGACGGAGACGTCCAGGGTGAACGACTGCGGGTCGATCTCCTTCATGACGGCGATGAGGTCGCGGGCCATGGATTCGACCTCCCCGAGGTTGCGGGCCTGGGTGTAGTGGTCAATCTCCGGGACGTGCACCAGCCAGAACACATCCCCCCGGACCACCCGTGCGTGGTACGTCGTCATTTCCACCACCGCTTCCCTAGTTTCGCTGCTGCCTCTTTGTAGATGATCTCGGCCATCTGGTTATCGAGGTCGTTGTGCCGGCCGATCGGGATCATCAACCCATCCAGGTTGTAGACCGAGTGACTGGCACCCTCACGTTCGAGCCCGAACGCGAGGCCCTGCCGCTTGGCCGCTGCCGCGAGGGTTTTGATGATGTCCCGACGCTTGGTCACGACACTAGTCTAGGTAAGGATAGACATACAAGTCAAGGGCACTATAGACATCGCGCGGTCACCCCCGCCACCGCCTGTGGTCCCTGCTCCTCGCGGCTATGCCCGGGTGCACCGGGTTGGTGCTGCCTGCAGGCAGACCCGGCCGTTGGCGAGTTGGAGGCCGGCGTCGGTGGCGGCGGTGGGCCAGGAGTGGTTCAGGGCGGTTTGCGCGGTGGTGAGGGTGATCAACCCGGCACACGTGGCGCGGTTGAGGACCCGTTCGACGGTGTCTTTGGGGTTGGGGATCGGGCCTGGTTCGAACCATAAATTCGCCACGTCCCCGGCGTTGCCGGGATCTCCCCCGACTTCGAGCGCTATTTTGTGGTCCAGCTCGCCCACCGTGCCCGCCGGGATGCTGTAGGCGCGGGCGGATTGGGCTTTGATGGCGTTGGTGACCGCCACGGGTGGCCGCACGGTCGCGGTCCACCCGGCCTTGCAGATCGTCTCGTGAATCGTGGCCTGGGTAACGGCCGGGTTCGTCGCACCGGGGGAGCAGTGCTCGTCGGGCATCGGCTGACCAGCCACGGAACCAAGTTTGCAGGTACCGGGTGGTGGCATCGGAAACGCCCCGCCCTCGGCCGGTGAGATGCCGCTGCTCGGACCCGCAACGGTGGTGGGCGTCATGGGCGGCGATGATGAAGTGCTGGGAAGTGGTGCCGGTGCTGTGGTGGGGGTGGCCGCAAGGTTCGTGCAGCTGGTGGTCACCACCACGGCTGCGACCAGCAGCAGCACCCGATAGCCGCCGGCGTTCGGCCGTGTCCGGGCCGACTCGTGCCCGCTCATGCTGTCGCACTCCCCTTGTTGGTGGTGGGTTCAGTGTCTGCTGAATGGCCGCCACGGTGGGGCGGTGACCACGATGTCTGGGCGTGGTGCAGCCGTTCGGTGGCGGCGCGTTGCGCTTTTCCGATGCTCAACAGGTGCTCGAACAACAGGTCTTGGGGTAGCTGCTCGGCGGCGTCGGCCATGGACTGCGCCGCGCGGTGAAACCCGCGACGGTAGGCGGCAGAGAGCACGGCCACCGCGTAGTGCCCCACCGTTTCCGGGACGGCACCGGCGATCGTGACCTCCGCCAGTGCCCGGGTGAGTCGAGCACCGCGATGCCCACCGGTACGCCCGGACTGGGTGAGGGTGGCGGCGATGCTCCCCGGATCGTGCGGTGCCCCGGCCTGGACCTGGGCGGTGATCACCTCGAACAGCTCACCGTAAACAACCCTGTCGAAGTCGGTGCTGCGCAACAAGTCGCTTACGTGCCCGGCAACGCCGGTCGCCGACCACAGCAACGCGCACAGGCACAGGGCTTCGACATCGGTTCGCGGGTCATCGAGGAGGTCCCCGACCTCGATCGGCTCGTCACCGTCGACCTCGTGTGTGAGGTCCTCGTAGGTGCCTTCGGTGTTCATCCCCGCCCCCACCCGTCGCAGCGACCCGCCTTTGCCTGGGAACGGGTCGTCGACATCATGGTCTTCCCCTCCTCTGCCGGTGCGTAGCGTCCTCGCCCGCACCGGCAGACGTGATGTGTATGCCTGTGTCCGATGCGTCGCACTCCGGTCCCGGCGGCATTTCCTCGACGGCCGCAGCCTGCCCGGACCCGGCCGAGCTGTAGGGCTTGTGCTGGCAGAAACAGGCCCGGGCCGTACCCGTCCTGCCCGCCAGGGTGTCCTCGCACCCTGCAGCGTTGTGGGGCATCCGGCATGGCTGGCAGATCGGCATGGTCGTCTCCTTCGTCGTCCGAAAGGATATTTGGGTGATGCGTGTGGGACGTGCAATGCGGGTGATGCGTGCAGTTGGTGCATCGCGTGCCGGTGCGCTCATGCGATCCCCCACTCACGCGCGGGTACGTGGACGAAGCCGCGGAGCACGTCGTCGAGCAGATCGTCACCGAGCTGCGCGTCACCCACCAGCACCGCCGCGATGGAGTTCCTGGTCGGCGCCACGTTGAGCAGCTCGGCCAGCTCGGCGATGGTGTAGGTCCGGCTGTACTCACAGACCTCAGACATATGGACGGTGATGGTGGTGGGCGCGTCAGGCATAGCAAGGTCCTCTCGGTCGGCCCGCTGCGTGGCATACCTCCAGTCTAGTGTATTGCGTGCGTTGTGTGCAATAGGTGCGGGGGGTTTCTTGGCGCTTTTCTCGCCCCCCACCTGTGGGGGCTGGTGGGGTGGTCTCATCGTCGGCGGGTGCCGTCTCGACCTGGGCGGCCGCCAGGGGGGCAAGCAACGTCCTACCGCTTGCGGCCCTGGTGGGGGTTCAGGTAGGCATCAGCCCTGTTCGTCGATGAGACCACCCCGCTTCACCAGCCACACCACAACCCACCGCGACCCGACGTGCCCTCACCTCCGGTCTCATCAGAGGCGGCGGGGGTCCGGGGCTGCCGAAGGCCCCGGGTGGTACGCCCTGAGCTGCACCCGGCCACGTCAGGTGACCGCAGTCGCGTAACGCGGTTCGCTACACCGTGTGCGTGTCCTGGCGGTCTGGGGGTTAGCCCCAATACCGTTCAGTTAAGATGACACTGGTGTAGTTTGGGTTCGTGCCTCGTGCGGGTTGGAAGAAGCCGGAGTCGGATCGTCGGTTGTCGGACCTGGTGTCGGTGGGGGTGCTGACCAGGGTGTTCCCGCCGGGTCTGGTCGATGAGGTGATCGCGGGTGCGGGGCGGACCGAGCAGCGGCACCGGGCGTTGCCGGCGCGGGTGATGGCGTACTTCGCGATCGGGATGGGCTTGTACTCCGAGGGTTCCTACGAGGACGTGCTGGCGCAGCTGACTGATGGTCTGTCGTGGGCGTCGGGGTGGGCGCAGCAGTACCCGCTGCCGTCGAAGTCGGCGATCTTCCAGGCCCGTCGGCGGTTGGGCTCGCAACCTCTGGCGGAGCTGTTCGACCGGGTGGCTGCGCCGCTGGGTGGCCCGGACACCCCGGGGGTGTGGGTCGCGGGTCGGCGTCTGGTCGCCGTCGACGGGACCTGTCTGGACGTGGCCGACACCCCCGCCAACGAGGGCCACTTCGGTCGTGCGGGGGTGGCCAAGGGTGAGCGGGCGGCGTTCCCGATGGTCCGGGTGCTGGCGGTGGCCGAGTGCGGCACCCACGCCATCTTCGCCGCCCGGGTCGGCGCCTACGCCGAGTCCGAGGCCACGTTGGCTGCCCGGCTGCTGCCTGCCGCGCTCGCACCCGGGATGCTGCTCACCGCTGATCGCGGGTTCTTCTCCTACGCCCTGTGGCGCACCGCGGTGGGCACGGGCGCGGACCTGTTGTGGCGCATCAGGACCGACCGGGCCGGGCCGAAACCAGAACACCTGCAGGACCTGCCTGATGGCACCTGGCTGGCGCAGCTGCAGCAGCGGCACTCCGCGGCCGCACGCAGCGCCACGCCGATGCTGGTCCGCGTCATCGACTACACCCTCGACCCCACCCCGGACGCCGGCCACGAGGCAGATCAGGGCGAGGACCCGACCACCTACCGGCTGTTCACCACGCTGCTCGATCCCGTCGCGGCGCCGGCGGTGGACCTGGCCATGGCCTACGCCCAGCGTTGGGAGATCGAGTCGGCCTTCGACGAGCTCAAGACCCACCAACGTGGCCCGCGGGTCGTGCTCCGCTCGAAATCACCCGACCTGGTGCTCCAAGAAATCTGGGGTCACCTGTGCTGCCACTACGCCATCCGGTCGCTGATGACCCAGGCCGCCCAGCACGCCGGGCACGACCCCGACCGGATCAGCTTCACCGCAGCCCTGCGGATCGTCCGCCAAACGGTCGCCCAGCAGGGCTCTTTCCCCCCCTCAACACCCCCCTGACCAGCCCGGCCCGCACCCAGCCGCGCCATCGCTGTGGTCCACGTTCCTCACCAGGCTCCTCACTCGACTGCTCCCCCCACGACGACGACGGTCCGCACCGCGGGTGGTCAAACGCAAGTACACCAAGTGGCACGTCAAGCGAGCGGCTCACGCCACCTGGACACAACCCCGTGACGATCCCTACATCAGCATCACCTCGCACTAACTGAAGGGTATTGGCCCTAGTCGAGCCCTAGATGTGATGACCAGGGACGTTGTATCGGGTTGAGGTGATCTCGGCCTGTCGTTGAGACAGGCGAAGGCCCCCGGTTGTGGAGTGGAGCTGTCGAGGAACCACATCACCGAACCGGAGGCCTTCGTGTCCCACGCTAACGCGACCCTGACCCCGATCACCCGGCTGCGCCTGGCCCTGCTCGTCGTCGAGTCGGGGTACACCCACACCGCGGCGGCGAAGATGTTCATGGTCTCCCCACGCACCGCCGGCAAGTGGGCGCACCGCTACCGCGAGCAGGGCCCCGCCGGGATGGCCGACCGCAGCTCCCGCCCACGGTCCTCGCCGACCAAGACCCCACCGGCGGTGGTCAAGCGCATCGTCAGCCTGCGGTGGCGCCAGCGCCTGGGCCCGGTGCAGATCGGCGGACGTATCGGGGTGCCGGCCTCGACGGTGCACGCGGTGCTGGTGCGCTGCCACATCAACCGCCTGCGCGACATCGACCGGGTCACCGAGCAGGCGTTGCGCCGCTACGAGCACGCCCACCCCGGCTCGATGATCCACGTCGACGTCACGAAGTTCGGCAACATCCCCAACGGCGGCGGCCACCGCTTCGTCGGCCGGCAGCAGGGCGAGCGGAACAAGCGGGCCACGACCGGACTGCCCAAGGGTGCCGACTACAAGCCCCGAACAGGCACAGCGTTCGTCCACACCGTCATCGACGACCACTCCCGCGTCGCCTACGCCGAGATCCACAGCAACGAGAAGGCCGACACCGCCGTCGCCGTGCTGCACCGGGCGGTGGCCTGGTTCGCCGAGCGCGGCGCCACCGTCGAACGCGTCCTGTCCGACAACGGATCCTGCTACCGGTCCCACGCCTGGGCCGACGCGTGCACCGAGCTCGACGTGACGCACAAGCGGACCCGGCCCTACCGGCCACAGACCAACGGCAAGATCGAACGCTTCCACCGCACCCTCGGCGACGGCTGGGCCTACGCCCGCTTCTACGACACCGACACCGCCCGACGCGCCGCCCTGCCAGGATGGCTGCACTTCTACAACCACCACCGTCCCCACAGCGCCACCGGAGCCCTACCCCCCATCACCCGCCTGACCAACCTCCCTGGACATCACACCTAGAGGAAGTAGTTTCTCCTGGCTCAGCCTGGACTGGAGACGAGGGCGTGCAGGACCCGCTCGGCGGAGTCGGGGTCGGGTTGCAGCCCGCTGATGGTGGGGAGGTAGTAGTAGGACTCGGCGATCCGGACGCAGGCGTAGGACAGCTCATCCAGGCGCAGCGTCGTGGTGGCCCGGTGCTCGGCGAGGTCCTCGGCCAGGTAGCCGCGCACGGCGGCGACCAGCCGGGGGTGGAAGCCGTGCTCGGACGTGGTGAGCAGACGCATCAGTCGCGAGTTCTGCTCCAGGGCGAAGCGTCGGGCCCCGGGCTGGGTCATGGTGGCCCGGAGGTAGTCGGCCAGCAGCGAGGGCACGCGGGGGCCCGGTCGCGAGCGCAGGGCGTCCCACAGGTCCTCGAGCGTCCGTTCGGTCAGTCGCCACATCACCTCGGCCAGCAGTGCGTCCTTGCTCCCCACCCACCGGTGCAGCGTGGCGCGGTTGACGCCCAGCGCCGCCGCCATGCCGCCCAGCGACACTGCCTCGCCGGCCAGGTAGGACGCGCGGGCCAGCCGCAGGGCGTTCTCGGCCCCCGGGTGCGGCCCGGGGCTCACAGGCTGTGGGCGAAGTCTCGGATCGCGGCCGCGGCGGCTCGGTTCACGTCGGGCAGGTCGTGCCGGAAGATCATCTCCGCGGCGTGGGTCAGTCCCAGGTTGGTCCGGCCGATGGTGTCGACCCCGGCCGCGCAGAGCCGACGGTAGTAGCTGATGCCCTCGTCGTGCAGCGGATCGAGCTCGTTGACCGTGACCACGTGCGGTGGCATTCCCCGGAGGTCCTCGACGGACGCGAAGTGCGGCCAGCACAGTGGGTTCTCGGCGTCGTGTCCGTCCGGGTCGTAGACGGCGACGAGCAGGTCCATCCCGACGCCCTCCATGAAGTAGCCGTCGTTGTCCAGCAGCGACGGCAGCTCGGTGCGCTTGCGCTCCGCGGGCCACCCGTAGCCGCCGCTGATGAAGGGAACGCTCGCGTACACGCCATCGATCCGACCGATCTGACCCTGCTGCTTGAGCTTCAGGCTGGTCGCCAGGGTCAGGTTGGCACCACCCGACTCACCCTGCACGACAATGACGGTGATGCCGAGCTCGGTGCGGTGCTCGTCGACCCAGGTGACCGCGGCGGTGCAGTCGTCGAGTCCAGCAGGGAACGGGTTGCGGCCCTCGGCGGTCCAGGCGTTGCGGAAGTCGACGGAGACCACGACGAGTCCCGTGGCGGCGAGGTCCTGGCACCAGCGGTGGTGTGCCGGGGCGTTGGTGTCGATGATCGTCATGCCACCGCCGTGCAGGTAGATGACGGCCGGCAGCGGTCCGTCGCTGTCCGCTGGGCGGTACACGCGCAGCGGGATCGGGGAACGGCCTCGCTGGGGCACCTCGGCGGTGCTGAACGGCACCGTCACGTCGCCGGGTCGTGCGTAGGAGAGGATCTCGTACAGCCCGCCGAACGCCGCGTGGGAACCCGCCACGGCGGCCTCGACGGTCTCCGGCGAGTCGTGCCGCGAGACCGTGGAGGCCGCGGCGAGCTCGCCGAGCCCGATCCCGGTCAGAGCTGCCCGCAGCCTCCGGTCGATCCGGGGGTCGGTGTCCGGGGAACGGACCGCACCAGAGCTGGTCATCATGTCGTTGCTTGCCTCGCTCACTGAACCTCCGTTGTGATCCACACCACTACTACCGAGAAATTAGTGGGCTAGTATCGCGACGTCAAGGATGACTGTCGCACGCCGGTCTGCGCCGAGGGTGGTTTCCCCCCGGCGCCGTCGTGCGTGCGGGCCGGCCCTCGTGCGTCGGATGCGAGGTCAGACCTCGTTGAGGATGCGCTCGTGGTGGCGTTCGCCCGCGCGGGTCTGGATTCCCGCGGCGAGGAGCTTGTGGGCGAGTGCGACGACCTCGGCGTCGGCCGTGGCCATGAGCCCCTGGTTCTCGATGGCGTACGCCTGGTGGGGGATTGCGGGGGAGACGGCGTTCACCGTGTCCTTGATGACTCTGATGACCTGCGGTCGCAGACCGGCGATCCGGCGGGCGAGGGTATTCACGTAGGCGTCGATCTCGTGCGCAGGTAGTGCGCGGTTGACCAGGCCGTACCGCTCGGCCAGCTCGGCGTCGACGAGGTCGCCGCCCAGGATGACCTCGAGTGCGCGGGGCCTGCCGATCAGACGGGTGATATTCACGGTGCCGCCGCCGCCGGGCAGGATCCCCATGAGGGCCTCGGACTGGCCCTGACCAGACCGCCCGATCGCGGCGAAGCGCATGTCGAGGCTCATCAGGAACTCGTTGCCGGCGCCACGCGCGAACCCGGCAACCTTGCCGATGGTGACCTGGGGCAGTGCCCGGACCTCCTCGCTCATGGCCTGCAGGATGTTCATGCCATCGGGAATCGTGGCGCCTGGAGCGGCGGCGATCGCCGCGCGGGTCGCCGCGGGCAGCGCGTCGGGGTCGGTGAGGTAGTGCATGTCGCCGTGCGCGCTGAAGAACTCGTCGTCAGCGCTGTCGAACACGACGACGCGCACGTCCCCGTCGGTACGGACCCTGTCGAGGAACCCCCGCAAGGAGGGCAGCAGGACGCCGTCCATCAGGTTCATCGGCGGGTGGTCAAGAGTGGCAGTCGCCACACCGTCGGTGACGGTGATCGCGAGACCAGGCAAGTTGTCGTAGCTCACGGGGAGAACCTCATTCGGGTGGTGGCGGCGGCGGAGCGCGGTCGTCTTAGCCGCGCGTCTTGGCGTCTGATTTGACACCGAGTATCACATTAGACTCCGAGTGTCGTGTGAGCAAGTGGTGCGGTACGTTCGCTGCGTGAACCCAGCACCTGTGGCTATCCGGGAGCTCGGTCGCCACGCGGTGCGCGCCGAGCTGGCCAGCGTGGCCTTCAACCGCTTCTGCCTCACCGGTTTCAACCAGGTCACGTTCGCTGACCTGTCCCAGGCAGCGGGGGTCTCACGGAGCACGTTTCTGCGCTACTTCGGCACGAAGGAGGACGTGGTTCTGTTCGTCTTCGACCCGGTGGGCGACGTCATCGTGGACGCGCTCGACGCCTCGATGAAGGGCGCCGACCAGTGGACCAGGTTGCGTAGCGCCACCAAGACGGCGATGGAGTTCTTGCTCGCCGACATCCCCCACCTGGTGACCATCCTCGGGCTGGTCGAGCAGACCCCCGCCCTCCGGGCGCACCTCAGGGACAAGCAGGCCGGGTGGCGTGCCGGGATCGCAGCCCGACTCCTCGGGGACGAAGAACCGACGGCAGCGGAGAGGCTCGGGGCCGACGTACGTGTCGCGGTGGCGCTGGAGTGCCTGTGGATCTCCCTCGGCCGGTGGACGATGAACGCCGACGATGCTCCCCGAGCCCTCCTCGATGTTGCCCTCGATGCAGTCTCCGCGACCGCAGGTCCCGCGCCGGCAACGCCCGATTGCGCTGCTCGGTCCGCCCCGCACCCGCGATCACCTCATCGACCAGCCCCGGCGGGAACACCCGGGTCAGCACCCCCACCGACACCAGGTCCGACAACCGGCGATCCGACTCCGGCTTCTTCCAAACCGCACGAGGCACGAACCCAAACTACACCAGTGTCATCTTAACTGAACGGTATTGGGGTTAGCCCTCGCCGACACGGCGGCCTGGGCGCATCTCGCGGCTGCGGGTGGGAAACGGTTCGCTGTGGTTGAACTCCTTTTCCAAACGGCCCACTTCTCGTTCGATGGCGTTTTCCACCAGCTCGGACAGGCTGGCGGGTCCGCCGGGGGTGGCGGCGAGGGCGGCGACCGCGTTGCGGGCGTCTTCGCGGATGCCGGAGTCGATGTAGTTGGTCCACTGCACCTTGCCCGTGACCACCTTGGGGGTGGCGGGGGCCGGTGCCCGCTGGCCTCGGGCACGGCGTTCCCGCCGCTGCGCCGGGGTCTCCCCCGCTTCCGCCACCCCGGTGGTGGTGTCGGTGTCCGCCGTGGGGGGGTCGACGGGGCTGCGTCCAGACAGGGCGCTGCGGCGGGGTTCGGGGCGGGTCATGCGGGTGTTCCTTCCGTGAGGTTCAGGGCGGTGAGGTATCCGGTGTAGATGGCGGCGAGAGCGGTGGCAGCGGCGCGGCCAGTGCCGTGCCACTCGTCGAGCCCGGTGGCGGCTTCGGCGGCGTCGCCGATGACGGCGCGTTTCGGGATCGGCGGGTGCAGGACCGGCATCGCCGAGCCGATCTCGGCAGCCCATTTCCGGCCGCTGACCGTGTGCTCCTCATGCTGGTTGACGATGACTCCCCCCACCCGCAGCTGCGGGTGGTAGTTGGCCTTGATCGCGTCGATGGTGTCCAGCAGATGCGCCAGGCCGTCGGCGGAGAACAGCTTCGACTGGGTGACGACGAGGACCTCGTCGGCGGCGACCAGGGCGTTGATCGTGAGCTGGTCCAGCGACGGTGGGCAGTCGATGAGCACCAGGTCGTAATCGTCGCGTACGGGGGCCAGGGCGGTGGCCAGGCGGCGTTCCCGCCCGATGCCGGCGGCCACGAGCTGGTCGCGGACGTGACCCAGACCAGTGCCCACGGTGGGCACCACCTGCAGGCCGTCCCACACCCCCGCCACGGTGACCTCGGCGACACCCACACCCCCGCTGCCCGAGAGCACGTCGGCCACGCCCACGGCGTCGCGCGGGAGATCCCGCGCGGTGGCGATCGCCGTGAGGTTGCCCTGCGGGTCCAGATCCACCACCAGGACCTGCAGTCCGGCCCGGACCGCGGCCCGGGCCAGGTTGAACGTGGTGGTGGTCTTCCCCACGCCACCCTTCTGGTTGCACAGCGCCAGAACCCGCGCCGCCATCACAAACCCTGTGTGGTGGAAGACGGCACCGCATCCTCGGGTACGTGGTGTACCGAGTGGTAGGTCATCACTTGGTTTTGCCCCTCTCTGGTCGGCTCTCACGATAACACGCTACACACGCAATACGTGCATGCACGTATTGCGTGTGTAGCGTGCGGTTCTGGTCAGGCGGGGCGCTCCTGTGCGGCGGGGGGCGGTGCACGCAGCCGCCACACGAGTGACCCACCAGCCGGGCGCCCGAACCCCCCCAGGACGAACGGAGCAGCGATCACCTCACCGACGAGGGCCGGCAGACGCCCTCCCCGGGTCGCGGTAGTACTCGCCGAAAATCGGGCGGATATGCCTGAGTAGCCTCCTGAGCTGAGAATCTCGGGTCGGCGGGAGGTCGCGGTTGGCGACGCAGGTGTTCGCGGAGGAGGAGCTGGAGC
>JAABUT010003938.1_pt1 | contig 12213 bp, 15 predicted proteins | sample 5559281 | NCBI WGS metagenome assembly JAABUT01 (sample SAMN10711880, study PRJNA513359) | rock metagenome | isolation source: Antarctica rocks | place: Antarctica: Victoria Land, Ricker Hills nord | collected 2016-01-04
TTTATCTTCTAGCTACTTTAACTATATAACATCAATTCTTGAGCTCATGATTAGCATATGCAGAAAGCTGAGTCGGGATTGGAATAATTTTGAACTCATGATTAGCATATGCAGAAAGTTGAGTCGGGGCCGGAATCAAAAAAAAAAAGTTCCGGCTCTGGCTCAACTTTTCCAACCCCCCACCAACTGTAAGCCCCATCTGCTTGCAATAGGGACCGTTTCGAGTTAAAGGTTCCAAGCCCCCTCGGGTAATTCTTCAAAGTCGCGTGGCTCGTGTGCGCTTCACCTAAGGTGCGCTTCAAATAAAGCACTTCTCCAAGAGTTATGGCCCCCAAAGGCCAACGAATATTGGGCTGAGATGAGATTCAGATACATGCGCATCGAGAGCGCCAGTGCTGATTGCTAATTACGGTATGCTATGTGGGAGACCGCTAGAAGACTATCTGTAGAGGCAATTCGACTGACAACGCGATGAGCCGCGCCGGCTTCCCAGACTCCCTACCAAACTCCCTACCAAACCCCCTGCCGACGTTCCTACCAAACTCCCTACCAAACTCCCCACCGACCTCGATACCAAACTTCCTACCGAACTTCCTACATGCTTCAAAATACGCGTCGGTCGGGCGCATAACACACGTCAAATAGTTCTTCAAACAATGCTTCCTACATGGCTTCCTCCATGGCTCCCTGCATGGTTCCCTTCATGGCTCCCTTCATGGCTCCCTCCATGGTTCCCTCCATGGCTCCCTCCATGATTCCCCACCGAACACCCTCATGGTTCCCTACCGAACACCCTACATGCTTCAAATTACGCGTCGGTCGGGCGCATAACATGCGTCAAACAGTGCTTCCTACATGGCTCCCTCCACGGTTCCCTCCATGGCTTCCCTACCCCATTGACTTCCCCATTGACTTCCCCATTGACTTCCCCGTTAGTTTAACCATTAACTTCCCCATTAACTTCCCCGTTAACTTTCCTATTTGCTTCCCTTGCGCATATATTAAACTATGTAAATAGCTATTATTTACTTAGTTTATGAAATTGATTATTAATTAATCTATTATACGATCGCAATGACTAGTTATTAATTCAATATTTGATGCTGAATTGTAATCGAATTTGTCAATGTTTCCTATTTGCTCAGATGAAAATTATTAAGTACTAGAATTGCTTTATTTATAATAATTTATATTAATGTGTTTTATGACTTACGCTTTGAAGTTTATCTTCTACGAAGTTTTATATATTTTGCTCTCATATATCTCGTCATTTAAATATTAATCTACTGACTAGTCATTGTTTCAAACACGTTTTCTTTATCTCATTATTTAGTTATACATTTTCTGCATGACGATGCCAGTGACAAAACCGGCTCTGCTCAGCCCGATGCTGCCACGTGTCGAAGGAAGATCAGACTAGTTAAAAGGGGGTCGGAACTGGCTGACCGCGGTCTTGGCAACGGTTTTCTACTTGGAATAATGCTCAGAAGTTGATGATCGCCTACAATTCCGGCTATCAATAAGCGGCATTACATCTTCGAGGTAAAAGCTGCACTGCTTTTCGGGGGATAGTCTCTGGAAAGAGCTTCACTTACTGTAGTCTTAGCTATACCGCCTAGAGCTGCAAGACCACCCTTACCTGCAGCACCCGGAACCAACCTTTATAATCGTGCCAAGACTGTGGTCAGCCATTTCCGACAACCAGGGTGATAAGTTGCAGCCCGCCTGCCACTCTACTCATTTGTTCTGCTCTTGGAATGAATGTCCATTGCTCTTTATATCGCCTAAAATGACCAGCTCAAAAAACCCACGCGTCTTTGTCACCGGCGTCACGGGCTTCGTCGGCGGCTCTGTCCTCGCTTCTCTTTATAAGGCTCATCCTGATATTCACATCACAGCTTTGGTCCGTAAAGAGTCTGATGCTGAACAGCTTCAGTCAGTCTATTCGAATCTGTTGATCGTCATTGGCTCGCTCTCTTCACTCTCTATCCTCACGTCCAATGCCGCCGCTGTCGACTTCGTCATACATATGGGAGGTGACAACGTCCCTGCCGTGTGCGCAATGATAGATGGACTAGCATCCTCCTCCACCACTGAAAGGCCTTTGCCACAAATCATCAGCATAAGCGGCCCGCGCAGCTTGCTCGACCTCTCTGTCCCCATCACTGGGATGGAAAGCCCAAACAGCAAAGTTTGGAGCGATGTTGCCGATGCGCACACATTAATCTCTTTTCCTAAAGAACGGATGCATGCAGAGGCGAATCAAGAGATTATCCGTCACAGCATCGCCAAGGGTGTAGGCACTATGCTCCTCTCGCCAGGTCAGCTGTGGGGTCGAAGCAAAGGACTTTTGAAGAAGGAGTGCCATGCCGCGACCTACTACGCAGCGGTCAAGAGACGCGGACGTGCCTTTGTAATTGGTGATGGCTCAGTAGCATGGTCATGGATTTCAATCGACGATTTAGGTGATGCCGTGGTATTCTTGTTGGAGCAGGCCGTAATTAGTGGGGACGAAAGAAGAGGGCAGGTAGGGCTCAATAAGGAAGGTTACTACTTTGTGCAGGCTGGGGATGTGAGTCTGATGGAGAGAGCTGAAGCTGTGAACAAGCGCTTAGGCTTTGGAGAAGTGGAAAGGGTTTCGCTTGAGGTCGCAAGAGAAATCCATCCGTTTGGGCATATCATGTGGGGTTGCGGTGCGAGGTTCTGAGCACATAAATTGAGGGAGTTGGGATGGAGGCCGAACGAGGTTGATTGGAGAGTCTTGATGGAAGAGGAAGGGGGGGAAAGAGCGTAGGCGTGGTATCAATTTGGATAAGACCGATGGATAGAAGAATGACTCCGTACGATAATGGACCATAAGCAAAACACGCATGGTTTTGTACGTCAGTCCTACGATATGGTCCAATCGGGAGAAGACTACTTGGCTACGCTGATTGGAGTACTAAAGTCACTCGTATCTACTATCGAATATTAGGAGATATTATCGTTATTAAACAAAGTCTCTTACAGTGAGGTGCCATCCACACTCGAAAGACACTCTTCGTAAATTTGTACGCTGATTATTTGACCTTGCCATACAGCGCCGTGAAGCTAAACTCGTGAATGGAATATCGATTGAAGGCAGTCTTCTATTCTTCGATGACGTCGTAGTGATCGTAAATTCTAACTGATCTGTGATGATGAGAGATCGAAAAGGCAAGAATCTCTTGATCGTGACGTTCTAGACTTTGGTAGCTATTGCGTTTCTTTCAAGGCAATATCGCATGAGACCCGAAAATAAATGCGAAGGCACGCTTTGATTGTGCGACTCGAACAGAAGACTGTAATAAAATCTGCGAGACGAGCGTACGAGGCGAGCTAACCGCTTCTATTTATGCCAAAGCGACACATTTTCCCACAGTCAATGATAATGGTATTATAAAGAATAATGCGGTGTGGTATTGGAATTAGGTCTGTTTATGTCATTTTAGAAGGGTTTGAGGAGGTGAGAGCAAGTTGGTGTTGACGATGAGTGAGTTATTGGGATAGTGGGACAGTGGGTAATTTGTTGTATCAATGGATGTCAGCTATCGAGCATCGACTCCGTTTGAACTAATATGTATTATATGTGTTTGGGCAAACCCGACAGCCCCTGGCGGTCTCTAGGGCTAAATTTTGCCCCGGAAGCCGCCCTGAGGTGTCGTTCAGGAATAACGAGATCGGTATTTCCTAGAGCTTGGGAGTGTTTGTTGCGGTACGTGTGAATACTCTGATGTTCAAACGTAGTTGGGAGAGAATCATTCTTCAAGGTTCCCAATAAATGGATGTTTCCGGGAATTTGCTAGGGAAACACGGTAATGGTTGAGGGAATGACAAGTTCGGATTTAGCTGCAAGGCCTTTGAGAACTAGCACAGCTAATGCAGCAGTACTGATGGCTAACTGCCTAGGTTCTTGCAAGGAGAAGACGGGCAGTTGCTTTCCAGTTTATGGTATCTACCGTACCGCAACTGTCAGAGTATAGGTATCAAGGCTCAGAGGTAAGTAGCCGCCACGGTTTCTGTTGGAAACAGGGAACGGTACTGTCTAGAGTACTTCAATCAATACAAGCACATGCACATACTTCTTCTGACCCTCATATACCAACAGTTTCTACTAGTGAGACATCTCTCCCTGGACCCTGCGCACCCAGCCATCTTTAAACGCGTCGTAGATATATCCCGCGTTATGAAGTGCCCATTTCCATTGCGGCCATAAGCAATCTCGTCTGGCGTAGTCACTGGGCGATTTACCTTCGTTGTCGAGGACATTCGGATCGCATCCCGCTTTGAGGAGGAACAGTAGCTTGAACCTTATACGCTTCCTGAATACCTGCTTTGGGTCTCTTATCCAATGATACTGATTGTCATCGTCTTTCCCAATGATCCAGTCAATTTCATGATCATCTGATTCTCTATCCTCATTACTCGAGCAAAAGTAAGGGTTATCGGCCTCAGAGCCAGCATGTGAAGACATTATATTGAAAACTGTGCGCAGAGTTGGGATCTGCATTGAAATGGCCAGTGACAGGAAGATCATCGAGGTTCTGATAGCCATAACTCAGGTACGCTTCGCGCTTACCACGAGAAGCATTCGAGTCTGGTGTCCTGTGACGATCACACATAGAAGAGCCCACTTGATAGTCTAATTTCGATTCGTGGTCTCGGTTTTGAGTGTCGAGAAGCGAATCATAGCTAGGAGCATGTCCCATCGTCGAGTCATTGTGTACAAGTGGTTCAAGGTCATGGTTCAAGTCACTGTAGTCTTCTGCATACCTCTCATCACTGGTACCATACAATGACATATAATCCCAACTGCCATATTCTGGCCACAGTGATGCTAGGGTTTCCCCACAGCATTGAGGTTCCGCGAAAGCACAATGCAGAGCACCACGATCTCTTGCATCGACTGCATGGATTTCGGCTCCTTTCTCAACTAAAATCTTGAGAAACTTCATGACTGGTGATATCAGAACCGTCGCTGCACAAAGTAACGACGTCAGTCTTTTGTTATTTTGCTGTTTCATGTCATATTCAGTCTTGAGTAGGTATTTCAGGGCTTTTTCACGTGCTGGAGCTGGAGCGTCTGTATCTTTAAAGCATTCCGTGCCGATAATCACAAATAACGAATTGGGGAAGTAAGGATTATAGGGAACACTGTTGTCAATATCGCAGCCATGGCGCAAAGCTGCGTCAGTCATGCTCACGCACTGATTAAAGCTTTCAAGGTATTCCACGGGGTAACCTGGTATCCCGTCGTCGCTCTGGAGCGAATCGAAATAATTTCATATAGTCCAAATTAGGTCAAGCGTGTTGGCGAAGCTATTGATGTGATCAGCTCTACCGTAGTGTTGAAACTATATGGCACAGAAAACGCATCAATTGCAATTCTGTGTATCGGCTTCAGCTTGCAAGAGCAATTTAAAAATATCGAAATAGTCATAACGAATGACATACTTAGTTTCCAAATTAGTTCTTGTAATTAGTTTACACAGCTTGAATCCTCACCGAAAGTAGAGAGACCCCAAATTTATCGACATCTGTAGAAGAAGCTTCCCCCTTCTCGAAAAGCTTCTGAATGCTCAGCAGATCATTTCTTGACACGCACACCATAATCTTCGAGTCATCAGGAACAACATTGAACACCTTGATATATGAACTTATGCAAGGCCCTGCAAATTCATTTACTGTCCTGACAAAGGTCACAGATATCCCCCTTGTACGCTCGTTTTCCGTAGGCATGAAAGCAAGATTCAGTATGAGAAAGCCATCTGAAGTATTAGGGTTTGTTTCCTCGTTTGATAGAGTACCAAGTGTTGCTCGAAGTACACCCGCTCGTGAGACACTCAGAGAGTAATCGATTCTTCTTACAAGGAGGTTAGATTCGGACCAGGTTTTTCCATTAGCTCGACCACTAGGGCTTGATGACTTTTGACTTTTGCTAGAATTGTCATTTTCCTCATCAAGCAAATCATTGCGTCCTTTTCTTATCGACCGTAATTTACGAACAGCTTTTACAAACGATTCACAGCTCCAACAGAGAAGGTCTTCCAGCTCGAGCTCTAACCATCTATTACGAGATAGATTATCGAGAATAGAAGTACTGGAGTGTCTTGCGTGTTCAGAAGGATAGAAACACTTGATAAGGTGCGACTTCATCAGTTCAAGTGGTAGAATGAGTGTCGTAGAATCTGTGCCTTCCGAGATGATGGGGTGTATGTTTGAAATTTCTGCGTCGATGTTTGGTGATAGTAAGCGGCCTAATGAGTTCAAACGTTTAGATATGCCATTGTTGGTAAAGTCTTGATCGCAAAGAATACTTTTTTACTGCGAATAGTGAGCGATTTTGATAAAGAGCGATATGCTCGGCCAACGATTCTACCCGATGCTTCAACCGACGAGCGCATGCTCGAGGACCAGTTGATCACTGCCTGCCAATCGGAGTCGAACAGGCGGACGCTACTTCTTCTCGACATTTTTGCAGAAGAACCCCATGGAAAGAGCTCATTTGAGAGCTGCCCCATTTCGGTATCATGGTATGTATGCTTCAAATTGCAGGTCTGGAAAAGGTTGATCTGCTTGTCTGTCTCAATCGACTCGACGATCGCGACGTCAGGTGCATCTACCATGATTTTGTCGTTCATTTGTGCGATAGCCTTAGCTGAACCCACGCCATGAGGAAATGTAAAGTTCATGTCCATGACTGAATTAAGGGAAGGCATAGAATTAAGCGGAAAGTCTGATCTATTGGTATATGAGGGTCAGAGCGAATATGTGCATGTAGATATATTGACTATCTAGTAGGTAGAGCATATGGTAGAGCATACAGATGAAGGAAGAAGTGAGAGGACGAATAAATACCCCTAGCGCCAAGCCGCTTCGGCCGGAGCGGAAATAACTAACCGTCGGGGTATACGTATGAGCATACGTATGTTCATACGTATGTGCATACGTATCCCGTTTTCAACATGATCGTTGCATAACATAAGAATTAGAGTCTAGATCACGAGAGTTAAGTATTTCTATCTCGTCGTCAGTAATATTTCGACCATTCGAAACATCATCGGCAGACCATCGAGAACTCTGATGTTGTGAACGATTGATTTTAATATAGAAAGGGATGACTATAAGACCGGTTTAGCAATGCAGATTGCTTCAGTGATGTTTCAGATACTCACATGTCGGTGATAGAAGTGAACCTTTTCGTCGCTTGAACGCGCGCTCAATACGCTCTTGTTCAACAGCATGTCCCTTGTACTGAATCTGAATATTTTTGCTCATTGCTTGACATTTTCTCCTTAAAGATAACATGATTGTCATATCGTCATCTTTGATATATTTCTTGACATCCCACTTCGCAAATCGGTGCTTGAGTTGCGTGTCGCTGTCATCTGTTAGTTAATGTTGCCACAAAGGAGCCATCGGAGTCTCAAAAGGCCTTTACTTACGTTATCACAAAATCGTGCTTCTTAGCCATGATATCGATGATCTCTTTACGCGACACATCTTCTTCTACATACAGCTTGACCAACTTTTCGCGCCAGATCTCCCATTCTTGGTTAGGGATGCGCCTTGCGCGTTGGGCCTGGGACGAGGCGTTCACAGTAAGTCTCCCGGTTTGAGAAGTCATTTTGTACTTGTGTGATCTTCGGCATGCAAGCAAAGGAACGTTCAAGATTTTGTATCAGAATCCAACTCAATTTTGAAGCTTGAGAGAAAATATGAGACTGTAGTTGTGAAAAGTAGGAAGGAGAGATGGAAACACAAGTCCTGGAAAGGTTGCCTGGGTGTTGCCTGGATTGCCTGGATTCGCCTTGTCTTCCACAAAAGTATGAGACTCATTGAAGAACGGTATTCACTTTATCGTTCCGGCTGATTTGACTAAGTCGTATTCGATTAGCGTTCAAAAAGGATATATCAAATCATTTCGAACAAGAATCGACATTCAGATAAGCGAGTCAAGCCATCAAAATGGATATAAATCCGCGTGCACATTATAATCTGAATGTATACTGTAAACAAAAAGCATATATGACGTTGCACAACGGCAGAGTAGCTGCAACGGCTGGCTGGCAATGTGGTCTTATAAAAGGGAATCGCTCTTCACTATGGTCCCTTTCTTCCAGTTCCAATGTCCAGCGCTGCCCAAGAGTCTTAAGACGCCGATTTCCTTAGAAGACATCAAGTAAACACGTCTGTGAATGGCGTATCGTTGACAATGCTGGCTGACATGAGGAAAAGAGTATTCCTACCATGCCAAATCAAGGCGAGCAACAGTACAGCTCAAATGAGCGGTATGAATCAGGGCACAAGGTCGAGAAGGAGCGGAAAGATGGGAAGAAAGTAGGGGGTCTTCTAAGGAACATGTCTATTGTGCTACGTCACAATGTCTGACCGCAACATTCAACTTAGTCAAGCAACACCCCACCTTTGATTGCGTTCGATACCTTAGATCGGGTTCGGCCAACGGGGAGCAACGTCATAGGTCAGGGAGGACCTCAGCAAACATCGGTGACAGATATTTCGCCAGCGATGCAGCGATGGACAGAAGAGTCAATGAAGCAACAGCTCTGGCATGGGATTGGAAGCTTCTCGACATCTTCAATTTCTAAAGGAAAGTATGTGGTTAAAGGAGAAACGGGCAGTAACAGTGCCGTGGCAGGAAGTGCAGAGCGAAAATCGGACAGATCTGACAATTAAAGCGCCTCTGTATTCTTCTTGCTTGATCAGCAGCTTCTTGGGCCCGGATCTGATAAAGACTGATCATTCGGTGCCGCCGCATAATGACGGATCGCAGATAGGATGAATGTCACTCGCTACCTTAATCGACTACTCCAATTCATCACCATCATTCTTTATACTTGATCGTGCCCTATGCTCCACAGTTCTGGCCTCTATCGCATTCTCCCTCCTACATCATGTTAGCCAATTAATCAACAGAGCCTTCCCAAAGTCACAAGACCCACATTCAGCGCCATCCCAGCGATTTATTATGCAGTAATTAATATACTCTCCCCTACTCGTTCCTCTGCCCTCTCATCGAGCGACGCTCCCAAACGCCCTATATTTCATCAATAAGAAGAATAACTCAGATCAAGTTATATCAGTAGAAAATGCGAATGTCTTCAGTACAAGGAAAGCCGCAGTGTTGGAAACAGGGGAGTTGGTAATCTTCGCCCCATAGGGCTTGAGACGCTAGCAGAGTTTTTACCTTCTGCACCCTCTAGATAGACCTTCTAACAACAACAACATCATCACCGGATTGCCCTCATTTGACCGTGATATTTCAACAGGCAAGAGCGATAGTACGCCATTATACCGTCGGCGAAGCAGATCGACGCGCCAATGATGAAAGGGGATGAGCCTGTCTCAAATACTTGAGTGTGGCATTATTCAGCGAACGAGAAGAGGATCGTACTTGTTGCACGGATGACAGCTGCGACGAGATCACTTACAACCTAGGATTTGCGAATCTCAGTCATTGTAATATGATGAATAGTGCTTAAGCTTACTTAAGCTTACACTTGTCAACATCTTTCAAAGAGTAGAATACAAAGATCGGCTCACACTGACGAGACGATAGCATTCAGAAGTTGCGACGACAGTTCAAAATCGAGGAGCGAACTGTAGAAAGCAAAAAGAGACGAGATCAAGCCTAGTCGAATGCGACAAGCCTTATCATATTAGCGTATGCAGAAAGGTTTCGAATTCTTGACATTCATTTTTGCGCTGCCTCACGATGATTCTTTATATGAGAAATTCGACATTTAACTTCTCACCATCTATTATCGCATTCAAACAGGTGATTTTGAAGCTATTCAGATACTACTAATCAAAATCTATAGTATCAGCTTCAAGATCTCTTTTCAAGGCTTTAATATCAGCTTCAAAGATATAATCTTCGACGCTATGCTTGAAATGCTGTCTTGAAAATCTATCACATCTGCTTCTTTCGACAGCGTAATGAAGAAATTCATCAAAAGTGCCTTCATAATGAGGTCATATCTTCTCAAAATGTCGTTGAATTCAGGTCTTCAAAACACTAAAACTGAGCTCGATGAAATTGAAATTCGACGAATAGAGAGGCAGATAACGCATCTCACATTCGTGTGAGATAATGAGTTTCTCGATACGAGCGTTACAATGTATGCTGACGTTATTCATGATGATCACACTCTTCGGGACCGAAAAGAAACTGCATAGAGATAGCAGTTCATCTGCTAGTCATTGAAAGAAAGTCTCGTCGTTGAATCAGTCTTCACGAATATCGATACAGAATAGATAGTCATCTATCGTGTAAGTTGAAAGAACACTTCAGCAATGCTCTCTTGTTCTAGAGGCTTGATAGCGAGCTGATTCATCAACTGATGCATAGACTTGATGACGTCATCTCGTAGTCTCGTTGAAAAGAGTCTCGTCAACGAAGACAAGCTGCTCGACAGTCAGATGAAGCAGATCTGCAATTCAGTTTAATCGCAGCTCATCGTTCTGTCTGATGCTCACACGCTATTTCTTTTTATTGCTTCAGCGTCTTCTCTTCAGAATCCTCGATATCGTGAACTGATGCACGTTAATGTCTCACTCCTCTCATATGTATCAGATCATCTCTTTCTGCATGACTCACGACTGTTCTTCGAGATAGACTATGAGATCATTTTCAGCGATCTTGACGATCTTTCGAGGAGCGTCTTTGAGTCGGAATTGAGATCTAAAGGAAGAGTCATACATGAAGAGATTCTTCTGAATTCTATAGACGGTATCAAAGTGACAGTGAACCTCTTCGACGATAGCTTTGAGACATCAGTGAAGTAGCAGAAGACGTAGTATTCTGAAGCGAAGGCTTGCAGAAAGTGATCCCGACATAGCTAAAAGCGATCAGTAAGCGAGAAGGTCTGAATAGCTTCAATAATAGCTTCAATATCAGCTTTTTGAATGCGATAATAGGTGGTTGGGTTGAATTTTCGAATTCCTCATATAAAGAATCATCGTGGGGCAGCGCAAAAATGAATGCCAAGGATTCAAAACCTTTCTGCATACGCTAATACTCGTAATTAGATTGGTTCATACCTTTACGCCTTCGTGTCATTCACGCCTGAAAAGCAGGAGTTGAACTCTCCGCACACTTTCGCCAAGAAAAGTTCAACGGGTCTCAAGTGACCATCATCAACGATCTCATTATGGATCCTGACGGGATCAAGAAAGATGTCCGCCAATTTCGATAGAATGATCTTGAGCCGATTATGGCGAACGAACGATTGCGACTTCATCAGTTGCAGCCACTCCTCTGCGCATGGGATCGATCATTTGATTGAGTGACATTGCAAGCGATCTGGGAGCACCCTATCACGGTCGCACAACAGCATTCGAGTTGAAGGGCTACCAGGTGTTCCTAGCTGTCTCTCGAACTCGGCGTTTTCCTGGTCTACGATGCACAGAAGAGCCTAGCCCTTTGACCGCCCAATCCCCCACTATACCCACCGTGCATACGAGGGTTTCGACACAGAACCAGCGAGAGTCTCATACACGTTTCTGCCATTCGAGATTTGGTCTATGCCTGACAGTTCCTGGCGCGGTTGTTCCACATTCAAGACTGCCGTCGCTGCCGCCGCCAATCTTTGAAGCTTCTACTACCTCGACCCTTTGCCTTTCCTTCCTACCCAAGATCAGTTGGAAACGCCCCGCCATGGATCCTCGCACCCCAGACCTAGAGAAGTCCGTTGAGATCGTCGACATCACCTGCAGCAAATCTGAGGACAATGGCCCACTCCACGTTCCAGAGAATGGGAGATTTTCGATATGAAACTCCAGAATAAAGGAACCCGCCTTCCTCGAAGAGCGTAGGATCACACGTGTGATGCCAAACGAGCGACATGCGCCTTCCGCCTTTGGCTACGTTCAGATGGTTCTACTCTGGTTCAGCGCGAACATTGTCGTGGGGTGGAGCCACGCACCTCGAGGGCCCACGGAACAGTATGTTGGAATTTCAGGTGTGATTTGGTTGGTAATCTCCGCCCTATAGGGCTGGGGACCGCAAGTAGAGTTTTCACCTTCCACCTTCTAGATAGACTCCAATCCAGCTTCAACCCCATATACTAAATGCCCCATATGACCTCGTATTCCAACACAGTATTGGTCCGACTACTTATAGGGGTTTCCCGAGCAGAGTTTCTTTCTACAGTCAAGCATCGAAGCATCATT
>JAABUT010003939.1_pt1 | contig 12212 bp, 6 predicted proteins | sample 5559281 | NCBI WGS metagenome assembly JAABUT01 (sample SAMN10711880, study PRJNA513359) | rock metagenome | isolation source: Antarctica rocks | place: Antarctica: Victoria Land, Ricker Hills nord | collected 2016-01-04
GCTTTGATCATTGCTTCTCTATTCTTGATCTCTCGAATAGCTCGTTGATCGTTATTCAATTGAATGAGATAGAAACGAATTTCTTTCAGAGTACTGAGTTGAATCAATTGAGTTACTCAAGCGAATCAAAGTCGAGAGTTTATTTTATTCTTTAGATCGATGATCAGCTGTTTTTCTTGATAGTCTAGATAGAAAAATAGTCGTTGAAATTGAGTATAAAACTCGCTGAATTTCTTCTGTTCTTGAATCAAGTTGTAGTAGTTTCTACGAAAGTTGACTTCTTTATCTGAGTCATTGAACAACTGAGCTAGCTCTTTCAAAAGCTCATCGATGATCTTGTATGAGTTGAAACAGTCACGTTCACGTCTTGACTAAGTGATCTCAGCTGCATCATTGAATAATCTGAAATGTACATAGCTCAGCTTGACTCATTCACTTGAAAAGAGATTGACGTTGATTTCTAACTTGTTCTGAACTTTTTCATATCAGTTCTTTCAGATAGAATTCTTTTCATCAGTGAACAACGAAGAATCGAGTATTTTCTGAGATCTAGAACGCTCAGAGTAGATTGACGATGACGAGATAATCTCTCTAGCTTGTAGTCTAGCTTTCAGCTCTTCGCATCGTTTCTTCAAAGCTTTCATAGTCATAGAAGATGTTATGATTTCAGCGAATGAGTCGTTATTTTCAACAATGAAGAATGAGACTTCGAAATGCTCTTTGAAGAAACGAGACATGATGAGAGAGAAAGAAGAGATTGAATTGAACGAGTGTTTTTTGAAAGAAAGAAATCGAGCGAAGAGCAATGCTCGACAATAGAAGGTAAAGTTGTTTTTGTTGTTTGATTTGAGAATTGATTGATTCTCTTGATTGATTTGATTCTCTAGCAATCAACGAAGGTTCTTTATCGCTGATTCTATTAATCGAAATGAACGATGCGTACTTAATAAGCTGTAAGTCGTCTAGCAATTCAATCAGCCTCGCTGTTGATTCTATAGATTTTCTAGTGTTGTTCTATCTTTCGATTGCGTCGATCATCAGGTAAACGAATTTCTTTAGACTCGATCTGCCTGAACGAGTATATTGAACGAGTAATGAGTATCTGTATCGTATGATAAACGAGATTCTTAATGTAATGTTGAAATCATGTCTAGATCATTCAATCAAAGAGACTCAGAACTGATATGTATGTATTGTTCTTTAGAGATAGCTATAACAAGACATTAAGAATACAGAAGAGAAAGAGTGCGAGCTCTTCTATAAATAATGGCTTGAGGCTGCGCTAGACTCGATACAGATGTGATGTAATATGTCAGATGTGTTTGTCTAAAAGAATGATGAAAGAAATGAATGAAGAAAGTGCTGAACAACGAAAAGAAGTGCTGAGAATGACTTGAAGAAGTGCGCTAGGTTCAAAGTAGACATAGCATCATGACTTGCTCTAATCAAATTGATTAGAATTAGATCTGAACTCTGACCGATTCAGACATGTTCGTAACATGAAGTAAATGATAATAAAGAAAGCAGTGATGCTTACATTGACTGTGATAGTGATGAGAGCTTGTAGTTTTGCTTTCAACTGTTGAATTTCGTTCTTGTCTCGTTGATTCATCTCAACAAGATGATCTGTTTCTTTATTAAGAGCATAGATACGTTTCTTTCATACTTTCATATTATTGAGTATGATGATTTCAGCATTTAATGCGTTGAAAGCAATGAATGAAGAAGTGTGTTGTAAGTCAACGATAGAAGAAAGAGCTTGTGAACATGTTTATTGCAAAAGATCAACAAAAGCTTTATCTTTATCAGATGTGTTCTTAAATATCATAGTGAAGAAGATGAGAATTGATTTGAACTGAACGAAGAATGAAGCTCAGTAATTTTATGAAGAAAGATGAATGTTTGTTCAATAAAGAAAATGTTTGTGAGAGTGATTAATCTTGAAGTAATTCACGAAGATTCTTTATTATAATTCTCTTGATCGATTTGATTCTCTAGCAATTCACGAAGATTTTTTATCATAGATTCTATTAATCAATTTTGAACAAATGCATACTGAATGAGCGATAAATCTTCTAGCAATTCAACAATCATATTTTTTCGTTGATTCTATGAATTTTCTGATGTTGTTCTTGTCTTTCAAGATTGAATCATCAGATAAACAAATTTCTTTAGACTCGATTCGTCTGTACGAGTTAATTGAATGAGTAATGAAATCAGTATCATGTGATTAACAAATTCTTAATATAATGTCAGAATCATGTTTAAATGATACAATTAATGAAGATCAGAGTTGATAGTGCTTGATCTTTAGAAATAGCTATAACTGAATATTAAGAATACAGAAGAAGATTGATACAAAAGCTTTTATTTATGTAATGTTCAGAGACTGCGCTAGACTTGAAAGAAATGTGTTTGTGACATGAAAAGAAAATGATGTAGATGAACAAGATGTTGATGAAAGAAAAGAGTGTTGAGAAAGAAAAAAAGTGTTGAGTCATATCTGAGTCAAATCTGAGTCAGATTTAGGTCAGATTTCAACTAGATCATTGACTAGCTTTAATCATTACGCAGAGTACTCGCTAGCGTGCATTGCGAATTGATTAGAACTTCAGCCTTGTTCAGTCTTATCAATCTTGATACGCTCGTAACAAAACAATGATTATGAAACTATGTATCAAGTTTGCATCTATAGCTTTTATTCAACGCATGATGCTCAAGTAAATTCTTAATGAGTGTCTGTGTTGTTCATTCATGACACATCATCTTTGCTCTGCTCTTCATTGATGATATTTTATACAATGATGTTTCAATTCAATTCTTGATTCAAAGATGAAAGATATTTTCTTTGCATTCATGATATTCATGATTGTAACATACATAAAGCTGCATTCTTTTACTCAATGATTGTCATTCATTGCACAGAGAAATATATGATTAAAGAGAGATGCACATGATGAAAAGATAAAGTATGATTGTATTGAGTAATTCTTTTCTTCTCTTGATTTGATTTATGTCATGTAGATGTTGAATGAATTGTTAGTATAAATATGCAATCGCAATCATTTGATGTTTGACTCTGATCAATGAAAGAAAATGCATTCTGATTGTTCTTTTAAGCTCTCAATTTTTCACGTAGATAGATGTATGACTTAACGTCAAGTAAAGAAGATGAGTTCAAGCTCTCTCAATATATCAGCATAATTGATCAATCACTACTTCTTTAAACATTGTAATCATAACTCTCAGATTGAGAACAACTATTCTATCTGATATCTTTTCATCAATTACTCAATGATACTGTTGATGTGATGAAGACATTTCAATATATTGATGCAGTCAACAAGTTACAAATTCTTTGATCACTTATAATCACGACTCTCATACTGAGATTGACTTTTTCACTAAATATCTTTTCATCTTTTACTGATATCAACATGTCATTAATCTTCTTTGTAGATTGATTGTGACTGTTAGAAAGAATGTTGTCGTGTGAGTGAAAACTCTGCATGATGACTTTTCTGATTATGCAACATTTTAACATTGTTCAAACTGCATTGAATTAAGATCTTTTGACTTTTCTGACTTTTATTCAAAGAATAAAATCAAAAGATTCATTGTTGACATCATGTACAAATGAATCTCATTATCAACTTTTATGACTTGTATTTAAATTAAGTTGCATGTCATTTTTTAATTCATATAATGAGAAATCATTGAAACAATCAACATATATATTAAGTACAGCTTGAATGTTCATAATTGCTTTAATATCATCATTATTAATTTGTTGCTTGATACAACATAGCAAAATCTTTAATATTAATTGTTAATGCTTGCAAGCTTGTTGATTTCATATTGCATTGATGTGCATTCATGTTACTGCGTGTTATTAAGTTCAGCTTCACTTCAATCACTTTAGTCATTGATATATGCAAATGTTTACTTACTTTTTACATTCAATTTCTTAAACTTGTTTAATCTGTGCTCTTCTGATTCATATTCTCATATACAATGAGCAATCATTGTTACTGCAATGAGAATAACATTAGTAAAAAGTGAATCAAAGAATATCTTCAAGTATTCTTGATATGTTATTTCATTTTCGATTTTGTAGTAAATCTTCTGAATTAATACATTTGCTATGATTTTTGCACAGAATCTGTCTCAAGAAGTCTTTTTATATTAAATGATGTTGCAATCTTTGATTAGTACATATTTTTTCACATGCAAAGTCATCATTATTTAGCAAACTTTTTATCAAATTCTTTTGCTCTTTTCTTGTAAATTGCTTTTGTTAATCATATTCACTTTCAACTATGATTTGTACTTGACTCAGTACATTAGATTATCACATCTCAAAGATTTTATACATTTATTTATTATGAATCTTATTTGCAACGAAAGATTTAAGCATATTATCTTTTGAGTGTCAGAATCGTGTCTAAATGATATAATCAATGAAAATCAAAGTTGATAATGCTTCAAATTTTTAAAGATAATTATAACTGAATATTAAGAATACAGAAGAAGATTTATACAAAAGCTTTTATTTATGTAATGTTCAGAAACTGTGTTAAACTTGAAAGAAATGTGTTTATAACACAGAAAGAAAATGATGTAAATGAATAAAATGTTAATGAAAGAAAAGAATGTTAAGAAAAGAAAAAAGTGTTGAGAAAGAAAAAGAATGTTAAGAAAGAAAAAGAGTGTTGAATCATATCTGAGTCAAATTTGAGTCAAATTTAGATCAGATTTCAGCTAAATCGTTGATTAATTCTAATCATTATGCAAAGAACTTATTAGTGTTTACTGCAAATTAATTAAAACTTCAGTCTTGTTCAGTTTTAATATGCTCATAACATTACTTTCTTCTTCAAAAATTCATGTTTGCATGAATGTAATTCATTTGCTCACTTTTGTTGATAGTTATTTCAATATTTAGCGCGATTTGTTTGAATATAACTTATGAAATTCATTCAAAACTTTCTGATTAACAACAAGATTCATCTGTACATGATGTTGACTATGAATCTTTTGATTCTATGTTCTGAATAGAAGTCAGAAGAGTCAAGAGATCTCAATTTGATGCAGTTCAAATGATGTTAAAACATTGTATAATCAGAAAAGTCATCATGCAGAGTTTTCACTCATGCAACAACACTCTTTCTAACAGTCACAATCAATTTACGAAGAAGATTAATGACATGTCAATGTCAGTAAAAGATGAAAAGATATTTAGTGAAATAGTTGATCTCAGTATGAAAGTCATGATTGAAAGTGATCAAAGAATTTGCAATTCATTAACTGCGTTGATATATTGAAACATTTTCATTACATCAACAATGTTGTTGAGTAAATAATGAAAAAATATCAGATAGAATAGTCATTTTTAATCTGAAAGTCATGATTACAGTGCTTGAAAAAGTAGTGACTCATCAATCACGCTGATATATTGAGAAGACTTGAACTCATCTTCTTTACTTGATGTCAAGTCATGCATCTATCTATGTGAAAAATTGAGAGTTCAAAAGAATGATCAGAACACATTTTCTTTCATTGATTAGAGTCAAACATTGAACGATTGCAATTGCACATTTATACTAATAATTCATTCAACGTCTACGTAACATAAATCAAATCAAGAGAAGAAAAAAATTACTCAATACAATCATACTTTATCTTTTCATCATGTGCATCTCTCTTTAATCACATATTTCTCTGCACAATGAATGACAATCATTAAGTGAAAGAATGCAGCTCTACGTATGTTACAATCATGAGCATCATGAATGCAAAGAAAACATCTTTTGTTTTTGAATCAAGAATCAAATCAAAACATTGTTGTATAAAATATTATCAATGAAGAGCAGAGCAAAGATGATGTATCATAAATGAATAACACAGACATTTATTAAAAGTTTACTCAAGCATCATGCGCTGAATAGAAGCTATAAATGCAAACTTAATACATAGTTTCATAATCATTGTTTTGACGACGTGAAGTCATCATGTAGATGACAAGTGATTTTCTCTTTCAAAGAGTTTTGTTCACTCAATATAAATAGCATAAAGTCTCTCATGAGTTGAGTCTAAATCAATGTTACAAGAATGTATAAATTCAAATCAAATTAAATTAAATCAAATTAAATCAAAACTTTCTTTGAATCATTAAATTTCTCTTTATTGACATAGTATTATTCATCATCTTTATCTAAATTTTTTCATTTGACTTTGTACTGTATTTGATCTCAATAGCATCTGAAGTTCAATATATCATTTATCTTTTAATGTTCATCATTTTCAATAGTGATTGATTTAAGTGATTCTGAATGCTGTTTTGATAAAAAGTTTTTTGAATATAATTGTAGTAACTTTGAACTGAATATTGAATGCAAATACTTCATGCTGACTGATAAATGAAAATGATAGAAGATACTCATTTTGACAGTGATTTGATAAAGATTTAGCTGTTTATCTTTCAAATCTTTGCAGAGTCTTGTTGTTTTAACGTTTCTGAAAGATAGTCAAATTCAATTATTTACTTCATAAATAATGTTTCATTTATATTTATTGATTTGAACTTCAATGATCAACTTCATCTTTTTCAATTGTTAATGATTAAAGCTCAGTAACTCTTTTATTCAAATGACAATATTGTTTGCTTTTCTAACTTTAAGTCGTTCATAAATTGTTTTGTAATCAATTATATCTGAATTGAAACTTATTCAAGAGTAAAATTCTTTATTAAAGTAGAAGAAAATCATTGAAGTGATTGAAAAGATATTGAAATTGTTGTTGAATTTCATCATAAATATTCATTTAACTTAGTCATCTTGCATGTAATTGCAATAAATTCTAAGTTTGCATTCAACGTTTTAATTGACTCATTTCAATTGATCATCAATCTCAAAATGATAAACTGTGAATAAACTAGCTGTAATTCTCAGTCGCTTGCAAAGACTCTTTTACATAGTTGATAGAAATTGAAAGTCTTTTTCTGAAATGATAGAACTGAGTAGATCATGCAGTCAATAGATGTTTCATAGCATGATTTAAACTGTTTCTTCAGCTGAAATGTCATTATCTTCTCAATGATAGAAAACATAGTAACATTCTTTGATGAAATAACATATGATTGTGCAAATAATGTTATAGTCTTTTGACAGAAGTAGTTCAGTGATGAAGTTCATAGTTATATTTTTTCAGCATTTCTGTAAAATTGAAAGAGAATGATGAAGTTCATTGATGCTATCTTTAAAAGCTTTGCTTCACTGACAAGCATGATAGTTTCAAATGTATCATCAAATAATAACTCAATGATCTGATCAATAGTAAAAACACTGAACTAAATCAATGATTCATTTATTATTGAAATGAAAGATTGAAGATTGATCATGCACTTTTTGTAGTAATTTTGTATGCATGTTCTCAGAAACTTATAGTAGATCTTTTCTAAATAAAATGTCATTAATGATTTTGCAGTTCTTCAGTTTAGTGATATGAAATTTGAGCTTGTTTTCATTTATAGCTTATTTATATTCGCTGCAAAACTCATCTGTTTAATTAATTATTTGTTCTCGTTGATAGAGATTTGCTTCTGATTCAATAAATAAAACATCAACTTTATTGAAAATCAGAATAGTTTGAAAATGATCTTTGTTAGAAATCGGCCTAGAGCGAGTCATAGAGATGTCATTTAACTAATAGATAAATGCTAAGAAAGAAAAGTATCTACAGAAAAGAACTCAACTTATATGTGTGTTTCTCAGTTCTGTGCTAGACTCGATTAAGTTGACATCTTACACATATGATGCAGAGTTCTCATGACATCATCTATAGATCAGATTTTTGCTAAACTCGATTAGAATGAAATCAGGCGAAGACTAGACGAAGAATAGACGAAGGCTAGAATCGTAACATTATCTTCTTTCTTTGACTATTCATGTTCGCATGAATGTTATTTCTTAGTGCGCTTTTCTTGAATATTTGATATGAAAGTCGTCAATCATCTCTTGAGCGTTCATAAACTCGTTGTCATCAGCGTTATATCAGTTGAGATCGTTGTCATAGCTCTTTCATTTGACTCAATATTAAAGTCGTCTTCGATATCATCGAGAGTTCAATATATTGTCGATTTTTCATTCGTCATCATCGTTTATCACTATTGATTTCGAAGGTTCATTCTTCTGATCAGACAGAGAATCATTGACGACGAGACGAAGAAGCTCTGAATGAAATACATTATGTATACGCATAGTCTCAGATAATTTCAATTTATAGAATGAGTCAATGAAATCGATGATCTGAAAAGAATCGAGCATCTTGTCATTCAATTTTTTGAAGAGTCTCGCTGTAACAATGTTTCGTTCATTCAGAAACATCTTTGATTCAATCTTGTAATTGATCTTCTTTCTATGCTTGTTAGCTTGATTCATCATTTGTTCTCGTGTTTTGATCAGAGCTTCGCGAGCGAAGATCAGTGTCTTATTCATGTGATCGAATATATCTTCGACTCGAGCAATCTGCAGTCGTTCGCAGATGCTTTCATACTCAATGATGTCAGAGTCGAAGCTCATATGAGAATGAAAGTTCTTGTTCATGAAGAAGAGAGTCAAGAAGATGACTGAGAACAAGACGTTATTGTCGACAAACTTGATCATGAATAGTCACTTAGATCAGTCGTTCTGCATATATGAACAGAAAGAACAAAGATATCGCTTGACATTCTGATTGACTCGTTCGCTTTGATCGTCGATCTGAGAGTGATAGACGATGAACAATCGAAGAGAAATGCTCAGTCGTTTGCAAAGAAACTTTCAGAGAATGAAGATGAACTAAGAATCTCGATCGAATACAATGAAGCTTGATAAATCGTGAGTTCAATATATTCATTGAAGCAACATTTCAGCTGTCTTTTCGACTGTGATATCTTCATCATCAGTGATGCAAGAAATATAATGCCTTTCTTTCAACAATCTGCAGATGACAGTCAGAATAGCGTTGTAGTTGTACGAATCAGATAGATCAATAATAAAGTTCATGACTATGTTCTGTCATCGCTGTTCAGATATAGATAGAGATTGAAGCAAGTCGTTTGATTTATTTCTTGATGTCTTTGAACGTTGACATATATAGCAGTTTCGAATATATTGATCTATCGTTTTTCGCATAGACGATCAATAGTAGTTTCATTTGATGATCTTCATCGTTTGAAAAATATCAAGATGATCTATTAAGAGTTGATCGTGCATCTCACGAATCAGATTCATTTGCAGAAGTTCATTGAACGAGATTCATAGCTGACTGTCTTTGTATAAGATTTCATTCTGAACTCGACAATTCTTCAGCTTGATGTTTTCACATTGTGCTTCGCCTCTTGCTATTGCTTCGCGAAGTAGCGTACAATTCTCGTCGATCTCATTAGTCTCAAGAATCTGTTTATAGATTGATTGATCATTATTCTTCTTTAGATCAGCGATCTTCATTCAATTCAATGTCAGAATAGTAGTTCTTTGATATCAAACGCGTTCATCGTCGAAATCTCTAGGCACGAAGTCAGCTCGACAAGTTAATGCATCGATCTTAATGTTCTGTTTGTCAGATTGATACATTATCTTGAAGTTGAAGTCAGTTAGCTTCTGAACTCAGCGCATCTGTCATCGACTCAGCTTCTTATCTTTCATCAATGAAATGAGCGCTTGATGATCAATGAACATCTTGATAGAAATGTCGATCAGCTTCAGTTCGAGTCATCAGTGTTCAAAAGCTCGAATTATGATCAGCAGTTTCTTATCATATATCTCGTAGTTGCATTCAGCAGAAGACATGTTCTTGCTATAGAAGACAATTGAATGTAGAACATCTTCGTCATCATATTGAGACAGAACTTCATCGTTGACGTAGTTGAATGAGTTGATTTCAAGAATAACTTCACGAGTTTGATCAAAGTGACGTAGTATAGAAGTCTCGATCATACGTCTCTTCATATGGTCGAAGATGATCTGACAGACTTCATTTCATTCAAATATGATCTTCTTTTGAATGAGTCAAATCATTGAATGAACAATCTTCGAAAAGTTCTTGATGAAGCGTCGATAGAAGTTGCAGAAGTCAATGAAGAACTGCATCTGAGTGAGATTATTGAGTGTAGATCATTTCACTACTGCTTGTATCTTTCATGAGTTCATCTTCAGTTCTTCGATGAATATCAATAGTTCTAGAAAGATGATCTCTTAAACATAAAACTTGCATTTGTTTATGTTCATCTGTAGATCAGCTTCTCGTAGTCTATTCAAGATCAATCGTACATGTCGCTTATGTTTCTTCAAGATCTTGTTGTAGATGATAATGTCATCTAGATAGATCTGACAAAACTGATGAAGATATTCAAACAGCACGTCGTTCATATAGTGTTGATAGAACGTCGATTCGTTGATTAATTCAAAGAGCATTACATAATATTTGTATGAATCAAAGAAAGTGATAAAGATAGTCAAATCTTCGCTACCTGAGTGCATTCGCAGTTTATTGAACGCGATAATGATGTTCAATTGAGTCAGATATTTGCTTTCTTGTATTCGAGCGAGAATCTCGTCGATCAATGACAAAGAATAGCGATTTCGTTTGATCAAAGCATTGAGCTTTCTATAATCAACGCAGAAACACAGACTATCGTCTTTCTTTTCGATGAACAAAATGAGCGAGACGTATGAAGCGAAGCTAGAGAAAATGAATTCTTTGTTCAGATGTTTGATCAGATACTTCTTTATTTTCTGAAGCTTGTAATTCAACATCTGATACAGTCTGCTTCGAGAGAGTGTTTTCTCGTCGATCAACTCAATCTTGTAATCATAGAAACGATGAGATGATAGCTGATCGATCATTGTTCGATCAAACACGTCTAGATAGTCGTGATATTCAGAGAAAAGCTTGACTCTGACTTGCTCAAGAATCTCGACGTGTGAAAGCTCATGTAGATTCACTTCTTCAGACTTGTTTTTGACTGTAGTTATAAGTCGATCGATTTTCAAGACGATAACAGCAAAGATCTTGACGTCTGATCGTTTGACTAACATTTTATAGACGACTGTCTCTATCATGAATATGTTGGTTGAACTGAAAGCTGGTTTCAGACTGAACGTCGATTTAGAATTGACGCTAGGCGAAACTGCTTCGAACGATTTTGACTGTTTGATCGATTTAACGAACTTCTCTTTTGACTGATCGAAAGAAAGTGATTTCTGACTGAGTTGAGAAGTAGCGAAAGTGAACGATCTTCTCAGTATATGAGTAGAAGTCAAGCTCTTCTGTTTCGTGATTGTTCTATGACTTGAGAGTAGAACAATCAGTTTCTGACTAGAAGTGAAATTCGAAAATCGAAGAAAATCGATTCGCATATCTATTACTAGATCGATTTTGTTCATTCATGTTTTTTCAAGAATCATTTGATGTTGATCTAATCGAGTGATCAACATAGAAGTCGTGTCAATCGTATGATCTTGAACAGTCAGATTCGAATAAATGACATGAGTAATGAGTTTCTTAGCATAATGATCGTCAAATTCTCGAATTGACTTCGCTTTGATCAAAGTCAGAGACTCGATTTGCAACTGATCACAAACAATCTGCGCGATCACTTCATCAATGAACGAATAGTCAGCAGCTTCGATGTCAATCAATGACTTCAATGAGTAACTAATTTCATTGCTAGAAAGTACACATTTGATAGTCAAAGATTCAGAAGCAAAAGAATCATCTGACATGCTCATCGTTGAAGAAATTAACACATCTTTCATCGCGTCTTTGATGAAAGTCTCTAGTTTTTTGTCTCACTATTCTTCGAAAAAGAAAACATTTTCTCATTCTCATTATTCTTCGAAATGACGATTTCATGTAGGCGAAGAGTGAATGCATGAGATGTCGAGATATCAATCTTGTTCTGAGAACAGTTCTTGAATAAGTGATCTGAGATCTTGCAGATATAGCAGACGATAGATGATCTGACTAATTCAGAGGTAGAAAAGATAGTTGACTTGACATATTCAATTATCAAAGTCGTCACTGCTGACAATAAAGTAGCAGTGCATTTATCAGGTACGACAGTGACTTTGACGATGACAGTGCGAAGCTGACTGCGTAGCTGATAGTTGACTCGCTGTTTATTATTCACATCTTGAAGAAAGATTCTTAAGCGAGTGAGCGAAGTAAAA
>JAABUT010003941.1_pt1 | contig 12211 bp, 9 predicted proteins | sample 5559281 | NCBI WGS metagenome assembly JAABUT01 (sample SAMN10711880, study PRJNA513359) | rock metagenome | isolation source: Antarctica rocks | place: Antarctica: Victoria Land, Ricker Hills nord | collected 2016-01-04
TTCCATCATTCTATTCGCAAGAAATTTTTTGAATAAAGCACTCAATTATTACCTGAAATTCACAAGAGATTCTTTGAATTTTCACTCATCAAAAAACATTAATTCAAAACATCAATCTCTCATCTATCTTCTTTCATCATAACATGCAACGTCAAGTCAGTTGAGTTTCAAACAACTTGTCTGCTTAGAAGCACTGTCAATAGAAGAGTTTCACTTCTACTCATCAATGCTTCAGTCGAAGCTGAGAAAGCTGTCATTGCATGAAACATAAACATCAAAGAACAACTGTTTCATTGAGTCAGCAATCAACTCAGCGAAGTCATTAATATGCTGCACAAGCTTCGAAGTCAGCGAGACTTGACTTTACAACTCAATGAACACTGACTTCTTGTACAAGACAATCACAAAAAGAGAGCAAAACAACTAGAAGTCACTTTTGATAAGAATGATGAGCTAGAGAAAAAGATCAATCAGCTACAAGATGAGTGATTGAACTTCAGAGCAAAACAACGTCAAGCTGATCGATCTATGTCTTGTCAAGATACTCAGTCAGCTGAGCAACGAGTCAATCAGAAAGTTGAATGAAGCTTAACTTTTGAAGCTCACTTTCAATGAGAATCTTCTACTCTATCTGAAAACAGAAATGATCATCACAAGTTCATCAAGCTTTCAAATTCACTCATCTTCATCGAAATAGATGACTCTATCTGAAAGACATGAAACATCAAAATAGCTGACAAGCTCAATGTCAACGCGAATCATTATTCTACTGAAAAAATTCATATTGTCTATGTGATTTTCAGACTAGAAGACGATGCTGATCAGCAAATTTATGCAAAGCATCATGTTGATGCTTTCTCATTCTATCAGTCACTATCAAAGCTACTGAAACATCTGAAAGAAATTTACAAAGATCAGAATCTGATTTGAAAGTGTCGTTGCAAGTACATCATTCTGAAGCAGCTCAACACGCCTTTCAGCTCTTTTTATTCAGAATTCACTAGAATATTCAGCTTTCTGAACTACGATGATATCATTCTGATGAACGACATTCAGAATAAAATCAACAATCATCTTCAGAATGCGTTGTCAGTTTGCCTCATAAAGTTTAGCTCACTTGATAAGCTCAAGATCTTTCTTCAAGATGTAAATAACAAACAACAAGTTAATTATCAACTACGTGATGAGCAATGAACAGTCAAATTGATAGCAGCTTCGAAAAAACGTTTTGTTTCTTCGTCAACATCAGCTTCAGTCTTGATTACTAGCTATGTTCAACTCGCTACTTTTTTCACTCTTGAATCTGAATGATCAAGAATATCAATCATCTGCTTCAACTGCAAAGTATTAAGTCATCTTTCAAAGAACTGTTCTCAGCTGAAAACTAGTACTTTGACATCTCATGCATTCATTTCTTGCCTCAATGAAATCATCATGTCAAGAGAAAAGAAGAAATTATTTACAGAGAAATTGAAGAATGAGACAAAAAACGAGTGACTTTCATCAAAGATGCAATGAAAGATGTGTTAATTTCTTCAACAATGAGCAGCTCAAATGATTTCTTTGCTTTGAAATCTTTGACTATTGAATGTGTACTATCTAGCAATGAAATTAGTTACTCATTAAAGTCATTGATTGACACTGAAGCAACTGATTATTTGTTCATTGATGAATTAATCGCGCAGAATGTTTGTGATCATTTGCAAATTGAATCATTATCTTTAATCAAGTTCAAGTCAATAAGAAAATTCAATGATCATTATGTAAAAAAGCTCATTACTCATGCAATTTATTCAAATCTGACTGTTCAAGATCATATAAAACGTTTTATCTTTATGCTGATTACTCAATTGAGTCAGCATCAGATGATTCTTGAAAAAACATGAATGAACAAGATTGAGATGATTATTGATATGAAAGATGATTGTTTTCAATTTTCTAGTTTCAAAACTCATATCAAAGCTTTTATTAAAGCTCATTCAACTGTTCTTTCAAGCAAGAAAATCATGATAGAACAGAAGAGTTTAATCTTTACTTAAATACTAAAGAGATTTATCTCTTCTGTCATCACTCAACTCAGCAAGAAATCATCTTCATTCAATAAAATTGTGAAATCATCTAATTCAATCAATCTTGCTTCGTCTTTCAATTCAATGAACATAGCAATGATAAAGACTGCAGCATATAAATCACTAGTCAAATGATTAAATGTGACTACTTTCGCAATCATCATCACGAAAATCAATCGACTTCTACAAACAGCTAGAAATAAACTCAAAGATGTAAATCTACAAGAGCTTTTACATGAAGAGATTTTGAAAGAAGTCAAAGCTAAGCTTTCTTTGAAATATTATGACTATCTAGACATGTTTGATTGAGCAATGACTGATCAACTATTCTCTCATTACTTCTATGATCATAAAATTGAGTTGATTGATAAGAAAACATCTTCTTGAAGTCGTTTCTATCATATGTCTGATTACAAGCTTCAAAAGATGAAGAATTACCTGATTAAACATCTGAATAAGAACTTTATATCTTTTAGCTCAATCTTATATGCTTTGTTCATACTATTCATCAAAAAGAAAGATGATAGTCTGCGTTTTTGCATCAATTATAGAAAGCTCAATGCTTTGATTAAACGAAATCATTATCTTCTACTTTTAATAAACGAAACTCTTGCTCATATTCAAGATAGTAAGTATTTGACTCAATTGAATATAATAGTTGTCTTCAACAAACTACACATACATTCAAGAAGCGAAGATTTGACTATCTTTATTATTTCTTTTAATTTCTACAAATATCATGTGATGTCTTTCAAATTAATCAACGACTCAACTTTCTATCAACATTATATGAATGATGTGCTGTTTAATTATTTACATCAGTTTTGTCAGATTTATTTAGATGACATTATCATCTACAGCAAAACACTGAAGAAACATAAGAAACATATACGACTAGTTCTACATAAACTATGAGAGATTGATCTACAGATGAATATAAACAAATGCAAGTTTCATGTTCAAGAAATTAGCTTTTTAGAACTATTGCTATTCATTGAGAAACTGAAGATGAATCTTTGAAAGATACAAGCAGTTGTTGAATGATTTACTTCTACAAATCTCACTCAGATGCAGTTCTTTATCAACTTCTGCAATTTCTATCATCACTTTATAAAGAACTTCTCGAAGATTGTTCAATCAATGATTCAACTCACTCAAAAAAGATGATATTTGAATGAAATCATGCTTGTTAAATGATTTTTGATCATATGAAGAAATGAATGACTGAAGCATTTATTCTTCGTCATTTTGATTAGAATAGAAAGACTATTCTTGAAATAAACTCATTCAACTACGTTAACAATGATATACTTTCTCAGTATGATGACGAAGAAACATTGCATTTAATGATTTACTACAGCAAGAATCTGAGCTTCACTGAGTGCAATTACAAGATTTATGACAAGAAGTTACTAACAATCATTCAAGCATTTGAGCATTGATGATCTGAGCTGAAATTGACTGAGCTATCAATTAAGATATTCATCGATCATTAAGCTCTGATGTCATTAATGAAGAATAAAGAGCTGAGTAGACGTCAGATGCGCTGAGTTCAAAAGCTCATTGACTTCAACTTCAAAATCATGTATCACTCAGATAAATAAAACATCAAAGTCGATGCATTGACTCATTGAGTCAATTCAGTTTCTAGAAGTCTCAAGAATGAATGATGTCACTATCAGCAAACTACGATTCTGACATTGAATCGAATGAAAATCGCTGATCTGAAGAAGAAAGAGAATGATGAATCAATTTATCAATTGATTCTAGAAGTTAATAAAATCAACAAGAATTATGTTCTACTTCGTGAAGTTGTATTAAAAGATGAAGCTCAATATGAAGATATTAAATTAAGAAATTGTTGAGTTCAGAACGAAATACTATATCAAGATGATCTTTTATGAGTTTTCTTTGATGAGCATCTTCAAATGAAGTTAATTCAAGAAGTTCATGATCAATCTTCTATTAATCATCTTGAAATTCTTAGAATGATGAAAGCAATAAGAAGATACTACTATTGATTTTCAATGCGAAAGACAATAAATAAATATATTTGAAACTGCTACATTTATCAATGATCAAAAGCTTCTTGAAATAAATTCAATGAATTACTACATTCTCTACTCATACTTGAACAGTAATGAAAGAACATAGTCATGAATTTCATCATCAATCTACTTTCTTCTGAAGACAAAAACATCATACTAACAGTGATATATAAACTGTCAAAGAAACGACACTATATTTCTTGTTCTACTGATGACGAAGAAATCACAGCAGAAAAAACAGCTGAGTTAATGCTTCAGTGAATATATTGAATACATGATTTACTCAATTTCATTGTTTTGAATTGAAACTCTCAATTTATCTTCATTCTATGAAAGTTTCTTTGCAAAAGACTGAGCATTAATCTTCAACTATTCACTGTCTATCACTCTCAAATCAATGATCAAAGTGAATGAGTCAATCAGAACGTTGAAAGATATCTTTGATTCTTTTGTTCATACATGCAGAATGACTGAGCTAAGCTACTACTCATGATTGAGTTTGCTGACAATAATGCTCTGTTCTCAATCATCTTCTTGATTTCTTTCTTTCTAAACAAAGACTTTCATTCTTGTATGAGCTTTGAACTCAATACAATTGAATATGAAAGCTCTTGTGAATGCTTGCAAGCGACTAAAGTCAAGAATATATCTGAACATATAAACAAGATCTTGATATTTACTCGCGAATCTCTAGTCAAAACAAGAAAACAAATGATTCAACAAGTTAATAAGCATAGAAAAGAAGTTGATTATGAGATTAAATCAAAGATATTTCTGAACAAATGAAACATCATTACAGTGAGATCTTTCAAGAAGCTAGACGATAAAATGCTCGATCTCTTCATCAATCTAGATCTCGTTGACTCGTCATATAAGCTGAAATTATCAGAAACTATGCATGTTCATGATGTATTTCACTTTGACCTGCTTCGTCTCGCTGTCAACAACTTCTTGTTTAATCAAAAGAATGAGTCTCTTGAGTCAATAGTGATAAACAACGAAGACGAATGAAAAATCGATAATATATTGAATTCTTGTCGATATTGAAGATGACTTCAGTATAAAGTCAAATGAAATGACTATGATAATGATTTCAATTGATACAACGCTGATGATGACAAATTTATGAACACTCAGAAGATAGTTGATGATTTTCATATTCAATATTCAAACAAATTGTGCTAGAAGTGCTTTCAACTATTCAGTCAATCAGAATTTAATGAGTCTGAGTCTGTTAAATCATGATTGAGCAATCAATTGAATCAAGCAGAAAATACATTCATGCAAACATGAATCATTAAAGAGAGATGATAATGTCATGATTCTAGTCTTGTCAGACTCAGTCTTTTAATCTTGTCAGATTTATTCTCGCTTTGTCATCTTGACTAGTTTCTATTGAGTTTAGCGTCGACTGAGAAACACACATATGTAATCAATTTCTTTTCTGTAACTATCTTTCTTTCTTAGCATTTATCTTCTAGTTAAATGACACTCATATTGACTCACTTTATGCTGATCTTTAACAATTAATGACATGAAGTAAAATATACATGTTTGTAACTTGAAGCAATCATGACTCATTAATTTGTTTATTATATGTTGAAAGCTTTTATTCTTGCACAAATCTTGATTAATTCTTCTTGCTTTGATCTTACTTCTGTTCAATTATTTAAATCTCATTTACACTTTCTTACTCAAATCTTGTTTATTATTAAATTTTTGATCATATTATTGTTTAAATCTTCTTACTCTGTTAACATTTGTTGCTGTTGAAATCATGTTTAGAAACTAATCAGAGTATGTATGTGACTAAAATGTTTGATTTATAAAGATAGTTATAACTAAGACTTTAAGAATACAAAAGAAAGAAGATATAAAAGACAAGAAGAACATGCTTTATATAATAGTTATTCAGATCAACGCTAGTCTTAAAGAAGATGTGTTGAAACACAAGAAATGTTACGATTCTAGCTACGCATCTATGTTGATAGCTATGTTGATGACTATGTTGATGACTATGTTGATGACTATGTTTCTGACTATCGTCGATCGCTCGTCACTAGACTATCGAGTTGTTTTGAAGTCAACTCTATTCAGGGTTAGCTTATGTTCTTCTGAGTCATATAGATAGTCGATTCTTCCCTTCTAGATACTTTTCTTCCTTAGCATTTATATACTCGTTACATTACACTCATATGACTCGCTCTATGCTGACTTCTAACAAGAAAAATGTTGATTTGAAAGATGTTTATGACACAAAGAAATGTGTTTATCATAGAAATTTGTTAATCATTCATAATACAAAGAAGTGTGTTTATTTAGAAGACAATAGAAGCTGATTAAAAGATGTTAGAAAAGAGAAAAGATGCTGAGTCATATCTGAATCAAGTTTGAGTCAGATCTAGATCAAATTTTAACTAAATCATTGACTAGTTTTAATCAATTCTGACACATTCATAACATTATTCTTCTCTTTGAAAATTCATGTTCACATTAATAAAATAAATGAAACGAATTTTTTTTTCACTGTTTTTCAATTTAGTGTGACTTGTCTGAATAAAGCTTATGAAATTCAACTAAAACTTCTTTCAAGTTCTTGAATTCTTTTTTATTGACATAGTATCATTCATTGTTTCAATTTAGTTTCATTCATTTAACTTTATATTGTATTTAATCTTGATAGTATCTAAAGTTTAAAATGTCATTTATCTTTCAATACTCATCATCTTCAATAGTGAGAAATTTAAATGATTCTGAATGCTGTTCTGATAAAAGATTATCAAGACAAGAACGTAATAACTTTAAACTGAATATTAAATGTAGCTGCTTCATGCTTATTGATAAATGAAAATGATAAAAGATTTCAACTTTGACAGTGATTTGATAAGATTTTAGCTGTTTATCTTTCAAATTCTTACATGATTTAGTTGTCTTTATGTTTCTAAAGAATAATTAAATTCAGTCATTTACTTCATAAATGATGTCTCATTTATGTTTATTAATTTAAGTTTCAATGATCTGCTTCGTCTTTTTCAATTACTGATGATCAAAGATAAGAAACTCTTTCATTCAAATAACAATATTGTTGACTTTTCTAGCTTTAAGACGTTTGCAAGTTATCTCATAGTCAGTTGTATCTGAATTGAAACTTATTCAAGAGTGAAACTCTTTATTGAAGTAAAATGAGATCATTAAGATGATCAAGAAAATATTGAAATTTTCGCTGAATTTCATCATTGAAAGTCATTTTGCTCAGTTGTTCTGCATGTAGTTACAGTAGATTCTTAATTCTCATTCAACATCTTGATTAACTCATTTTAATTAATCATTAATCTCAAAATGATAAACTGTTAATAGACTAATCATGATTCTTAGTCACTTGCAAAAACTTTGTTACATGATTGATACAAATTGAAAGTCTCTGTTTGAAACAATAAAACTAAATAAATCATGAAGTTAATAAACGTTTCATAGCATGATTCAAATCGTTTCTTCAACTGAGATGTCATCATCTTTTCAATGATAGAAAACATAATGATGTTTCTTGATGAGACAATATATGATTGTGCAAATGACGTTATAATCTTTCAATAAAAATAGCTTAATGATGAAGTTCATAACTATATTTTTTCAGCGTTTCTATGAAATTGAAAAAGAATGAAAAAGTTCATTAATGCTATTTCTAGATGTCTTGCTTCGTTGATAGACATGACAGTTTCAAATGTAATGTTTAATTGTTGCTCAATGATCTGATCAATAGTAGAAACATTAAACTAGATTGATAGTTCTTTGATTGTTAAAGTGAAAGATGAAAGACTGATCATGAATTTTCTTTAACAATTCTGTATGCATTTTCTCAGAAACTCACAGTAGATTTTTTCTGAACAAAACATCATCAATGATCTTGCAGTGCTTCAATTCAATGCTATGTAGCTTGAGCTTATTTTCTCTTATAGCTTGTTTATATTCATTGCAAAGCTCATTAATCTTGTTGACATCTTTTACTCACTGATAAAGATCAACTTCAGATTCAATAGTTAGAATATTTATTCTATCAAGTGTCAGAATGATCTGATAGTGATTATTGAAATCATGTCTAGAATTTAATCACATTGCAGCGAGATAGTGCATAGCTGAGTAGAATGTTTGATCAATAGAGATAGCTTTAACTAGAAAACTAAAAATACAGAAGAAAGAAAACAATTTCGAGCTGTATTTATAGTAAAGCGAACAAAGAAACGAAGTAGTCAATTTGCTAAAGCTCAAATAAATGAAATGTTTCAGCATATTTCAATTTGAAACATCATTGTTTCTTGTTCACATACTGAAATCTTTAGAGTCTATTGACTAGACTCTATTCAACGTCAATACGCTTCGTAACATTATTTTCTTCTCTTTAAAAGTCATGTTTTTATGACTTGTAATGTAGTTCATAGCATTAACGTAGAGCTCGATGCTCATCTTTCTATCAATCTTTCTATTGATCTTTCAGATCATTGAAATGTTTATTGTAGCAGACTCATTATGAGAGAAAAAGAATGATCATTGTAGCAGACTCATTATTTGACGTAGAAACATAAGATAGATCGATTCACTGATAAATAAAGCGATGTGAGTAAATAAATCATTGCATTGACAGCATCTTTGTAGCAGACTCACTAGAAGAAAATCGACTAGCTCATCAAAGAGATCAACTATTGACTTGTCTTTGTAGCAGACTCACTAAATTAATCTGAATTCAAATTGAGTTGAATTGAATTTGATGATACAGATTATTTTGACTCAACTGATTCATGAGCTTTTTAAAAGAAAGTTGAACAGCTTATTTTCACTCGTCTGCTTCACAAGAATGAGTTGATTCTCAAGCAATTCACAAAGATTCTTTATTATCAATTCTATTAATTGAATGAATTGATGCTACTGAATGAGCGATAGATTCTCTAGTAATTCAATGATCATATGTTTTTGTTAATTTTATTAACTCTCTGATGTTGTTCTGTCTTTTGATGTTATTGATCATCAGATAAACAAATTTCTTTATACTTGTTTTGTTGTTCATTGAGTAGCTTGAATGAGTAATGAAATTAATATCATGTGATAAATGAATTCTTAGTTTAATGTTGAGATCATGCCTAGAATTTAATCACACTGCAGCGAGATAGTGCATAGTTGAGTAGAATGTTTGATCAATAAAGATAGCTCTAACTAGAAAACTAAGAATACAGAAGAAAGAAGACAGTTTTGAACTGTATTTATAGTAAAATGAACAAAGAAACGAAGTAGTTAATTTGCTAAAGCTCAAATAAATGAAATGTTTCAGCATATTTCAATTCAAAACATCATTGTTTCTTGTTCATATATTGAAATTTCTAGAGTCTATTGACTAGACTTTATTCAACGTTGACACACTTCATAACAGTGATCTTCAGTACGCTGAGTTGATTCAGAGACATCGATCAGAGACATTCTGATTAAAGCATTGACTTTAGTGTTTATTTTGCCTGATTGAAATATAATTTGAAAGTTAAACTTAAATAAAATGTCTAGATAATTGACTTGACATCAAGTCAACTGTTTATTTTTCATGAAAATCTTCAAAGTCTGATGATTGATGAATATCTGAATGAGTAGTTCAGTGCATTCAAGCTTGAGTCTTCAATGTTTGAAACATCAAATAATAACTAGTAATTTCTTGTCATAAATATGATAATTGCATTCAGTGAGAATCATGCTCTTGCTGTAGAAAGTTACTGAGTGAAGAACTCTCTCATCATCATACTGTGATAAAATTTCATCTTTGATCTAGTCAGATGCATTGATTTCTAGAATAGCTTGTCATTTGAAATCAAAATGTCGTAGTATTGAAGTCGAGCTGACTTGTTTCTTTAAATCATCAAAAGCTTGAACACAGACTTCGTTTCATACAAAAGACGTGTTTTTTCTAGTTAACTGAATGAATGATTTAACTAGCTTTGAGAAGTCTTTAATGAAACAACGATAAAAGTTAATGAATTTCACGAAGCTCTGAACTTCTTTTAGATTGATCAACGTAGCTCAGTTGACTATGATTTTCACTTTGATAAAATTCATGCAAAGACTTTGTTTTAAAACTATGACTTTTAAGAAGACAGTTTCTTCTACGTTGAATTTGCACTTTCAAATATCTACTTGTAAATCAGCTTCTCATAAATGATTTAATATCATTTTAACATGTTGTTGATGTTTTCATTGAATTTTGCTGTAAATCAGAATGTTGTCTAGATAAACTTAACAGAAGTCATTTAGAAAGTTTCAAAGAACATCATTCATATACTGCTGAAACAAGACAGAATCATTGATAAGTTCAAAGAGTAGCACTTTTGACTTATATGCTTCTAACGCGATAATAAAGATAGTGTAGTTCTCACTATCAGAATGCATTCGTAGTTTGTTGAACATTGAAATAATATTCAATTAAGTCAGATGTTTGCAATCAACTATTTTGTCAATTACTTCATTTATGAGTGATAGAAAATAGTGATTTCTTTTGATAATAGCATTGAGCTTTCAATAGTTAATGCAGAATTGTAGATCTTTATTTGCTTTCAAGATGAACAGAATGAGTAAGAAATACAAAGCTTTGCTAAAGATTATAAATTCTTTGAAAAGATTCTCATTCAGATATTTCTTTACTTTCTGAAGCTTGTAAAGAGACATTCAATATGCTCGACAGCAAAGTAACGTTGCATCACTAGTAAACTCTATCTTATGATCATATAAATGATGAGACAATAGCTTGTCTGCTTAAGTTTAATCAAAGACATCTAGAAAATTCTGATATTTCAATGATAGCTTGACTTTAATATCTTTTAGATTCTGAGTTGTTTCATTGATTGAAAAGACGTTTATGACATCTAGTTTGCATTGAGTATTGTAGATGATTTCTCTATCGATGTCTTCAATGAACATAGCAAAAATCTCTGTCTGATTCTTCTTTTTTCGTTTTACTAGTGCTTGAAAAGAGATGATATCTATGTTTTGAATCAAGAATGACTCTTTCTGAAAGAATGAAACTGAGTGCTTAAGCATCTTAAAAGTCTTGCTGTGAGCTGCTGAAGAGATTGAAGTTGATCATGATCAACTTAAGTGCTTTGTATTTAACGAAATTGAAAAAATTGAAATAGAAGTATTTAATTAATCAGAAAATACAATAGTATCATATTTCATGTTCAATAATATTTCATTTTTGTTCATTCAGAGTTTGCTCAATATAACTTCATGATGTTCAATATCAACTATCAGCATTGACATAGTCAATTTCTTATGACTTTTGATCGTGAGATTGAATAGAATCTTATGAGTAATAGTTTTTCTAGCTAACTTCTCATTATAGTCTCATATTAACTTCTTTTTTGCTAGTAATATAAATTGTATTTTAAGTTTCTGACATACTTTATTGACTAGCTTGTCATGTATCAGCATGTAGATGATGAAATCACTATTTATCAAAGAACGAAGACTGAAAGAATTGCTTTAAGAGATAAAAGAAACATTGATCAGAAATGACTTTTTAAAATAGTTTTCTTTCAATAGAACTTTGATTTGACTGCACAAAGATATGATCTCTATTTTTTTGATGATTCTGAAAGAAATAATTAGTTTTTTGAATCAGAATCAAACTCAAAGTTTAATGTAAATTGATTAAACTCATCATTTTCTAATGCATTGATTCTCAATCAATCAGAATACTCTCTAGAAGTATAATTTGATTTGTGACAGATGAAACAGATTTTAGCTTGTAAATCAATGTCTTTGACGCTAGTTAAAATCGCGTCATGCAACTTTGAATGATCAACAAGTGTAGTGACTTCAATCTTTCTATAGAGATTCAATGAATCTCATTTCTCAGCAAAGATGACTTGCTTTCTAACTTTGATCAAGAATTTCTTTTCTTTGATGTCATTCATGACTCAATGCTCATTGTTCAAATGAATCAAGTAACTACGAATTTTGTTAGAAATCAGCATAGAGTGAGTCATATGAGTGTAATGTAACGAGTATATAAATGCTAAGAAAGAAAAGTATCTAGAAGGGAAGAATCGACTATCTATATGA
>JAABUT010003943.1_pt1 | contig 12207 bp, 10 predicted proteins | sample 5559281 | NCBI WGS metagenome assembly JAABUT01 (sample SAMN10711880, study PRJNA513359) | rock metagenome | isolation source: Antarctica rocks | place: Antarctica: Victoria Land, Ricker Hills nord | collected 2016-01-04
GAGGGTTGGGTTCCGCTGCGGCGGCACGACTTCTGGGACGAGATGGCCAGGCCGCTGCCGCTGCCGGTCGCCAGCCCCGCCGCGATGCGCGAGCTCGGGGCGCGGCTCGCCCGCGAGGTCGTGCGGGCGGGCGACCTGGTGCTGCTCGACGGGCCCTTGGGTGCCGGCAAGACGGTGTTCGCGCAGGGGGTGGCGCGCGGCCTCGACATCGACGGCCCGGTGCGCAGCCCGACCTACACGTTGGTCGACTCCCACGGCGGCGGCCGGGTCCCCCTGATGCACCTCGACGCCTGGCGGCTCGGCGGTCCCGGCGAGCTCGACGACCTCGACCTCGAGCCCGCGACCGAGACCGCGGTGACCCTCGTGGAGTGGGGCGTCGGCCGCGCGGAACAGCTCGCCGCCGCGCGCCTGGTGGTCCGCGTCGTACCCCGCGACGGCGCCGACGGGAGCGGCGGCGACGGTGCCGGCGGGCGTGCCGACGACGACGAGGCGGTGCGCGACGTGCTCCTCACGCCCGTCGGCGGGGACTGGGCGGCGAGGCTGGCCGCCGCCGGCCTGCTGTAACCTCACCGGCCCTTGCCGTCGCGCGAAACACCGGTGACGATCTCGCCATGCCCGCCTCCCTGTCCCTGGCCGCGATCCTCGCCGACTCCGCCGACCGCTTCGCCGACTCCCCGGCGACGGTCGTCGGGACGGAGGTCACCACCTACGCCGAGCTGTGGCGGCAGGCCGGCCAATACGCGGCTGTGCTGCGCGAGCGCGGCGTGGGGCCGGGGGACACCGTGGCGCTGTTGTTGCCCAACACGGCGCATTTCCCGCGGACCTACTTCGCGGTCCTGGCCCTCGGTGGCACCGCCGTGCCCGTGCACGCACTGCTCAAGGCCGAGGAGATCGCCTACGTCCTGCGCGACAGCGGGGCCAAGGTGCTCGTCTGCGCCGCGGCGCTGCTGGGGGAAGGTGTGAAGGGCGCCGAGCTCGCCGGGGTGCCCGTGCTGTCGGTGCTGGAGGCCGACGGCGGCACCGACGCGGGCGTCCAGCGCCTCGACGCCCTGGCGGCGCAGGCCGAGCCGATCACCGGATACGAGCCCCGGCAGCCGACTGACACGGCCGTGATCCTCTACACCAGCGGGACGACCGGGCAGCCGAAGGGCGCCCAGATCAGCCATCTCAACGTGCTGATGAACGTCGAGGCCAGCGTTATCAGCAGCTTCGACTACGGCCCCGACGACGTCGTGCTCGGCTGCCTGCCGCTGTTCCACACCTTCGGCCAGACCTGCGCGATGAACGTCACCTTCCGCGTCGGCGCCACCCTCGTGCTGGTCCCGCGCTTCGACGGCCCGGGTGCCCTCGACCTGCTGATCACGCAGGGCTGCACCGTCTTCATGGGCGTCCCGACGATGTACGTCGCGTTGCTCGAGGCGGCCCGCACCGACGAGCGGCGGCCGGCGGCGCTGCGGGCCGCCCTGTCGGGCGGTGCCTCGATCCCGCTCGCCGTTCTCGAGCGCTTCCAGGAAGTTTTCGCGGTGCCGGTCTTCGAGGGATACGGGCTCACGGAGACCTCACCGGTCGCCACCTTCAACCAGCGGGGCCGCGAGCCCCGGCCCGGCACGGTCGGCCGGCCGATCTGGGGAGTCGCGGTCGAGATCGCGGCGGCCGGTGTGGAGGAGCGCATCGAGCTGTTGCCCCGTGGCGAGCTCGGGGAGATCGTGGTGCGCGGTCACAACGTCATGACCGGCTATCTCAACAAGCCGGCGGAGACCGCGAAGGCGATCGTCGACGGGTGGTTCCGCACCGGCGACCTCGGCACCTTGGACGCCGACGACTACGTGACGATCGTCGACCGCAAGAAGGACATGGTCATCCGGGGTGGCTACAACGTCTATCCCCGGGAGGTCGAGGAGGCGGTGCTGCGGCACCCCGGCGTCGGGCAGGTGGCGGTCATCGGCGTCCCGCACGAGCACTACGGCGAGGAGGTGATGGCGGTCGTGGTGCGCTCGGAGGAGGGTGTCGACCTCACCGCCGCCGAACTCTCGGCGTGGACCAAGGAGCGACTCGCCGCCTACAAATACCCCCGGCTGGTGGAATTCGTCGACGCCCTGCCACTGGGGCCGAGTGGCAAGGTGCTCAAGCGGGAGCTGTCCGAGCAGTTCGCCGCGCACACCGGGAGCTGAGCCGTGCCGGGGCTGTCCGTCCAGGGGGTCGGGGTCCGCTTCGGCGGCCTCACGGCGCTGGACGACGTGTCGCTCGAGGTCGCTCCCGGGACGGTCGTCGGCGTCATCGGCCCGAACGGCGCGGGCAAGACCACCCTCTTCAACGTGATCTGCGGGTTCGTGCGCCCTGCGAACGGCTCGATCACCTGGCGGGACAGACCTTTCCGCCCCCGGCCGCATGTGCTCGCCGCAGCCGGCATCGCCCGCACATTGCAGGGCGTCGGCCTGTTCGCCGGACTGTCGGTGGTCGAGAACGTGATGGTCGGGGGTACGGCGGGGGCGCGAGCCGGCTTCGCCTCCGGCCTGCTCGGCCTGCCGCGCAGCGACGGTGACGAGCGCCGCCTGCGGGCCAAGGCGATGTCACTGCTGACCGAGCTGGGCGTCGCCGACGCCGCCGCGAGTCTGCCCGGCTCTTTGCCCTACCCGCTGCAGAAGCGCGTCGCCCTGGCCCGCGCCCTCGTCGGCGAGCCGCGGCTGCTGCTGCTCGACGAGCCGGCCGGCGGTCTGGGCGGTGCGGACATGGAGGACCTCGGGACGCTGATCCGCTCCCTGTCGCGGGGGGAGGGCGACGGCACGTCCGTGCTGTTGGTGGAGCATCACATGGACCTCGTGATGGGCGTCTGCGATCAGGTGGTCGTGCTCGACTTCGGCCGCGTCGTCGCCACCGGCACGCCCGCGCAGGTGCAGGCCGACCCGGTGGTGGCCACGGCCTATCTCGGCGCCGAGGTCCCGGCCGAGGCCGCGCTGTGACCGGCGGTGCGGCAGCGGGCGCGCTGCTCGAGGTGGAAGGGCTCTCGGCCTCCTACGGCGCCGCGCCGGTGCTGCACGAGGTCAGCTTCTCGCTCGCTCCCGGCAGCATCACCGCCGTCCTCGGGGCCAATGGTGCCGGCAAGACGACGCTGCTGCGGACGCTGTCCCGGCTGCTGCGGCCGACCGCCGGGCGGGTCCGGCTCGGGGGCGTGGACCTCGCCGGCGTTGCCGTCGAAGACCTCGTGCAGCGCGGCATGGCGCACGTGCCGGAGGGACGCGGCGTCGTCGCCGAACTCACCGTCGACGAAAACCTGCGCCTCGGCGCCCTGTGGCGCAGCGACAGGGCGGACGCGGGGCGCGCCCTGGCCGAGGTCTACGACCTCTTCCCCCCGCTGGCCAATCGCCGCAAGAGCTCGGGCCACCAGCTCTCCGGTGGTGAGCGCCAGATGCTCGCCATCGGCCGCGCCCTGGTCGCGCGGCCGACGCTGCTGCTCCTCGACGAACCCTCGCTCGGGCTCGCGCCGCGGGTGACGGCCCAGATCATGGCGCTGCTGCGGCAGCAGCGCGAGAGCACCGGGCTCGCGGTGCTGCTCGTGGAGCAAAACGTGCGCAGCGCCCTCGCCGTCGCCGACACCGGGATCGTCCTGGCACTCGGGCGCACGGTCGCCAGCGGACCCGCCGCCGAGCTCGAGGCCGACGAGGGGTTGCGCCATGCCTACCTCGGCTTCTGACCACCGCCACCACCGCCACCACCACCACCACAAGGAGGCCGGCGCCCCGTGAGCCAGTTCCTGTCCCTCACCGCCAACGGGCTGGCCAAGGGCGCGGTCTTCGCGGCCGTCGCGCTGGCGCTCGTGCTGATCTGGCGCTCCACCAGGATCGTCAACTTCGCCCAGGGGGGGATGGCGATGATCAGCGCCTTCGTGGCGCTCAAGGTCATCGACGGCACCGGCTCCTACTGGCTCGGCTTCCTCGCCGGGCTCGCCGCCGGCTTCGCCCTCGGGGCGGTGCTCGAGCGCGTGCTGATCCGGTGGGTGGAGGACGCTCCGCCGCTGAACGCGGTGATCGTCACCCTCGGCCTGCTCATCCTGCTGCAGGCCGTCGCCGGGATGCTCTTCGGCCTGAACCCGCGTCCCTTCCCGACCGCCGTGAGCGAGAAGAGCCTGTCGGTCGGCGCCACGAACCTGCTGTCCCGCTTCGATCTTTTCATCATCGTCGCGGTGCTGCTCGTGATGGTCGCGCTGGCGGTGCTGTTCACGCGCACGCCGGTGGGACTGCGGATGCGGGCCAGCGCCTTCGCGCCGGAGGTGTCCCGGCTCGTCGGCGTGCGGGTGGGGCGGATGCTCACGCTGGGCTGGGCGCTCGCGGCGGTCGTCGGCGCGCTGGCGGCGATGCTCGTCGTGGCCGGCAACGCGAGCGGTGGCCTGTCCCCCAACGCCCTCGACGTGGTCTTCGTCAGCGGCTTCACCGCCGCCATCGTCGGTGGTCTCGACTCCCCGGTCGGCGCGGTGATCGGCGGCCTCGTGGTGGGCCTGGTGCTGTCCTATGCCGTGGGCTATCTCGATCCCCAGGCCACCCCGCTGGCCGCCTTCGTGATGCTCATCGGGGTCCTGCTGGTCCGACCCGGCGGTCTGTTCGCCCCAGCGCAGGCGAGGGTCGTATGAGCGCGGTGGGGACGGGTGGGCCGCGGCCGGGGGACGCCGGTCAGCCGGCGACCGAGTTGACGGTCTCCACCGCGAGCACGCCGCCGCTGGTGCGGCGTAGCGGTCTGCGCGCCCCCGGCCCGCTCGCCGGCTCCACCCTGCTGCGCCACGCCGTCGTCGCCTTGGTCGGAGCGGTCGTGCTCTGGCTCGTCACGGGACAGGCGAGCGACTACGACAACACCCGGCTGACGACGCTGGCCGCCTATGTCTGCGTCGTCGCCGGGCTCACCGTGCTCACGGGATACAACGGGCAGGTGTCCCTCGGGCACGGCGCGCTCGTCGCCGTCGGTGCCTACACAGTCGCGCTGCTGCAGCGGCACTGGCGGGGGGAGGGCGTGCGGGGGCAGTGGGTGCTCGTCACCAGCCTGATCGCGGCAGTGCTCGTGGCGGCGGCGGTGGGGGCGGTCGTCGGGGCGGCGGCGGCCCGGTTGCGCGGGCCTTATCTTGCCGGCGCCACCCTCTCGCTGGGCATCGCGCTGCCGAGCGTCGCGGTGGTCTTCGCCTCGACGTTCGGCGGCGAACAGGGGCTGACGGTGCCCGTGGAGCGGGTGCCGCGCTCGCTCAAGGCCGACTACAGCGTGCAGCGCTGGCAGGCGGTCATGGCACTGCTCGCGGCGGTGCTGTTGCTGTTGTTGCTGGCCAACCTGTGCCGCAGCCGGATCGGTCGCGGCTGGCGGGCCGTCCGCGACGACGAGGTGGCGGCGCGGCTGTCGGGCCTGCACGTCGCCAGGGTGCAGGTGCAGGCCTTCACCGTGAGCGCCGGCTGCGCGGGGCTGGCCGGCGGCTTGTTCTCGAGCGTGGTGTCGACCAGCGCGTCGCCGTCGAAGTTCGACTTCCAGCTGTCCTTCTACCTGCTGGCCGCGATCGTGCTCGGCGGTCTCGGCAGCCTCGCGGGGGCGGTGTGGGGTTCGCTGCTGCTCGTGCTGCTGCCGAGCTACGCCGACACGCTGGCCGGCAAGCTCGACGTCTCGCCCGCGGTCGCCGAGCACCTGCGCGGCAACCTCGCGCTCGCCGTCTTCGGGCTCACCCTCATCCTCGTCATGCTGCTGGCGCCCGGCGGCATCCAGGGCGTGCTGCGCCGGCTGGCGGCACCGGTCCGCACGCAGCTCGCCAGGTCCCGGAACGGCACCGATCCCCGCCCCGCGGCGGCCGGGCGTTGACGGCCGGGCGCGGGCCAGGTGTGATCAGGCCCTCTCGACGCTGCGGACCCGCAGCGTCGTTCCCCCCCACGGCGGAGTCGACGATGACCGCACGCACGCACGGCACCATCAGCAGCGGGGCCGGCCGCGCCGGCGCAGCGCTGCTGTCCCTGACCCTGGCCGTCGGTGCCCTCGCCGCCTGCGGCGGCAGCAGCAAGGGCGGAGCGTCACCCGGCGCCAGCAGTGCCGCCGCGGGCGGCGGCGGCTCCAGCACCGCCGCGGGCGGCGGCGGCGCCAACACGGCCAGCGCTCCGGGCGTCACGGCCACCACAGTCACGATCGGCACGCACACGCCGTTGACCGGTCCCGCCGCGGCCGGTTACTCCAAGATCAGCGCCGCACAGACGGCATATTTCAAGTACGTCAACGACAACGGCGGCATCAACGGCCGCACGATCAATCTCAAGGTGGAAGACGACGGCTACAACCCGGCGAAGACCGCGGAGGTCGTCAACAAGCTGGTGCTGCAGGACAAGGTGTTCGCGATCCTGACCGGCCTCGGCACCCCCACCCACACCAACGTGCTGCCGTTCCTGTCCCAGCAGGAGGTGCCCGACCTGTTCGTCGCGTCCGGCAGCCTCAACTGGAACAAGCCCTCGGACAACCCCACCACCTTCGGGTGGCAGACCGACTACCGCATCGAGGGCAAGGTCTTCGGCGACTACATCAAGAAGAACCTCAGCAGCAAGAAGATCTGCGTCATGGGCCAGGCCGACGACTTCGGCAAGGACGGGCTGTCCGGCGTCGAGCAGAGCCTCGGCGCCGCGGCGATCGCGGACCGCGAGACCTACACGCCGACCAACCCTGACTTCAGCGCCCAGGTCGGGGCCCTCAAGGGCAAGGGCTGCGAGGTCGTGGTCGCCTTCACGACCCCCGGCTTCACCGCGTTGCTGCTCGGCACCGGCGCCAAGGCCGGCTTCGCCCCGCAATACATCGTGTCCAACGTCGGCTCGGACTACGTGACCCTGCAGAGCCGCCTGATGGCGGCCGCTCCGAAGCTCACCGAGGGCCTGATCTCCAACAGCTACATGCCCTTCCCGGATGATGCCACCAACCCCTGGGTCAAGCTCTTCAGGATGGTGAACGACAAGGAGAGCCCCGGTGTCCCCTTCGACGGCAACGTGCAGTACGGCATGGCCACCGCCTACACGTTCCTAGAGGCCCTCAAGGCCGCCGGGCCGAACCCCACCCGGCAGTCGATCGTCAAGGCCGTCGAGGACATGGGCAAGGGCTTCACCGGTCCCGGGCTCGTGCCCTTCCGCTTCTCCGCCGACGACCACAGCGGTTACAGCGGGGTGCGCCTGGGTCAGCTCAAGGGCGGCAAGGTCACCCCGATCGGCAATCCCGTCACCACCGGCGACGGCGACGAGCCGCTGACCGAATACACCACGCCGCAGCCGGCCCCGCCGGCGAACGGCATCCCCGGCTGAGTCCGGGCCGGGTGGCCGTGCGAACGGCGGACCGGCGCGGCAGGAGAAGGGCCGTCGCGCGGCGTACTCCGAGGGTGTGACCACCTCGAGGTACGCCGCGCGCCGGCCGCACCGCCTGTTGATCGTCCCTGCGCTGGTGCTCGCCGCCGCGGCCCCGGCCACGGCCATGGCGGCCGGGCCGGATGCCGGTGCGGCCGGCGGGGCGGCGGCCCCGGCCGCGCCGCACTATCTCGTCACGCGCCTGGCGGGGACCAGCGGCGCCACCGAACCCCGCAACGCGACCACGCCGGATGGCCGGCTCTACACGATGACCAACGCCGATGACGCCAAGCGCACGGCCATCGTCCTCGGGTCGGCCGACGGCGGCCGCGAGTGGACCCGAACCGCCGGCGTTCCGAGCGGTCAGTCCATGCCGTCCAGTGACGTCGACGTGGTCGCCACCCGCACCGGACGCCTCATCGCCAGTGAACTCGACTTCACGAGCGGTGGGGCGATCAATTTCCAGACCTCCTACAGCGACGACCGCGGGGCAACGTGGACGCCGTCGACGGGCGCGCTGCCGGCGGACACGGACCGGCAGTGGTACGCCGTCGGACCCGACGACCGCACGACGCACCAGCCCCGGGTCTACCTGCTCTTCCACAACCTGCTCTCCGGCGAGGGCAACCACAACATGTTCGTGCAGACCTCGACCGACGGCGGCGCCACCTTCGGCGCCCCGGTCCCGACCACGCTGCCCGGCGACCAGGCCTACGCCGACCTGCAGTGCGCCGACTCGGGCGGCCCGAGCAGCATCGCGGTGGGACCGACCGGCCAGCTCTACGTGACCTTCGGGACCCGCTCCTCCGCGGCGCTCGCTCCCCTCGGGGGCTGCGCGGCCTCGGTGACGCCGGGTCCCTTCGAGGTCAACGTCGTGAACGCGACCCGGGTCTGGGTGGCGACCTCCGCCGACGGTTCGACCGGAAGCTGGACACAATCGCTCGCGGTCGACCGCACCGACACCGGCCAGATCGTCGGCATGCAGCTGTCCCCGGGCGCGGTGGATCGGGCGGGCAACGTCTACGTCGTGTTCCCCGAGTCACGCTCGCCGTCGGACTTCGCCGCGGCGATCAAATATGTCTCGGCTCCCGCCGACCTCTCGCACTGGTCGGCTGCCGTCACCGTCGCGCCGCTCTCCGGTGCGGGCAACGTGCTGGCGCACATCGTCGCCGGTGACGATGGGCGGCTCGGCTTCACCTGGTGGCACGGCGATCCGCAGCCCGGCACCGCGGCGCCGCTGTGGTTCCAGGAGGCGGGCCAGACCCTCGACGGCCGCGCCGCGACGCCCGCGATCAGCCACACCCGCGTGAGCGACATCCCCCTGCAGTCGGGGACCGCCGCCGTGCTCATGGGCGCCTGCGGCAGCGGGCCCGCCGCCGGGGTGCAGAACGGCTTCACCTGCTCGCGTTCCACCGACGTCAACGGCGTGGCCCTGGACGGCACCGGGCGCATGTACCTGTCGTGGCCGGCGCAGATGCCGAAGGGCACCGACCGGTCGCGCAACGCCACCTACGTCGCCACCGCGCTCGACGGGCCGAGCCTGTTCGCCGACTCACCGGCCGCCCCGGCTGCGGGCGGCGTGGCCGCGCCCCCCGCCCCGACGGCGGCGCCCGTGCCCCCCACCCCGACGGCGGCGCCCGCGCGCTCCACGCCGGTGCGCACGGCCGCTCGCCCGGTCACGCGCCGGCCCCACGCGCCGGTCGCTGCCCGGCAGCCCACCCGCGTGCTGGCCTTCACCGGGGCTCCCCAACTCCTCGGCCTGACCGCCGGGGCCGCGGTCGCGTCCGGGCTCCTGCTGCTCCGGGCCCGGCGGCGGCGCCGGGCCTGACTGACGCGTCGGCGCCCGCTGCGGGGCTCCTAGCCTGCACGCGTGCGGCTGCTCTGTCTCGACTCCTCCACGGCGGCGCTGACCGTCGCACTGGTGGAGGACGGGCTGACGCTGGCGGCAGTGGACCTCGAGGTTGGCGTGCGGCACGGTGAGCTGCTCGCGCCCGCCCTGCGCGACGTGCTGGCGACCGCGCCAGGCTGCCCCGACGCCGTCGCGGTGGGTCTCGGACCGGGCCCCTTCACCTCGCTGCGGGTCGGCATCGCGACGGCGGCCGCGCTGGCTGATGCGAGCGGCGTGCCGGCGTACGGCGCATGTTCCCTCGACCTGCTCGCCGCACCTGACGTGCTGGTCGCGCAGGACGCGCGGCGCAAGGAGGTCTATTGGGCGCGCTACGACGCCGTCGGCGCGCGGGTCGAGGGGCCGGCGGTCGAGTCCAGGGAGTCGCTCGCGGCGCGGTTGCCGGCCCAGGCCACGGTGCTCGGTGCCGGAGCGGAGCTGCTGGGACTCTCGGCGCCGACCGGGGAGCTGGTGTGGCCGAAGGCGGAGCGGCTGTGGGCGCTGGTGCTGCCCGCGATCGAGGGGGGTCGCCCCGTCACGCCGTTGACCCCGCTCTACCTCCGCCGCCCCGACGCCAGGGAGGCGGTGCGCCGCGACGCAACGCCCGCCGCGTCGCTGCCGTGACGTCGTTCCCGCCGTGTCGTCGTTCCCGCCGCGTCGTTGCCGTGACGTCGTTCCCCGTGACGGCGTTCCCGTGACGGTCAGCACCCGCCCGTTGCGCTGGTGGGACCTGCCGGCGGTCCTCGCCATCGAGCGGGACCTCTTCGCCCCGGACGACTGGTCGGTGGAGACTTTCTGGTCCGAGCTCGCGCAGGGCGAGCTCCGCCACTACGAGGTCCTCGAGACCCAGGGGCGGCTGCTTGGCTATGCCGGCCTCGCCGTCGCCGGCCGGCCGCCCTCGGTCGAGGCCTACGTCCAGACCATGGCCGTGACGGCGTCCGCGCGGGGGCAGGGGCACGGCGCGACGCTGCTTCGGTGCCTCCTCGAGGCTGCGGTGCGGCGCGGGGCCGCGGCGGTGCTGCTGGAGGTCCGCACCGACAACGCCGTGGCGCAGGGGCTCTACGCCCGGGCCGGTTTCCTGCCGCAGGGTGTGCGCCGCGGCTACTACCAGCCCTCCGGCGCCGACGCGCTCGTCATGCTCCTCGACGACCCGGTCGCCGGCCTGGCCGCCCTCGCCCCCCCACCCGCCCCCCGCCGTGATCCGCTGTGATTCCCGCCCAGATCTGGGTGGGAATCACAGCGGATCACGGGGGTGGGGGGGTCGTCGTCGCGGTCGCCGCACCCGCCGACGGACCGGGACTTGGCACTCGGGGGGGCAGAGTGCCAGACTGCGACGGGTAGGCCCTGGCGCCCGCGACGACAGGTTCCTGCCCCGAGCACGTCCACCCGCTGACAGCCGATTGCCCAGGAGGCACCTGTGACCACTGCGACCAAGGTCGCGATCAAGCCCCTCGAAGACCGCATCGTGGTCTCGATCAACGAGGGCGAGAGCACCACGGCCTCAGGCCTGGTGATCCCGGACACCGCCAAGGAGAAGCCGCAGGAGGGCACCGTGCTCGCGGTCGGGCCCGGCCGCTTCGAGGACGGCGCCCGTGTGCCGCTCGACGTCAGCGTCGGCGACGTCGTTCTCTTCAGCAAGTACGGCGGCACCGAGGTGAAGTACGACAACACCGAATACCTGGTGCTGTCCGCCCGCGACGTCCTCGCCGTCCTCGAGAAGTAGCCGGACCGGCACCCGAGCGCCAAGACACCGCACGGACCTGCACCGACCCGCACAGCAGCCAGCAACGTCGAGGCGCCCCGGACCATGACGACGGTCCGGGGCGTCCCGCATGAGAGGACCGCACGTGGCTAAGACCCTGTCCTTCGACGAGGACGCCCGCCGAGCGCTGTTGCGCGGCGTCGACGCCCTCGCCAACGCCGTCAAAGTGACGCTCGGCCCCCGTGGCCGCAACGTCGTGATCAGCAAGGCTTACGGCTCCCCGACCATCACCAATGACGGCGTGACGATCGCGCGCGAGATCGAGCTGCCCGACCACCGGGAGAACCTCGGGGCGCAGCTCGCGAAAGAGGTCGCGACCAAGACCAACGATGTCGCCGGTGACGGAACCACGACCGCGACGGTGCTGGCGCAGGCGATCGTGCACCAGGGGTTGCGCGCCATCACCGCCGGTGCAGGACCGATGAGTGTGAAGCGCGGCATGGACGCCGCCGTCGAGGCCATCACCACGGCGCTCGCCAAGGCCGCCGTACCGGTCGAAGGTCGCGCGTCGGTCGCCCACGTCGCCACCGTCTCCGCGCAGGACTCGGCCGTCGGCGAGCTCATCGCCGAGGCTTTCGACAAGGTCGGCAAGGACGGCGTCATCACCGTCGAGGAGAGCCAGACCACCGGGCTCGAGCTCGAGCTCACGGAGGGCATGCAGTTCGACAAGGGCTATCTCTCGCCCTACTTCGTGACCGACCCCGAGGCGATGGAGTCGGCGCTGACCGACGTCTCCGTCCTGCTGGTCAACGGCAAGATCAGTGCGCTCGCCGAGCTGCTGCCGCTGCTCGAGGCGGTCGTCAAGGCCGGCAAGCCGCTGCTGATCGTCGCCGAGGACGTGGACGGTGAGGCCCTGTCGACCCTCGTGGTCAACAGCATCCGCAAGACCCTCAAGGTCGTCGCGGTCAAGGCACCCGGCTTCGGGGACCGCCGTAAGGCGATGCTGCAGGACATGGCCGTGCTGACGGGTGCGCAGCTCGTCAGCGCGGAGGTCGGCATCAAGCTCGACCAGGCCGGCGTCGAGGTGCTCGGTTCCGCGCGCCGGGTCGTCGTCACCTCCGACACGACGACGATCGTCGACGGCGGAGGCGCCACGAGCGACGTGGCGGACCGGGTGCGTCAGATCCGCTTCGAGATCGAGGAGAGCGACTCCGACTGGGACAAGGAGAAGCTCCAGGAGCGGCTCGCGAAGCTCTCCGGCGGCGTCGCCGTGCTCCAGGTCGGCGCGC
>JAABUT010003944.1_pt1 | contig 12205 bp, 5 predicted proteins | sample 5559281 | NCBI WGS metagenome assembly JAABUT01 (sample SAMN10711880, study PRJNA513359) | rock metagenome | isolation source: Antarctica rocks | place: Antarctica: Victoria Land, Ricker Hills nord | collected 2016-01-04
CCATCTTTTGAGACAATTTTACAATTACAAAAAAAGCAGTTTTTTTAATCATTACCTTTCATTTCCTGAAAGCTAATATCAGTATAGCTTCCAGCGAATTTTACCACCACAAATGTCCATTAACCCGGTAATTTCAAAAGTTAGTTGGGTGTTTCGTAATGTCTTAACCTATGTCAGGAATACACCGTTTGGTAAACTAATTTCAGTATAATACAGACAATTTCTTTTTATATTAAAACGACCGTTTATTTAAAATACTGCTGATCTGCCTGCATCAGGTAAAACTCCCTTTAGCCGGATTATAAAAAACCCTTTTCAATTAATCAAGTTTTAATTATCTCGATTTTGTACCTTTATTTAAAATTTAGAAGAGACAAAATCAAAAGCTTTTTCAAAATGAAGCCGAATGCTCTTTTCGCAATAACCACCTATTCTGCTAAGATTTAGCATCGTATAGCGAACCGGTAATCCAAGCCATAAATCGAAAAGTGTGGAAAAGAATTTGAAGCGAGGCTTGCTTATGTTTTCTAACTTTTGTAAACTTGCACTGACAAGACCACTAATCTTGTTAAAGGCATTAGAATTAGTATCTAACAACTTAAAACTTAACCAAAAATGGCAAGATATTTTTTAGCCTTCTCTGAAAAGGAATACCACCTTAGCTTTCAGGGGATTTTAAAAAAATTCAACTTTTCTTTTTTGCCTCTTTGGTTCTGGCTTGTCCAGGTTAGGTATTAGCATACAAATTTCTAATGCCTATTTTATTTTTAGCCTAACTTAGTTTTCCACTTTTCCACATTCAAAAACTTACCGAAGTATTAATTTTAAAAGAAAAGCAGAAAATTGCTTTCTTACTTTAAGTCCGTAAGATTACCTGACTAATTCTGACTAATGTTTTAGAATATTAAGCATTCATTAAGCGCTTATTTAAAGAATTATTTACCCCTTCATTTTTATTCTTAATGTAAGTTCTATTTTTTATGAAATAGCACCAAAATTCTGTTCGCACTACATCATACTTACTTTCCGGTGTTCATCTTCATAAAAATCTTTGATTTAAAGCCCGGTTTGTTTTAAGAAAGAAGATTGTTCAGACAGGCGTAACAATACAATCCCGATTAACTTTTAATAGTAGAATAACTTATCAAATTATTGCAGTAAAAAACATTTAAATGGTGAATTTTAAATTATTGACTTTTTCTCCGTCAACAGTTTTGTTTTCAGCCCCCATTATGCTTTTTTACTAAAAACTTTAATATATAAAAGGTAATATACTTTAAGCAAGTAAGGCTGACCAACCGGCCAGCCTTGCTTTGATAAAGTTTATATCTTAAAAAACTCACTGTTTAATTGTTCTGCCAAAATCTTTTATAATTAATGTTTAGCCCACCACAATGGCGTGAGTATTTCATCAGGACCACCTAAAGAACCAACAGCCTGGTTATAACCAGTTGCATTGCTGTTTTTTAATGAAGACGGATATTTTTGACGTTGAGGAAAAAAGTTAACACTGCTTGTCATATAAGTAGCCGCTGTTAATGCAGGCGATGTTAAAATTGGATTCTCAATAACTATATTTTCAAAAAAAGGCAAACCAAGTCTTCTGTGATCACTCCAGGCTTCCAATGGCAACCATGGATTTTGAGCAATGAATTTCTGCGTGATGATTTTTGTAAGGTGGTCATTTCTAACAGTACCATTTTGATATAAAGTATTTTTAGGATAGTTTATTGCAACAGTTCCTGCAACACCGGTCATGCCATCTATATAGTCCATCATGTGCGTGTCGCCTGGTTCTATCGTGTGGTTCCATCTTACAGATGTTCCGTCTCTGTTGTAATCCTGGGAAGAAAGGTAACTTCCAACAGGAATTCCCCAGTATTCAAAACTTTTTGCGATGCCCGTTTCATAAGCAATCTGTCCCGTTACAGGCGTAGCCCAACCTCTTTCTGCAGCTTCGGCCAGAAGAAAATAAGTTTCCCAGGGAGCAAAAAATACGCGTTTGTTTGTACTGGTTCTGAATTGGTTATTTAAACGGGGTACATTACCTGAAAAATTATTAATATCTATGAGTTGATTAACAGCAGGGCCTTTCGTACCTAAATCTCCATCTGGTATCGGGTTCCAGTTATTTTTAGTATCAATCGTTTTGACTACATTACCATTAGCGTCTTTAAGGCTTGCAACTGTGACAGCATCTGAACTATTTTGTTGTGGAAAATTCGGATCATTCGTGTTGCCGGGAATAGAAAATGTTTTATAAGCCCGCGGATCAATTGTATATGGCAACCCATTAAGCCAGTAACCGGCAGAGGGATCATTGGTCTTTGTTGAAAAGTAGTCAAAAAATTTAAGCCCTATATAATTAGCTGGTTTAATACTTGTGTCAAAACTTGCCGGTAACTGATCTTGTGACTTTATGCCCCCCAGGCCTAATAAGATATTATTCATTGACACTGCAATAGGCTGAAATAGCCAACTGCGGGTCATAACTCCTGTGAGTGCATTCCATCCATCCTTCTCCTGAACCTCGAAAGTTTGCAGATTGTCAGTAATGAGGTCGCCAGCGGCTGCAGCTTCAAACTCTGTTTTGGCTTTGGCGGGGTCTACTTCCGATAATCGCATGGATAAGCGTAACCGCAAAGAGTTAGCGTATTTTTTCCAATTTGTATAATTGTAACCGTAGGCAGGATCTTCTTTATCTAAACCACCCGGGTTAACAACCGATACATCTAATTTGCTACTGGCATCTTTTAATTCATCCAGTATATAATAGTATACTGACTTTACATCAGAAAAATCCGGATTTTTGCCTTGAAAAGCCTGTATCGGAACCGGGCCGAAATTATCACTCATTTCACTCGTCAGGTATGCCCTCCATATACGAGCCACCTGCAATAAATTGCTGGTATAACTTTTACCATTACCAGATGCAATCTGTTGATTGGCAATATCAATAGCGCTATTGACAGAATTTAACCAATCTGAAACCTGGTTGTAATAAGCACCTGTCCATCCGTCATTATAGGCTCCCCAGGAAAAAGTTTCTCCATCTGCATCAGCTATCTGATGTCCTGCTGCCTGCCAGTACAAAATAAATGAACGTTCGGAAACATCGGGATTCATTTGCGCAGCAATAATTGAATTATTGATAAAATATTCAACCTGCACCTGGTTAGCGTTTGCTGCTGTCGGATCTATATTTACGTCATTAAATTTTTTACATGATGTCAGCAGCAATATTGCTGCAACAAGTAGACATTGTTTTTTTATTATCTTTTTCATACTTTTTAAAATTATTTAGATTAGAAGCCTACAGTTAAGTTTACTAAAAAAGTTCGTGATGTCGGTGCACTTCCATTTTCAAAACCGGTTGCATTGGTACTTGTAGAAAAAACAGATTCCGGATCTATACCGTGCAGGTGGCTTTGAATTAACCATACATTATTACATGAAACACCTAAAACAATCCTTTGTATAGGCGTATTAGACAGTAATTTACGTGACAGATTGTAGTTTAATTGTATGTTTCTTAATCGTATGTTAGAAGCGTCGTAGAGATTAGCTTCTGTAATGCCTAAATTGTCTGCTCCCGCCACTGCACTCCAGTATCTTTGCTGGCTGACAGCCGTTGTATTTTGCTCATATTTGCTGGTGGTGCTATTTAAATTTACTCCATTAACTATCATTGTGTCTCTGGAGCCATTCACTGCAGTTACTGCTGCTGTACCGCTTCTTTGCATGGCATCCAGCGTACCAGAAAATATCTTTCCGCCAAAACGTGCATCTATCAAAAATGATAAGCCAAAACCTTTATATGTCAATGAATTGGTAATACCTAACAGGCCGGTTGCCTGTTGGTTTCCTAATTTTACTATTGGCCCCCCGGCTTTTTGAGGTAAACCATCGCCATCTAATAAAAGCTGACCATTAAATGGGCTTGCAGCATCTGTTACTCTTAAAAATTGAGAACCATATATTTCACCATATTTCTGCCCGGCGACAGCCAGAATTTGAACGTTATCATAACCGCCTAAACCGTATTGAGTGACTTCATTATAAATAGAATTTACTGTGTTTTTGTTTGCAGAATAGTTCACCGTCATTGTCCAGTTAACTGAATTAGGAGCATTTAAAATTCTTGCATCGGCCGCTATTTCTACCCCTGTATTTTCTATATCACCTGCATTTATTTTTCTGGCAGTGTAGCCGCTTAACGGATCCATTGGCAAGTCTATAAGCTGACGGGTAGCATTAGATTTATACAGCGATACATCAAAGCCTAACCGGCTGTTAAAGAAACGCAGCTCAGCACCAGCTTCGTAAGATTTGATCAGCTCGCTTCTTACATTAGCATCAAACAGTATTCTTCCCTTTCCTGCAGTAGTGTTTCCGTTAGGATCATTGCCAATAGTGTAGGTATTATATATCTGGTAAGGACTAAGATCATTACCGACAGAAGCGTAAGAAGCCCTTAATTTGCCATAGCTTAACCATGTTGGCAAATTGCCGCCGGTTTTTGTGATCATATCAGAAAATACATAAGAAGCGCTTACTGACGGATAAAAATAAGACCTGTTGGAAGGACTTAAGGTTGAAGACCAGTCATTTCTAAAAGTGCCTGCTAAAAATAAATACCCATCATAATTGAGTTCTACTGAGCCATACGCTGAATTAATACGTTTTTGAGAAAAACCCTGGGACACTGTCGGATTACCTGTAGAGTTATTTATAGAGAACAGGTTCGGCACTTTTAGTGTGCCTGCATTTACACCAAGGGAAGTGCTTTTTTGAGACATTAAATTACCACCTAAAGTAATGGCGCCGCCTAATCTACCAAAGACATTATCCTTTCGTGCTGTAATTAAAGTACTGTAATTGCTTTCTGCAAATGTTTGTTTACCCAAACCATAACTTCCGGTGGTGCTTCCGGGGCTGCCACCATATCTTTTATTTTCGGTATTGGTAGTGTACATATCGGATCCGGCGTTAATTGAAGCATTAAGCCAATTATTAAATTGGTATTTAATTGTTCCGTTTAATAAGAAACGATCACGGCTATCCTGGTTAAGATTGTATTTGGAATTCCAGTATGGATTTAATTGGTTACCACCTGAAAACCAGGTCATATTGCCATTTGAATCTACCGAGTTCTTAAATTGTCTTATATCAGTAGAACGGGGAAGATTATAAATTGTATAAAAGGAATTATTAACATTCTGGCCGACCAGAGGCCTGTTGTTTGCTGTTGTGTTATTGTATTGAACTTTTGTATCAATCGTCCATCTTTCATTATTACCAAATTTACTTATTGCTCTTGCTAATAAATTATTCCTGGTTAATTTGGCTCCCGGTATTATACTTTTATCTTCTAACCGGTTGTAAGAGCTATAGATGGAAGTAGATTTATATTGTTGTTGAAATGACACATTTTGATTGGAAGTAACGCCTTTATCATAATAATTCCTAACGTTGTCATAAGTTCTTAATGGTACATTTGCCCCGGTCCAATCTGTTACATTTTGCCCGGTTACTTTTGGTCCGTAACTTAAATTTGAATGCACATCATAAATCCCGTCTTTTCCCTGGCCAAAAGAATTTTGTAATTGAGGATTGGTAAAAATACTTTCAAACCCTACCGAAGAAGAAACCGTAATACCTAGACCACTCTGAACTCTGCCGGTTTTTGTAGTAATTAATATTACACCATTACCAGCTCTTGAACCATAAAGAGCTGCTGCCGCCGGACCTTTAAGAACACTTAAGCTTGCTATATCTTCGGCGTTAATGTCGCCTAACCCATTGCCCATATCCAATGACGGATTGTAGAAATCGTTGTTGGCAGCGCCGGTGAAATTGTCCAATGGAATACCGTCAACTACAATCAAAGGCTGATTGTTGCCAGTCAAAGAATTATTTCCCCTGAGCGTTATTTTTGAAGATCCTGCCGGCCCGTTGCTAGACCGGGAAATCTGCAGCCCTGCTACTTTGCCTGAAAGAGCATTTACGAGATTTGGTTCCCTGGCTTCTACTAAAGTTTCTCCTTTCACTTCCTGTACAGCATATCCTAAAGATTTTTTTTCTCTTCTTATTCCCAAAGCAGTTACCACTACTTCCTGCAAATTTCCTCCGCCTGATTCTAATATTATACTAAAATTATTGCTTTGCCCGACTGTAACTTCCCTGGTTTTATAATTTACAGAACTGACCACCAATATAGCCTCAGGACTTTTAACGGTCAGGTTAAAATGCCCGTTTTTGTCTGTTATGCCGCCAATTCGCGTGCCTTTTATTAGATAAGAGGCGTCTTTTAATGGAGTACCTAAGCTGTCTTTAACAGTTCCTGAAATCTGTCGTTCCTGTGCCGAAACAATCGTTACGGAAAGAAACATTACAAGAAACAAGAGCAGGGTTGTTGATTTTCGTTTCATTACTTTAATTTAAAATTTTAAATATGACTAAACAGCTCAAACAATTTTTAATTTGTTTAATTCTGGTGAAGCATTTCATTATAATCGTTATAAATTCCGAAGAAATTTTAATACAATTCAACTTACTAAGCCACTCATTTTTTGAGCTTTTCTAAGTTCTTTTTTATCATAATTATCTATAACCAATGCTGCAGCACCAATCAGTTCAGCATTGTTACTAAATGTAGACACTACTATTTGTGTATATGCTGCTAAACGAGGAATACAGTATTTATTCACTGCCTGTTGAATGGGTGCCAATAGCATATTTCCAGCCAATGCACCTCTTCCGCTTAAAACTACCAACTCCGGGTTAAGAATATGAATGAGAATTGCTATGCCACGACCAATATTATAAGCTATATCTGACAATAATTCTACTGAAAGCTGATCTCCTTTCAAAGCTGCATTGATGATATTGATTGAAGATTGCTCAAAGTCATCAGAGATTTCTTTTATAGTTGAAGCTCTTCCTTTACTTAATTCTTCTTTAGCCTTTTCCAGTACTACTAACAATGACGCCTCTGTTTCCAGGCAACCACTTTTGCCACAACTGCATAACTTATTATTTTCAAAAAGAGGAATATGGCTAAACTCTCCTGCGAAGCCATTGTTGCCTCTAAATAATTTGCCGTTTGTTATTAACCCTAATCCAACACCCCATCCTATATTTATAACCATTACATTTTTTCTGTCGCGGGCCGAGCCAAACTTCAGTTCTGTTAAAGCTATCAGGCTGGAGTCATTGTCAATAAAAACCGGGATTTTAATTACCTGCTCTATAAAATGTGTAATGCTGTCTCCATCATTGTACATAAAAGAGTAATTAACCCCTCTGTCCACATCTACAAATCCCGGCATTCCTATACCGACTCCTATAATTTTATCTCTCCTTATTCTCGATTTTTCAATAACTAAACTAATAAATTCCACCAGCTCAATGTATGCGTTAGGATTTTGGGATAAAATCAAATCATATTTTTGCGAATAACTGACTTCACAACTATGTAAATCGATAATACCGATGTTAGTGATCAACTGATCCATCGCTACTGACACAACATACATTTTGCCTGCAGCTAAAGAGTATACTAATGGCCGCCTTCCACCGGTTGAAGAAGCGTAACCACTTTCTTTCAAGACACCGTCTTCTACCATTTCGTTTAATATTCTGGCAGTTAATGGCAAACTTTTTTCAATTCTGACACTCACATCCTGGGAGGATAGAGTATTTCCGAAAGCAAGTTCTACTAAAACCTTCCTTTTATAAAGCAACGTTTTATCAACCATTTAATAAAAATAGTAATATTATTTAATTAACCAAAACTTTTTAAAAAAATATTGAAAGTTTTTAGGACTAATTGAGTTTATTCAATAAGATAAATGAATAAAAGAGTAAAGTATGTTTGAGAATTGATTTCTTCTATACAACTCCTCAGGCAGCGATTGTTTTTAACTCAATAAGTTTTCGTTCATAGAAAGCTATTTTGGATTGTTTCTGTTTTTCTTGATAAGCCGTTAAATCCAGTGGTTTAAATATTTGTTTTTGAGTAACCATCTTATAGAAGATAGTGGCTATTTTATTGGCGGTGGCTACTACTGCATATTTGTTGCCGCCTTTACTTTTCATTCGCCTGAAAAAATCTCCTAACCAATGATTACTTCTTTGTAAAGTATTAGCCGCTATCCTAAAGGCCTGGCTGGCTGCATTGGGTTTTTTCTTTAATAGTTTACTGCTTATTAATTTCCCTCCTGATACTTTATTATTGGGGCAAAGGTTTAGCCAGCTTACAAAATGCTTTTCGGTTTCCCACTTGCTTAAGTCATTGCCTACTTCTGATAATATTTCCAACCCTCCCATTTCGCTTAAACCATATATGGCCATCACATCTGTTCCATATATTTTTTCAAGATATTTTCTAACATTAAATGGTGGTGCTCCTCTTTGCTTTTTCTTCTTTGTAACCAATACCGCAGCTTCATTAACTGCTTCTTTTGCAGTACTTATTGCCCCTTCATTCACACTGGCTTCATACTGCTGCAATTGGTTTTCTATTTCACTGTCACACTCAAGTATATGATGCTGGTATATTTTGTGCATCTCATAACTCTTTCGTAAAGTAAAAATATGTTCGCTGCGCCAATTGCCCTGCAGGGATTGCAGTATTATTTCTTTACTGGCTTTTATGCGTCCGTCTACTAATGGTAAAAAGGCCGATGGGTTTCTTTCTCCTGCTAAAATAGCTTCAATAAATGCGGTGCTTGTTTTGCCTGCAAGATCTGCAAATAGTGTATGAAATTTGATGTTCATCAACTCCAAAGATTTTTGCATACGGTTTTTAAAACGACTGCAGTCCTGAACCAGCGTGTGCCGGTATCTGACTAAGCTTCTGAGTGCCTCTTGTTCATCATCAGGCAGGTAGGCGCTTTTAAGTAAACCGCAACTATGAAGCTTTTGCAACCACATAGCATCGTCCTCATCGGTTTTTCTACCCGTTACATTTTTAACCTGACGTGCATTTACCAAATAAACTTCAAACCCTTTTTTATTAAGCAGACTAAATAAGGGCTTCCAGTACACACCCGTGCTTTCTAAGGCTACGGTCTGTATCCCTGTTTGTGACAACCATTCCACGATGGCTTCCAAATCACAGGTCATTGTACCAAAAGTACGTACCCGTTTAGCTGCTATACCCTCGGGAATGGCTACGGCGTGCAAGGTATCACCGACATCTATACCTGCTGCATTGGGATTTACTAAAGGCATGGAAACTACATTTTGCAATACCCGGTTTTTGTTTAATTTTTGCATGGTAAAAGTTTTTAAACAAAAAGCACAAAGCCTGCTATTCTGTATAAGTTTACTCTTCTATGCGGCTTCTGACAACCAGTAGAAAACTCAAAGCGAATAGCAGAACCAGACTTAACTTTGATTGAAACAATCAGTGAACTTAATGGTCTTGCTGCTTTGTGCTTTTTGATATTGAAAGGTAAGTCCTAAAAGTTGTAGCGACAGGTGACATAACCGGGTTATTGGGAGACTTAACTTCGGCAATTTCTGTCTGAGGATTTTTAATTTTCTGTTCTTCCTCAAGTTTAGCAAGAATAATTCTGGAAACTTCATCCAATCTGACCGACTTTGTTAGTAACTCTTCCTGGTAAGGAAATACTGAAGTTAACTGAAGCTGGTAGGTTTCAATGTTCTTTAGCGTAGTTGAATGAGAAAGTTTATTTTTTTCCAAATTTTCAGGCATTTCAAGGATAGCTTGTTTCACCTGCAGCCCATTTGCCAGTTCACCAACCGGAAGTTCTTTTTCAATGGAAATTTTATCCCCCAGGGGACTAATAATGTTGCGTACAACTACCCTTCCATGATAAGTATCTTTTACACTTCCAACGGCCTTGAATCCCCAAACCTCTCCCAGGGCAAACAGGGTTTCTACTGATTTATGTTTTTTAGCGTATTCTGCCTCTCCAACTATACCGGTTCCAAATTCACCAACTTTTTCAAATACAGTATTTCCGATTTTACCACGAAATATATATTCCCCTAACGCATCCTTTGGAATTGTTTGCAGCAATGGAATATTTTTTTTCCAGGACAGCTATTTGTTTTTAATAATGGTCTACGAGTATTGCAGACGTACGAATTGTTTCCTCAACATCAAATTTCTTTTGGTTAAAAGACTTACTAAGTTGTGTCAACTCCCCTACCCTTTTTTGCAACGAAGCTTTTTCTTTAAAGATAGGATCACCGGACAACTCAGCGGCCATGCTGCCCATGTCAACGTCTTCTTCCATGTCTTTTATGGAGCGTTGTTCAGGGTTTTCACTGGTTTTCATTTGTGCAATGAAATTTGCCTTTTGTGAGACGACATAATACATTGAAGCATCAAGTGTTCTTTCAGTTGCATAGTAAAAAATAGGTATAGTATTATTTAAGTGTTCCTTTGCCGCCCAATTTCCCTGCCTTTCACCCCTGCCATTCCTTTGCTCCATTGGTGCCGGGTTCCATAAAATGTCCAGGTGATGCAGGCCGACAATCCTCTTTTGCACATTTACACCGGTGCCTAATTTTTTACTGCTGCCCAGGACAATGCGTACATCGCCTGCATTTACATCATCAAACAATTTTTCTTTTAGTGTCGGGGTGTTATAATCATGAATAAAGGCAATTTCCTGTTCGGGTATACCATTGGCAAAAAGCAAACGTTTCAGTTCGTTATACACGTCAAATTTTTCTGCAGTATTTGCTTCCGTTGTCAACATATCCACCTCAGTCATTGAAACAGACAGAACTTCTGAAGCTTTCTGTTTTACCATCTCTAAGGTGGGTTTTTTCTTCAGATCAAAGTAGTTTTCACCAAATATGCTATTCATATCAGCCTGCGGTGTATTTTCCTCGAGGAAAGAAAATAAATTGTCTGCAGGGTTACTGCTTTTTGGTGTTCCAAGATCTGAAAATAGCAATTGTGTACCCTTAAAACCTGTTGTGGAAAGATATAATTCAGTAATATTGTTTGCCGCAGCTTTTAATTTAGTGCCAGGCTCATAAGAAGGATTGATCAATCTTGGATCAAGGCTTAATTTTTTTGCATAATTGATAGCCAGGATAGCAAATGAAGGATTAATATGCCTTCTATGGTCAAACCCTGCCGTCAGCCCTAGTTCCTCAGCATTATTTACCCCCTTTGTTTCAATAAACTCCTGCAATTTTACAATTTGTGCAAGCTGTGTTTCAGAAGGTTGTATTTTGATTAATTTATGATCCGCCTTTGGCTTATCTAATACAATGTTGCTGTTATTTCTAACATCAGCAATTTCTTTATACATAGTTACTAATTCAGGAAGGTTCGTAAACTCGCGGAAACGGTGTACTTCCTTGAATTTACCCATATAGTACTCCAGATCAGAATAATCGTTGGCAAAATTGCTGGACCACTTGTCAAAACTTGTAAGCCCGGTTTCATTCATTTTGCCCGGACGAAGGTATTTGAACAACAGGTACAGCTCAGCCATACTGTTTGAAATAGTTGTTCCCGAAGAAAAGATAATGCCCTTGTCGCCCTTGTGCAGATCCTGGAGATACCGGCATGCTATAAGCATATTGAAAGCTCTTTTACTTCCAACAGGATTTCCCAATCCACGGATGTTCTTTTTTCGGGTGATAAATTCAAGATTTTTAAACTCCTGGCTTTCGTCCACCATTAAGAAGTCTACCCCAAGTTGTTGAAAATCCAAAACATTGTCATCTTTTTTGTAGTCCTGCAATTGATCGAGGCGCTGTTCGTACTTGTAAAGTATTTTTTCAAGCTGCTTAATTTCCTTTTTATCTATTGTAGTATTAATTTCATCCTTTATCTCACTTTTCAATTCGTTGATCATGGCCTCTTGTATTTCTACCGGCTGCCTGATACCATTGAACTGATCATGGGAAAGGATAATGCAATCCCAATCGTTTGTGGTTATGTTATTTAAAAGTTTTGGCCTGTTCTCCTTAGTAAAATTTTTATCTGTGGGGAAAAGCACTTTTGCTAAAGGATAAGACTTTTTAAATTCGGCAAAAAGCTGTGGAATTTGGGATTTAAGACCGATGATCATGGGTTTATTTGCTGTACCCAAGCGGCGAAGCTCCATTGCCGTTACGATTTGGATCAGCGTTTTACCGGTGCCCACCATATGATCATTAATACCACCGACACTTTGTAAATTTCTGAAAACTGCATCTTTTTGAT
>JAABUT010003946.1_pt1 | contig 12201 bp, 8 predicted proteins | sample 5559281 | NCBI WGS metagenome assembly JAABUT01 (sample SAMN10711880, study PRJNA513359) | rock metagenome | isolation source: Antarctica rocks | place: Antarctica: Victoria Land, Ricker Hills nord | collected 2016-01-04
GGCGACGCGCCGATGTCGGTCCTGCTGTGGGGCCCGCCCGGCACCGGCAAGACCACCATCGCCCGGATCGTGTCCTCGGCGACGAACCGGCGGTTCGTCGAGCTGTCCGCGGTGACGGCCGGCGTCAAGGACGTTCGGGCGGTCGTGGACGGGGCGCGCGGCGAGCTTCGGCGGGCCGGGATCGAGACGGTGTTGTTCGTCGACGAGGTCCACCGGTTCTCCAAGACCCAGCAGGACGCCCTGCTGCCCAGCGTGGAGAACCGGTGGGTCACCCTCGTCGCGGCCACGACCGAGAACCCGTTCTTCTCCGTCATCTCCCCGCTGCTGAGCCGTTCCCTGCTGCTGACCCTGCACGAGCTCACCGACGACGACGTCCGGGCCGTCGTGAGCACCGCTCTCGTCGACGTCGACCGCGGGCTGGGCGGCGCGATCATCCTGGAGCCGGCAGCGTTCGACGCGCTGGTCCGGCTGGCCGGGGGCGACGCCCGCCGTGCGTTGACCTACCTGGAGGCCGCGGCCGGTGCGGCGACCGCGACCGGACGGGACAGCATCGACGTCGACGTCCTGGCGGTGGCGGTGGACCGGGCGGCGGTCCGCTACGACCGCGACGGGGACCAGCACTACGACGTCGCCTCGGCGCTGATCAAGAGCGTCCGCGGGTCAGATGCCGACGCGGCACTGCACTACCTGGCGCGGATGCTGGAGGCCGGTGAGGACCCCCGATTCGTCGCGCGTCGGCTGGTCATCCTGGCGGCGGAGGACATCGGGTTGGCCGACCCGAGCGCGCTGCCACTCGCGGTGGCCGCCAGCCAGGCGGTCCAGGCGATCGGCTTGCCCGAGGGACGCATCGTGCTGGCCGAGGCGGTGATCGCGCTCTCGCTGGCACCGAAGTCGAACGCCGTCGTCGTCGCGATCGACGAGGCGAGCGCGGACGTCCGCCGCGGACTGATCGGTGCGGTGCCGGCCGGCCTGCGCGACAGCCACTACGGCGGCTCCCGCCAGATCGGCCACGGGCTGGACTACGCATACGCCCACGACGACCCGCGCGGTGTCGTCCAGCAGCAGTACGCCCCGGACGCGGTCGCCGACCGCACCTACTACCGGCCTACCGCCCGCGGGGCCGAGGCCGACTACCGGACCCGGTGGGCGCGGCTGCGCTCGATCGTCCGCGGCCGCTGAGTCGGCAGCGGCCGCGGAGCCGGCAGAAGCCGGCAGAAGCCGGCGCCTGGGCCGGGCGACGCTAGGGTCGACGGGCCGACGTCCCGCGTCGAGCTCCCCGTCCCCTGAGTTGGAAGGACCCGGCCTGCCATGTCCGGTGGTCAGATCGCGGCCCTCATCGCCGCCTGCGCCCTGCTGCTGCTCGTCGGGCTGCTCGCGGTCCCGCTGCTCAAGCTGGGACGGACGCTGGACGAGACCACCCGCCTCGTCGCCGGGATAAACGCGCAGACCCCCCAGCTGCTGGACCAGGTGGGGACCACCCTGGGCCAGACCACCGCCGCACTGGGCCAGACGAACACCCAGCTGGCGAAGGTCGACACGATCACCGACCGGGCCGGGACCGTGGCGAGCAACGTCGCCGGGCTGTCCAGCCTGTTCACCGCAACGCTCGGGGGTCCGCTGGTCCGGGTGGCGGCGCTGTCCTACGGGGTCCGTCGGGCGATCTCGACCCGCCGCCGGGCCGACGTGAACGCCCGGGTCCGGGACGAGATGAAGGCCGAGCGGCGCGGCGCGCGCCGGGCCGACCGGTGAAGCGGGTCTTCTGGGCCGCGCTCGGTGCGGCCGTCGGCGTGCTCGTCCTGCGCATCGTGCGCCGGCGCGCCGCACAGCTGACGCCGAGCGCGGTCTCGGAGTCCGCAGGCGGCGCGGTCGCCGCGGCCGCGGCTGCGGTCCGCCGCCTCGCCGAGGAGATCCGGGTCGCGGCGGCCGAGCGCGAGTCCGAGCTGATCAGCGCCCTGGACCTGCCCGACCCGGCCGGGGCCGAGCCGGCCGGGGCTGGCAATGCCCCCTCCCGACCGGCCGCGGCGCCGGCGCACCGCGGTACCCCGCAGCGGCCATGAGGTCGGCCGAGATCCGGCGGCGGTTCCTGGGCTACTTCGCCGGCCGCGGCCACACCGTCGTGCCGAGTGCGTCGCTGCTGCTGGACGACCCGACGCTGCTGTTCGTCAACGCCGGGATGGTCCCGTTCAAGCCGTACTTCCTCGGGGACGCGGCCGCGCCGTTCCGGCGGGCCACCAGCGTGCAGAAGGTGATCCGGACCCAGGACATCGAGGAGGTCGGCGTCACCAGCCGGCACGGCACGTTCTTCCAGATGAACGGCAACTTCTCCTTCGGCGACTACTTCAAGGAACAGGCGATCGGCTACGCCTGGGAGCTGTCGACGGCGCCGGTGGAGTCCGGCGGGTTCGGGCTGGACCCGGACCGGATCTGGCCGACCGTGTACCTCGACGACGACGAGGCGTTCGGCATGTGGCGGGCCGTCGGGGTGCCCGCCGAGCGGATCCAGCGGCGCGGGCAGGCCGACAACATGTGGTCGATGGGCATCCCCGGCCCGGCCGGGACCTGCTCGGAGCTGTTCTACGACCGCGGGCCCAGGCACGGCCGGGAGGGCGGCCCCGAGGCGGACGAGGACCGGTACATGGAGTACTGGAACCTCGTGTTCATGGCCTACGAACGCGGCCCGGGCCTGACCAAGGACGACTGGGAGTTCGTCGGGCCGCTGCCGGCCCGCAACATCGACACCGGCATGGGCATGGAGCGGATCGCCACGCTGCTGCAGGGCGTGGAGAACCTGTACGAGATCGACGAGGTCCGGCCGGTGCTGGACCGCGCCGAGCAGCTGTCCGGCCGGACCTACGGCGGGGGCGACGCCGAGACCGACCGCCGCCTGCGGGTGGTCGCCGACCACGTGCGCAGTTCGATGATGCTGGTCGCCGACGGTGTCGCCCCGGGCAACGAGGGCCGCGGCTACGTGCTGCGCCGCCTGCTCCGCCGGGTCATCCAGTCGATGCGCCTGCTGGGCGTCGAGGACCGGCTGATGGGCGAGCTGCTGCCGGTGTCCCGGGCGGCGATGGCCCCGAGCTACCCGGAGCTGGACCGCGACTGGCAGCGCATCTCCTCGATCGTCTACGCCGAGGAGGACGCGTTCCGCGCGACGCTGCGCGCGGGCACGGCCGTGTTCGACACCGCCGTGACCCGGGTGCGGTCCGCCGGCGGACTGGTACTGCCCGGGGATCAGGCGTTCGCGCTGCACGACACGTACGGCTTCCCGATCGACCTGACGCTGGAGATGGCCGCCGGCGCGGGCCTCGCCGTCGACGAGGCCGGCTTCCGCCGGCTGATGACCGGGCAGCGGCAGCGGGCCAAGGCCGACGCGCGGACCAAGAAGACCGGGCACGTCGACGTCTCGGTGTACCGGGGGATCGCGGACGCCCTGTCCGGCCCGGTCGTGTTCACCGGGTACGAGGCCGTCACCGGCCAGGCCCCGGTCGCGGCGCTGCTGGTCGACGGGGTGCCGGTGGAATCGGCGCCGGCCGGGACCGCGGTGGAGGTGGTGCTCCCGCAGACGCCGTTCTACGCCGAGTCCGGCGGGCAGCTGGCCGACACCGGGACGATCGCCACCGCCGACGCGCGGGTGGAGGTCGGGGACGTGCAGCGGCCGGTACCGGGCCTGGTCGTGCACCGGGGCGTGGTGGCGGCCGGCACGATCACCCGCGGCAGCGCCGCGTCGTTGGAGGTGGACGTGGTGCGGCGGCGTTCGGTCAGCCGCGCGCACACCGCGACCCACCTGGTGCACCAGGCGTTGCGCGACACCCTCGGCCCGACCGCGACGCAGGCCGGCAGCGAGAACGCGCCCGGCCGGCTGCGGTTCGACTTCAGCTGGAACGCCGGCGTCTCGGCGGACATCCTCGCCGCCGTCGAGGCCGAGGTCAACGGCCGTGTCCAGGACGACCTGGCCGTCACCGCCGACGTGATGCCGTTGGCGGACGCGAAGGCGCTGGGGGCGATGGCGTTGTTCGGGGAGCGCTACCCCGAGCAGGTGCGGGTCGTCTCGGTGTCGGACTGGTCCCGGGAGCTCTGCGGCGGGACGCATGCGCTCAGCTCGGCGCAGCTGGGCCTGGTGACCCTGCTGAGCGAGTCCTCGATCGGGTCCGGGGTGCGGCGCGTCGAGGCGCTGGTCGGCGCGGACGCGTACGGGTTCCTCGCCCGCGAGCACGCCCTGGTGTCGCAGCTGTCGACCTCGCTCAGGGCCCGGCCGGACGAACTGGCCGACCGGGTGTCGTCGCTGGTCACCCGCCTGGCGGATGCCGAGCGTGACCTGCGGGGGATTCGCGCCCGGCAGGCGCTGGCGGTCGCACCGCAGCTGGCGCGGGAGGCGGGCGACGTCTACGGCGTCGCCGTCGTCGCCCACGCCGCGCCGGAGGGCACCCGGTCCGAGGACCTGCGCGCGCTCGCCCTGGACGTCCGCGCCCGCCTCGGTGAGGACCGGCCCGCAGTCGTGGCCGTCGCCGCGGTCGAGGCCGGCCGCCCCGCGGTCGTCGTCGCCGTCAACCGGGTCGGTCGGGAGTGGGGCCTGCGCGCCGGGGACCTGGTCAAGGTGGCCGCCGCGCCGCTGGGGGGGAGAGGCGGCGGCAAGCCGGATCTCGCCCAGGGCGGCGGTACGGACCCGGCCCGGGTGGCCGACGCGCTGAGGGCGCTGGAGCACGGGGTCGGTGCGGTCGTCACCGGCACCGGGTGACCACGGTGACAAGGGTGACCAGGGTGACAAGGACGACGGAGTCGACTTACGAGCCGGTGACGGGAAACGTGCGGCCGGGGGTACGGATCGGCGTCGACGTCGGGTCGGTGCGCGTCGGGATCGCGGCCAGTGACGTGGGAGCGACGGTCGTCCTTCCGGTGGCGACCCTGCCTCGGGACGGTGCGACGGTCGCTGCGATCGTCGCGCTGGTCCGGGAGCGATCGGCGGTCGAGGTGGTCGTCGGGCTGCCGCTCGGTCTGGCGGGCCGGGAGGGGCCCGCGGCGGCGTCGGTCCGGGCGTTCGCCGGTGAGCTGGCCGCGGCGACGGCGCCGGTGCCGCTGCGGCTGGTCGACGAGCGGTTCTCGACCGCGTCCGCGACCGGCGAGCTCCAGCCGTCCCGTGGCCGGCCCGGCCGGTCGAGTGCGGCTGGGTCAGGACGCGGCCGGCCGCGCCGCGGCGGACTGCACGTGGATTCCCGGACTTTGCGCGGGGTCGTGGACCAGCAGGCGGCGGCGGTCATCCTGCGGACCGCACTGGCACGGGAGTCCGGGACCGGCAGCCCGGCCGGCGAGGTCGTCAGCGTCCCGGGGAGCACCGAATGACCGATCGTCAGGATGTGCCGGACCCGGTCGCCCGGGTGCTCGACGCCGAACGGCTCCGAGCGCTGGCCGCCTTCACCGGTCTCGAGCTGGCGCCGGGCCGCGCGGACCTGCTCCGGGCGTCCCTGGCCGAGCTGCTCGGCGACCTCGACCGGGTCGGCGAGCTGCCGCTGGGCGAGACCCCGCCCGCCACCGCCTTCGACCCCCGGTGGGAATGACGGTGCAGCCGGCGGCGGCGGTGCAGCCCTACGAACTGACGCTGAGCGAGGCGGCCGGGGCGATTGCCGCACGGTCGTTGTCGCCGGTGGAGCTGGTGGGTTCCGTGCTGGCCCGGATCGAGGCCGTCGAGCCGCGGCTGACCGCCTTCGCGACCGTGACCGGGGAGCTGGCCCGCCGGCAGGCGGCCGCGGCCGAGGCGGAGCTCGCGGCCGGTCGGCACCGGGGACCATTGCACGGCATCCCGGTGGGGATCAAGGACATCTACGAGACCGCAGGCGTGCCGACGACCGCCAGCTCCGCCGTCCGCGCGGACTACGTCCCGCAGACGGACGCCGCGGTGGTGGAGCTGCTGAACCGCGCGGGTGCGGTGCTGGTCGGCAAGACCCACACCCACGAGTTCGCCATGGGCACGATCACGCCGACCACCCGCAACCCGTGGGACACCGGTCGCATCCCCGGCGGCTCCAGCGGCGGGTCGGGTGCGGCCGTCGCGGCGGGTGCCTGCATGGTCGGCATGGGCACCGATACCGGCGGTTCCATCCGGATCCCCGCCGCGCTGTGCGGCACCGTCGGCCTGAAGCCGACCTACGGCCGGGTGTCGCGTCGCGGCGTGTTCTCGCTGTCCTGGTCGCTGGACCACGTCGGGCCGCTGACCCGGACGGTCCGGGACGCCGCCCTGGTGATGAACGCGATCGCCGGGTACGACCGCGCCGACCCGGCCAGCGTCGACCTACCCGTCCCGGATTTCACCGCCGGCCTGGACGACGGGGTCGCCGGCCTGCGGATCGGCGTTCCCCGCACCTTCTACGTCGAGCATGTCGCCGACGACGTGCTCGCGGCGGTGTACTCCGCCGTGGCCGTGCTGGAGTCGGCGGGCGCGGTCGTCCGCGAGGTCGAGGTGCCGCTGCCCGAGCTGTACGCGCCGGTCGCCGCGGCGATCCTGCTCCCGGAGGCCGCGGCCTACCACCAGCAGATGCGACGCGAGCGCGGCCACCTCTACGGCGAGGACCTGCTGCTGCGGCTGGAGACCGGGGCGCTGCTGCCCGCGACCGACTACATCGCCGCGCTGCGCGCCCGGACGCTGATCCAGCGGGCGTGGGCGGCGATGTTCGCCGACATCGACGTGCTGATCGCCCCGACGGTCCCGCAGGGCGCGCCGCTGGTCGGCCAGCAGGAGTGGACGCGACCGGACGGCAGCACCGAGGCCGTCCACGCCTCGCTGGTCCGGCTGTCCTCCCCGGCCAACCTGACCGGCCTGCCCGCCCTGGCCGTCCCCTGCGGCGTGGATCGGAACGGCCTCCCGGTGAGCATGCAGGTGATCGGCAGGCCGTTCGCCGAGCCGACGGTCCTGCGCGCCGGCCACACCTACGAACAGCTGCGCGGGCCCGGCCGCGGCCCAGCGTCGACCTGACCCGCGGACGGCGGGACGCACGTCGGGTAGGGCGGACGGCGGACAGCTGCCGGGCGGCTGTCATCATCGGCGCACCGGGCAGCGTCCGGGACCACGGAGTGCGGCGCGCCCGCAAGCAGCAGCGGGCAGGGCGTCCGGGACGAGGAGGAACGTGAGCCTGCTGGGCTTCGAGAACGACGACGAACGCGACGTCGCGCCGTCCGTCGGTCCACGCCACCCGCCGGCCCACCGACGCCGCTGGCGCGGGGCCCTGGCGATCCTGTTGGCCCTGGGGATCATCGCTGTCGGCGGCATCGCCGTCTACCGGGTCGCCAGCCGTGTGTTGACGAGCCCCGCCGCCGGCCCCTCGGACTTTCCGGGGCCGGGGACCTCGCCGGTGAAGGTGCAGATCGCCGCCGGCTCCTCCACCACGACCATCGCCCGCGCGCTCGTCGACGCCGGCGTCGTCGCCACCGACACGGCGTTCCTGACCGCCGCCTCGGTCAACGCCGACAGCGCCTCGATCCAGCCGGGCACCTACACGCTGAAGAAGCAGATGTCGGCCATGCGGGCGCTCGCCGCCATGCTTAACCCGGCCAGCCGCGCCGGCCGCATCTCGATCCCCGAGGGGTCGACGCTGGCCGCGACACTGCGCCTGGTGTCCACCCGGTCCGGGATACCGGTCGCGGCGCTGACGGCCGCGGCGAACGCGCTGCCCGCCGGTCCGCTCGCGCCCTACCGGCCGCGGACCGCCGAGGGGTTCCTGTTCCCGGCCACCTACGACATCACCCGGACGACACCGCCAGCGGACGTGCTCCGGGCGATGGTCGACACCTTCACCCGGACCGCGACCAGCCTGGACCTGTCCGGCCGGGCCAAGGCGCTGGGCTTCACGCCATACCAGGTCCTCATCGTCGCCAGCCTCATCGAGGCCGAGGTCAGTAACCCCGCCGACCAGGCACGGGTCGCGCGGGTGATCTACAACCGGCTGCGCGCTCGGATGAAGCTGGAACTGGACTCGACCGTGCACTACGTCACCGGTCGCGACGGCTCGGTGTTCACCTCGGCCGCGGACCGCGCGGTGAACTCCCCGTACAACACCTACCGGACCGCCGGGCTGCCGCCGACGCCGATCGACTCGCCCGGCGCGTCGGCGCTGACGGCGGCGCTCGCGCCGGCCGCCGGACCGTGGCTGTTCTACGTCACCGTCGACCTGGACACCGGGCGGACTCTGTTCGCGACCACCGCCGCACAGCAGGAGACCAACCGCAAGGTCCTGCAGCAGTGGTGCGCCGCGCACGCCGGCCGGTGCTAGACCCAACCGTTCCCGGGACACGGCAGCGCGGGCCCGGCCACGCGGCCACGCCGAAACGCCCCCGGTGTGCGGTTCTCGGCCACCCGGTCGGGCACTCGCTGTCCCCGCTGCTGCACCGGGCCGCCTACGCGGCGCTCGGGCTGGACTGGGAGTACGCCGCGGTCGACGTCGACGCCGACGGACTGGCCGGGTTCGTCGACGGCCTGGACGGCCGGTGGCGCGGGCTGTCCCTGACTATGCCGCTGAAGTGGGCCGTCCTCCCGCTGCTGGACGAGCTCGACCCGGTCGCGGCGACCGTCGGCACCGTCAACACGCTGGTCCTCGGACCGCACCGCCCCGGTGTGCGGCCGTTACGACGGGGGAGCAATACCGACGTCGCCGGGGTCGCCTCCGCCCTGGCCGGTTCCGGCGCCCCGGCCGCGGACGTCGTGGTCCTCGGGGCCGGCGCGACCGCGTGCTCGGTGCTCGCCGCACTCGACCGGGCCGCCGAGATCACCGTCCTGGCCCGCGACCCGGCGCGGACCGGCCGGCTGCGCGAGGTCGCCGACCGCCTGGACCGGCCCGTCCGGATCGGCCGGCTGCCGGACGGGACATCCGGCCGCGCGACGTTCGCCCGGCCGGACCTGCTCGTGTCGACGCTGCCCGGCGGGGCGCTCCCAGCCGTGGACCCCGGTCTGGTCCCCGGGCCCGGCGGGACCGTGTTCGACGTGGTCTACGACGGCTGGCCGACCCCGCTCGCCCGGGCGGGCACCGCCGCGGGCGCCCGGGTCGTGTCCGGGCTGGACCTGCTCGTCGCCCAGGCGGTCGGCCAGGTCCAGGCGATGACCGGCCGAACTGTCGACGCCCCCGTTCTGACCCGGGTCCTGGCCGACGCCCTGGTCGCGGCCGGCGTCGCGGGTGCCGCCGGCCTGGCCGGGCGAACTTGTCCGCCGCGGGAGGCGTCGAAGCGGGGATGAGCCGTTCGAACGCCCCCGTGGGTCCGTCTCGGCGCCGGCTGCTGGGCGGTGCGGCCGGGCTGTCCGTCGCTGCCCTCGCCGGCTGCACGGACCGGCCGGCCGCTGCGACGCCCCCGCTCGCGTCGAGCCCGTCGGCCGCGACTGCGCCGGCGACCAGTCCGGCGACCGCCCCGGCCACCAGCGGGCCGCGATCGGTTCCGGGCACGGCCGACTGGGCGGCGCTGGCCGCCGGCCTCGCCGGGTCGGTGGTGCTGCCCGATCAGGCCGGCTACGGCCGCGCCCGGCAGGTCTACAACATCCGGTTCGACGGGATCCGGCCCGCGGCGGTCGTCCGCTGTGCCAGCCCCGCCGACGTGTCCGCCGCGCTGGCCTTCCGGCGCCGGTTCGCCCTCGCCGTGGTGCCCCGGGGCGGCGGGCACAGTTACCTCGGCGCCTCGACCGGCACCGGCGCGATGGTGCTGGACACCGGCCCGATGGCCGAGGTCCGCTACGACGCGGCCTCCACCACCGCGACCGTCGGGGCCGGTGCCCGACTGATCGATGTCTACGCGGGCCTGGACCGGTCCGGGGTGTCCGTCCCGGCCGGCTCCTGCCCGAGCGTCGGCATCGCCGGGCAGACCCTCGGCGGTGGCCAGGGCGTCGCCGCCCACGCGCACGGGCTGACCTGCGACACGGTCACCGGCATGCAGGTCGTCACCGCCGACGGCCGCGTCCGGCAGGTCGACGCCCGCCGCGACCCCGACCTGTTCTGGGCGCTGCGCGGCGGGGGCGGCGGCACGTCCGCCGTCGTCACCTCCTTCCGACTGACCACCTTCGAGACGGCCGACTGCGCCGTCTGGTCGGCACGGTGGCCGTGGACGGCGGCCGATGCGGTCGTCGCCGGCTGGCAGCGCTGGGTGGCGTCGATGCCGGCCGGGGACTGGGGGAACCTGCACCTGGAAGCGGCCGGTGGGCAGCCCACCCTGCGGGTCAGCGGGGTCAGCCTCGGCGGCGACGCGGCCGCGGCGGTCGCGGCCCTGACCCGGGCGGTCGGCACAGACCCCACCTCGACCGACGACGGCCGGCACAGCTGGCTGGACACGATGCTGCTGGAGGCCGGCTGCTCCCGGACCGGCTACCAGGCCTGCCACCTGACGCCCGCCGGCTCGCTGGACCGGGAGCGGTTCGTCGCCGGCTCGTCGGTGCTCGGGGCGGCTCTCCCGCCGGCCGGGATCGCCGCCCTCACCGGGCTCGTCGCCGCCCGGGCGCGGGCCGGCCGGACCGCCGCGGTGATCGTCGACCCCCTGACCGGGGTGGTGTCCCGCGGGTCGACGGCCACGAGCGCCTATCCGTGGCGCGGCGCGCTGGCCACGGTCCAGTGGTACGTCAGCCTGGCGTCGGCCTCGGGGTCGGCGGCGCGGGACGCGGCTGCGTTCGTCGCCGGCGCGCGCCGCACGCTGCGTCCCTGGTCGATCGGCGCCTACGTCAACTACCCGGACGCCTCGGTCACCGACCCGCTGGAATACCACGGCGCGACGGCCGGACGGCTGGCCCGGGTCTCGGCCCGGTACGACCCGGAGCAGGTCTTCCGCACTCCCACCGGCATCCCCGCCGGCTGAGCTCGCGCCGGACTGGTCGGCGCCGTTCCAGCGGCTCGCCGCAAGGGGGGGCACCCCGCAGGGAGCCTGCGACGCGACCCGGGCGGGGACGGTCACCGCGTCGCGCTACTGCGCCCACTAGCACTTCGGGCCCGCTGACCGCACGGCGCGCTGGGGGTGGCCGGATCACTACCGGGGTAATAGCTTGACCAGAGCGTCGACACCGGCCGACCGGACCGAGACCTCGAGGGATGCCATGACCGAGCTGAGATCCGGGCCACGCCCGGCGACCACGAACGACGCGGGCATCGCCGCCCCGAGCGACGACACCTCGCTGACGGCAGGAGCCGGCGGGCCCGTCCTGCTGGCCGACCACTACCTGATCCAGAAGATGGCCCAGTTCAACCGGGAACGGGTCCCGGAGCGGGTCGTCCACGCGAACGGGAGCGGTGCGTTCGGACGCTTCGAGGCGCTGCACGACCTGTCGCAGTTCACCAAGGCCCAGGTGTTCACCCCGGGGACCGTGACGCCGATGCTGGCCCGGTTCTCCACGGTGGCCGGCGAGCGCGGTGCCGCCGACACGCAGCGCGACCCCCGGGGCTTCGCGCTGAAGTTCTACACCGATCAGGGCAACTGGGACATGGTCGCCAACAACACGCCGGTGTTCTTCATGCGAGACCCGAGCAAGTTCCAGGACTTCATCCACTCCCAGAAGCGGCGAGCCGACAGCTTCCTGCGGGACAACAACATGCAGTGGGACTACTGGTCGTTGTCGCCGGAGTCCGCGCACCAGGTGACCTGGCTGATGGGCGACCGCGGTCTGCCGAGCAGCTGGCGGCACATGAACGGCTACTCCAGCCACACGTACAGCTGGATGAACGCCGGCGGGGACAAGTTCTTCGTGAAGTACCACTTCCATACCGACCAGGGCGCCGGCTTCATGACCCAGGCCGAGGGCGACGCGATGGCCGGGCAGGATTCAGAGCACCACAAACGGGATCTCCGTCAGGCCATCGACCGGCGCGAGTTCCCCAGCTGGACGCTGCACGTCCAGGTGATGCCGTTCGCCGAGGCCGCGGACTACCGGTTCAACCCGTTCGACCTGACCAAGGTCTGGCCGCACAGCGACTATCCACTGATCCCGGTGGGCCGGATGACCCTGGACCGCAATCCGGACAACTACTTCTCCCAGATCGAGTCGGCTAGTTTCGACGTCTCCAACGTCGTCGGCGGGATGGGGTTCAGCCCGGACAAGATGCTTCAGGCGCGGGTGTTCTCCTACTCCGACGCCCACCGGTACCGGATCGGGGCCAACTACCTGCAGCTGCCCGTGAACCAGCCGCGCAACGAGGTCCACTCCTACAACCGCGACGGCGCGATGCGGTACGCCAACCCGGGTGACCCGGTCTA
>JAABUT010003949.1_pt1 | contig 12195 bp, 14 predicted proteins | sample 5559281 | NCBI WGS metagenome assembly JAABUT01 (sample SAMN10711880, study PRJNA513359) | rock metagenome | isolation source: Antarctica rocks | place: Antarctica: Victoria Land, Ricker Hills nord | collected 2016-01-04
GAGCGGCAGGCACATGGGACGGCGATGCTGCTGGTGGAGCAGAACGTCGCCTTCGCGCTGGCCGTCGCCGACCGCTTCGCCGTACTGACGTCGGGGGTGGTGGTGGAACGGGGCGGAGCCGCGGACGCGGGCGCGGCGGCGCAGATCGAACGGCATATGACGGTGTAGGACATGCAGCTCAACACATTCTCCATCGTGGCGCGCTGCCCGCGCACGGGCCGGATCGGCGGGGCGGTCAGCACGGCGGTGCCGGCAGTGGGGGCGATCTGTCCCTTCGTGCAGCCGAGTGCGGGCGCGGTTGCCAGCCAGTCCTGGGCCAATCCCTACCTCGCGCTGGACGCCTTGGCCTTGATGGCCGGCGGCGCGGCGGCGCAGGAGGCGCTGGACCAGGTCCTGTCGGGCGACGGCGGGCGGGCGCTGCGCCAGGTCGGGGTGGTTGACACCGCTGGGCGCTCCGCAGCGTGGACGGGTGACGATTGCACGCCCTGGTGCGGGCACCGCATCGGGGCGGGCTATGCCGTGCAAGGCAACATGCTGGCCGGAGAGGCGGTGGTGGCCGGCATGGAGGCAGCGTTCCTCGACGCGGCGGACCTCGGGCTGGAGGAGCGACTGATGCGCGCGCTGGAGACCGGGCAGGCTGCCGGCGGCGACAAGCGGGGCAAGCAGTCAGCGGCGCTCAAAATCTACGGCCGGGAAGCCTATCCCTGGCTCGACCTGCGCGTGGATGAGCACCCGGCGCCGGTCGCCGAACTGCGCCGGGTGCTCGGCGTCGCGATGCTGCAGTTGCGGCCGTTCGTGGACGCGATGCCGACGCGGGACGGTGCAGCCGCCGCTATGCCGGACGAGGTCACGGCGATGCTGGCCCTGTCCCCGCCCCGGCGGCCCGGCGGCGGCGGGTCCGAACCTTAACCGCCGTCACTGGCGGCGCCGGCGCTTTGCCGCGGTCGGGCCGGAAACTGGTCGTTGGCGCTAGACGATGCCACTAAGCAGGCAATGCGGGGGATGATCAAGGACGTTTGCCGGCCCGCCAACCTGTCGCGCAACCAGATGCAGCGGCGAGCAAGGCTAGGGCTGCTGCTGCGAGGGTGGGGTTCATGTGGCTGCTCCGTTATACGGCATCGGCGGGGACCGCCGCACAGCGGCCCAGCCAATGCCGTTCTCCGGTCCGCACCTTGGCGGGCGGCATTTCACACGACATTCCTGCCGCCGCCAAGGTCCTGGCCTGGAACCGTATCAGCCGGGGATCAGGGCTGCTGGCGCCCCTGTGGGCGCACGCAGTCCGGCCGCTGCCGGCGCCGCCAGCGCACACAGGGCGGCCATGACCCAGAAAGCGGCCGCCCCAAACCTCCCATACAGCGGGCCAGACGCCAGCGTCAGCAGGGCCGTCATGGCGCCGACCGCTACTGTGCCGTAGGCAGCCTGCGCCGTCGCGGCCAGAGGCGGCGGGACGATGGCGGCCAGCATCCCCATGCAGGCCAGATGCAGCAGCGCAAAGGTCAAGCCGTGCAGCGGCTCTACCAGGGCCATCGCGGGGACCGCGGCTGTGACGGCGGTGACGCTCCAGCGCACCACCCCGGCGCCGGCGGCCAGCAGCGCCGCGCCGCGCGGACCGATGCGGCGCAGGAGCGGCGGTCCGATCAGCGTGAACACCACCACCTCCGCCAGCACAGCTTCTGACCACAGCAGCCCGGCAGTGCGTGGGCCGATGCCGGCCGCGGTCCAGCGCAGCACCTCGAACCCGTCATGCAGGGCGTGGCTGCCCTGGATGAGCGCTGCGACCAGCATGAGGCGAAGGAAGCCAGGCAGCCGCAGCAGCGCCAGCGGGCTGCCGGCCGGTCCAGGCGGCGCAGGCTCGGCCACTGCATCGGGCACGGCAAGCGCCGCCGCCGCAGCCACGGCTAGCAGCCCAGCGTTCAGCCACAGGATGCTGGGTAGCCCCGTCGTCGCCACCGCCTGTCCCGCGACGTTCGACCCCAGGATGAAGGCGGCCGACCCGGCGCCGCGTATCCAGCCGTAGCGGTCGGGCGCGGCCTCCACTGACAGCGCGTCCGCCAGGGGTACCAGCGGCGCCAGCAGCGACGCGTGCAGCACTGAGACCGCCAGCAGGGTCGGCAGGCCGCCGGGCAGCAGGTAGCCCAGCGCGACCGCGGCGGCGGCAGCCGTCAACAGCGCCAGCACCGGCCGGCGCAGGCCCAGCCGGTCGGCCACGCGGCACCCTGCCGGGCCGGCCAGCAGGCGGACGGCGGTCCCGCAGGCCAGGACCGTGCCGATGCCGGACGGCTGCAAGCCGCGCTCCTGCAGCAGGCTGGGCAGGAACGGCGACGCCGCGCCGAAGCCTGCGAACAGCGTGCCATACAGCAGCAGGAAGCGTGGCAGCGGCGCCGCGGCCATCTAGGAGGCGGCCAGGCGCACCCGGTCCCCAACCCGGAGGACGCCGGGGCGGTGGACGGCGCAGTAGGTGCCGATGCGGTTGCCGAAGCGCTGGACGACGGTGCGCAGCACGGCCGGGTCCTTGGCAGCGGTTGCGGCGTCAATGGCCACCATCGCGCAGCGTGGGATGGCCCAGTCCAGGCTCAGCCCCGGCGTGTCCGGGCCGTCGCCGAACAGCAGGGTCCGGCCGCACCAATCGGCGTCGGTGCTGGCGGGGTCGTCTGGCCGGATGACGACGTTGGCGCGGAAGCGGTCCAGGCCGACCGGGGCGCCATGCGCATGGCCAACGGCGTCTGCGGTCGTGGTCGCGAGGACCGAAACGGGCATGGCGTCATAGGCGCCGCGCCCGGTCTGGATCAGGTGCAGCGGATGCCCGGCAGCCTCGCCCAGGCGGCCGGACAGGGCCGGGTCCGCCAGGTCGAGCGCCGTGCCGTCCGGCGCCGTCACCTGCACGCGGGCGCGGCGCGGGTCGTCCGGGTCGGCGTAGCGCGCCCGGTGCAGCACGAGCGCGGGCAGGTCCCGGCCGGTAAGCCACGGGAAGGCGGAGGTATTGTCCGTCTTCACGAAGGCATATTGCCGGTCCCCATGCAGGCCGGTCCAGAACAGCTCGGCGGCGTCGAGGGGTTCGGCTTGCATGGACTTCACGGGGTAGCGGTTCAGGGCGATGACGGTGCCGATGGGTTCAGGGGTCATTGGGCCGGCACTCTTGCAGAGCGGCGGCGGGCTGGCCAGACGAGGGTGCGTTCCCATTTGCCTCAGGGACACGGAACAATGCGCGTTGCCGGGCTGCCCTCTGTCATGCCACTGTACCGGTCCAAACACGGAGGCGTGCCGTGCAGAACAATGTCGGCCATACCAGATTCTTTGCCCACACCGGCCCGCACAACGTGACCGAGATCGCCCACCTGGTGGGTGCGCCTGTGCCGGAGCGCTGCGTCACCTTGCGCGGCGTGGCTGGCCTGCATGGCGCCGGACCGGAGGATCTGTCCTTCATCGGCCATGCCCGGCACGTGCCGGCGCTGGTGGCGACCCGGGCCGGCGCCGTGATCGTGGCGCCGGATCTGCTGGGTCAGGTACCGCCTGATACCATCGCGCTGGTGACGCGCAACCCCAATCTCGGCTGGGCGCGGGCGGCCGAGCTGTTCCACCCGGCGGCACAGGCCCGGGCCGGCGTCCATGCGGCGGCCTATGTCCATGCCGATGCAGTCATCCATCCCACGGCGGAGGTCGGGCCGATGGCGGTGGTGGAGGCTGGGGCGGAGGTTGGCGCCGGATGCATGATCGGGCCGGGCGCAGTGATCGGCGCCGGCGTTGTGTTGGGTGAGGCTTGCCGGATCGGCGCGAATGCCACGCTGAGCCACGCGGTGCTGGGCGCGCGGGTTTACATCTACCCAGGCGTGCGCATTGGGCAGGAGGGGTTTGGCTTTGCCATCTCAGACGCCGGGTTCCAAACGGTGCCGCAGTTGGGGCGGGTGCTGATCGGGGACGACGTAGAGGTCGGGGCGAACAGCACGGTGGACCGCGGCTCCACCCGGGACACCGTGATCGGGGAGGGGACACGGCTGGATAACGGGGTGCAGATCGCCCACAACGTCCACGTCGGGCGCAACTGCGCGTTTGCGGCGCACGTAGCGATCAGCGGCTCGGTGACGGTGGGCGACTTCGTGCAGATGGGCGGGCAGGTCGGCATGTCGGAGCACCTGCGGATCGGCAACGGGGTGCGGATCGGGGCGCAGGCTGGGGTGATCAGTGACCTGGAGGACAAGGCGGTGGTGGTGGGCAGCCCGGCGCAGCCGATTAAGACGTTTTTCCGGCAGGTGGCGGTGCTGAAGCGTTTGGCGGCGCGGGGATGATGAAGTTTGGGGCGATACAATGCTTGCTGGCGGCCTTGATCCTGTCTGGCGCTGGCCCGGTTCAGGAATCTCGTCACAATGATCCAGCAAGACCACGAGACATCGCAGTGTTGCCCTTTGATGCCGCCAGAAGTGCGCAAGTTGTTTCTTTTTTTGGTGGGGACATCGCACAGGATCTAGTGTCCAAAGATGGAGATCCTGGCCAGACTGCAATGATCCGCAGCTACCTACGCAATCAGGCCGGAGCATTCGAGCATGGGGAAGTGACGATTCCGGCTACGGCCCTCAAACACGATTTGCCCGGCCTGGCAAAGTTGCAAGCAGGGACAAAAGAGATTGCTGTCGAGTTCCAGGATACGGATGCCGGTGGCCGAATCACCTACAGGACGGCTGACCCTCTGCTCTGGCAGGCACTTACGTTCGTGGTAGGTACGGCAGTGAAGGAGCAAGGCGTAGAGACGGGCACGAACATCGGCATTCCACCCGCACTATGGTTTGCCGGGAGAAACCGCCCATAGGTTGCCGGAGTACACCAGACCGCAAGGCAGTCCTGCCTTCCGGTGCTCTGCCTAACTACCCCACCCCGCAAACACCTGCCGATCCCGGTTCTCCTGCATGAGAGTCCGGAACCCTGGTAGCTTCTCGAACCCCAGACCACCGGGCACGCCGGTTTCGGGATCGGCGACCACCTTGGCGTAGGCGTCTCCGCTCAGCTTCTCCCATTTGCCTGCAGGCTTCTTCGCCTCGACGTGGACGACGGTCGCCTTCAGCACCATACGAACCACGGCCTCTTTGGGATTAGATGGCTTGGTCAGGCTGGGATGCCCGGCCACCATCGTCCAGCCGTTGCCCAGCGCCCAGGCCTTGAGTTCATCCGCCGTCATGCCGCCTTCTTCCGCTTCTGCTTGCCCGGCGACACCTTGCCGGCGCGGGCCTGATTGGGGGCGCTGCCGGTCTTGGCGCGCTCCAGCACGAGCCGGGCATAGTCGTCCATGTCGCCGTCGAACGGCGCCACCGTGCCGTCCGCCGCCAGCCAGAGGCGGTCCGCCACCAGGTCCATCAGCGAGCGGTCGTGGGTGATCAGGATCACGGCGCCCTGGTAGTCGTTCAGCGCATCCAGCAAGGCGCGGCGGCTGTCTATGTCCAGGTGGTTGGTCGGCTCGTCCAGGATCAGCAGATGCGGCGCCGCCATCGCGACCAGGTTCAGCAGCAGGCGCGCTCGCTCGCCGCCTGACAGGTTCTCGACCGTCGTACCCTGCTTCTCGAAGCCGATGCCCCACGACGCCAGACGGGAGCGGTATGAGGTCTCGCTGTCCTCCGGACGCGCCCGGCGGATGATGTCGAGCGGCGTGTCGGCAGCATCCATCGCCTCGATCTGATGCTGGTGGAACCAGCCGACCTGGATCCGCCGCTCCCGCTGCATGTGCCCGGCCTGCAAGCCCAAGGCGCCGGCCGCCATCTTGGCGAAGGTGCTCTTGCCCGCACCGTTTACGCCCAGCAGGCCGATGCGGTCGTCTATGTCCAGGCGAAGGTTGAGGTTGCGCAGCACCGGCTCGGCATCGCCGTAACCGACGGATGCACTTTCCAGCCGCATCAGCGGCGGCGCCAGGGGGCGCGGCGGGGATGGCAGCAGGAACGGCGACACGCGTTCCTCCACCACGGCCGCGATCGGCTCCAGCTTGGCCAGGCGCTTCATGCGGGACTGGGCCTGGGCGGCCTTGCTGGCTTTGGCCTTGAAGCGGTCCACGAAGGACTGCAGGTGCGCCCGCTCCGCTTCCTGCTTCACGCGCGACGCCGTCTGCAGCCGCGCCTTCTCGGCCCGGCGGCGCTCGAAGTCGTCGTAGCCGCCGGTGTAGAGGTCCAGCTTGCCGTCACGCAGGTGCAGGATGCTGTCCACCGAGTTGTTCAGCAGCTCGCGGTCGTGGCTGATGATGATGGCGGCGTTGGGATAGCGGCGCAGGCGCGCCTCCAGCCACATGGCGCCCTCCAGGTCCAGGTAGTTTGTCGGCTCGTCCAGCAGCAGCAGGTCGGGCTGGGCGAACAGGGCGGCGGCGAGGGCCACGCGCATCCGCCAGCCGCCGGAGAACTCCGACATGGGCCGGGCCAGGTCGACGGTCGAGAAGCCGAGGCCGGCCAGGATCTCGCCGGCGCGGGCGGGGGCGCGGTCGGCGCCGATCTCTTCCAATTCCGCGTAGATGTCGGCGATGCGCTCCGGGGGCGCCGTGTCCAGCTCGGCCATCAGGCCGTCGCGGCGCTCGTCGGCGGCGAGGATGGTGTCGAGCAGGCTGACCGGCGTCGCCGGGTGCTCCTGGCTGACAGCGGCGACGCGGGCGCGGCGGGGCAGCGCGATCTCGCCGCCGTCCGGCTGCAGCTCGCCCAGGATCAGCTTGAACAGGGTGGACTTGCCGACGCCGTTGCGTCCGACCAGGCCGACCTTGGCGGTAGGCGGCAGGAGGACGCTGGCGCGGTCGAAGAAGCGCCGTCCCCATGCGTTGAAGACGAGGTCATCTATTTGAAGCATTTTCGGGATGTGCCGTTCGATTGGGGCTTGGCCCGGCATGTAGCGGGGTTGGATGGAGATTGCGAGGATTGCGTTGCGGGTCCAGGGTGCGGCCAACAGGGAAGCTGCCGCAAATGACCGATGTCCCCGATCACAGCACTGCCGAGAGCCGTCCCATCACCGCCGCCCTGCTGGCCGCCATCGCGCACAGCACGGAGCCAATGGCGCTGTCGGACCCGCGCCTGCCCGACCATCCCATCATCGCCGTGAACAAGGCGTTCGAGGAGATTTCTGGCTATACCGCCGCCGAGATCGTCGGGCGCAACTGCCGGATGCTGCAAGGTCCCGGTACGAACACGGACACGGCGCGCAAGCTGGGCCGGATCATCGCCGAGGGGAACGGCTGCGTGGAGTGGCTGGTCAACCATCGCAAGGACGGCACGGCGTTCTGGAACCTGCTGTTCCTATCGCCGGTGCGGGACGGCGAGGGCAACATCATCCACTACTTCGCCAACCAGCACGACATCACCAAGGGGCTGCCCGCCCGGCTGTCGGAGGTGAACTTCGGCCGGGCGCATATGCCGGCGGAGATCACGGCGGAGTTCCAGCGGCTGGTATATGAGATTGCGGCGGCTGCGGGTGACAACGGGCCGGGCCATGCTCGGGCGTTGGAGGGGGTGATAGGCGCGGCGCGGCGACTGGCGGAGGTAAGCAGCACCGCGCTAGCCCCCGGCGCGGCCTAGCGGCCCGGCGCCGGGTCAGCGCGTGCCGCCCCCCTGCCCGCTTGGGCGCGGGAACGGGCGGCTGAGATAGCGCGATCCTTGCAGCCCGAACCGCCAGGGCGTGTCCTCCGCCCGTGAGATGCCGATGCGTGGCCCGGCCACCACGGCGCACGCGGTGGTGCGGGCAAGCAGGTAAAACGGAGGGCGGTCCAGCGGCAGACCGTCCAGTGCCACGGTCACGTCCAGCGCCTGGCATAGCCGGCCGGGTCCGGCGCACAGCAGGCGGTCCGACACGGCGCCACGCCTGGCCCGCATGGCGTCAAGGCCATGCAGCGGCCGCAGGGCGCGTAGCAGGACGGCGGCGCCCCGGTCCGGCCCGCCAACCAGATTCAGACACCAGTGTATCCCATAGGATCGGTAAACATAAGCGTGGCCCTGCGGCCCGAACATGGTGGCGTTGCGTGGCGTGGGACCGCGATAGCTGTGCGACGCCGGGTCGTGCCGGTCATAGGCCTCGGTTTCGACGATCAAGCCGCCGACGCCATCCACCAGCAGGGTGGCGCCGATCAGCGCCTGGGCCAAGTCCGCCACAGGCGCGCTAAAACTGGGGTTCAGGAACGGCGCTTCATGGCTGCCGGCAGGCTGATTGCGGGTATCGTCCGGCGCCATGTGCGATGCGGTCCTCACGTCCGGCACCGGCGGGCATCCGGCCTGGCCAGCGCAACGGGCGGCGTCGCCGTTTGTTCCAGGGCTGGCTGTCGGCGGCAAAAACCGCGGCCCCGCCCCCGGCGCCATGCAGCCTTGAGCGTTGCCGGGCGTTGCCCTCGGTATCAACCCCGCAACGCCCCGAGGATCATGATGGCACTTGGCTCCAGCATCGCAGACTCGCTTCCGCCCACCATTGAGAAGCTTCGGCAGCAGATGGCAGGCTTGTCATCCAAGGTTGCGGATGCCGTGCCCTCCACCGCCGGGGTTGCAAGGCCCGCTTTTTTGCAGCAAGCGTTGGACAATGCTCCGGCTCTGATAGAGGTAGGTACAATGCTGCTCCGCCGCCTGCGCGGAGTGCGGGATGATGTGGCGAGCAGGCTTGCGCCAGCGCCCGCGCCTGCTCCAAGGCGGCGGCGGTTCCGGTTCCTGCGCCCGGTGGTGATCAGTGTTGCCGTGTGCGGCGCCGCCTACCTCCTTAGCTCGATGGCTAAGCCGGGCGCAGCCAAGCGCCGAACGACGCGGCCCATGTAGGACTCTTGATCCCGGGCGGCCTGGACGGGGGTTGGCGGATGTAGATGTTTTAGTCTGTACCAAGAGCGGTGAGGTGACAGATATATGGCTGGACACCAGCTTGGCTCAGGGTAACGAAATCGCTTCGTGCCATAACGTCCCCTTGGACGATAAGTTGAACGTAGCTGCTCAACCCGGGGGGGGAGGTGACCTGCCCACGTAGGGTTTGCTGAATGGCTTGGTAGGCGCTTACGCCCCGGCGTGCGGCGGTGCCGATGACGGAGCGCACGCCTGCGAGCAGGTCGGCGCCCCAATCGGAGCGGAACCCGCTGGTGACCTTGCGGTAGGTGGCGGTGGGCCGCAGCTCTCGTTCGTTGCTGTTGTTATCGGCGGGCACCTTGGGATGGTCGAGGAAGGTGAACAGGTGCGAGCGGAGCTTACCGTATCGCCGTCGCAGCCACTGGCCGTCGCGGTGGGTGGGCGCCAGGGCCATGACGGCGTCGAGTGCGCACTCGGGACGCCGGCGGTATTCGCGCCGGGTGCTCGGGGCCAGGTTGCGGTGGCGTCGCGCGAGCACGATAGCGCGCAGCAGCAGCGTCTTCATGCGCGGGGCGAACACGGCATCGCCGGCCTCGATGGCGTAGGTGCAGTCGCGCACTTGGTGCGCCAGGCAGATCTGCCACTCCTCGGCATGGCCCTGTTGCGCGCCGTAAAGGTCAGACACCCAGAGCGCCGGCCGGCGCCCGTCCAGCACCTCGGCCACCACGCCGGCGCCGCAGCTACGGCGGATCACGTGGATCACCACCTCGCTGTTCTGGAAGACCCAGTTCCAGCAGGTGCGGCCATCGATGCGCACGCTGGTCTCGTCCGAGCAAATCACTCGGGCGCGGCGCAGCCGGGTAAGAGTGGCGGCGACATCAGCGTCAAAGGCGGGCTTGCCGCGGCGGAACGCAGCGTCGAGCGCGCCCTCGCTGCCGGATGCGAGAGCATCCAGCGGGATCCTCAGGCCGAACAGCTCGCCCAGCAGCCGGCTCAGCCGCTGGTAGCTGATCGCGTGCACGAAACGCAGATACGTCGAACCGGCGGTTCGCCGGACAGTGCCAAAGCCACGATGCCCACGCTGAACGGCGTGCCCGGCTCCAGGCCCTCGGGCACCGGCGCAAGCGTCGTGCCGACGCAGCAGCGGCACCGGCCGGCATAGCGCTCCACCCGCGTCACCACAGGTGCTACCTGGGGCAAGTCGATCTTGTCGTAGCGCCCATGCAGGACATGGTCTGCCTCGGCCAAAACCGCCTGGCAATGCGCGCACCGCACCGGCCGGGCAGCGACGATCTCGTCAGGGTTCTCAGCCAGTGCCCGTCCGCCCCCCATACGGCCCAAGCTGCCCAGGCGCGGGCCGTGGCGCTTGGCCTTGGCGGTCCGGTTGGGCTTCTTGCCCTGCGAGGACGGCAGGCTCGAGTTGTCCGGCGTCTTCGGCGGCACATCGAGCTTTGCCACTCGCGCCACCAGCGTCTGCACCTGCGCGGTCAGCGCCTGAACCTGCGCCCACAACGCCCGGATCAGCGCGTCCTTCTCCTCGTGCGTCAGTTTGCTGAGATCAGGAAGCGCGGTCATCCCAGCCTTGAATCCCAGCCGCCACCGGCACGTCAAGCCGCTTTATGCACAGCCTCGCACACGTCAACTCCCAAGGGGGTTGAGCAGCTACAGTTGAACGGAGGCGACGGGCTGGCTGCGGTGCCGGTGTGGCAAATCCTGGTGCCGGCTAATGCCTCGTCGGAGATACGACCAGGCTGACCATGGAATTGTGGGAACGCTCATAGAGCATGACTCCCAATTCATGATCATGGACTCGGAGAGCGGCAATGAGGGCCTGGATAACGCCGATGCCATCGGCAACGCCAACGATGCGCCACGGGCAGACGAAGTGCTGATCTAAATAGAAAGTGTTTCGAAATTCGTATCCGTCTCCCAGCACGGGGCATCTTTCATCCACGTCGGGTTGTCATTCCGATTCCGAACTGATATTAACCGGCTCTGACCTTGACTCCAGGGGTTCCAAGTTGCTGCGGATGTGAGTCCATCGGCTCTGTGTTGGATTTGGGGTGAGCGGCATGGCGGCGGTTGCGATCACGCGGACGGAGTTGGACAGCGCTGGGCTGCGCGCGGCGGCGGCGGGGTCGTGGGATGCCAAGCAAGCCCGCCGCTTGCTGGCGCTGGTGTTGGACGGGCATCCCCGCCTGTTGGCGGCGCAGGCGGGCGGGATGAACCGTCAGACCTTGCGCGACTGGGTCCACCGCTACAACGAGCATAGGGTTGAGGGCCTGCGCGATGTCAGCAACAAGGGCCGTGCGCCTGCGTTGTCGGCGGAGCAGATGCAGGAGTTGGAAGGCTTGGTCCTAGCTGGGCCGGACCTGGCTAGGGACGGCGTGGTGCGCTGGCGCTGCGTGGACCGGCGGGCGCAGATCAAAACACGCTTTGAAGTGGAGCTGCACGAGCGCACGGTGGGCAAGCCGGATGAAGCACTTGCTTCATCCCTGCTGTGCAAGCTGAGGATGACGCGTTTGCAGCCGCGGCCGTCTCACCCGAAGTCGGACCTGGCGGCGCAGGAGGCATATAAAAAAACTTCGCCGGCCTGGTAGCAGAGGCGCTGCCACCCGAGGCGGCTGGGAAGACCGTCGAGGTCTGGTTCCAGGACGAAGCCCGCGTGGGCCAGCAGGGCACCCTGTCCTATGTGTAGGCACCCATAGGCTCACGCCCGGCCCAGGTGCGCGACTGCTGGCACCAGAGCGCCTACCTGTTTGGCGCGGTCTGCCCCGCCCGCGCCGTGGGCGCTGCCATCGTCATGCCCCGGGTCAGCAGCGAGGCCATGACGCTGCACTTGGAGGAGATCAGCAAGGCGGTGGGCAGGGCAGCCCATGCCGTGCTGGTCTGCGACGGCGCGGGCTGGCACCGGCCCGGCACGCGGCTCGCGATGCCGGAAAACATCACCCTGCTGCGCCTGCCGCCGTATGCGCCCGAGCTGAACCTCATGCAGAACGTGTGGGAATACCTGCGCAAAAACCAGCTCAGCATGACCGTGTGGCGGACCTGCAACGCCATCCTCGATGCCTGCTGCAACGCCTGGAACAGCCTGATGAAGGATGCTGAACGCATCGCCTCCATTACAACCCGCAACTGGGCAAAGGTCATTGTCTAGGACAGTTGGTATTATCATCCAAGACCGCCGTTTTCGCCCCCGTGAGCCTGTTGGAAATGAAGACTGAGGATCAGCTTGGTTATCTCGCCGGGCTGCACCTGACGCTGCTGGCGCACCGGGAATAGACGGGTCGCCCACGCTTTGTGGTGTTGGACAATGTACACCGCATGCTGCACGTGAATTGGGGGTCTGGCGACGTTACGCTGTCCAGCGGTCTGCATGGATTCATGGTCGTCACTCTTTGGCCTAAGCAGCAACACTGTTCATTTAGGCGTT
>JAABUT010003950.1_pt1 | contig 12195 bp, 9 predicted proteins | sample 5559281 | NCBI WGS metagenome assembly JAABUT01 (sample SAMN10711880, study PRJNA513359) | rock metagenome | isolation source: Antarctica rocks | place: Antarctica: Victoria Land, Ricker Hills nord | collected 2016-01-04
TCATCGCCTACGACTCGCTCACCGCCTCGGTGGGCAAGCACGGTCCGACCGACACCCCACTGCCTCCGAACCCCCGGCCACGAACGGCTGCGCCCGTGGGCGAGAACCGCGTGGGCAACAACCCCGTGGTCGACAAGAACGCGGCGGTTGACAAACCGGCGGCCTTCGGTCACGCCGCGCTCGTCGAGTCGGTCGTCGAGTCCCGCGTCGAGTCCCGCGTCGAGTCCCGCGTCGAGCAGGCCGCTGAGCCGGCGGGCCAACCTCGGGTCAGCGACGTGGCCGGGCGGTGACGAGCAGGCTCACCCCCGGCAGCCGCTTGACCGGAAGATAGCGTTCCGCGGTGATGATCGCCCGCAGCCCGGAGTTGACCACCGGGTGCAGGTCGTCGAGGTCGCTGCCGGACGCCTTCTTGCGGCGCAGCGCGACGACAGGCCGCAGCAGCACGTTCCACGAGGTCATGTCGACGACCTCGAAACCTCCGCGGTGAAGCACGCTGGACAGCGTCTCCCGGGTGTAGCGCCGGACGTGGTCCACGGCCACGTCGTGAGCCGACCAGAGCCTCGGATCAGCCGGCACCGCCACGAGGAAGGTGCCCTCCGGGCGCAGGATGCGAGCGACCTCGCGCACGGCCAGGTCGTCGTCCTCGATGTGCTCGAGGATGTCGAAGGCGACGACGAGGTCCAGTGCCGCGTCATCGATCGGCAGCCGTGTCGCATCCGCCCGCAAGGTGAGCAGTCCCCGCTCGTGGGCCACTTCGGCCCCCTCGGGGCCGTACTCGAGGGCGACGGGACGCCAGCCACGCTCGCGCAGGACCCGCGTGTTGCCACCCCCCGCGGCCCCGATGTCTAGGGCGTCCCCCGGCCGGAGCCCGTCCAGGGCCCTGGCCAGGAGGTGCCGGCGCTCGCGGTACCACCAATGGGTGTCCTCGAGCGCGGCCAGCTTGCGTACTTCGGTGCCTTCCACGATCGGTCATCATGCCAGCGCTGAGCGCGAGGGCGAAACCGGCCCGACAGCCAGCCGCATGCTGACCGAGCGCAGCCCTGTCGCACGTGACCGAGCAGCGCAGGTCTGGTCAGGCGCGAATCTGGCCGTCGCCCTCGACAACCCACTTGGTTGTCGTGAGCTCGGGCAGTGCCATCGGCCCGCGGGCGTGCAGCTTCTGGGTGGAGATGCCGATCTCTGCTCCGAAACCGAACTCACCACCATCGGTGAACCGGCTCGATGCGTTGACCATGACCACCGCGGCGTCGACCTCGGCCGTGAAGCGGCGGGCGGCGACCCGGTCGTGGGTGACGATGACCTCGGTGTGCTGGGTCCCGAAGGTGGCGATGTGCTCCAGCGCCGCGTTGAGGTCGGGCACCGTGCGGACACTCATCTCCAGGGAGTGCCACTCGGTGCCGAAGTCACTGTCGGAAGCGAGGCTGTATGCAGCTCCGGCGGCTTCCGCGTGCTCGACGACCGCCGGTGCGATGTGGAACAAGACCCCTGCCGCCCCGAGCTCGGCGAGGACCTTGGGCAGGAAGACCCCGGCCACGGACTCGTGGACGAGGAGGGACTCCGCGGCGTTGCAGACGCTGGGCCGGTGTGTCTTCGAGTTGAGGACAACGCTCAGCGCTGTGTCGAGGTCTGCAGCCCGGTCGACGTAGACGTGGTTGACGCCGATGCCGGTCTCGATGACGGGCACGGTGGACTCGCTGACGACGGTCTGGATCAGGTCGGCGCCACCGCGGGGGATGACGAGGTCGACGAGGCCCCGAGCGGTCATCAGCGCGCGAGCTGCATCGCGTCCACCCTCGTCGAGGAGGATGATCGCATCCGCCGAAACTCCTTGGTCCGCAAGGGAGTCACGCAGGGTGTCGACGATGACACGGTTGCTCGACCCGGCCGCCGAGCCACCTCGGAGCAGGACCGCGTTGCCGCTCTTGAGGCAGAGTGCGGCAGCGTCGACGGTGACGTTGGGCCGGGACTCGTAGATCATCCCGACCACGCCCATGGGCACCCGGATCTGACGAACCTGCAGCCCGTTGGCCAGCGTCGACCCGCGAACGACCTCACCCACCGGGTCGGGCAGCCCGGCGATATCGCGCATGCCTTGGGCGATGTCAGCGATGCGACGCGCGTCGAGCATGAGCCGGTCGAGCAGGCTCTCGGACATGCCCGTGTCGCGGCCGCGCTGGAGGTCTTCGTCGTTGGCCTGGAGGATCAGCGGGGTCGCCTCCTCGAGGGCGTCGGCCAGCACAAGAAGCGCTTCGTCCTTGGACGAGCGCGACATCTGGGCGAGCTGCCGCGACGCGACGCGGGACCGGCGCGCGAGGTCGGCAACCTGCTCGACGATGCTGGGATCGATGTTCGTGGCCATGACCCCAAGGATACGGCCGCATGCCGCCCCACCTCGCGAAATATCACCCGGTGAGCAGCGGGATCCCACTGCAACCCGACCCGACCGCGACCGCGACCGCGATACCGACCCCGACCTCGGCTCCGACCTCCACCCCCGACCTCGGCTCCGACCTCCACCCTCGACGAGGGTCCGTCCAGACACTCGGCGTTGCGGCGACACCGTGTCTCGTTTCGTGCGGCCGAGGAAGGATCGCAGGACTCCACCAACAAGCGCTTGTCGAGACAGCCTGTCTCACCAACGCCGAGTGCGCTGACAGCTCGTGTTCCCCCTCGCGTGGAGCTCCTTCTCGACCGTGAGAGGCAGCTGCTCGAGACCATGGCGGCCCACCGTGGCGACATGCCCGAGGCAGGTCCTGGGGACGTGCCCCAGGCAGGTCCTGGGGACGTGCCCCAGGCAGGTCTTCCGAAGAGAGCTTGTCCACAGGGCCGCGGTCTCGGGACCGGAGGTCACTGCGCCCGCCGGATACCGTGGCTCGGCATGCCGTCGGCGTTTGGGCACGGCGGTCGCGGACGACGGGAGGGCCATGGTCGCGGGCGGACTCGTCAGACCGGGCGGCAGGAACGCCCGTGTCCGGACGAGAGTGGTGTGGGCGCTGCTGGTTGAGCTTGGCGATCGGCCCTTCGACACGGTGACCATGAGTGGTCTGGCGACCCGCTCAGGGATTGCGCGGGCGACCCTGCACCGACGGTGGGGGGATCCCGGAGCGGTCCTGGCCGACGCTGCCGACGACCTCCTCCAACGACGCATGGGCCGCGGCATCGGGACGATCTCGCGCGCCGCCCCGGACCCACGTCCGTCCAGCACGGATCTCCTCGTCGTCCCACCTGCGCAGCCTGGTCACCTGGCTCTCCCGACCCGAGACGTCAGCCGTGCTCCTCGCCGCGATGGCTCGGACCCAGCACGACGACGTGCTCGCGGTGCGCACGGTCGGACTGTGGGACCACGAGCTGGACGACCTGAGGCGGGTGCCACCCGGACGGTCCCGGCAGCGACCGAGCGGGACATCGAGCGGGCCGCGGAGAGTCTCCTCGGCGCGGTCGTGGTGCGGGTGCTGCTCCGTCATCGACCTACTGGCCGGACCGGGTGTCCGCCAGCTGGCCGAGGACTTTATACAAGAGCTCTTGTGGGTATGCCGTCGCAACGCCTAGCGTCGGGCCATGCCCCGCCGACCCGCCGCCGAACGCCACCTCGACAGCCAGCCGCCGCGTCCTCATCCCGCTGAGCCGCCACCTCCAGAACCCGGAGGGCCTCCACCCCCCGCTCCTGGTAACGAGTCGAGCGGCCACATCCTGCCCACGGTTGATGCGCTCGTGGCGATCTCCCATCCACTGCGTCGAAGGATGCTCGAGGCGCTCCGCCTCGACGGGCCGGCGTCAGTGGGCCAGCTGGCGCAGCGGCTCGGTGTCGCCGTCGGCAGCATCAGCCACCACATGAAGTCCCTGCACGCCAACGGATTCGTCACGCCGGCTCCCGAGCTCGCGAGGGACACCCGGGAGAGCTGGTGGCGCCCCGTATCCGTCCGGCTGAGCTGGTCGCGGTACGACTTCGCCGAGGGCACAACCGCCCGTGAGGTGGCCGAGCTCGCAGCCCGTTCCATCGTCGAGCGACAGATGGAGCTCATCAGGTCGAGCCTCGACCACCGCGTCGGCTTCGGATCGAAGTGGGACCGCGCCGGCATGATCAGCGACACCATGGCCAAGGCCACGCACGAGCAGGTGGTCGCCCTCTCAACCCAGCTGTCCTCGGTCGTCGACGCCTGGCGCCGGGACTGCACCGCCGACGCGGCCGAGCACCCCGACGCTGACCGCGCGGCGATCTTCGTCGCAACGTACGCCCTGCCGGTGCGGCTGTGAGCGTCCACGCCGCTGCCACTTCCACGGCTGCCGCTTCCTCGGCGGAGATTCCACCGTTGAACCGCGACCGCGCGGTCCAGACGTGGGTGGGTGCGAGCGCGCTGTCCTCCGCCGGCGACGCCGTCTTCACGATCTCCTTCGCGTGGGCGGCCGTCCATGAGGCTCCCCCGGCCCTCGCGGGGTTCATCGTCGGGGTGGGGACCATCCCGCAGGCCCTCCTGCTGCTCTTCGGCGGTGCGATTGCTGATCGCTTCGCCACGCGACGGATCGTGCTGTGGGGCAACGTCGTCCGGGTCCTCATCCTTGTCGTCGGTGCGTGGGCTTGGGAGGCGGGCACTTCCCACATCCGGCTGATGTTCGTGGTCGCCCTCTCCTTTGGGGTCACGGACGCGGTCTACAAACCCGCCAGCTCGACCCTCCCTCGGCAGATGGTCAGGGACGCGGATCTAGGTCGCGTCTCCGGGATGTTCCAGGTGAGTCGGCGGCTCGCGGACTTCGCCGGTGCCGCACTCGGCGGGTGGCTCGCCGCGGCCTTCGGGCTGGGCACCGCGATGGTCGTCGACGCGGCGACGTTCGCCGTCGTCGGCCTCGCTCTCTGGGCGTTCGTCAGACCGCGGTTCGCCCTCCCCCGGACCGGCGCCGCGTCGTTCCTGCACGGCATCCGGCAGGGACTCGGCTACGTCCGGAGGGATGAGGTCGCCCGCACCTTCGTTCTCGCCCTGACCGGGCTCAACCTGTTCATCGGCCCAGCCCTGGCCATCGGCGTCGCGCTCCGCGTCTCACAGTCCGGCTGGTGCGCCGGGACGCTCGGCGCCGTCGAGGCGACGGTCGGCGTCGGAGCAGCCGTCGGGGCGGCGGCCGCCATCCGCTGGCGTCCCCGACGGGACGCCCTCCTGGGCTTCGTCGTCCTCCTCCCGCAGGGAGTGGCGATCGGCGTGCTCGGGGTGCCGCACCTGGCCCTCGTCACCGCCGCCACCGCGGTCATCGGCGTCACCGCCGGGTGTGCCTCGGTCCTGCTGTCCGGCGCGTATCAACGCAGTCTTGACCCGGCACACCTCGGGCGGGCTTCATCGATGACGCAGCTCGGCGACCTCACCCTCCTGCCCGTGATGATGCCGCTGCTCGGGTGGCTCGCCCACGCGACATCCGTGACCGTTGCCTGCGCAGTCTTCGGCGTGGGGATGCTGCTCCTCTCGGGGTGGGGCGCGACTCGCCCGGCCCTGCGCGGGCTCGGAGCGCCGGCGCCTTACTGACAGAATCGGGCGCACAGGAAACGAGCCGGGCCGCGGACCCGTCGACGCCTCACTACCACTTCCCACGGCATACCCGTGAAGGTGTATGCCGTGCGGGCCCTTGGCCAGCGCGGCACGCTGCGCGCCACCCGGCGCTGACGGCTCCTCAGGCGCTCCTCCGACGTCGACGGCTCTGCTCGAGCTTTGCTCAGAGCAGGACGAGATCGTCGCGGTGGATGACCTCGCGCTCGTACTGCGGACCGAGCTCGCGGGCGAGATCCCTCGTCGAGCGGCCCAGCAGCCCGGGCAGCTCGTCGGAGGAGTAGTTCACCAGGCCGCGGGCCACCGGCCGGCCGTCGGGCGCGCAGAGGTCGATGGGATCACCGTCGTCGAACCGGCCCTCGACCGCGGTGACGCCCGCCGGCAGCAACGACTTTCGGCGGTCGACCACCGCTGCCACCGCGCCGTCGTCGAGCAGCAACCGCCCACGCGGAGTCGTCGCGTGGGCGAGCCAGAGCAGCCGGGACGCGCGACGCGACCCGGTGGGCAGGAAGACGGTGCCGACGTCCTGGCCGCTGAGCGCCGCCTGGGCTCGGGCCGCCGAGGTGAGCAGCGTGGTGATCCCGGCGGCGTTGGCGATCGCGGCCGCCTCGATCTTGGTCGCCATCCCACCGGTACCAAGCGACGAGCCGGACCCCTTGACGACGACGCCCTGGAGGTCAGCGGGTGCGGCGACGACCGAGATCCGGGTCGACCCCGCGCGCGACGGCGGGCCGTCGTAGAGCGCGTCGACGTCGGAGAGCAGGACGAGCGCGTCGGCGTGCACGAGGTGGGCGACGAGCGCCGCAAGGCGGTCGTTGTCGCCGAAGCGGATCTCGTGGGTGGCCACCGTGTCGTTCTCGTTGACGACCGGGACGACCCCGAGCTCGAGCAGCCGGTCGAGGGTGCGCCGCGCGTTGGCGTAGTGGCTGCGCCGGGTCACGTCGTCGGCCGTGAGGAGCACCTGGCCGACCGTGAGCCCGTGCCGGGCAAAGGCCTCCTGGTATGCCGCGACGAGGGCTCCCTGCCCCACGCTCGCCGCCGCCTGCTGGGTCGCGAGGTCACGCGGCCGGCGACTGAGCCGCAAAGGCCCCAAGCCGGCCGCGATGGCGCCCGAGGAGACGAGGACGACGGCGTCCCCCTGCCGGTGCCGGGCCGCGACGACGTCGACGAGGGCGACGAGACGAGCCGTGTCGATGCCGCCACCCGGTCCGGTCAGCGACGAGGAGCCGACCTTGACGACGAGACGCCGTGCGGTGGCGATGGCGGACCGGGGAGACACGCCGCGAGTCTAGGTCAGGGCCCGTCGTCGTCCTTCTCTGCGGCGGTGGCCCAGTGGCCGGCGCGGCGCTCGGCCTCGAGCTCGGCCTGGGTCGACTGGCGTGCGACGTAGCGGTCGTGGGCCGCCTCGCGCTTCTCGTCCCGGCTCAGCCGGTGCGGCTGCTGGAGGCGCAGGTCCGTGCCGCGCTGGCCCAGGAGCTCGGCGCCGCTCGACATCGTCGGCTCCCAGTCGAAGACGACAGCGTCGTCCGTGGCGCCGATCAGGACGGTGTCGCCGGAGACCGCGCCGGCCTTGAAGAGGGCCTCCTCGACACCGAGCCGGCCGAGCCGGTCGGCGAGGTAGCCGACCGCCTCGTCGTTGCTGAAGTCGGTCTGGCGGATCCAGCGGGTCGGACGCTCGCCGACGACGCGGTAGACGAACCCGTCGGGGGTGTTCTCCTTGCGGATCACGAAGCCGGAGTCGTCGACGGAGCGCGGACGCAGGACCACCCGGGGCGGGACGACCTCCTCGAGCAGGGTCCGCGCCTCGTTGACGTGGCGGGCGAGGGCGAAGCCCAGCTCCTTCAGGCCGGTCCGGGCGACCGCCGAGACGACGAAGACCTCGAGCCCGCGGGCCTGCAGGTCACCCCGGACGAGCTCGGCCAGCTCGAGCGCCTCGGGGACGTCGGCCTTGTTGAGCACGACGATGCGGGTGCGCTCGGCCAAGGGGCGGCCACCGAGGTCGGCGTCGGGCACGTAGCGGCCCAGCTCCTCCTCGATGACGTCCAGGTCACTCATCGGGTCGCGGCCCGGCTCGAGCGTGGCGCAGTCGATGACGTGGACGAGCACGGAGCACCGCTCGACGTGGCGGAGGAACTCCAGGCCGAGGCCCTTGCCCTCGTGGGCGCCCGGGATGAGCCCGGGGACGTCGGCGATCGTGTAGCGGGTGTCACCGGCGCTGACCACACCGAGGTTGGGCACCAGGGTCGTGAAGGGGTAGTCGGCGATCTTCGGACGCGCGGCGGACAGGACCGAGACGAGGGAGGACTTGCCGGCCGACGGGAAGCCGATCAGCGCGACGTCGGCGAGCGACTTCAGCTCGAGGACGACGTCGAGCGACTCCCCCGGCTCGCCCAGCAGCGCGAAGCCGGGAGCCTTGCGCCGGGCCGACGCGAGGGCCTTGTTGCCGAGACCGCCCCGACCGCCCCGGGCAATGACATGCTCGGTGCCGTGGCCGACGAGGTCGACGATGATCCGGCCGTCGGCGCCCTTGACGACCGTGCCCGCCGGCACCGGCAGGACGAGGTCGGCGCCGTCGGCGCCGTTGCGCTCGTCCCCGGCACCGGGCTTGCCGTTGGTCCCGCCGCGGTGGGGATGGTGGTGGTAGTCGAGCAGCGTCGTCGCCTGGGGGTCCACCCGCACGATGACCGACCCACCGCGCCCGCCGTTCCCGCCGTCCGGCCCCCCGAGCGGCTTGAACTTCTCCCGCTTGACCGACGCGACCCCGTGGCCACCGGCACCCCCGGACACGTGCAGGAGCACCCGGTCGACGAAGTTCGTCGCCATGGTCTCCTCCTGTCCTGCCCCGCACGGCCGGTATGCCGTCGGGCTGGGGTGGGCACCCGGCATACGGGCGCCGTCGTGGTCCTGAGGTCAAGCTCGGGTCAAGCACGAAGGGACGGGCCGAGCGGCCCGTCCCTTCCGGAAAAGCGTGGTTTGGAGTCAGGCGTCGACGGTGTCGGACTGCTGGACCTGCTCGATGTTGACCGTTTTGCGTCCGCGCCTGGTGCCGAACGTGACCGCACCGGCGACGAGCGCGAAGAGCGTGTCGTCGCCGCCCCGGCCGACCCCCTCACCGGGGTGGAAGTGCGTGCCGCGCTGCCGGACGAGGATCTCGCCCGCGTTGACGACCTGCCCGCCGAAGCGCTTCACGCCGAGGAACTGGGCGTTCGAGTCGCGACCGTTGCGGGTCGAGGACGCCCCCTTCTTGTGTGCCATGTCCGTGCCTGCCTTTGTCCGTGGTTCGGGCGTTGGTTCGGTGTCCGTGGTTCGAGATGCGCCGAGGGCTCAGCCGGGAGCTCCGCTGATGTCCGTGACCTTGATCTGGGTCAGGTGCTGGCGGTGCCCCTGGCGCTTGCGGTAGCCCGTCTTGTTCTTGAACTTCATGATCGTGATCTTGGGACCCTTGGCCGGCTTGACGACCTCGGCGGTGACGGTGACCTTGGCGAGCTCGGCCGCGTCACTGGTCACCGTGGACCCGTCGACGACGAGCAGGGCCGCGAGGTCGATGCTGTCGCCGACTCCTGCCTTGACCTTGTCGATGATGAGGACGTCACCGACGGACACCTTCTCCTGGCGGCCGCCAGCGCGAACGATCGCGTACACGTCAAGCTCACTCTCTGCTGTCCTTCACGGCTGGTGCGCACTCTCAGTGACCGTCACGTAGCCTCCGGCCTTGATCCGACCGGCGGCATCACTGCTGCAGTCAGGTGCCGGGGCACAGATCGGTGGGCGCACCGCGGGTCAAGCGTACCGGTCCGAGGCCGACGGAACCAAACCGGAGCACTCACTCCGCGGCGTGGTCCTGACCCGATTCGCGCGGCGGTCCGGCCGGCGCGACGACCCGCCCCCGACGGCGACGGCCCCTGCCGGCAGCCGGCGCCGGTGGGGCGACCGGCTCGACGACGCGGCCCTGCTGGTCATCGGCGGGCATGTCGACGGGCTGGACGCGGCCGTCCGGCTGGGCCACTTGGACCTCGACGGGCTGGACGAGGCCGTCCGGCTGGGCCACTTGGACCTCGACGGGCTGGACGAGGCCGTCCGGCTGGGCCACCTGGACCTCGACGAGCTCGACCAGGTCGGCAGTGCCTGCGGTCAGCGTCTCCCCGCTCTTGAGCGCCGCGGCGTGGGCGGCTGCGGCGATCTGCGCGGGGGTCGGTCCCGAGGACCTCAGCGGCGTGGGCGGCTCGTTCGTCGCCGTGCCCCGACGTCCGCGGGTGCCGCCGCCGCCCGTGCTCGGGTCGCGCGCGGCACCGGAGCCGTGCGAGCCACTCGACCGGCCCGAGCCGGTCGACGCGTTGGAGCCGTTCTGTTCGCCCTGCCCGTTCCCGCCCTTGTCCACCGGGTCGGCATGGACGATGATGCCGCGGCCATTGCAGTGCTCGCAGGCCTCGCCGAAGACCTCGATGAGACCGGAACCGACCCGCTTGCGCGTCATCTGGACGAGCCCGAGCGAGGTCACCTCCGCGACCTGGTGCTTCGTGCGGTCCCGACCGAGGCACTCGAGGAGACGTCGGACGACGAGATCACGGTTGACCTCGAGCACCATGTCGATGAAGTCGACGACGATGATGCCCCCGATGTCGCGCAGCCGGAGCTGGCGCACGATCTCCTCGGCCGCCTCGATGTTGTTCTTCGTCACCGTCTCCTCGAGGTTGCCCCCGGAGCCGATGAACTTGCCCGTGTTGACGTCGACGACGGTCATCGCCTCGGTGCGGTCGATGACGAGGGAGCCACCCGAGGGCAGCCACACCTTGCGGTCCATCGCCTTGGCGATCTGCTCGTCGACCCGGAAGTGGGTGAAGAGGTCCTCCTCGCTCGTCCACCGGGTGACCCGCTCGGCCAGGTCGGGTGCGACGGTGCCGACGTAGTCGGACACCTCGTCCCAGGCCTGCTGGCCGGCGACGACGAGCGAGGTGAAGTCCTCGTTGAACACGTCACGGATGACGCGCACGGTGAGGTCGGGCTCACCGTGGAGCAGGAGCGGCGCGCTGCCGCTGTTCGCCTTGCCCTTGCCCTTGCCGGACCCGGCCGCCTCGGCCTTGGTCCTGATCTCCTCCCAGGTGGCGGTCAGGCGCTCGACGTCCGCGCGCAGCTCCGCCTCGGAGGCACCCTCCGCGGCGGTCCGGACGATGACGCTGGCCGACTCCGGGACGACCTCCTTGAGGATCTTCTTGAGGCGGGCCCGCTCGGTGTCGGGCAGCTTGCGGGAGATGCCCGTCATGGAGCTGTCGGGCACGTAGACGAGGTAGCGACCGGGCAGGGAGATCTGCGACGTGAGGCGGGCACCCTTGTGCCCGATCGGGTCCTTGGTCACCTGGACGAGGACGCTCTCACCGGACGAGAGGGCGTGCTCGATCCGCTTCGGCTGGTTGCTCTCCAGACCCGCGGCGTCCCAGTTCACCTCACCGGCGTAGAGGACGGCGTTGCGGCCCTTGCCGATGTCGACGAAGGCGGCCTCCATGGAGGGAAGGACGTTCTGGACCCGGCCGAGGTAGATGTTGCCGGCCATCGAGACGTTGGTCTCTCGGGAGATGTAGTGCTCCACCAGGACGTCGTCCTCGAGGACGCCGATCTGGGTGCGGTCGCCCTTGGTGCGGACGACCATGACGCGCTCGACGCTCTCGCGCCGAGCGAGGAACTCCGCCTCGGTGATGACCGTCCGACGGCGGCCGGCCTCACGGCCCTCGCGGCGACGCTGCTTCTTCGCCTCGAGCCGGGTGGAGCCCTTGAGCCCGGTGACCTCGTCGCCCCGCTCCCGCTCCCGCCGCGGCTCGCGCACCCGGATGACGACCCCGGGGGCGTCCTCGGCGTCGCCGGACGTGCCGCTGCGCCGACGGCGGCGGGTGCGACGACGGGTGCCGCCCTCGCCGTCGCCCTCCTCCGCGGCCTGCTGGTCGTCCTCGTTGTCGGAGCCGCTGTCGGAGCCGCTGTCGGAGCCGGTCTGGGTCTCCTCGGCGGGATCCGCGTCGCCCGCCCGGCCGCGACGGCCCTTGCCGCCGCGACGGCGGCGCGAGCGGGCCGGGGTCCGCTCGTCGTGCTCGGCGTCGTCGCCGCCCGGGGCCGCGTGCTCGTCCGGCTCGTCCTCCGGTCCCGCGAGCTCCGGTCCGGTCGCCCCGGGTCCGGATGGCTCAGGTCCGGCCAGCTCGGGCTCGACCGGCTCGGGAATAGCGGCCGGCGCGGGAGCAGCGGCCGGCGCGGGAGCAGCGGCCGGCGCGGGAGCAGCGGCCGGCGCGGACGCACGGCGGGAGGTGGTCGGTGCGGGAGCCTGGAACAGCACGCCAAAACTCGGGTCGACGCCGCCCCGACCAGCGTCGGTGGCGTCGGAGTGCGCGGAGTCCACGGGCTGCCCGGCCCCATCAGGGGTGGCGGCGCGGCTGCGCCGGGGACGGCGGATGGTGGCGACCGGATCTGTCGCGACGTCCGACTCCGGGGCGGCGGTGTGCTCGCCACTGGGCTCGAGCCCGCCCGCGGGCTCGGGAGCCGGTGCGGGCTCGGGAGCCGGTGCGGGCTCGGGAGCCGGTGCGGGCTCGGGAGCCGGTGCGGGCTCGGACCACTGTGCGGGCTCGGGAGCCGCGACGGGAGCGCTTGCCTTGCGGCTGGCCCGCTTGCGGACGGCCTTGGCGGCCGG
>JAABUT010003951.1_pt1 | contig 12193 bp, 12 predicted proteins | sample 5559281 | NCBI WGS metagenome assembly JAABUT01 (sample SAMN10711880, study PRJNA513359) | rock metagenome | isolation source: Antarctica rocks | place: Antarctica: Victoria Land, Ricker Hills nord | collected 2016-01-04
GCCTCGGCCTGCGCTACGACAGAACCGAACGCACCCTGCGACCCCTACTCACCCTCGCCGCCACCCTGATCAACTTCCGCCGCCTCGCCACGACCGACCGGTTATGAGACCAGGTCTAAGTACACGATCTTGCGCCACTGCTACTCGGACCCCGTCACGGCCACGAGCTCGCCCCCCAACACGACGAGAGTCTGCTCAACCTCGTAGACGGCCAGGCGAGAGGCGCGCGAGGCGCGCATGCTTGTCGCGCATCGGCTATGGGGCAGGAGAGTCACCGGCGTCCCTGCCGCGGGTGGCCTGCCGAGCCAGGCGTATCAGCTCGGGGAGCGCATCCTGATCCTTTGGCCGGTTCGCCGTCGCTTTGCTCGTGATCACGTCTTGCAGCGCGGCCACGCGGATCGTGAGGCCATCCACGACGTGCTCGCGTGCTCGGCCGATCAGATCGGCATAGCCCGCCGGGAATCCAGCGGGTGAGAACGTCAGATCGAGGTCGCCGAACTGGCTGCGCAGGTTCAGCATCGTGATCCCCTTCAGCGCCGCCGCGCTGGTGTCGAACGGCAGGCCCTCGGGCAGATCGTCCACCCGGATGCCGGCTTTCAGCTCGCGCAGCGCGGCCGCCAACCGCGTCAGGTTGTCCCTGGTCGTAGCAGGCGCGACATCGATGTCCTTGGTCGGCCGCACCGCGCCGTGCACGTTCGCCGCGTAACCGCCGACCACCACGTACTCCACGTGGTGGTCATCAAGCACGCCGAGCATGGTGCGAGGCTTGAACGCCGGAGCGCTCACCGCCGGGCGCCTGCTTTCAACGCCGCGAGGAACTCATCCTGAGCCTGCGTCTGCTCCTCCCGTTCGGCGGGGGACAGTCGGGCCTCGGCAGCGTCCAGCACGTCATCGTGGGCGTCGTAGGGAGCCAGCGCGATGCGCGGTTCCAAGTCCACCGCAGCAAGGACGCGGGCCAGCAGCGGCAGCGAGGGCTGCTGAGTGCCAGCCTCGATCCGCGCCACGGTCGACTGCGGAACGCCGGCCAGTGAGGCCAGCTCCCGCTGCGTCAGATCCTTCTCGGCCCGTGCGCGCCGCAGCAGGTTGCCTGCGAGCCGATCCACGTACCGCGCAGTCGTTGGACCCAACGTCACCATGCCCCGACGATAGCGTATTACGTATCAGGCGTCGCGACCCTCTACCCAGCCGTTGAAAGGCCTCGGCCCGATCATCGATGGGTCCCAGCAGTACTCGCCGACAATCGGGCGGATAAGCCTGGGTCGCCTTCTGAGCTGGATCTCGGAGCTTTGGCGGGAGGTCGCGGGTGGCTACGCAGGTGTTCCCACGAGGAGCTGGGGCGCCTGCGCGGGTTCCCGGAGATCGGCCGCGAGGAGCTGCTCCGGTTCTTCACCCTGGCGCCAGCGGAAGGCGCGTTAGTCGATCCCAGTCGAGGACGAGGGCCCGCGGATCGATTGGGCTGACTGTGGCGCTGTGCACGTTGCCGTGGTTGGGGTTCGTCCCTGACGACGTCGCCGGTGCGCCGCCGGTCGCGGTGGCCCACGAGGGAATCACCAAGGCAGGGCAGAGACGATCAAGAGGGCAAAGGCTACCTGAAGCGGCAATAGTCGTGAAGAGGTACGGTGCCAGCCGGCCAGTGCCGGACGGCGCGCATCAGTGCGGCGGGCGCCGCGTGAGCAGATCGCCGACGGGAGAAGGCCCGCCCGCTCTCGCTGCTCTGATCGCGAGTTGCTGCCAGGTCTGTCCTGTGCCCCGTCGGCGCCGCACAATGACCCTGCTACATCCCGCCACTGACGGAGGTCCCATGACGATCCCTTCGCCCTTCCCATCGCCGGAGCCGCTGCCACCGGACCCGTTGCCGCCTGACCGGCGCGAGCCACCTTTGCCCCGGCCGGGCCCGTCGCCCACTGACCCGTCTGCGCCGCCGCCTATGTAGGTGTGGTGTAGAGAGGTTCCGGCACGCGGTCTAACAGTTCGGTATAGCGGGGACGCAGGACGGCGATTCGTACTGCAAGTTGACGCCCTGACCGCCGCAAGGATCCCGGCTGAGCGGATTTACCTGGACAAGAAGTCGGTGCCACCACCGACCGGCCGGGGCTGCGCTCGGCGGTGGGTTATGCCCGCGACGATGACGGGCGAAGCCGCCGACGCCGAGCCCGAGCCGGTCGCCCGGCTGCGGGCGGTGCAGGACCAGCGCTGGCGGGGGAGCGGTACTGGCCGGCCCGATCCCGTCTTGGGCTGATGCGGCCTACACAGCCCCCGTCCCGGCAGGACTGGAGCGAGGTCGACGCAATCGTCCCGGTGTTCGGGACCCGCGGGCGGCTGGCGGGGTGGAGGTGTGCCCGTCGCCGGCGGACCGGGCGTTCCAGGCGCAGCTGGGCGAGCAGCTCGCCCGAGTGCCCGGCGGCGGCGCCGCGGGTCGGTCGCCGCTGGCTGTGCTGGCCGGTGAGGTCGCGACGGCATTGGTGGAAGCGAGCTTCACGCTGCACGACTGTGACGGGCTCGTCGCGGACAAGGCACTGGGCGGGGTGTGCCTGACACCCAGCCCGGCCAGCGGCGGGGTGATCGTGAGCTGGACCCAGCACGAGCGGATGGCGGTGGCGCAGGTCCGCGGCGAGCAGGTGCACACCGAGCTGCAAGCGGTGATGAACGACGCGCTGTTCCAGGCGTTGCAGACCATGGGTTTAGCGGCGCAGCCGTTCGGCGAGCACGACCTCGCCCTAGTCGCCGCCGTCGTCGTGGCCGATGTTGATGTGGTTGGTCGCCAGTCCGCCGCGGTCGTCAGCCGAACCCATCTGTCGGTGGGGGTGGAGTTGTAGTCCGGCACTGTCGGCGTCGACTCCCGGATAGACGACGAGCACCTACCGCAGGTGCCGCCAGCCCAGTTCACCGCCGACCTACAGCAGGCCGGGTACTAGCGGGGCACCGCGGGCACACCCCTCTTATGGTGACCCTCACCGTCCTGGCGAACGGCGGAGCACACACGTTCTGGATCAACGGCTCTGCAGCGGACTTGCAGCCGCTCGTCGACGCGTTCAAGGCCAGTCGCGGCGCTACTGACGAGCCTTGGCTGGAGTTCACCTCGGCGGATGGCGAGCGGATCGTCTTCGAGTGGTTCCGCGTCGACGGTCTGTCGATTCTCGAGCAGCCGGAAGAGGGAGAGCGCAGGAGAGGCATCCTGGCCGGCGCGTAGCGCGACGTTATGCGCCGGCCCCGAGACGCAACCAGGCGCCCATGTCGCTACGAGGCCAGGAACGGGAAGTGCAGCAGGCCGGCGGCTCGCCCCTTCGGGCGCCGGTCGTACCTGCCCGTCGTCGTGACTGTTGCATGACCATGAGCTTTTGCACGGTGACGATGTCAGCGCCGGCGCCGAGCAGGTCGCCGGCGGACCGAGAGCATGCGGAACCTGGCGCGGCCTTCGGCGGCGGTGGTGTCGATGCCCTGTTCGAGCACCCGCAGCTGGACGCTCCGGTCGCGCAGCGCGGCGCCGAGGGTGACCAGGTGCAGTACGGAGCGGCCGAGCCGGTCCAGGCGGGTTACGACGAGGGTGTCGCCGGCGCGCAGGTGGCGCAAGAGCAGGTCGAACTGTGGGCGGCTGGCTTTGGCGCCGCTTGCTCGGTCGAGGTAGACGTCGGCGGCGGCGACGCCGGCGCGGCTCAGGGCGTCGAGCTGGTGGGCGGGGCTCTGCGCGTCGGTGGAGACGCGTGCGTACCCGAGCAGCATGGTGTCGACAGTAGGGGTAGGGCGCGGTTTGCCGGTTTGCCGACGTTGATTGCGACGCCAGTTTTCGACGTGTGAAGCGGGTGCGCGCGGTCCTGACAGAAGGGGTGTCGACAGACGGTGGTTTGTCGACAGTGGCAGCCCGGGAGACGGGTGTTCAGCCCGAGGCGCCCCAGCGGGCCTGGTCGGGTGTCCCGTGTGGGCTACTCCTGGTCGGCGGCGGCGAGGTCGCGCAATGGGCGCAGGTTGGGATCCTGTACCGCTGCACCTCATACCCCGTGTCTGGCGGCTGTCGGGGCCGGGATTGCTGGGCGTGTCTGGGTCGGAAGCTGCGGGGGGCCGGCGAGCGGCGAGGTTTGCCTACTGAGAGTGGGTTGGGTGTCGAGCAGCTGGTCCATGGCGCGGCTGGTCATCGGCCGGGCGAACAGGTAGCCCTGCGCCGCCTGGCAGTCGTGCTGGCGTAAGAAGCCGAGCTGTTCTTGTTGTTCGACTCCTTCGGCGACGATCTCCAGGTTCAGGCCGTGAGCCATGGCGATCATGGCGGTGGCGAGCTTGCCGGACTCGCCATGGGGGACGCCGTCGAGAAAGGACTTGTCGATCTTGAGGATGTCGACCGGGAAGGAACGCAGCCGGGACAGCGAGGAGTAGCCGGTGCCGAAGTCGTCGATGGCGAGTTTGACTCCCAGCGACTTGAGCGCGCTCAGGTAGCCCAGTGTGTCGGTGGCTTCCTCGGTCAGCAGACTCTCGGTGATTTCCAGGACCAGCGTTGCCGGGTCCAGGCCGGTGTCGGCCAGGGTGTGCTGCACCGTTTCGATGAGCCCTGGTCGCAGCTGGGCGGCGGAGACGTTGACGGCGATGGTCAGTGGGGGCTGCGTGGGGTGCTGCTGCTGCCAGCGGCGCAGCTGGCGGCAGGCCACGTTCAGGACGTGTTCGCCGAGCGGGACGATCAAGCCGGTTGCTTCGGCGAGGGCGATGAACTCGAGCGGGGGCAGCAGCCCGCGGGTGGGGTGCTGCCAGCGGACCAGGGCCTCGGCTCCGCTGAGCAGCCCGGTGTCGAGGCAGACCACCGGCTGGTAGTGCACGACGAGCTCGTCGTGCTCCAACGCTTGTCGCAGTTCGCTTTCGAGTGCCAGCCGGGCCAGCGAGCTGGCGTGCATCGCCGGTTTGTAGTGGGCTGAGCGGCCCCTGCCGCGGGTTTTGGCGGCATACATGGCTAGGTCGGCGTTGCGCAGCAGTTCGGCGGGGCCGGGGCAGGCGTCGACGCTGAGGGCGATGCCGATGCTGGTCCGAATGACCAGCTCGATACCGGCGGTGAGTATCGGAGGGTGCAGCGCGTCGTGGATGCGCTGGGCGGTCGCCTCGGGGGTGCTGGCCTGGGGTAGGTCTTCGAGCAGGACGGCGAACTCGTCGCCGCCGAAGCGGGCGAAGGTGTCCCCTGGCCGCAGGCAGCGTCCTACCCGTTGCGCCACGGCGATGAGCACCTCATCGCCCGCGGCGTGGCCCAAAGAGTCGTTGACGGACTTGAATCCGTCCAGGTCCAAGAACAGCACGGCGATCGGTGCCAGGGCCCGGTCGGCGCGGGTCATGGCGTGTTCCAACCGGTCGGTGAACAGTGCCCGGTTCGGTAGCCGGGTCAGCGTGTCGTGCAACGCCTGGAAACGCATGGTCTGTGCCCGTTGCTGCAGATGGGCTGCCAGTGAGATGCCGTCCAGTACCATCACGACCTGCCGTACGGCGACCAGGATCACTGCCAGCAGCCCGACGGCGAACTGCAGCCGGTCGTGGTCGAAGGTGATGCTGCGCCTGGTGCTCACACCCAATGCCAGCAGGACCGGAGCGTAGGGCAGGCATTCCTGCAGCACGTTGAGCCGGACCGCCTCCTGGGTGGTGTCGGCCCGGGCTGGGCACAGCGCCGCCAGGGCGATCAGCAGGAAGCTGCCCAGCCAGCCCAGGTCGAGTAGCTGCCCGGGTGCGTAGCTGCCGGTAAGGCTGCGGGCGACGTAGATGCTGTCGGTGACCGGCAGGATGAGCAAACCTGCGCCGAGCAGCAGCCATGGCGCCCGGGACTCCGAGCGGGCGCGCATCCCCAGCGTCAGTACTAACGAGGCGATGATGACGTCTGCTACCGGGTAGCCCAGTCCGACGGCGTCGGCGAGGCTGATGGTCCCGGCGCTCGCGGTGCGGTAGGTGGCGCCGAGCACGGTGGTCCAGCTGACGAACAGGATGCAGACGGCGATGACGGCACCGTCAAGCAGGGTGCGGACTTTGGACACCGTTCGGGCGTCGACCACCGGGAAGGACAGCAACGCCGCGATCGTCGGCACGCTGTAGCCCAGCCAGCCGATGTCGGCTATCGACGGAAACGGTGCGTGCCGGTTCAGCACCACGTTGTAGAACGCCGAAGCGGCGCCGCCGGCGGTGTAGAGCGCGGCGCCGGCGGCGAGCAGGATCCACCCACGCCGCCAGGGTCCCCGGCGCCGGCTCGCTCGCCAGCACGCTGCGGTAGCTGCCAGCGGAGCAACGACGTACCCCACATCCCCGACCACCAGCCGGGTGAAGGAGTTGGCATGCTCGGCGGTGACCAGCCACAGTCCGAACCCCACCACGGTGACGATGACGACGCCGACCGCCACCGCGAACACCCGGCGATCCGGCCCGACCGAACCACCCGCCGGCTCACCAGCCGTCGACACGCTACGCACCGACGACCCCCCCCGCGAGCAGCGACCATCGCATGCTTGTTCATCACCTGCCTCGACCACAGCCCTACCAAAATGAAGTGATCAGCCGAAATCGCCGGCAACAGCAACGCCCCGGCATGCTTATCGCCACCGGGCGCTGGAGCGGTGCGTCACGCCTGGACCTGGGTGGCGGCCAGAGCCGAGACGATGATCCGCCTTCGTCGCGCGCCTGCTCGTGCTTCATGTGGATCCGTCGCTGGCCCGGCAGGACCAGAGCCCGCACGACCCGGCGGATGGCCTCGGTGTTGGGCACTGTCACGGCGGCGATGACGTAGCCCGCTCGTTTGGTCTCGTCGACGAAGATGTGGCGACTCACGCCCGGCGAGCTCGGGCCGGCCTGGGCTCGCCGGCGCGCTGCACAGCGCGGTAGACGGTGGAGCGCGCGACGGTGAACAGTTCGGCGAGCTCGGCGCTGGTGTGCTTGCCGGCCCGCCACAGCTCGACGAGATGTGCCTCCTGTGCGGGCTTGAGCTTGGGCTGTTTGCCGCGCAGCCGGCCCTTGGCTTGGGCGACCTTCATGCCTTCCCTGGTCCGCATCCTGATCAGGTCGGACTCGGCGATCATCCCGAGGACGTTGAACAGCAGCCGGCCGACCGGGTCGCTCGGGTCGTGCAGCGAGCCGCCGATGTTGAGCTTGACCCCGGCCTCGGTGAGCTCTTCGACGATGTCGCGGGCGTCGGTCAACGACCGGGCCAGCCGGTCCAGCTTGGTCACCACCAGCGTGTCGCCGCAGCGGCACGCCGCGAGGGCCTCGCGCAGACCTGGGCGGGACCGGTTGGTGCCGGTCAGCCCGTGGTCGACGTAGACGCGGCCAGGCTTCACGCCGAGTGCGGTGAGGGCGTTGCGCTGGGCGGTGAGGTCCTGGGCGTCGGTTGAGCAGCGGGCGTACCCGACGAGCATCCCAGCCACCGGGTCACTGTAGCGGTTGAGCTACCTCACCGGGCATTATCCCGGGCGGGGTTCGTGGGAACCGCGGAGGGCCGGAAATCAAGCACCCGCTCGACCTGCTGACCAGATGGCAGGTGTCCCACAGACCTTCCCATACGCGACCGCCTCAAGTGGTCCGTGCGTTGCGGACAGCAGATGCCGGCGCGCGCGCGACCTGCGGCGGCGCTCGCGCCCAGCGGGGCCTGTGCCAGAGTGCGCCGTATGAGCATGGTCCACGCGCCCGAGGACTTGACGGCACCACGTTTCAGTTCCTCTGCGCTGCTGCTGATCGACACGCAGGTCGACTTCCTCGACGGCGGCGTGAGTGCTATAGCCGGCACTTCCGAACGACTGCCGCACATGGCCGAGCTCGTGCAGGCGTACCGGGCGGCCGGCCGGCCGATCGTGCACGCCATTCGGCTGTACGACGGCGACGATGTCGACCTTGTCCGCCGGGCCGCCATCCAGGAGGGGGCGCTGATCGTTCGACCGGGGTCCGCGGGCGCCCAGGTCGCGCCCGCGCTCCTGCCCGCCGGCGGCGCCACGTTGGAGAGCGCGGCGCTCGTCATGGGGCAGCTGCAGCAGGTGGGCGAGCGCGAGGTGATCATGTGGAAGCCGCGATGGAGTGCCTTCTACCGCACGTCACTTGAGGACCACCTGCGCCAGCTCGGGGTCGACACGGTCGTGGTGGCTGGGTGCAATTTTCCGAACTGCCCGCGCGCCACCATCTTCGACGCCAGCGAACGCGACTACCGCGTAGTGGTAGTCGAGGACGCCGTCTCCCAGGTCACTCCCGATCGGCTCGCCGACGCCGTCAACCTCGGTGTCCACGTGCTACCGACCGACGCCGTGGTGAAGCAGGTCGGGCAGGTCCCGACCGTGCGTTAGCGTGCTGTCCGCCCCGCACCGGTCCGCTCGCTGCGCAGGCTGCCGTGGCGAGCGCTATGCGCGAGGGCATACCTGCTGCGACCACGTCGCCTGTCGGCTGTGAGCCGCCGTGCAGCGACGCGACCGTCCGGCCGACGGTGGCTCCGCGGCGTGACGAACGCGACCAGCGCCAGCAGAGTGCTCACGGACGTCACAGCAACATCCGGTGCTGCTCCCGTGAGCGCATTGCTCGCTCTTCGGGGCTGGTGCCGTAGCCAGTCGTTGCTCCCGGCGTCACCTGACCGTGAGCGCCGCGCGACCGCTCGGGCCCACAGCGACCGTGCGCCCCGGTTGGCGATCGGCATACGAGACGTTCGGTGGTCGACCGTCGTAGCGGTCGACGTGACGGATGGACCATCATGCGGTGGTGGTGATTAGCACCGAGGATCGGGTAGCGATCCATGAGCTCTTAGCGTGTCACGGGCACCTCATGGATGACGGGAAGTTGGATCGGCTGTCCGACTTGTTCACAGACGACGTGGTCTACGACTTGTCACCGTTGAGTGGTTCGATCTTGCAAGGTGTCTCCGCTGTCCGAGAGGCGGCGGAGCAGCTCGGCGCCCGCAACCCGGTTGCGCACCTGATCACGAACACCGTGGTCGGTTTCGTGGATGGGCAGGTGACGGCCCGGTCCAAGTTCTTGGGCGTCCAGCGGGACGGCTCGGTCGGCAGCGGAACCTACGATGACGTGTTGCGTCGCACGTCGCATGGCTGGCGCATCAGTAGTCGGCGGGTTTCGCTCCGACGCGAGCCGCTGACACCATAAGCGGTGCCGGCGAGCGTTCGGCTACCGGTACGGGGTGATGAGCCGCAGCTGGTGGGTCGCTACGCTGCGTTTGTGCTCTTCGTCTTGCGCACCGGGTGGTGGCCGTCCTCGCGGCGGCCGTGACCTGATCTCGTCTCGGGCTGCCCTACGGCGGCTCGACGGCGCGCACAGCGGGTGGCGACGGGGCCGAAATGCAGCTCCTGTCCGTTCCGGGAGTTCTGATGGCCATGTCCGCCACCGGCGTCTCCACCACTGACAGCTCGTCGGAGTCCTTCGCGGTCGCCGCCGCGGGCAGCGCAGCCCTGGAGGAGCGGATCGTCGCCGATCCGGGGCGGTTCCGTGTGCTGACTGGTGACCGGCCAACGGGGCCCCTGCATCTGGGGCACTACTTCGGCACCTTGGCCAACCGGGTGCGGCTCCAGCGCGCCGGCGTCGAGGTGTTCCTCGTCATCGCGGACTACCAGGTCATCACCGACCGGGACGGCGTTGGTGATCTGTCCGGTAACGTCCGCGAGCTGCTGCTGGACTACCTCGCGGCCGGCATCGACCCGAGCACCGCGACGGTCTTCACGCACAGCGCCGTGCCGGCCCTCAACCAGCTGATGCTGCCGTTCCTGAGCTTGATCAGTGTCGCGGAGCTGCACCGCAACCCGACCGTCAAGGCCGAAGCCGAGGCCGCCGGCACCCGAGCGCTTAGCGGGTTGCTGCTGACCTACCCGGTCCACCAGGCCGCGGACATCCTATTCTGCCACGCCAACCTGGTGCCGGTCGGCCGCGACCAGCTGCCCCACCTGGAGACGACTCGAAGCATCGCCCGCCGCTTCAACGACCGCTACGCCGCCGGCGCGGACGTCTTCTGCCCACCCGATGCACTGCTGACCCGCGCCCCGGCCCTGCTGGGCACCGACGGGACCAAGATGAGCAAGAGCCGCCGCAACACGATCGACCTGCGGGCGACCGAAGACCAGACCGCTCAGCTGCTCCGCCGAGCCAAGACGGACGCGGAGCGGAGCATCACCTACGAGCCGCAGCGCCGCCCCGAGGTCGCCAACCTGTTGCTGATGGCCGCGTTGTGCACCGGCGGGGACCCGACCGAGCTGGCCGACTCCCTCGGCGACCGCGGAGCGGCAGCGCTCAAGGCGCTGGCCACTGAGGCCGTCAACGAGCACCTGCGTCCGCTGCGGCGCCGCCGAGCAGAGCTGTCCTTCGACCTCGGGTACCTCGGCGAGGTCCTGCGCGCCGGCAACACCCGCGCCAACCAGGCCGCGGAGGCCACCTTGGAACAGGTCCGGCAGGTGATGGACATGCACTACTAAACGTCCGGCGGCCGATCGGTGAGTGGAACGCGGTGGCCCCGGGTGACCTGGCGCTGGGAGACTTCGGCGTGTGAGCGCGTCCGAGACCGAGGACGAGACGTTCGTTCCTGTAAGGGACGCTCGACCGGAGGACGTGCCGTGGCCGGTGATGAGCTGGCCACCCCCACCCGACGTCCGGCTGGCCGGTCGTCTCGTCGAGGTCGCTCCCGCAGACACGCAGCGCGACGCGGAACAGCTGTTCGAAGCCCTGAATGACGATCGGGTGTGGCAGCACCTGGCCGGTCGGCCGCGCAGTCTGCAGGCCGTCGCGGAGCGCCTGGAGCAGCGGCGTGCCGCGGGAGCCGTTCCGTGGATAGTGCGCCTGCGCCCCGGGTACGCGGGGCTGCCGGCGGGAACTGTCGCCGGGATCTCCTCCTATCTTGACGTGTCGGTGGGGGACGCCCGCCTGGAGGTTGGCGGCACCGCCTACGCGCCCGGGGTGTGGGGGACGGCGGTGAACCCGGACACCAAGCTGGCGCTGCTCACCCACGCCTTCGAGGTGCTCGGCGCCGGGCGGGTGCAGCTAGTGACCGATGTGCGCAACACCCGCTCCCAACAGGCCATCGCCCGACTCGGTGCCCGCTACGAGGGGACGCTGCGCCGCTACCAGCGCCGGGCCGACGGAAGCGTGCGCGACACCGTCCTTTTCTCCATCGTCACCGAGGACTGGCCGGCGGTGCGAGCCGCGTTGGAGCACAGGCTCACCGCCGCTCTGCAGCAGCAGCAGTCCGCTGCTGACCGAACGTCTGCTACCGGGACAGTCTGGTGTCGTCCCCGCAACACCGAACGAGTCGAGGTCGCCCCGGCAGGGGTGCGCCTCAGGCAGCGAGGAACAGGCAGAACGGGTGGCCCACCGGATCGAGCATGACCCGGACGTCGTCCTGGGGCTGGTAGGACGCGAGCGTGGCGCCAGCGTGCTGCGCCCAGGCCACCGCGGCGGCCAGGTCGTCGACAGCGATGTCGAGGTGGGTCTGAAGCTGCTGCTGACCCTCCGTCGACGGCCACACCGGCGCCGCGTACCTGGCCTCGTATTCGAAGTTCAGGGTCGGGCCGGGCACGTTGTCAGGCGGCCGCATCTGGGCCCACCCGTCCTGGGCCGGGAAGTCAGGTCGGGGCGGGTCGGTAGAGGTCACCGGCCAGCCGAGCAGCTTGCTGTAGAAGGTGGCAAGCTCGTGTGGATCAGGCGCCGCGATCGATACCGACGTCACCCGCAACCGTGGTCGTAGCACCAAGGGACCGTATCGGCGCTGCTTTTCGCTGCCGACGTGGAGGGCATCCTCGGTCTTCGCCTCCCGGGCCTGTCTCAGTGACCGCCGATCGCCTCCCGGTACTCGTCGGGCCGTCCCGGTCACGGTTCGGCGATCGGTTCAGTCGCAGCAGGCCAACGTCAGCTCGGGCGGCGAGCGCCGAGCAACGCCTGCGCCCGCCCCGAGGGGTCAGCCGATAGCCGCAACTCGGCGAGCGGCTCCGGGCCGGCTTCGGCGAGCAGGGCAGCAAGCTGCTCGGGTTGCCACAGGTGGGTCGGCTATTGGGGCCGTCGAACACCTACGCCTGCAGCGGATCGTGGGTAGTTCGGTGGCCGCTGAGGACGACTGCGGCGACGATGGTGAGGAACTGGTCGTCCAGTGGTTCTCGGGAGAACCAGCGGCGGTAGAACAACGGTCCGAGCAGCCCCGCGATCATGCTCGAGGGGTTGGCTGTCGCTGGGAGCTCACCCCGGTCGGCTGCTCGCTGCAGGACTTGCCGCAGCGGCGCGGCGT
>JAABUT010003953.1_pt1 | contig 12191 bp, 14 predicted proteins | sample 5559281 | NCBI WGS metagenome assembly JAABUT01 (sample SAMN10711880, study PRJNA513359) | rock metagenome | isolation source: Antarctica rocks | place: Antarctica: Victoria Land, Ricker Hills nord | collected 2016-01-04
TACATCTTGTAATTGAAGATGAGATCTTCTCTTCATGCTCAAGTGCGAGTTCATCAACTTGCTGATTGAAAGCAGTTTGATGCTTTCTTCAAAGCTTTCTTGATTTCTTTACTAAGTCAGCATCTGCAAAGTGAAGCAGATAAACTAAAACTTGAAAGAAAGAAATTGAAACTTCAAAAAAAGATTTTTCGATGAGATTTTTAATAGAATTACTCAAAGTTGTTGCAAGCGTGCATCTCATGTTAAACTATCATAGACTAGTATAAAGCTGATGTTGACACGCTAGTGATCTAGCGCGTCTTCATGAGTATAAAACTTTCAACGTGTTTCATCTTCTTTCTTCTTTAGCTTTGAACTTCTAGTTAGAATACACTCATATGATTCGCTTTATGCAAACTCATAACTGTCACGATTCTAGCCTTGCCAGGCTCAGCCTTCTAGCCTTGCCAGGCCTATTCTCGCTTCGTCACCTTGACTAGTTCCTATTGAGCCTAGCGTCGACTGAGAAACACACATATGTAGCCAGCTTCTTTTCTGTAGCTATCTTTCTTTCATAGCATTTATCTTCTAGTTAAATAACATCTCTATCTGACTCGCTCTAGACAGATCTCTAACATTAGATAAATGCTCATCATTTACTATTCTGCTATCGATGAATAAACGATATGAAACAATCTATTCAGTAAGGAAAATTTGCAAGAAATTCTTCAAATTTGCATCATCATTTTAGATTGCAAGAAATTCTTCGATTCTACATTCATTTTCATCATTCTATTTGCAAGAAATTCTTTGAATAAAGCACTCAATTATTATCTGAAATTCACAAGAGATTTTTTGAATTTTCACTCATCAAAAAACATCAATTCAAAACATCAATTTCTCATTTACTTTTATCTCAACAACTTCTATCTTCTTTCATCATGATACGTTATGTTGAGTCAGTTGAGCTTCAAACAACTCATTTGCTTAGAAGCACTGTCAATAGAAGAGTTTCACTTCTATTCATTGATGCTTCAGTTGAAGTTGAGAAAGCTGTTCTCTCATGAAACATAAACATCAAAAAACAATTGTTTCATTGAATCAACAATCAATTTGACAAAGTCATCAATATGCTGAATGAGTTTCGAAGTCAGTGAAACTTAACTCTACAACTCAATGAACACTGACTTCTCATACAAGATGATCACAAAAAGAGAGCAAAACAACTAAAAGTTGCTTTTGATAAAAATGATAAGTTAGAGAAAAAGATCAATCAGTTACAAGATAAGTGATTGAACTTCAGAGCAAAACAACGTCAAACTGATTGATCTATGTCTCATCAAGATACTCAGTCAGCTGAATAACAAGTCAATCAGAAAGAAACTTTTACAATCTCAGTTTTGATTTGTTGCTCTGAAGTTGAATAAAGCTCAACTTTCAAAGCTCGCTTTCAATGAGAATCTTCTACTCTATCTGATAATGAAAATGAAAATGATCATCACAAGTTCATCAAGCTTTCAAATTCACTCATCTTCATCAAAATAAATGATTTTATCTGAAAGACATGAAACATCAAAATAGCTGACAAGCTCGATGTCAATGTGAATCATTATTCTATTGAAAAGATTCATATTGTTTATGTGATTTTCAAACTAGAAGACAATGCTGATCAGCAAATTTATGCAAAGCATCATATTGATGCTTTCTCATTCTATCAATCACTATCAAAGTTACTGAAACATCTGAAAGAAATTTACAAAGATCAGAATTTGATTCAAAAGTGTCATTGCAAATATGTTATTTTAAAACAGCTTAACAAGTTCTTCAGCTCTTTCTATTCAGAATTCACTAGAATATTCAGCTTTTTGAACTATGATGATGTTATTCTGATGAATGACATTCAGAATAAAATCAACAATCATTTTCAAAACGCGTTATCAGTTTGTCTCATAAAGTTTAGCTCACTTGATAAGCTCAAGATCTTTCTTCAAGATGTGAATAATAAACAATGAGTCAATTATCAGTTACATGATGAGCAATGAACAGTTAAATTGATAGCAGCTTCAAAAAAACATTTTGTTTCTTCATTGATATCAGCTTCAGTCTCAACTACTAGCTATGTTCAACTCACTACTTTTTTCACTCTTGAATCTGAATGATCAAGAATGTCAATCATTTGCTTTAACTGCAAAGTATCATATCATTTTTCAAAGAACTGCTCTCAGCTGAAGACTAGTACTTCAACATCTTGTGCATTCATCTCTTGTCTCAATGAGATCATCATGTCAAAAGAAGAGAAGAAATTATTTACAGAGAAATCGAAGAATGAGATAAAAAACTAGTGACTTTCATCAAAGATGTAATGAAAGATGTGTTAATTTCTTTAACAATGAGCAGCTCAGATGACTTCTTTGCTTTGAAATCTTTGACTATTGAATGTATATTATTTAGCAATGAAATTAGTTACTCATTAAAGTCATTGATTGACACTAAAGCAGCTGACTATTCATTCATTGATGAATTAACTGCGCAGAATGTTTATAATCATTTGCAAATTGAATCTTTATCTTTAATTAAGCTCAAATCAATAAGAAAATTCGATGATTATTATGCAAAAAAGCTCATTACTCATACAATTTATTTGAATCTAACTGTTTAAGATCATATGAAACGTTTCATCTTTATGCTGATCACTCAATTAAATCAACATCAGATAATTCTTGAAAAAACATGAATGAATAAGATTGAGATGACTATTGATATGAAAGATGATCATCTTCAATTTTCTAGTTTTGAAACTCATATCAAAGCTTTTATCAAAGCTCATTCAACTGTTCTTTCAAGCAAGAAAATCGTGATAGAACAGAAGAGTTTAATGTCTACTCAAATACTAAAAAGATTTATCTTTTCTGTTGTCACTCAACTCAGCGAGAAGTCATCTTCATTCAGTAAAATCATGAAATCATTTAATTCAGTCAAGTCTTCGTCTTTCAATTCAATGAACATAGCAATGATAAAGATTGCAGCATATAAATCACTAGTCAAACGATCGAATGTGACTACTTTCGTGATCATGATCACGAAAATCGATCAACTTCTAAAAACAGCTAGAAATAAACTCGAAGATGTAAATATACAAGAGTTTTCACACGAAGAAATCTTGAAAAAGTCAAAGCTAAGCTTTCTTTGAAATATCATGACTATCTAGACGTGTTTGATCGAGCAATGACTGATCAACTATTTTCTCATCGTTTCTATGATCATAAAATTGAGTTGATCAACGAGAGAACATCTTCTCAAAGTCATCTCTATCATATGTCTGATTACAAGCTTCAAAAGATGAAGAATTATCTAATTAAGCATCTGAATAAAGACTTTATATCTTCTAGCTCAGCTTTATATGCTTCGCTCATACTATTCATCGAAAAGAAAGACGATAGCTTGCGTTTCTGCGTTGATTACAGAAAGCTCAATGCTTTGATCAAACGAGATCGCTATTTCTTATCATTAATAAACGAAACTTTCGCTCGTATTTAAGATAGCAGATATCTGACTTGATTGAACATCATTGTTGTCTTCAACAAACTGCGTATGCATTCAAGCAGCGAAGATTTGACTATCTTTATCATCTTTTTTGATTTCTACAAATATCATGTGATATCTTTTGAATTAATCAACGACTCGACTTTCTATCAACATTATATGAACGACGTGCTATTTGATTATCTTCATCAATTTTGTCAGATCTATTTAAATGACATTATCATCTACAGCAAAACATTGAAGAAACATAAGTGACACATATGATTAGTTCTACATAGACTATGAGAGACTGATCTTCAGATGAATATAAATAAATGTAAGTTTCATGTTCAGAAGATCTTCTTTCTGAAACTATTGCTATTCATTGAAGAACTAAAGATGAATCTCAGAAAAGTACAAGCAGTAGTTGAATGATCTACTTCTACAAATCTCATTCAGATGCAGTTTTTTGTTGACTTCTGCAATTTCTATCAATGTTTTATAAAGAACTTTTCAAAGATTGTTCATTCTTTGATTCAACTAACTCAAAAAGAGATGATATTTGAATGAAATCATGCTTGTCAAACAATCTTTGATCATATGAAGAAATGAATGACTGAAGTCTCTATTCTTTGTCATTTTGATCAGAATAAAGAGACTATTTTTGAAATAAACTCATTCAACTACGTTAATGATGACATACTTTCTCAGTATGATGACAAAGAAACATTGCATTCAATGATTTACTACAGCAAGAATCTGAGCTTCGCTGAGTGCAATTACAAGATCTATGACAAGAAATTACTAGCAATCATTTATGTCTTCAAGCATTGATGATCTGAGCTGAAATTGACTGAGCTACTCATCAAGATGTTCACTGATCATTAAGCTTTAACGTCATTAATGAAAGATAAAGAGCTAAGTAGATGTTAAATGCGCTGAATATAAAAGTTCATTGACTTCAACTTCAAAATCATGTATCACTCAGATAAACAAAACATCAAAGTTAATGCATTGACTCGTCAAGTCAATTCAGTTTCTAGAAGTCTTGAGAATGAATGATGTTGCTATCAGCGAACTACAATTCTCACGTTGAATTGAATGAAAATCGCTGATTTAAAAGAGAAAGAGAATGATGAATCAATTTATCAATTGATTCTAGAAGTTAACAGAATCAATGACAATTATATTCTACTTCATGAAGTTGTATTAAAAGATGAAGCTCAATATGAAGATATTAAATTAAAAGATTGTCGAGTTTAGAACGAAATACTATATTGAAGTGATCTTCTATGAGTTTTCTTCAATAAACATCTTCAAATGAAGTTAATTCAAAAAGTTCATGATCAATCTTTTATTGATCATTTCGAAATTCTCAGAATGATGAAGATCATAAGAAGATACTACTATTGATCTTCAATGTGAAAGACAATAGATCAATATATTCAAAACTGCTACATTTGTCGATGATCAAAGACTTCTTGAGATAAATTCAATGAATTACTACATTCTCTACTCATACTTGAACAGCAATGAAAGAACATAATCATGAATTTCATCATCAACTTATCTACTTTGAAAGGCAAAAACATCATACTAACAGTGATATGTAGACTGTTAAAGAAACAACATTATATTTCTTACTTTACTGATGATGAGAAAATCACAGCAGAAAAAACAGCTGAGCTAATGCTTCAGTGAATATATCAAATACATGATTTACTCGATTTCATTATTTTGAATCAAGACTCTCAATTTATCTTCATTTTATGAAAGTTGCTTTGCAAAAGACTAAACATTAATCTTCAACTTTTCACAGTTTATCACTCTTAGATCAATGATCAAAGTGAATAAGTCAATCAGAACATTGAAAGATATTTTCAATTCTTCTGTTTGTACATGCAGAATGACTGAACTAAGCTACTACTCATGATTAAGTTCATTAACAATAATGCTCTGTTCTCAGTCATCTTCTCAATCTCTTTCTTTCTAAACAAAGACTTTCATTCTTGTATGAGCTTTGAACTCGATGTCATTGAATATGAAAGTTTTCGTGAACGCTTGCAGATGATTAAAGTTGAGAATATATCTAAACATATAAACAAAACACTGAAGTTTGCTTGCGAGTCGCTAGTCAAAACATGAGAACAAATGATGAAACAAGTCAATAAGCATAGAAAAGAAATTGATTATGAGATTGAATCAAGAGTGTTTCTGAATGAAAGAAACATCATTACAGCGAAATCTTTCAAGATGCTAAATAACAAAATGCTTGATTCTTTCATCAATCTAGATCTTGTTGACTCTTCATATAAACTGAAATTATCAGAGTCTATGCATGTTCATGATGTATTTTATTCTGATCTGCTTCGCTCTGTCGTCGACGATTTCTTGTCTGATCAAAAGAATGAATTCTCAGATTCAATAGTGATAAACGACGAAGATGAGTGAAAAATTGATGATATATTGAATTCTCATTGATATTAAAGATAACTTCAGTATAAAGTTAAATGAAATGACTATGACAATGATCTCAATTGATACAACGCTGATGACAACAAATTTATGAATGCTTAGAAGATTGTTGTTGATTTTCATATTTGATACTCGAACAAATCACGCTAATAAACAATTCAATTAATCATGATTTAACAGATCTGAGTCTGTGAAATTATGATTGAGCAATCAATCAAGTTGAGCAGAAAATACATTCATGCAAACATGAATTGTCAAAGAAGAGAGATAATGTCATGATTCTAGTCTTGTCAGACTCAATCTTCTAGTCTTGTCAGATTTATTCTCGCTTTATCATCTTGACTAGTTTTTATTGAGTCTAGCGTCGACTGAGAAATACACATTTGTAGTCAGCTTCTTTTCTGTAGCTATCTTTCTTTCTTAACATTTATCTACTAGTTAAATGACACTCATATGACTCGCTTTATGCTGATCTCTAACAGTTTATCAGAATGTGATCATCGTATTCAAGATATCTGAATAGCTTCATAAAGTTGAAGTAAAAGACATTAAAAAATCTGTCTGCTTGTCTCAAAGCGTTGTACTCACGACGACACTTTTGATTCTTATTCAGTTCATTATATATTTCTTTCAGATGCTCAAATAGCTCGTTGATTGAAATGTATGAATGCAAAGCATCATGTTGATGTCGAGCAAAGATGTGCTCAGCAGCATCTTTTTCTAGTCTAGATATCACATAGACAATACAGATATTCTCATTATTGAAGTGATTAACATTTGTCTGAAGCTTGTCGTCTATCTTGATTCTTCAGCTGTCTCATGTTGATTCATCTTTATCAATGAATATAAATGAATTCGAAAACTTAAAGAACTTGTGATGATCATTGTCAAATAAAGTGAATGACTCTCGTCAAGTATGATTCTCGATAGAAGCTTGAGACTTTGTAGACTGTCGAGATCGAGACTGATTTGCTGAACGCTGTTTCTTTTTGAGACTCAATACTTTCTCTCGTAGTTCAACGATAGTCTCTTCTTAAGTGTTGATTGTCGTTTGATTGATCTTTAGCTCATCAAGTCTCTTGATGTGATTGACTTGTAAATCGATTCATTGCTCATTGAGTTTCAAAGTCATGTCTCGTTGATCTCTTAGCTCGATCAGCATCTTGATGATCTCGTCTGACTGATTAATAACTCATTGACAAAGTTGTTGATCTGTGTTGATGTTTCATGAGATAGCGACATTCTGAGATCTCACAAGAGCATCAAAAGAAATAAGAGAAACTCATTTACTAGCAGTGCTTCTAAGCAGATGAGCTGTTCATGACTCAACTGATTCAGAGTCGCGTGTCATTGTGAAAGATTGAAGATAAAGATAAATAGATAAATTGTGATAAGATTGAGTGATTGATTTGATAAATTTGAATGTGTGTTTTGATGAAAGTAACTCAAAGAATCTCTTGCAAATTTTCTGAATAAACGAAGTAGATTATTTCGTATCATTTACTGATTGATAGCAGAGTAGTTGATGAGCATTTATCTACTGTTAGAAGTCAGCATAAAGCGAGTCATATGAGTGTCATTTAACTAATAGATAAATGCTAAGAAAGAAAAGTATTTACAGAAAAGAACTCGATTCTTATATGTGTGTTTCTCAGCTCTGTGCTAGACTCGATTGAATTAACGTCTTACACATATGATGCAGAGTCTCAATGACATCATTTCTAAATCAGATTCTCGCTAGACTTGATTAGAATGAAATCAGACGAAGATTAGATGAAGAATAAACGAAGGCTAGAATCATAACAATCTTCATCAATCATCTGAATTTGAAGTACTTTATGATCATCAAAGAACTGATCAGACAACAAGCTAAATGAACTAAGAAGTTATTTGAATATAACTTTAAAATCATATATCAGTTGAAAAAACAGAATCTGAAAGTCGATGTGCTGATCAGAATGTCAGACATTAAGTAAGTTAAAGCAAATAATAATTGAAAGCTATATTAGCATCAAATGTTATTATCAGAAGACAGATTTGAACTTCAGTCAATAGAAAATAATCAGAAAGCTGATCAAGATCTGATTCAGATCTTGCTCAGATCTGACTCAGAATTTGACTCAGATTCAAAACTTGAATCAAAAGTTAATTAAAATTCGATCGAAGAGATGATTTCTATTCAGAATCAGATTATAGTTGAAAATTGAATAAATTAACTGTACTTCAATATTCAAATAGTCATGAAACAGAATAGAAAAACTTGTCAAAATATTGATTTAGACAATTGCAAAGTACTTGATGAAGTACTCTGAAAAGATGATAAACTATGAGTTTCTCAGTCAATGATCATTCAATTGATAAGAAAAGTACATGATTTTTCAATCGATGATCACTCTGACATGAATTGAATGTTGAACTTGCTGAGATAATCATATTGCTGATCGAAGATGAGAATGACAATCAAGCGCTACATTTGAAACTGTTACGTTTATCATAAATTAAAAGCATCAAGAGATCAAATCAATGAACTGCTGAAGTCATTGCTCATACTTGAGCAGCAATGACAAAACATATCATTAGACTTCATTATTAATTTATCAGAAAGTGATGAAAACAACGCGATTCTGACAGTCATAGATCAATTGTCTAAGAAATAACATTATATATCATATTAATCAGATGATGAAGAAATCTTTGCAGAATAAACAGTCAAGCTACTGTTGATATGAGTTTTCAGAACTCATGAACTATCAAGATCAATAATGTTCAATTATAATTCACAATTCATATTGATTGTCTGAAAGTCTCTATGTTTGAGACTCAACATCAAGATGAAACTATTCACAGACTATCATTTGCAGATCAATGATTAAACAGAAAGAGTGAATCAGAATGTGAAATGATATCTATGATGTTATTACTCATATATGCAAGATGATTGATTCATCTGATTATCTATGATTGAATTCGTTGATAACAATGCTATTTCATCATCAATTGAACAATCAATGTTCTTTCTGAATAAGAGCTTTTACTCTTATATGAGCTTCAATTTGAACTCAATCAAATATGAGATCACTTGAGCTAGAATTGAAGCAGACAAAGCAAAGAATATATTTGAACACATGAAATGATTACTAGCATTAATCAAGCAAGTCTTAGCAAGAGTCAAAGTCACAATGAAGAAACAGATTAACAAATATCAAAAGAAAATGATTTACAAGATAAATGACATGATGTTTCTGAATTCTAGAAACATAATGATCTTACGATCATCAAAGAAGCTAGACGATAAGATGCTAAAACTCTTCAAGATTCTGATTAAGATTGAACATGCATATTAATTGAAACTGTCATTGACTATGAAGATTCATTCGAAGTTTGAGTCAAAGTTGCTGCAATCTGATTCAAAAAACACTTTAAAAGAACAATGAAATGAGTCATCTGATTTTATAATGATTAAAGACAAAGATGAATGAAAAGTGAAGAACATATTGAACTTCAGACATTATGAACGAGACAAATGACTACAATATCATGTTAATTGAAAAGAATACAACGTTAATTTACATTAATACAACGTCAATGAAAGTGAATTCAAAGATTGCTTAAAAGTCATCAATGACTTTCATGAACATTATTTGAACAAGTCAAGATAGAAATTAACTCAAGAAAGATCAACTGAACTGCAGCAATGAGAACATTACTAAATGAAAAGAGAGAGTAATGTTGCAAGCATGCATCTTATATTAAACTATCATAAACTAGTATAAAACTGATGTTGACACGCTAGTGATTTAGCGCGTCTTTGTAAGTATAAGATTCTTGACGTGTTTCATCTTCTTTCTTCTTTAGCTTTGAACTTTTAGTTAGAATACACTCATATGATTCGCTTTATGCAAACTCATAACAAAAGTCAGCATTCAAGAAGTCAAGAAATAAATGAGTTAATGAGCAATATACATGTTTTCATCTTGTTTAACAAATCAAGCAGTCAGTTTTCTTACACTCTTTACATGACATTTCATCTGCTTTAATATGAAAGAATGCAGATCATTATCAAACTGATAATTATAACTGAGTTTAAAGCAACAAAATCTCAGATATAGTGTTAAAACTCTCTTGCAGATAATTAGATAAAGCAATAATTAAATAATCATTGCATAATCAAAGTCTTGAAGTAATCACTCTGATCACTTGAATCAGAAGTGATCACAGTGAGCATGATGAGCATGATGCTCATCTTACTCATCTTGCTTAAGAATGATCAAAGAGATCATTCAGAGCAGAGATAACTTGACATAATTCTTTTATGTTTATATAACAACGATCATTCTCTTAGATAGAAGCTTTGTGCTTAACTCATGTAATAGTCAATACAGTTTATTGTTTTAACTATTTTCAGATCTTCAATCTAATGATTAGTTTGTTACTATACTGATCTCTGTTTATATTTTGTATTGTTAAAGAGACAATCATTACACTTTAAGCATCACTTTTTCACAAGATATCAGAGCATCATCTTATCATAATCATTATATCATTCTCAGAATAAATTACATCAGCAGACATCACTGCATTCTTGAATAGCAAGTCATTGATTAAAATATCAACATTAAATCTGTACTATGAAGATAAAGACAAGCTTGATGCTTTTCTTATACAAGTGAACGTTTATGTCAGAACACACAAGAAACTAAGTTCATTTCATTTCATGACAAGATATTGTTTGCATTCTCATACTTCAAAGAAGATGTTTTCAAATGATTTAAATCATTGATAAAGAATTACTTGAAGAATAAATCAGAAGATTAAAAAAACAAGATTAACTGAATCTTTAAAGACTTTTCTAACTTTGAGCAAGCAATACAAAGAATGTATGAAGACATAAATGCAAAATGAATCATTGAATGACAGTTGTATGATATTAAGCAATCAGAATCAACATTCAAGTACATTACTGCTTTTTAGTTAATTGCAGCAAAGATTGAATGAAATGACTCAACTTTTACAGCACAGTTTTATAAAGAACTGAAGAATGTGATAAAGAATGAGATAGCTTGTATGAATAAACTCGCAACTTTGCACGCTATGATTAGCAAGACAATCATGCTGAATAATTGACAGTATAAACAAAGACTTGAAAAGAAGAACAAGATTGCTTATGTCTCAGTTGCATGAAGCAAAAGAAAGAAGAAGCAATCTTATTATGATTCTCAGTCTATGAAGTTAAATGCAACTCGAAAGATATTGATGAATGCTCATGATAAAACAGTTCAGCAAAGCAAAGCATGTTACACATGCAAAAAGCTAGATCATTTCTTCAGAGATCATATTCAAAACAAGTACAAGAACAAGTTAAAGTTTTATGATAAACAAGACAGATCTTTTGCAGCAATGAAAGAAGATCAAAAAGACAAGCATTAAATGTTATCATGAACAACATGTTATGAAAACAACTGTTGCATTCATCTGAGCAATAAGAAAAATTCTGAATGATATTTGAAATTCTTGCGAAAGAATCATTTCTATGCAGCAACTCATCATTAGTTGAAAGTGCATGATGAGAAAAGTGACGAAAGTTCGTTCACTATGATCATGAAATCAGAGATTTTCAACAGCGAAGAATATGACTTGAATATATTGAACAGCACAGAAGAAGCTATTCATTAAGCAGTTGAGAAAGAAAATCGACTTAGCGAAACTCTACAAGCATTCACTATTGCGACAGAAAATACTCTCAAACAAGAAGAAAATCATCTTGAAGTAAAGAAAGATTTTAGAAAGCTTACAAATCAAGCAAGTTTTATAAGCATGTACAACGAATTGTACACTTTCTTTAGACAGAAAGAGAAAGATTTTTCACAGCAAATGAAATAAATCAAGAATGAAATACATCAAGTTATTTATAATGTAATTCAAGATGAGTTGATTACATTATGCAAGAATATTCAATATTATGACATAGTCATGAAGAAATTACTCACAGAAGCTAAGTTCATCAAGCAAGAAAAATATGTACTTCTTGATGAAAATCATATATTCAAAGAATTAAGACAGATGACAGAAGTCATCAGAAAGAAATTTGATCTGTGTAATTCTGTTAGAGATCAGCATAGAGCGAGTCAATATGAATGTCATTTAACTAGAAGATAAATGCTAAGAAAGAAAGATAGTTACAGAAAAGAAGCTGACTACATATATGTGTTTCTCAG
>JAABUT010003955.1_pt1 | contig 12188 bp, 14 predicted proteins | sample 5559281 | NCBI WGS metagenome assembly JAABUT01 (sample SAMN10711880, study PRJNA513359) | rock metagenome | isolation source: Antarctica rocks | place: Antarctica: Victoria Land, Ricker Hills nord | collected 2016-01-04
CGACGGGTATCGCGACGTCGACGGTGTGCGCAAGAACTCGGCCACCGAAACTTACGTCGCCGCCCGGCTGTGGATCGACAACGACCGCTGGCGCGACGTGCCGTTCCTGCTGCGTACCGGCAAGCGTCTGGCGGCCAGCGAGCAGACGGTATCGCTGATCATGCGCGAGCCGAACGGCACGATCGCCGACGCCCCGCGCGGGGGCAACGTCTTGACCTTCGACCTCAGCGGCGACGGGGCGGTCGACCTCACGTTCGTCGCCAAGCGCCCCGGGCCCCAGCTGCATCTCGACGCCGCCGCCGTGCGGCTGTCGCTCGAGTCCCTGGCCGACGGCGACTCGCTGCCCCCGTACGTCCGCCTGATCAACGACGTGCTCACCGGCGACCGCTCGCTGTTCACCCGCCCGGACGGTCTGGCGGCAGTCTGGGACGCCGCGCAGCCGCTGCTCGACAGGCCACCGAAGGCGCAGCCGTACGCGCAAGGCTCCTGGGGCCCACAGGCCGCCGCCGAGCTGGCCGCGCCGGACGGTTGGCTGCACGGCCAGTAGACCTGGAAAGACAGTGACTCTGAAAGACTGTGCGCCGTGCTGCGATGGATCACTGCCGGCGAGTCGCACGGCCCTGCGCTGGTCGCCGTGCTCGACGGGCTGCCCGCCGGTGTCGCCGTGACCAGCGCGGAGGTGCAGCGCGCCCTGGCCCGGCGCCGGCTCGGCTACGGCCGCGGTGCCCGGATGAAGTTCGAGCAGGACGAGGTCGAGCTCACCGGTGGGGTGCGGCACGGACGCACGATGGGCGGTCCGGTAGCCGTGCGCGTCGGCAATACCGAGTGGCCGAAGTGGGAGAGCGTCATGTCGGCCGATCCGGTCGATGCCGACGTGCTGGCCCAGCAGGCCCGCAATGCGCCGCTGACTCGCCCGCGTCCCGGCCACGCCGACCTCGCGGGCATGCAGAAGTTCGACGTCGACGACGCCCGCCCGATCCTGGAGCGGGCATCTGCCCGCGAGACCGCCGCACGCGTCGCGCTGGGCACTATTGCGCGCGCCTTCCTGCGCCAGTCGGTCGGCGCCGAACTCGTCAGCCACGTCGTGTCGATCGGTGCGGTGAACGCACCGGCCGGCGTCGTGCCCGGTCCCGCCGACGAGGACGCGGTCGATACATCGGATGTGCGGTGCTTCGACGCGAGCGCGAGTGCGGCCATGGTCACCGAGATCGACGACGCCCGGCGCGCCGGCGACACGCTGGGCGGTGTGGTCGAGGTCGTAGTCCACGGCCTTCCCCCGGGCCTGGGCAGCCACACGCACGGCGACCGGCGCCTGGACGCTCGCCTGGCTGCGGCCCTGATGGGCATCCAGGCGATCAAGGGCGTGGAGATGGGCGACGGCTTCGAGCTGGCACGCATCCGCGGATCGCAGGCACAGGACGAGATGATCAACGAAGCCGGCGTCATTCGCCGGGTGTCCGGCCGCTCCGGCGGCACGGAAGGTGGCATGACCACCGGCGAGGTGCTGCGCGTGCGGGCCGCGATGAAGCCGATCTCGACGATCCCGCGGGCGCTGCAGACCGTCGACACCGCCACCGGGGAGGCCGCCGTGGCCATCAACCAGCGCTCGGACGTGTGCGCGGTGCCCGCTGCCGCAGTCGTCGCCGAGGCGATGGTCGCGCTGGTGCTGGCCGAGGCGGTGCTGGACAAGTTCGGCGGCGACGCGATCACCGAGACGCGGCGCAACGCCGAGGCTTATCTGACCCGGCTGGCCGAGCGAGGGTTACGTGCCGGGCCCGGTGGCGCGTGATGCCGCCGAAGTTGGTGCTCGTCGGCCTGCCCGGGGCGGGCAAGAGCAGCAGCGGCCGGCGGCTCGCGAAGATCCTCGTCGTGCCGTTCGCGGATTCGGACGATCTCGTCGAGGCAGCGGACGGGCGGCCGGTGCGCACGATCTTCACCGACTCGGGCGAAGCCGCTTTCCGTGAGGCCGAAGCCGCCGCCGTGATCGGCGCGCTGAGCGATTTCACCGGCGTGCTCGCCTTGGGCGGCGGCGCGCTGAGCTCGCCGGCGACGCGCGAAGCGGTCGCCGCGTCACCGGTGCCGGTCGTCGAGTTGCGGGCGAGCCTCGCAACGCTGGGCGCCCGGGTGGGTGACGGGCGGACCCGGCCGCTGCTGGCCGGCGCCCCGCGAGAGCGGCTCGCCGAGCTGGCCGCCGAGCGCGCACCGCACTACGGGGAACTGGCGACATTCAGCGTCGACACCGACGGCAAGACGCCCAGCCAGGTCGCGGCCACCGTCGCCGCGCGCCTGCACGACCTCGATCGCCGTCGAGACGGGCGCCGATGAGCGTCACGCGCATCGAGGTCGGCGGACCGGTTCCCTACCCGGTGCTCATCGGGCACCGGCTGTCGGGCGAGTTGCCCGCCCTGCTCGCCGGTGCCGTCCGCGTCGCGGTGTTGCACCCGCCGACGCTGGCGGCGTTCACCGCCGAGGTCGGCGACGTGCTGCGCGAGCACGGCGTCGACGTCCATCTCGTCGAGGTGCCCGACGGTGAGGCCGCCAAGCGTCTCGAGGTCGCCGGCCGGTGCTGGGACCTGCTCGGCCAACGGGGCTTCACCCGGTCCGACGCGATCGTCGGCGTCGGCGGGGGAGCGACCACCGACCTCGCCGGCTGGGTCGCCGCGGCGTGGCTGCGCGGCGTGCGCGTCGTGCACGTGGCCACGAGCCTCGCCGGCATGGTCGATGCGGCGGTCGGCGGCAAGACGGGCATCAACACCGCACGCGGCAAGAACCTCGTCGGCGCCTTCCACCCGCCGGCCGGCGTGCTGTGCGACCTTGACACCCTGCACACCCTGCCGGTCGCGGACTACGCCGCCGGATTGGCCGAGGTCGTCAAATGCGGGTTCATCGCCGACCCGGTCATACTCGACCTGCTCGAGCGCGAGCCCGCTGCCGCGCTAGTCGCCGGCAACGCCGTCGAACGCGAGCTCGCCGAGCGCTCGGTGCGCGTCAAGGCCGAGGTGGTCGGCGCGGATCTCACCGAGCAGGGCCCGCGCGAGATCCTCAACTACGGCCACACGCTGGGCCACGCGATCGAGCAGGCGGAGCACTACCGGTGGCGACACGGCGCTGCGGTGTCCGTGGGGCTGGTGTACGCCGCTGCGCTCGGACGGCTGCTCGGGCGCCTCGACGGCGCGACAGCTGATCGGCACCGCGCGTTGCTGGCAGCACTCGGCCTGCCTGTCTCGTACGCGCCCGATGCCTTCGATGCGTTGCTCGCCACGATGCGTGTCGACAAGAAGGCACGCGGCCATCGGGTGCGCTTCATCGTTCTGGACGGTCTCGCGCGGCCTGTCGCCGTCGACGATCCCGATCCCGCGGTGCTCGCGGCCGCCTACCTGGAGGTGAGTTCACCATGACGCGCGTCCTCGTCCTCAACGGACCGAATCTCGCCCGGCTGGGCACCCGCGAGCCGGAGATCTACGGATCAACGACGTACGCCGAGCTCGAAGCGCTGTGCCGATCCGGCGGCGCCGAGCTCGGCCTCGAGGTCGAGGTGCGCCAGAGCGAGCACGAAGGTGAGCTGCTGGGCTGGCTGCACGAGGCCGCCGACGCGAACACACCGGTCGTGCTCAATGCCGCGGGGCTCACGCACACGTCTGTCGCGCTCGGCGATGCCTGCGCCTTGCTGACTGCGCCGCTGATCGAGGTTCATCTCAGCAACGTCTACCGGCGTGAGCCCTTCCGGCATTCGAGCTACATTTCGGCGCAGGCGACGGGTGTCATCGCGGGGCTCGGCGTCGAGGGTTACGTCCTGGCGTTGTCGTGGCTGTCCGCACGACTGGCCCGTTCCGACGACGAGGGTGCACCGCATGGCACGTGACCGGCGCACGGGTCCTCCGCCGCCGGAACCCGCACCGGAACCGGCAACGGAGCCGGAGCAGGAGCCGAAGCCCGAACCCGCCCATGGCTACCCGGTCGGCACGGCCGAACGCTGGCAGGAGAGGGTCGCGGTGCGCGCGGCCGACCTCGCGTTGTCGGCCATGCCCGTTCCGTTGCGGGTCCTGGACGTGGGCTGCGGCTCGGGCGCCCTGCTGCATGAGATGGTCGTCCGCGTGCCTTACGGAACGGCGTACGTGGGAATCGACCCGTCACCGGATGCGATCGCGGCGGCGCGTCGGGACTCAGATGTACGCATCATGCTCCTGCGTGCCGCAGCCGAGGGCCTGCCCTTTGCCGACGCGTCCTTCGACCTGGTGATCAGCACCTCGTCGTTCGGCCTGTGGCGCGACCAGCGCGCCGGCGTAGAAGAACTCGCCCGGGTGGTCACCGAAAACGGCCGGGTCGTTCTCGTCGACCGTGGCCAGAGCAAGGGCGCCGCGCGCCTGCTGGCCCGCGCGGGCCTGACGGTCGAGGGTCGCGAGGTCGTCCACCGGCGCGGTTTCGTTTTCCCGCTGGTCCGTGCGTTCGTCGCGGCGCGGTAGATCATGCGAGGGCGAACGTGAACTGGACACTGGCCGCTGCCGCGCTCGGGATCGGCATCGTCGTTGGCCTGACGGGCATGGGCGGCGGCGCGCTGATGACGCCGGTGCTGGTGCTGTTCTTCAACGTCCCGCCGCTGGCCGCAGTGTCCAGTGACCTCGTCGCCAGCGCCGTGATGAAGCCCGTCGGCTCGGTAGTGCACATTCGGAAGGGGACCGTGCGGTGGGACCTCGTGCGGTGGTTGTGCCTCGGGTCGGTGCCCGCCGCCTTCGCTGGGGTTCTCATCGCGCGCGCACTCGGGCACGGGTCGAACGTCGAGAACGTGATCTCGAAGGCGCTCGGCATCGCGTTGGTGATCGCCGCCGCCGGGTTGTTCGCGCGCGCATACCTGCGGCTGGCCGAGCGGGCGCGGCACCGTGACGGCCGCCGTGACGTCGACCCGGCCGGGCCGCCGGATGTCGTGGTCAAGATCCTCCCGACGGTGCTCATCGGGGTGGTGGGCGGTGTCGTTGTCGGCATGACTTCCGTCGGCAGCGGGTCGCTGATCATCATCGCGCTGATGCTGGCATACCCGACCCTGCGCGCCAGCGAGCTGGTCGGCACCGACCTCGTCCAGGCAGTGCCGCTCGTCGCGTCTGCGGCGCTCGGGCACATCATCTTCGGCGACCTCCAGTTGAACGTGACCGGAGCATTGCTCGTCGGGTCGATTCCGGGTGCGTTCATCGGCGCGCAGCTGTCGTCCCGGTTGCCGGGCGCGCTGATCCGTCGGGCCCTGGCGTTCGTGCTTCTCGCGTCGGCGTTGAAGCTGCTGGGCGCGACCACCACGCTCACCGGCGGCGTCCTCGGGCTGCTGCTCGTGCTCGCCGGTCCGATCTGGATGGTGCTGCGCCGTGCGCACGGCTTCCCAGCGCTGCCGGCCAGGGAAGCGCGGGGCATCGACCCGTCGACCGGGGACCGAGGTCAGACGCCGCAAGCCGTCGTTGCGGGTGAGCCGCCCGACGACGGGCACGGGTCGCAGTAGCAGCGCCCGGAGCCCTGGTCAGTGACAAACCGCGCTTGATCGCCAGATCGGATTCGTGCTCCGGCGCTAGCAGCGGGCGAGCGCGAGCGGCGGGTGCATGCCGGCGTCTCGGTTCAGCAGATCGGCCGCGGGGTCGTGCATCGTGTTGCGTCGGGGTTTCTGTAGCGGGTCGATCCACATCGGCGGGATGAAGTGGGGTCTGCCCTCGTGCATGAGCCCTCGCCAGCCCATCTGCTCGAAGGTTCGATGGTGGTAGGAGCAGAGCAGGCAGCCGTTGGCGATGCTGGTTTCGCCGCCGCTGCGGTATTCGACCAGGTGATGCGCTTCGCAGTGCAGTGCGCGGCGTCACAGCCTGGGAAAGCGCACCCGCCGTCCCGTCCGGCAAGCACCAATCGCTGGTTCTCGGTGAAGATCCGCTGGCAGGTCGAATACTCGAGCACGGCTCTGGTCCGGTCGAAGAGCACGCCGATCATCCTGGCGTCGCCGATCCATCTCTTGGCTTCTTCGGTGGCGATCGTGGCCCCATGGCCGGTCGTCACGGTGCCGGTGTTGTCGGCCCAGTCGGTCGCGGTGGCGGTGAGAATGATCGTCGCGGTGATCCCACCGGCGTTCGGGAGCAGTTCGGCGCGCATGAGGAGTCGCATCGCTTCCAGCAGGGCGTCGTGGCGCCGTTGTCCGGGCGTGCGCTGGTCCTTGACTCCATTGGCTTCCGGTACGGGGCGGGCGAGGACGTCGAACATGGTTTCCAGGAATTCCGCGTTCTCGGCGGTGAGCTCGCCGCACAGGTGACCGGAACCGTCGGTGTGACGCAGCAGCCCGATGTCGCGACGCCGTTGCCGGTAGGCAGCGTCCTTCAGCCGACCGTCCGGGTCCAGCCGGAGCGACAGTCCCTGGGCGAGGGCAGCGAGACAGGTCGGATCCAGCTCCCGAGCCTGCTCCACCAACAGCCCCTCGACGGTCGCACCCATCTCCGCCTGGACTGCGCCGGGGAGCGCGTCCACGGTCGACACGACGATCTGCGCTTGCGCCGCCGAGATCTCGCCTGCGGCTTGCGCGGCGGCGACGTCGGGGTAGCTCGGCGGCAGCATCTCGCCGGTCAACGAGCGGCGCGTCCCGGCGGCATCGGCTGCGTGCACCCGCCGGCTCGCCTCGTGCGGGCTGACCCGCAGTACTTGCCGGGCCAGGGCGCGACGTTCTTCGCGCCGAGGGCGAAATCGAGATGCCGGGACTGCGCCTGGCCGATCACCGCGTGATCAGCGATCTCGAGCCGGCGCCTGGCCGTCTCGACCCCGCCGCCACACCGTGAGCACCTGCTCGTCGGTACAGGAGCCCAGACCCAGCGCGAGAACGTCGTCCACGACCGCGTCGAATCGGTCAAGCACGGCCTCGACAGCGATGTCCGCAACGCTGCTGTTCATACGTTCGATTCTAACTCAAAGGCACGACAGAATCAACGAAATTTCCTGCTATATAAGGGATTTGACAAAGTTGATCTTCCTACGCAGCATGCGATCGAATTTCGGAGGCGACGGAGCGGATCGGCCGGCGGTTACGGTTGGGTTGGTGCGACCGGGGTCTGGTATAAACCTGGCAGGCCGCCACAAATCGGGAGGCACCATGACACGAAATCGGTTTTACGGCGCCGCGATGCCCATCTGGGGAATCCTCTACGTGATCGGCATCGTCGCCTTCCACAACAAGACCTTCAACATCGTCGGCGCTCTCGTTTTTGCGCTCATTGCCGTCGTCGGCGCCACCGTCATCCGGGACGAGCCGGGTACGGGACGCCAGCGCGACCGCAGCAAGCGCTCCGCCCGTCGCAACCGCGGCTGATCCGCGTCAGCGCAGGCGCCGCTCGGTGTAGGCCGGCACCTTCTTAGCCAGGTTCGCCGTCCGGGCGATCCGGTGGTTGGCGCCAAGCATCAGCCTCGCCTGCAGCCAGGTCTCGGTCCAGAACGCCCGTCGCGGCGACTTGGTCCAGGTCGAGTGCAGCAACCGCTTGGTCAACGCGATCGCGTCCGGCGAACGGCTGAGCAGCAGGCCGACCAGCGCTTCGGCCTCCTTGAGCGGTTCGTCGCCGACGCCGGTGACGAGCCCGTAGTCGGCGGCTTGCCGGCCGTCGAACACTTCGGCGGTCATCGTCAATCGCTTGGCGACGTCCATCGGGACGAGTTCGCGCAACGTGACCGAACCGGTCATGTCCGGGATGAGGCCCCACTTGGCCTCCATGATCGACAGCTCGCAGTCGGGGGTGGCGAAGCGGAAGTCGGCGGCCAGGGCGAGCTGCATGCCGCCACCGAAGCAGTGTCCGTGGAGCACGGCGATCACCGGCACCGGTAGCTCGCGCCATGCCCAGCACGCCTGCTGGAACAGGTTGGTCTTCATACCCGGCACCTTGAGCCCGGCCCGCGCGAATGCCGCGGCGGAACGGCCGACGGACGCGAAGTCCAATCCGGCGCAGAATGCGTTGCCGTCACCGACCATGATCACTGCTCGGACGGCGCGGTCGGCCGCGATGCGCGCCGCGGTGTCGATCAGGCCGCGCAGCATCGGCAGGTCGAGGCCGTTGTACTTGTCGGGCCGGTTGAGCGTCACGTAGGCGACCTGCCCGGTGCCGGCGTCGCGCACGTCGAGCAGCACGCGGTCGGTCATGGACGAAAGCCTACGGTGACTAGACTGCACCGTCGTGGCAACCACCAACGACCTCAAGAACGGACTGGTCCTCAACATCGACGGCCAGCTGTGGACCGTCGTCGAGTTCCAGCACGTCAAGCCCGGCAAGGGCGGCGCGTTCGTGCGCACCACGCTCAAGAACGTGATGTCCGGCAAGGTCGTCGACCGGACGTTCAACGCGGGCACCAAGGTCGAGACCGCGAACGTGGACAAGCGGGCGATGACCTACCTCTACAAGGAGGGCACCGACTTCGTCTTCATGGACGCCGACACCTACGACCAGGTGCCGGTGCCCGCCGAGACGGTCTCCCGCAACGCCGACTTCCTGCTCGACAACGCCGAGGCCGTGGTGGCGGTGCACGACGGCACGCCGCTGTTCGTCGAGCTGCCCACCAGCGTCGAGATCGTCATCAGCCACACCGACCCCGGCGTCCAGGGCGACCGCTCGACCGGTGGCACCAAGCCCGCGACCCTCGAAACCGGTGCCGAGATCCAGGTCCCGCTGTTCGTGACGACCGGCGAGAAGGTGAAGGTCGACACCCGCGACGGCCGCTACCTCGGCCGCATCAGCAGCTGAGCGCGAGACTCCCGATGGCTGCCCGCAGCAAGGCACGCAAACGTGCCGTGGACGTGCTCTACGAGGCCGACGTGCGCGGCGTCGAGGCGACCGGCACGCTGGCCGAACGTGTGGCGCTGGCTGAGCCTCCCGTGAACGACTACACCGTCGAGCTGGTCGAGGGCGTGCAGGCCAACCGCGAGCGGATCGACGCGATCCTCGCCGAATACGCCGAGGGCTGGACGGTTGCGCGGATGCCTGACCTGGATCGGGCCGTGCTGCGCCTGGGGGTGTACGAGGTGCTGTGGCGCGAAGACGTGCCCGACGCCGTCGCCATCGACGAGGCAGTCGAACTCGCGAAGACCCTGTCCACCGACGAATCGCCGCGCTTCGTCAACGGCGTCCTCGCCCGGGTGCTGCGTGATCGCCCGGCGACGTGAGCTCTACGGTTCGCCGTCGACGATGACCGATTCGGGGGCCAGCACCTGCCAGCGCACCAGCCGGTCGGTCAGCGACTCGATCGTCGTGTCGTACATGAGCGCGAGGGTGCGCAGGTCCTCGTAGCGGACCGTCAGGTTGCGTGTCCCGACGGCGCCGCGTTGGCGCTGGATGGACTGGGCGAAGCGCTGCAGGATGTCGGCGTTGCCTTCGGTGAGGCCCCCGACCTTGTCGAGGTTCAGCACGATGCGCGACAGCGGCGTGCCGCCACCGCCGCCGCCGGCGATGGCGTTGTCCTCCGGAGGCAGCAGATCGCCGACCGGCACGCCGTAGAACTCAGCGAGCTCGGACAGGCGCTGCACCGACACGGCGCGGTCGCCGCGCTCGTAGGAACCGACGACCACGGCCTTCCACTTGCCCCCAGACTTTCGCTCGACGCCGTGCAGGGACAGGTGCTGCTGCACGCGAATCGCGCGCAACCGGGCGCCGAGGGCCTTGGCATAGCCCTCGTTGTTGGCGACGACGTCGTCGCCGGCCGAAATGTCGTTCATCGAGTCCCCGTCGTCGAGCACGCAGTGCGCGGGTCGGTGTATTTTGTCCGACCTTGCGCTGGACGGACCGTAACTTGGCGCACACAGCCTGTCAAAAACAACATGATCTTCGCCGGGACAAGTGTGCCGCACGAGCGGGGTCCTTGGCCGCTCTTGCGGCTCGCCGCTGTTATCGTTGCGGCGTTCCACTCCTTTAATGGACCGTCCCGTGAGGCGGACAAGGAGGCGCTCGTGCCCGGTCGTGTCCGCATGCCTGCCGACCCGCCGTCTGCCGCCGATGGCACCTTCGCCGACACCAATTGCGTTCTCGGCGCCGCCGACGTCGCACGCATCACCGATCGCATCGCGCACCAGATCATCGAGCAGACCGCCCGCGGTGACTTCGACGCCGTCCTGCTCGGCATCCCCACCCGTGGCGTACCGCTGGCGCACAGGCTCGCCGCACGCATCGAGGTGTTCGCCGGCGTCGCGCTGCCGGTCGGATCGCTGGACATCACCCTCTACCGCGACGACCTGCGCCTGCGCGGGGTTCGCCCCTTGGCGCAGACCGAAGAACCCGAAGGGGGCATCGACGGGCGCACGGTGATTCTCGTCGACGACGTGCTCTGTTCCGGCCGCTCGTGCCGCGCAGCCCTCGACGCGCTCACCGAGCTCGGCCGCCCAGGCGTCGTCCAGCTCGCCGCACTCGTCGACCGCGGGCACCGCGAGTTGCCGATCCGCGCCGACTACGTCGGCAAGAACCTGCCCACCTCGCCGAGCCAGAAGGTGCGGGTGCTGATGTCCGAGGTCGACGGCGTGGACGCGGTGCTCGTGGAGGACGGCGACATTGACCTCGACATCGACGAGGGGAGCGGCCGGTGAACCGCAACCTGCTCTCGGCGGCCGATCTCGACCGCGACGAGGCGATCGCCATCCTCGACACCGCGCAGCGCATGCACGAGGTGCAGACGCGCGAGGTGAAGAAGCTCCCGCCGCTGCGTGGGCGCACGATCGTCAACCTGTTCTTCGAGGACTCCACCCGAACCCGCTCGTCGTTCGAGATCGCCGGCAAGTGGCTGTCGGCGGACGTCATCAACGTCAGCGCCAAGGGCTCGAGCGTCAGCAAGGGCGAGAGCCTGCGGGACACGGCGCTGACCGTCGCCGCGATGGGGGTCGATGCGCTGGTGGTGCGGCACAACGCATCCGGCGCGGTGGCGCGCATCGCGAGCTGGGTCGAGTGCCACGTCGTCAACGCCGGCGACGGGACCCACGAGCACCCCACGCAGGCCCTGCTCGACGCCTACACGCTGCGCGCGCGCCTGGGTGATCTCGCCGACCGGCACATCGCGATCGTCGGCGACATCACCCACAGCCGGGTCGCCCGCTCGAACGTGCTCCTGCTGCGCACGCTGGGCGCGCGGGTGACGATCGTGGCGCCGCCGACGCTGATGCCCTCGGGCATGCAGTCCTGGCCGTGTGAGACCAGCTGGGACCTCGATGCGGTGCTGTCCGGCAAGGCCTACGGCGACATCGACGCGGTGATGATGCTGCGCGTGCAACGCGAGCGCATGTCGGGCGGGTTGCTCGTGGGAGCTCGCGACCACGACCCGGGATATTTCCCGACCGAGCGCGAATACGCGATCGGGTACGGGCTCTCGCCGGAGCGCGTCGACCTGCTCGGCGGCGACGTGCCGATCCTGCATCCGGGCCCGATGAACCGCGGGCTGGAGATCTCCTCGGCGGCCGCCGACGACCGCGCGCGCTCGGTGGTGCTCGACCAGGTGCAGGCAGGGGTGTCCGTGCGGATGGCCGTGCTCTACCGCCTGCTCGCCGGCGCGGACGAGGCGGGCGTATGAGCAGCATCGTGCTGCGCGGGGTGGCGCCGCTGGGCGGAAGGGCGGCGGACGTGCTGATCGAGGGTGCGGCGATCGCCGCGATCGGTGCGCGCCTGTCCGGCGACACGGAGCTCGACTGCGGTGGTCTCGTGCTGCTGCCCGGCCTCGTCGACCTGCACACGCATCTGCGCGAGCCCGGGCGTGAGGACACCGAGACGATCGCGTCCGGCTCGGCAGCGGCTGCGCTGGGTGGCTTCACGGCGGTGCATGCGATGGCCAACACCGATCCGGTGGCCGACAACGCCGAGATCGTCGAGCAGGTTGCCCGCCGAGGTGCGCAGGTCGGGCTCGCCGACGTGCGGCCGGTCGGCGCGGTATCGAAGGACCTGGCCGGTCAGACGCTCGCCGAGATCGGCAACATGGCACGCTGCGCTGCGGCGGTACGCGTCTTCAGCGACGACGGCCGGTGCGTGCACGACGCGCGGCTGATGCGCCGCGCGCTGGAGTACGTGAAGCCCTTCGACGCGGTGGTGGCTCAGCACGCGCAGGACCCCCGGTTGGCCGATGACGCCGCGTGCGCGCACGAGGGCGAGCTGTCCGGGCGCCTGGGGCTGCCGGGTTGGCCGGCGGTGGCCGAGGAGTCGATCATCGCGCGGGACGCGATGCTCGCCGAG
>JAABUT010003957.1_pt1 | contig 12181 bp, 11 predicted proteins | sample 5559281 | NCBI WGS metagenome assembly JAABUT01 (sample SAMN10711880, study PRJNA513359) | rock metagenome | isolation source: Antarctica rocks | place: Antarctica: Victoria Land, Ricker Hills nord | collected 2016-01-04
CCCCCCACTCTTGTTTTGGGTAGCTGGTTTGTTGTTCTACAACCATTTCGTGCAGTTCGGTAATCAACTTGGCCATGTTTCGCTAAATTGCGGACACGCTCGACGTTGGTTTAGTCGGGTGTGTGTATGAGATATTTTAATGGTCGGGATATATATCGTGTTGGATTGGTAGAGGCGAAGATGGATGGGGGAAGGAGTAGGGTAGAAGTAAGAGGGATGGAATTTTGCTGTTGGTTAGGATAGGTCAGCGCAAATGGAATTCACTTCCTCTCCCTTATTTTTCACCCCATTTTCATTAATACACGAGTATAGATAGACTTTGTAACGGCATCAAGAAAATACATGTCAGAAGCCATACTGTACGCACTTTCAACTCCCGCCAATTGCGGCTTCAGCTCCATAGCAGCAGAGGATGCAATTCATCGAATCCATACTCTTCCCAAACTTCCAGTCCTAACCGAGATCCCGGCCCTACAATCTCAGGAGTCACCTGGCGCAGACCACCAAGACCGCCGCTTCCGTTTCGTATCCGGATTCATGCACATAGCACTCCCACACGGATCCTTGCAGAGGCAAATCGAACTGATGCCCGAGATGCCCGCGGACTTGCCGTCGCCGCAGCGGTCGTAGCCGTCGGGGCAGACCTTGTCGCAGGGGAGATTGCTGAGTTTGGCGCTGGGGTCCTTTGGGGGTGTCAGTAGGGGTCTATATTCTTTTTTTGAGGCTTTTGGGGGGGGAGGGGATTCAGGGGGCTGAAGGAGGAGGTAGTGGAGAGGGGGGGATTCCGGGGAGAGGAACAGCTTATAGGACACGGCTTCGTGGGTGCTGGTGGCGGTGGATCGGTCGTCGTCGGCGCTGACGTGCTAGAAGTGAGCGCCACAGATTCCACAATCCTCGGCGTCGTCTCCCCAAAAACCATGCACCCGTCCGTGACCGTTCCGCCATGCTTGGCGTTGTAATTGTCCGGCGCTGGGGGGTCGCAGACGTCGATGGTCATGTTCATGTACAAGCCACATTTCTGTTCGTCGATGGTGTAGCTGATGGACTTGTGCTTGCAATTGTCCGTGTTGGCCTAGCGTTCGTAGTAGGTGAGGCTGCCATAGTCCTCGTCTGTGCCATTGTAGTCCTGGCTAAGACCGTATGTGCTGTTATCGGTATCGCGGCAGAATTGCGCGCTGTGGGAGATTGCAGATGCGCGGTCGCCGATGATAGTTGAGGGTGGGTTGGCGGTTTGAGCCAAATAGGGAAGGGCTGGTGTCCGCGGCTGGTTTGGGGCTGTCCGCCGTGATGGACAGGGCAAGGATGGTGTCAATGTCTTGGTATTGGATATCAGTTCAGGCGGTGATGGCTAGTCCAGTCGAAGAGGATCTGGTGGTAGTTGTTACGGGTAGAATATTCAAGGCCGAGGTAAACAGTGGCCGTACGTATTGGGCATCTCCCTTCCCATTGGACTGGGTCTTGGTCAATACATCAAGCGACTGGATACCAACCAGTGCCGTGACCACCTTCGTGCCCAAAATGACACCCTCTGTTGACGCCCAATTTCTTTACCAGATGTTCTAGTGTAACCTGCCCAATGGTCTTCAGGTCACAAGCTTGCAGTTTGACTTTCTTATGGCAGGACAACAGCGCCTCAGCTCTGAAGCTGTCAAGGATTGAGAGGATTTGTAGAGTCACCACGAGATTCGTGGCTACTGCAGGCTTCCCGTCCTTTGTCACGGTAGTCTCAACGAATTGCGCGTACCGTGTAACGGGAGTGGTCACAGGGTTGCCGTCCGAGGTGATTGTGGTCTTCTGTAGAGCCAAATCATCCTCTTAGGACTGACCCATTCTTGGGACGTAGCAGTCACAGTCCGATCATCCGCTAGGACGAAAAATGAGTTGCCGAAATTGACATACTTGGGTTGTGGAAGTCGAGGGTTGGCGTGAATTATGGGTTGGCATCAATAGGAGCTAGCCCGTACCATCCGTCATTCCTAGAGTCTTGAATTGACCAGCTGCGGGAAAAGAAATGGTCTGATAAGAGAGCCAAAACATCAGGGCTAGGAGATGCTGCAAGGCGAATTGAAAAGTCAAGTTACAGCAGTGGTAGGGTATGCAACTGCCGTTTTGTCTTGTACACGATGCTTAGGAAGCGTTTGAATGCTCTGGATTGGTGACGAGGAACCTGATTGAGAAAGCATCGGAAGAGGAAGAAGGAGATGATATCGATAAGATTTACATATACAACATAGCTTTGGAAGGTTGGAGAAATCTTGCTGTGGCGAGCGTAGGATGACCCAGCTCAGTTGACGCCTCTTTGGGCCGATCCGTAACACAATAGCAGCGCAGCAAAATCGGCCCCCGTTGACAGCAAATTCTTTGTGAGTACCTACTTGGTTGTAGCCTGTGCGGTGCGATTTACATGTCAGACTTAGCTTGGTTTGACGCAAGCTTCCGTTGACAATTTATTTCAATTATCAGTGAGCCAAGCACCCGACGTCTTTGCACGTAGCAGAAGCTAGCCGTGACACACAAGGTCCTTGGTCTCGAAACAGCCGGTGGTATATAGCTTATGACCGGTAGGAAGTTGTGGCAGGCGCGTCACGACGTTAATGGAATGCTCGAAACGCATGACTATACGACTTTAGTGAGTATGGCCCTCCAACCATAGACATTGAAATCCATCGTGGTTGCTTTTGTTAGTTTCATAGGAGCAAAATTCAGATAAGATGTGACAAACGCAGCGTGCTAAAGGAATATTCGAAAAACTTGGCTATGTAAATCTTGCGAGTACTAACTTTCGACTATGGTGACTTCGAACCCCTTCGTAACTAGACGGCGCAGTAAATACCGTGGGTGTTTCAATATTCAAATTGTGAGCAGTCTATCTTAAGAAAAGGAACACGAGAATGCCAGAGCCTTCGATCTCTATGCCTACAACAGGCAGCTTTCTCCAATCTATTAAGAGAGCTAAATCGCTTTCCCTAGAAATTCAGACAGTTGTTCATTTCGCTTGTCGGAGATAGCACAGCTTCATTTCATATACCAGGCCAGAACGATGTGGTCCATTCATCTCATGGTCTTCCTCTTTTCGCTAGCTCTATCCTCGGATAACAGAATCAACGATAGCTGCAAGAGTGGCGATGCCAATAAAATCAACGCAATCAAGATCGCCGCAGCAGAAGCGGTAAACATCGCTCAGAATGCCATCGAGCGAGTAGGTTTTGATAAGAATCCGGGCACAATGATGATGGATCTCTTTGGAGATGACTCGCCCCAGGCTTATCAAAATACCAAGAGTAAGTCCATCCAACCATTGCAATAAGATACCCTGCAAGAAGGACACAAAGCTCCGCACTTCTTACGGATATCAAAATCGCGCCATACACAAACCGTGGACTGATCCGCTACTCCAGAATGCTATCAGAACGCTATCGACAAGACCGGATCCTACTCCGAAGACATAAACGAGAACCTAGCGATATTCTGCGGGTCAGACCATCTGAATTTAATAGACTCAGCGAAAGGTTACTTTCGCGATCCACTTCATAGTAACAAAGATATTTGGGGAATCAAACCGGCGCCTGGTTCGGAGCAAGCCTGCTCAGGGAATTACCAAGCATTTGGTTATCCATTAGAGGTAACAGCGGACGGTCGTCCAACCGGTGGCTTCGTTATCGTCATATGCCAATTGGCCTTCGACAAAAGTATCACGACAAAGGACACCAAAATTCCGGTATTACTGGCGGAATGGCGAAAAGTAGGCAGTCTCATCGAAATCACCAAGAAAATACCTCCGCCAATGGTTCCAGTAGATACGCTGGGGCAATACATGAGCATCAAAGTCCTACATGAAATGATGCACGTTGGGGATTGTATTGCATGTAAGTACCTGGCGAGTAGTTGATTCACTCACTGACTATTAAAGCTCCCAATCAACTGCCCGAAAGTAAGAAGAGCGAACAGTATGAATATCATACAATCGCAGAGAGGAATGGGAATGACTACGTCATATCACCCAAAGACAAGCAGAGTAATGCCGATAGTTATGCATTGGCAGCAGGCGGTATGTTTTGTAAAGCCACTCGCAGGTGACACCGCGACATGATTTGTGCAACTGATCTAATAATATCTGTGGCAGTGTGGTATTTACCCAGGTATTATTCGGACTCTGGCCATTTTCAAAGCGTGCCAGTAGCTGATAGGTTCGTACCAATCGCGTTACCTCCAGCGTGATGGGGAAGGCCTCTGAGGAGTTTTGAGTTCGAAGTACTGCACAAGCCAGGAGGTTCCGGGTTAGTGTTGCAGCAGCAACTTGTCATATCATTATCAATGGCTGACTGTTATTGTCTCCCGTGCTTTCGAGTTATGGCGGTGACCCATGCGACATAGGCCACAGGCAAGTCCAACTCTTCTAGCGTAGAGATCATCAATGATACACTCAGTCTGTATTTCTGATAGTAATGATCATAATCAAGTCCACTCAAACATCCGCCTAAGTTGGCTTATTCTGAAGGTATGACGTTATAGGCGATTACCTATTTGTAGGTCTTTTTACAGTGACGTCAAGGAGCTTTTTGAGATATTATCAGTCGAACGGTTCCAGCTGGCTGAGTGTGGAATTAGCGATGATCGACAGATTCTGACGGAAGTCGTTATTATTCGATCGTTCTTCCTCGTTTTAGTACCCAAGACCGCTGCAACGAAAACGCTTACCAATCAGCCATGGCGCGAGATCTAGTCGCCAGGAAAGGGCAAGGAAGTCGCTCGATCAAAAGACAGGGAGTAATAGTCCGGTTTTGGCTCATTGCTTGGTCCACGCCTGGCTTTCAGGATGGCAGTCGTGATGCTCTTCCCACCTCGAGAGCTATTTAAAAGGTCTTCCACTTCCAAACAAACGATCTTAGCAAGTCCGTGTTCCGCTTCGTCGTCACGCTCTGATAATCGTGCTTGAAACCTTTGTTGCTGCGTCTCCTCCCACGTATAGTAGCCTGAGGGCTGAAGTGGGCGAAAAGACCCTGCATTGACATCCAATTGTCGAAGTCGGGGCTTCAAACAGACATAAGGTCGGTCCTGTCTGGACTTCTTTGTTTTGCACCAAATGTAATTCCATAAGTGAGTAACGCTGGTCATGGTTGCAGCGGGTTGGAGAGGACGATCAGGCACGGCAATGTTGATCTCAAGGTTAAGCTCAAGCTTGATGAGAAACCACAACGACTGCGCCAAGCATTCCAAAACATGATAAGGCTACATTGAAAGGTATCAGTAGGAGGTCTCGGAGAGTAGACTAGCCTTTCAACTTACCCATTGTCGTTGATAAGCAATATCAAGCCCCAGGATGTCGAGGTAGGGGCATTTAACCCCGAGTATCAAAATCATCTCTGGCGATAACACTGACCGTCGTTGCAAACCTGTTTGGCACTCGTACTCATGCAATCGCAAAACTTTGAGCGATTTGCCAAGATGCTCGAGAAGTGGAGGGCTAACACAAGCCGTGAATCCGGTCAGATCCAATTCTTTCAGAAACCTGCATAGGTATAGAAACGCAGTCATCCTGTGAAACTCTGCCGAATCATGATGCCGATTACCGTTCAGTGCGACTCGCAATGAGCTCAGGTTTCCGCAGTCCAAATCTGGAACGGAGGGGACATTCACGACAGACAATCGTTTCAACATCGACACATTTGTCATCACAGCTAGAGCTGATCCACTTACAAGTGCAGGACAAAAGCCATCGAGCTCCAACGTATGCAGTGCCAAAGGTCTGTCGGTATGGTCATGCCACTGAAGAGGGCCTGCTTCTTTCCCGTAAGTACCGTCCACAATGGTTATTGATAATTTTCCCAAGTTCGGACACGAATAAGCCGTCACTTGCAACTCCGCAAATGCTTCAAAGTGAAGGTGGGAAAGCCTCGCTGCCAAGGACGTGAGACAATGGTTATGTCTCATTTGAGAAAGCGTGACAGAAGTGTCCCACACTCCGCAGATCTGGATGTCCAGATGGCACCGAGGGTGAAATGTAACAATGTTCTCGAGCATGCCCTTGGTAATTGCAGTACCTGGACCCCAACTGTTGAACAAAACGACATGAGAATGCGGATCAAGAGATTACAAAGTGGGCGGACGTACGTCAATCGTTTCAAACAACGAGCTTTTGCAACGAGGACAAACAGAAGGCCAATAATCTCGTCGTAAGCATGCTGATCATATGAGCACAAGAAAGGGGGGAGAAATTCGATGTCTTGAATATGTGTGTAGATATTCTGATTTTCCAAAAGACGTTGGAAGAGTTTTCCGTAATAAGGAAGATTGGAACAGTAAAGGCTGAACTTGATCGTACGGTGGAGGAGGTTTGCTGCTAGAGAAAAGAGACACTTTGACGTAAGCGCTACGTTCAATAGCGATTTCGGGGAGGTCCTTGCGAGCTACAAACCGCTCAGTGTCCTCTTCTGGATTGGATGGGAAAGCTCGTCTCACCAGATCCAGGATTCGGACGACGACGTCGGAATTCAATGCGTCAACCAGCCCTCCTTTTGCTTCAGACATTTTCAATGTTTTCCAATAGTCTTAAAGGGTGTTCTTGAGTCAGGCTTAAAACAACGATCTGTGAGCTGGGAGCTGCACGGAATGCTTGAGTGGCGGGCCTCATAGTAGAAACTTAAAACATTGATGGTGTAATCGAGGTCAGATTTACATCAGTACCACTGTTGCCTGAAATCCTTCGAAGAGGATCGCACGGGCGGTGGTGTGCGGCGCAAACAACCACATATGTTGTGGTACGCGGCCATGTCTGGCATAGGACTGCTACTGTTTAGCTATACAAAGCTCGGATATAGAGTTAAAAGAAACTCCCCACGTCTCAACTAGCCTAACCTTTGGGTACTTTACATGAAGGAAGCGGACATTCAATTATGCTGCATGAACACCACAGAAACGTCTGTCGCGCGATAATACGACTAGGCGCTTACACTAATCCTCATCGGGATCTTGGCAACTCAGGTACAGGTGTCGTGACTTTCTCGTGGTTCTCTCCAAGCTCCGTTGATCTAAAATTTCAATTGATTTGACCCCATTCTTTGGCCAATATGTATATAGGAGGCGTAGGCTCACGGCGATCAACACATGCATAATGCGCGCAAAAGGCGAGCCATATGTCTTGGAAAAGGCATGTCCGCCCTTTCGTACCCCGATCGCTCGCATCACCCACAGACCACATCTGGATCAGCGATGACATCCTCAATCGCACCTTGCACAGCTTTTCGCTCTGCAGGATTCAATATCGACACGGTAGCTCTACTCCGGGACCATTGGAAGCGAGAAAAAGAGCGACCAAACGGCGCATCATGAACCTCGCACAAGCAGGAGAAGGAAGAGGCATTGACCCTGGCTTTCTGGCAGGACTTAAGGGACTTGAGCAGAAAGGCTGTCAATGGCAGGCCCCTAACTTGCCAGCTTCTCAGATCCCGTCTCCCAAGAAGTATTATGGTAAGGAATTACTCTCCAAATTCGATAATTTTAGGCGCTGACGTGGTTGTAGAGCCTCCTCTTCTGCCATCCTGGCTTACTGTTCCCGATCCTGTTGAACACGCTCTCCCCCCGCCAGTCCCTCATGAGCCGTCTGTTGACTTGAAGTCCTCAGCGGCGGTGGTACCCGAGCCACGTCCCGCAGAGCGTACGGAGAAGCAGCTCGTCATGGCAGCACATGGTCGAGCCATTTCGTCGGATTTACAAGCCCAAGATCTCAGGAAAGAGCGCCCCAGTTTTTACCCGATCCGTCCGCCCAAATCATTTGTTCAAAATCTCATGAGCCAAGAAAGAAACCCAGCTATTGATAGACACGATGCAATTTTCGGCAGATTAAGACAGTGCCGAACTACGGAGCGTATCCGGGACTTGACTCATGAACTCGAGATTGATCTACGAGCAACTCCAGAATTCAGTAAACGGGCTTTCCGGCAGCTGTTTGAAAGGAATTTCGAGCTGGGCACACTTATAGAATTTCTTGAAGATTCTTCTCTCAATGCGCCTGAAGCAAGGAATCTCCAATTTCTTGTTACATGGCTTATCCAAAATAACGCAGAGCTGAACGTCAAGCGGCCCTTTCTGAAATGGATCAAGAAATCTACATCACTAGGAATGTTCTCCGAGGAAGAAATCCTACAAGTAGCAATGATTACATCGCGATTACGCCTCGACAACGCAGCTGGTAGGGAAAATGTGAGTCGGAGCATACTGATAACAATATTCGAAGGCCTCCTCGAATCTTCAATCCATAAGATACACGATCTGGATGCTCATACACTTGACACACTCTTGCGATGTATATCAGACAGGCCTTCGGATGTTGCGCTGCAAGACTTAGGTGCTACCATCATTACATCTGCGCACGAGTCACAATTGCGTGCGATGCGCCATGGTATTTCCTCATTCTTGCAAAGTTGGATCCTGTCGCGTCCAACATCGACTGTAGAACAGCCTAAGACCTTCCTGCCGTACCGCATCACGGAACTTTTTAAGTTACTGGAACGGCTTCCAGACGGAATAGCGAAGTCAAGCATTGCAAACGCCAGCGTGAGAATTCTCTATCCCGCTCATTGCAAAATTGGCCAGTCAAGTCTTGTAGAGAATCTCACAGTGTGGTGGTCTGCGCTTTTCAAGTCTAAATGGTTCCACCTTCTCGACGGAAGTGCGGAATGGGAGTCAGTAAAGCGAGACTTGGCAGGCGGCAACGTTGATATCCTTGCATCGTATCTCCAAGCAATAGATGATCGGGGAAAGTGCCTTTTCATTGTGGATCAATGGTTTCTAATACAAAGGATTGAACAGCCTTCCCGCAAAATCGAAAAGCTTGAAGCTCTCCATCGAGCCAATTCATCAACTTCTCCGTTCGTCAATATGCTCCAAATGCTACGCTACTATGATATACAGGTGGTAGAGGAAACAACGGCCCGTTTATTGACATTACTCCGAGAACTGGGGAAAACAGACACCATCGTTGAAGTCATCAAATACAAAGAGATGGTCCGCCAACGCATGAAAGCCGAAACCATTGCGTCAGCAGTGAACGACGACCTCTATATAAACCCACGCCAAGCATACCATATGTTCGACTCCTATCCCAGCTTATCGCTAGAAAAGGTCCCTGCCCTCGCTGAGTCCATGATCTTGAACCCCTACCTCCATCCCAACACGGCCTTATACTTTCGTCGCCGACGCCAAAGAGTAGCTGCCAAATCCTCGCCCATAGGCGCCCATCTTCCAGACCAACCAGATTCCCGCCTCCACCTCCTTCAACGCATGTGCCTCGCCTATGCCCTAGCCCCGCATCTTCCCCCCCGCCTTGCCCTACGCAGAATCCACGAATGCTATATCACCATCAAACGCGAGCGTCTCGGCCCCATCTCGTCCGATATCACTCAAGCCCTCGTGCAGGTTGGCATCATACGCCCGCTTCTGGACGTCACATGGGTCAGCACCATCAAGCTACGTTGGATACTGGGCCTTGTGAGAGAGGTGGAGGGAGAGAAGATAGCTGATGAAATTGATCAGGTAGTCTATGAGTGGCGTGGCATTGTGGTGCAAACAATCCGGGAGAGGCAACAAAGGGTGTCTTTGGGAGCGGAGATGCGGCTGCAAAGGGTGCAAGAGAAGTATGAAAGGCTGTGGTTAGAGGCTGGGCGAAAGGTCTACAGGCCTGTCCATCGCAAAGGAGATATGGGTTAACGTTGAAATCAAACATTTGAAGACGTTTTCACAAGGTCACATCGACTTCGTGACGGAGTAAATTGTTCTCAATCCTCTCCCACTGAAGGAAAACCTGGAGCAATTGCAGCCCGAAAAGGCAACACTCCAACATAACCCTCGCAGTTGCAGGGGTTTTCATCTCCTCACTTGCAGTAGGATATTTCCTTAGGTATATCCACACAATACCAACCATATCCTACAACGGCGGACTGCTCCCTTTCCGCTGCCACCTGCAGCGCCCCTTTTCCCCAGCACTGCCTCTCACCCTACGATAGTACTCGCAGCATCGAGTTATGTCGATTGACAAGCAGCCCAAAGGCGTAACAGCCATGGAAAACGAGGGTTGTCCAGCACAAAGCAGCCGAAAGGACGCCATTGCAAATGCCAGTTGAAAGATTCGCACATCTCGAGAGCTGTCACGCTTCATGCAAAAGTCAATGTATCTAGCTGCATGACCAATATATGTCAAAAGAGGGACCAGCAAAGTTGTTCTGCTTTAAAAGGAATTCAAATATCAAACTTCACACTGCGCAAATACGAAGATCTACGGTATTGTACCGGTTTTCCTGTTCAGATCTATATCTACCAATGTTACAAGAAAAGCATCAAGCTGTCCAAAACCATGGAACTAAATCGTCGTCCTCAGCATCACATGGCACTCAATTTCAACCCTTAAAAACCCCCCAAGCCATTCCATTCTCACCAACATCCGCGCTAAAACCCATCAATAACAAAGCAACAATAGGAAAGCTCGTTTCACCCCAACCACTTCTGCTGGTTGTATTAAGCCTTATCAATAGCCAAAACTCATATCGTCAACAACAAGCACAAGAACAACAATAATAAACATCTGTTGTTGCTTTTTCTCGTGGTGCGGTTTCGCAGTTAGTTTGGTCTATATATTTCGCAGATATGTCTTCTTTTACTTTCCTCTTCTTCCTTTACTTTTCTTCAAGCTACTCTTTCTTGCAAGCATAGCATTCTTCAGCGACAGCGATAGCGATAGCGATAGCTACAGCAACAGCAACAGTCTTCTCTTACCTTTCGACTCATACCACCTCCACCTTACAGCTGCTGGCCAGCTTCTTTTCATCCTGTTACTATCGTCTTTTCGTCCACCTTACCAGCTTCTCCACCGTCACTTTTCTTGCTACCAGGTTACTCTACCGACTCGACAAACCCTCATCCACATCCACTTCCAGCTGCTGGTCAGCTCCTCCTCTTCCATACAATCACTTCGCCGACTCGCCATCTTCTCTTCACTCGCCTCTTCCTGTCCATTCGACTATTCCAGCAATGGCACCCCAAACCCGCTCCATCACCCGCCGTACCAACCGCCCCCTCAATCCAGGCCTCGCCATCTCCAAATCCACTCGCCCCTACAAGTGCTGTGTATGCCGCCACAGCTTCGGCCGCACCGAGACCCTGAACTACCACTGGCTGTACTCCCACCCGGGGCGGCCCCTGGGCATGCCAGCGTTCGTGGATCCGAGCTGCTGGGGTGCAGGAAATGTGATTGAGAATAAGAAGTGGCGCATTTGGTGGAAGTGGTGGATGGCGGACGAAGAGGTTTTGACTCGACTGGTTGAGGAGGGTGAAGATGTGCTTAAGGTGATGGGTGAGTCTCTCTTCTTTCTGCGCTGTATATACACTTTTGGTACTTTTTTCGGCTTGATGGGTTAGGGCTAATGTTAAGGAACAATGGTAGGCGACGCCGGCAGCGAGAACAAGGCGCAAGGCCTAATGCTCTCTGGGCCGCCGTTGCGGAGAGCGACGATCCCTCTATCGAACGTCCGGGGTGATATTCTGTCTTGGCCTATGCCGCCATCAACGTCGTCCTCCTGAGTGTACCAAGGCTCTTCACCCAGAAAAGGACTGTCTGTCTTCGGCGCAAGGAGGGTTATGGATCTGATAATGTTGCGATGGTAAGGGCGGAGGAGTGTATAAGTGAGCTGCAGGTCCGGCGTGGCGGGTTGCAGACGCTGAGGCCAAGGAGGATATAAGGGATCGAGACTGGAGCAGAGCAAGACAGATAAAGTTCGGAGCAAAACATGCAGATATATTACTAGCTCTCAGAACTAATAGCAGATTATATGACGGAAAAATTGAATTGAAACAAGCCCATAGCAGAGCAAATTGATAAATGAGTGACAGCAGCGCACAGACTCTAAAATCATGCTGCACCTCCCCGCTCTTTCTGGCTGTGCTTTTCGCTCCCGCCGTCGTTTTCGGAGTCGCGATCGATGCAGTTGAGGCCGCTCACCCTCATCAAACCTGTTGATTGCGCACTTGCGCCCGTTGCAATAGAAATCGGCGCTCCACCAACTGTCTGCGCCGCAGCCCGCACATTCCAAACTGACCCACAGAATCCTAAAAAGCTGCTCAACACGAGCAAATCGCTCGTTGCAGTTGCGTAGACAGAGGTTTCGTACGCAAAGCAGCTACTGAAAGGCAC
>JAABUT010003960.1_pt1 | contig 12178 bp, 8 predicted proteins | sample 5559281 | NCBI WGS metagenome assembly JAABUT01 (sample SAMN10711880, study PRJNA513359) | rock metagenome | isolation source: Antarctica rocks | place: Antarctica: Victoria Land, Ricker Hills nord | collected 2016-01-04
TTCAGTAAAATCATGAAATCATTTAATTCAGTCAACTTCGCTTCGTCTTTTGATTCAATGAACATAGCAATGATAGAGACTGCAGCATATAGATCACTAGTCAAATGATTGAATGTGACTACTTTCGTGATCATCATCACGAAAATCGATCGACTTCTAAAAACAGCTAGAAATAAACTCGAAGATGTAAATCTACAAGAGCTTTCACATGAAGAGATTTTGAAAGAAGTGTCAGAACCATGCCTAGGTGAGTCAATCAGCGAAAGTCAGGATTGAATAGTGCTTGATCTTTAGAGGTAGCTATAACTGAATATTAAGAATACAGAAGAAGATGAGTACAAGAGCTTCTATTTAAGTAATATTCAGAGGCTGCGCTAAGCCCGAAGGGGATGTGTTTGTGACACGGGTAGAATGTGATGTAGGAAGGAAGATGATGTTGAACAAAGAGGTGTTGGGGAAAGGAAATAGGGGCTGGGTAGATCTGAGCTAGAGGCACTGGCTAGCCCTATTCAGCCTTGGTACGCTCGTAACATTACCCCCCCCTCCGAAAATTCATGTCCGCATGAATGTCGCTCGTTTGCTTGCTTTCTTATTGAGTTATTCCGGTACTAGCGTGGCTTTCTTGGGTATAGCGCATGAAATTCGTTCAAAACTTCCTCGAAGCCATCGAATTCACCTTTATCGGCATAGTACCATTCATTGTCTCTATCTAGGCCTTTCCATTTGACCTTGTACTGTATTCGGCCTCGATAGCGTCTGGAGTCCAGAATGTCATCTACCTTCCAGTGTTCGTCGTCGTCGTCATCAATAATGATGGGTCTGGGGGGTTCTGCATGCTGTCCTGGTAGGGGGTCTCCTGAATACGGCCGCAGTAGCTTCGGGCTGAACACCGGATGCAGATGCTTCATGCTGGCTGGTAGGCGAAGGTGATAGGAGGCCCCCGCTTTGGCAGTGATCTGATACGGTCCTAGTTGTTTGTCTTTCAAATCTTTGCAGGGCCTCGTTGTCTTGACGTTTCTGGAAGATAGCCAAACCCAGTCACCTACTTCATAGGTGACGTTCCGTCTATGTTTATTGACCTGAACTTCGGTGGCCAGCTTCGTCTTTTCCAATTGTTGACGGCCGAAGCTCAGTAGCTCTTTCATTCGGATGGCAATATCGTCTGCTTTCCTAGCTTCAAGTCGTTCACGAGTTGTTTCGTAGTCAGTCGTATCTGGATCGAAACTCATTCGGGGGTGAAATCCTTTATTGAAGTAGAAAGGGATCATTGAGATGGCCGAGGAGGTATTGGAATTGTCGCTGAATTCCACCATAGGTATCCATTTGGCCCAGTCGTCCTGCATGTAATTGCAGTAGGTTCTAAGTCCGCGTTCAACGTCTTGATTGGCTCGTTCCGTCTGACCGTCGGTCTTCGGATGGTAGGCTGTGAATAGACTAGCTGTGATTCTCAGTCGCTTGCAAAGGCTCTTCCACATAGTCGATATGAATTGGGAGCCTCTGTCCGAAACAATAGAACTGAGTAGGCCATGCAGTCGATAGACGTTCCATAGCATGATCCAAACCGTTTCTTCGGCTGAGGTGCCACCGTCTCCCCAATGACAGGGAACATAGTGACGTTCTTTGGTGAGACGACATATGATTGTGCAAATGGCGTTATAGCCTTCTGACAGAGGTAGTCCAGTGATGAAGTCCATAGCTATATCTTTCCAGCGTTCCTGTGGAATCGGGAGAGGATGATGAAGTCCATTGGTGCTATCCCTAGGGGCTTTGCTTCGCTGACAAGCATGACAGTTTCGAATGTACCGTCGGATAGTAGCTCGATGACCTGGCCAATAGTAGAAACGCTGAACTAGGTCGATGATTCGTTTATTGCCGGGGTGAGAGATTGAAGGTTGATCATGCACTTCTTGTAGCAGTTCCGTATGCATATTCTCGGAGATTCACAGTAAGCCTTTCCTAAAGAGGACGCTGTCAATGATTTCGCAGTTCTCCAATTTAGTGGTATGGAATTTGAGTTTGTTCTCGTTCATAGCTTGCCTATATTCGTCGCAGAGCTCATCCGTTTGATTGGCCATACGCACTCGCTGATAGAGATTTGCTTCCGGTTCAACGGGTAGAACATCGACTCTATCGGGGGTCAGAATAGTCTGAAAACGATCTTCAAGCCGTTGAGCTGATTCAGAGACGTCCGCTAGAGGCATTCGAGTTAGAGCATCGACTTTAGTATTCGTTTTGCCTGACCTAAAGATGATCTGAAAGTTGAACTCCGACAGAATGTCCAGATAGTTGGCTTGTCGTCGGCTCAACTGTTTATTTTCCATGAAGATCTTCAAAGCTTGATGATCGGTGAATACCTGAATGAATAGTTCAGTGCACTTCAGCTCGGGTCGCCAGTGTTCGAAGCATCGAATAATGGCTAGCAATTCCTTGTCATAGATGTGGTAATTGATTTCAGCGGGAATCATGCTTTTACTGTAGAAGGCCACCGGATGAAGAACTCCCTCGTCATCGTACTGAGATAGTATTCCACCTTTTACATAGTCCGAAGCATCGGTCTCCAGAATAGCTTGTCGTTTGGGATTGAAGTGACGAAGTACTGGGGCCGAGCTGACTTGTTTCTTTAGATTGTCAAAGGCTTGAACACAGGCCTCGTTTCAAACAAAAGGCGTGTCCTTTCTTGTCAGCTGGGTGAACGGTTTGACTAGCTTCGAGAAGTCCTTAATGAAACGGCGGTAGAAGTTAACAAATCCCACGAAGCTCTGAATTTCTTTTAGGTTGGTCGGAGTGATTCAGCTGACTATGGCTGTCACTTTGCTGGGATCCATACGAAGGCCTAGTCCTGATACGATGACTCCTAGAAAGACAGTCTCTTCTACATCGAATTCGCACTTTCGAATATTCACCTGCAGTCCAGCTTCGCGTAGTCGGCCCAATACTAGTTTGACGTGATCCCTATGTTTCTTTCTCGTTTTGCTATAGATGAGAATGTCATCTAGATAGGCTTGGCAAAAGTCGTTCAGGAAGTCTCATAGAACATCATTCATATATTGCTGAAAGGAGGCCGGTCCGTTAGTCAGTCCGAATGATAGCACCTTGTATTTATATGCTCCTAAAGCAGTGATAAAAGTGGTGTAATCCTCGCTATCGAAGTGCATTCGAAGTTTGTTGAACGCTGATATGATGTCCAATCTAGTCAGATGCTTGCAACCCACTATTTTACCAATGACCTCGTCTATCAGCGATAGAGAATACCTATTTCTTTTGGAAATGGCATTTAACTTTCGATAGTTCACGCAGAACCGAAGGTCTCCATTTGCTTTGAGGGCGAATAGAACGGGGGAGGAATAGGGAGCCTGGCTAGAAGTGATGAATCCCTTCGACAGGTTCTCGTTTAAGTACTTCTTTACTTTCAGAAGTTTGGCAGGGGACATTCGATAGGCCCGGCAGCGAGGGGGCGTTGAATCACTGGTGAGCTCGATTTTATGGTCGTAGGAGCGATGAGAGGGTAGTTTATTCGATTGAGCTCGATCAAAAACATCTAGGAACTCATGATATTCTGATGACAGCTTGGCTTTAATATCTTCCAAATCCTGAGCCGTTTCATCGATTGAAGAGACGTTTAGAACGTTCAAATCGCACTGAGTATTGTACGCGATTTCTCTATCAATATCAGCCGTGGATAGGGCAAAGACTTCAGTCTGGTCCTTCTTTGACCGATCCAGTAGAGTTTTGAACGGAGCTGCACCTATGCTTCGAATCGAGAATGATTCTTCCTTAGTCGTAGTTGAAACAGGTCGTTTGAGCATAATAGGGGCCTTAGTCTGAATGATAGAAGAGGGCGAAGTTGACCGCGGCCAACTTGAGTGCTTTGAATTGGGGGGGACCGGAAAAACCGAAATAGGAGTATTTAATTGGTCCGGAAAAACAATGACGTCGTTCCGCATATCCAATAATATTCCGTTTTTGTTCATTCAGGGCTTACCCAATATGGCTTCATGGTGACCGATATCAGCTATCAGCATTGGTACAGTCAATTCCTTATGACTTCCGATGATGAGGTTGAGTAGGATTTTATGGGTGATGACCTTCTTAGATATCTTCCCATCATAACCTCTTATTAGCTTCTCTTTTGCCAGGGGTATAGGTTGAATTCCTAGTCCCTCGCATACTCTATTGGCTAGATTAGCGTGTATGAGCGTATGAGCGGCTGAACCACTGTCTATTAGCGGACGAAGGCTGAAGGATTGATCCTGCGAGGTGAGGTGAGCATCAATTAGAAACGGCTTTCCAAAGTAATTTTCTTCCGGTAGAATTTCATCTAGTTTGCACAAAGATATAACCTCTACCTCTTCGATGACTTTTGAAGAGATGGCTAGTTTTTTGAATCGGAATCCGAATCGGAATCGGAGCGATCATATTCATCGTTCACTGCATTGATCCTAGTAGGCCGATCGGGGCACTCTCTAGAGCTATGACCTGATTTATGACATATGAAACAGGTTCCGGCTAGAACGTCTGCTTCCTTGGCGCTAGTTAAAACCGCGCCGCGCGGCTTTAGATGGTCAGGTTTTGAATGATCGACTGGCTGAGTAACAACAGCTCTATGAAAGATGATCTTTGGCAGGTCGTCGACGCGTTTGATGAGGTTGACTTTGTCCTTGATTTCCCGAATGGCTCGCTGATCATTATCCAAACGAATCAGGTAGGAACGAATCTCTTTGAGGGAACCGGGTTGAACTAATTGACCTATCCAAACGGATCGAAGACGGGGGTTTATCTTATCTTTCAGATCGGCGATCAGTTGCTTTTCGTGATACTCCAGATAGAAAGATAATCGTTGAAACTGAGTGTAGAACTCGCTGAACTTCTTTGATCCTTGAACCAAGTTGTAGTATTCTCTACGGAAGTTGGCTTCCTTATCTGAATCATTGAACAACTCAGCTAGTTCTTCCAAAAGATCATCGGCGATCTTATAGGGATTGGCACAGCCACGTTCGCGTCTAGATTGGGCGGCATCAGCTGCGTCACCGGATAATCTGAAATGTACATAGCTCAGTTTGGCCCGTTCATTTGGAAAGAGGTCGGCGTTGATCTCTAGTTTATCCTGAATTTTGCCGTACCAGTTTTCCCAAGTAGAATCCTTTCCGTCAGTAAATCAGGGAGAATCAGGTATTTTCTGAGATCTAGAACGCTCAGAGTAGGTGGAATCAGAAGAAGTGGTTTCTTTAGTTTGAAGTCTAGCCTTCAACTCTTTGATTTCGTCGTCTCGTTGTTTACTCAGCTCGTTGAGTCGATCTGTTTCTCTGTCGAGGGCCATGCATCGAGCCTTCCAGTTTTCGATAGAAACAGGGGGTATTACTGTTTCAGCGGATGACTCGTCGTCTTCATTGATGAATGATTCAGCACTAGAGGGTTCCGATGAACCAGCCTCAGGGGTTTGAGAAAAGCGGCTTCGGAATCCTTCGGAACGTTCTTCGATAGATGAACGTTTTGACATGGTGAAATTTGAAGAAAGGACGGGGCCGAGCGGATGACGATGCTCGGCAGTATTAATGAAGGCGTATGGTCAAGTGTTTAATCTCCAGGAAAGAATGTTGTTGATTAGGGGGGTATTTTTGGTTTGTGGGTTTTTGGGTGATCCTCAAGCAATCCACGAAGGTCCTTTATCGTCGATTCTCTTAATCGAGTTGAACAGCTTATTTTCACTCGTCTGTTTCACGAGAATGGGTTGATCCTCTTGATCGGGTGAACTTTGCGTACTTAGTGAGCGGTAAGTTGTCTAGCGATCCAAACAGCCTCGCCGTTGATCCTATCAAACTCCCTAGTGTTGTTCAGTCTTTCGATTGCGTCGACCACCAGGTAAACGGATTTCTTTAGACTCGTTCTGTCTGTACGAGTATGTTGAATGGGTAATGAGACCAGTATCGTGTGGTTAACGGATTCTTAATATAATGTCAGAACCGTGCCTAGGTGAGTCAACCAGCGGAAGTCAGGGTTGAATAGTGCTTGATCTTTAGAGGTAGCTATAACTGAATATTAAGAATACAGAAGAAGATGAGTACAAGAGCTTCTATTTAAGTAATATTCAGAGGCTGCGCTAAGCCCGAAGGGAATGTGTTTGTGACACGGGTAGAATGTGATGTAGAAAGGAAGATGGTGTTGAACAAAGAGATGTTGGGGAAAGGAAATAGAGGCTGAGTAGATCTGGGCTAGAGGCACTGGCTAGCCCTATTCAGCCTTGGTACGCTCGTAACAAGAAGTCAAAGCTAAGCTTTCTTTGAAATATCATGACTATCTAGATGTGTTTGACTGAGCGATGACTGATCAACTATTCTTTCATCATTTCTATGATCATAAAATTGAGTTGATCGACAAGAGAATGTCTTTTTAAAGTCATCTCTATCATATGTCTGATTACAAGCTTCAAAAGATGAAGAATTATCTGATTGAACATCTGAATAAGAACTTTATATCTTTTAGCTTGATCTCATATGCTTCGCTCATACTATTCATCGAAAAGAAAGACGATAGTCTGCGTTTCTGCGTCGATTATAGAAAGCTCAATGCTTTGATCAAATGAGATCACTATCTTCTACTCTTAATAGACGAAACTCTCGCTCGTATTCAAGATAGCAAGTATTTGACTCGATTGAATATAATAGTCATCTTCAACAAACTACGCATGCATTTGAAGAGCGAAGATTTGACTATCTTTATTACCTCTTTTGATTTCTATAAATATTACGTGATGTCTTTTGAATTAATCAATGATTCGACTTTCTATCAACACTATATGAACGACATGCTGTTTGATTATCTACATCAGTTTTGTCAGATCTATCTAGATGACATTATCATCTACAGCAAAACACTGAAGAAACATAAGAAACACGTACGACTAGTTCTACATAGACTATGAGAGATCGATTTACAGATGAATATAAACAAATGCAAGTTTCATGTTCAAGAGATCAGCTTTTTAAAACTATTGCTATTCATTGAGAAACTAAAGATGAATTTCAGAAAAGTACAAGCAGTAATTGAATGATCTACTTCTACAAATCTTACTCAGATGCAGTTCTTCGTTGACTTCTGCAATTTCTATCAACGTTTTATAAAAAACTTTTCAAAGATTGTTCATTCTCTGATTTGACTAATTCAAAAAGAGATGATATTTGAATGAAATCAAGCTTGTCAAACGATCTTTGATCATATGAAGAAACAAATGACTGAAGTCTCTATTCTTTGTCATTTTGATCAGAATAGAAAGATTATTCTTGAAATAGACTCATTTGACTACGTCAACGATGACATACTTTCTCAGTATGACGACGAAGAAACATTGCATTCAATGATTTACTACAGCAAGAATCTGAGTCTCGCTGAATGCAATTATGAGATCTATGACAAGAAATTACTAGCAATCATTCATGTCTTTAAGCATTGATGATCTGAGCTGAAATTGACTGAGTTATCAATCAAGATGTTCATTGATCATCAAGCTCTGACATCATTAATGAAGAATAAAGAGCTGAGTAAACATCAGATGCGCTGAGTTCAGAAGCTAACTGACTTCAACTTCAAGATAATGTATTGATCTGATAAACAGAACATTAAGATCGATGCATTAACTCGTCAAGCTGACTTCATGCTCAGAGATTTCGATGATGAATGCATTCGCTATCAATGAATCACTATTCTGACGTTGAATCGAATGAAGATTGCTGATCTAAAGAAGAATGTCAGCGAGTCAATTTATAAACAAGTTCTTGACGTGAATGAAATTGATAAGAATTGTACTCTACTTCGCGAAGCAATAGAAAGAGACGAAGCACAATGAAAAGACATCAAGCTGAAGAATTGTTGAGTTCAGAATGAAATCTTATACAAAGACAGTCAGCTATGAGTTTCATTCAATGAACTTCTGCAAATGAATCTGATTCGTGAGATGCACGATCAATTCTCAATAAATCACTTTGATATTCTTAGAACGATGAAGATCATCAAATGAAACTACTATTGATCATTCATGTGAAAGACAGTAGATCGATATATTCAAAACTGCTATGTTTGTTAATGATCAAAGACATCTAGAAATAAATCAAATGACTTGCTTCAATCTTTATTGATATCTGAACAGTGATGACAGAACATAATCATGAACTTCATTATTGATTTATCTGATTCATACGACTACAACGCTATTTTGACTGTCATCTGCAGATTGTTGAAAGAAAGACATTATATTTCTTGCATCATTGATGATGAAGATATCACAGTCAAAAAGACAGCTGAGATGTTGCTTCAATGAGTATATTAAACTCACGATCTATCAAGCTTCATTGTATTCAATCGAGATTCTCAGTTCATCTTTATTCTTTGAAAGTTTCTTTGCAAATGACTGAGCATTTCTCTTTGATTGTTCATCGTCTATCACTTTCAGATCGATGATCAAAGCGAACAAGTCAATCAGAATGTCGAGCAATATCTTCGTTTTTTCTATTCATACATGCAGAACGACTGATTCAAGTGACTACTCATGATTGAGTTTGTCAACAATAACGTCTTGTCTTTAATCATCTTCTTAACTCTCTTCTTCATGAACAAGAGCTTTCATTCTTGTATGAGCTTCGACTCTGACATCATCGAGTATGAAAGCACTCACGAACGTCTGCAGATCGCTCAAGTTGAAGATATATTCAATCACATGAATAGAACACTGATCTTCGCTCACGAAGCTCTGATCAAAACATAAGAGCAAATGATGAATCAGATTAACAAGCATAGAAAGAAGATCAATTGCAAAATCAAATCAAAGATGTTTCTAAATGAAAGAAACATCATTACAGCGAAATCTTTCAAGAAGCTAGATGACAAAATGCTCAATTCTTTCATCAATCTAGATCTTGTCGACTCTTCATATAAACTGAAATTATCAGAGTCTATGCATGTTCATAATGTATTTCATTCTGATCTGCTTTACTCTGTCGTTGATGATTCTCTGTCTGATCAAAAGAATGAATCTTTGAAATCAATAATGATAAAAGATGAAGACGAATGAAAAATCGATGATATACTGAACTTTCGATGCTATAGAAGAAGACTTCAATATCAAATCAAATGAAAAAGCTATGACAATGATCTCAACTGATATAACGCTGACGACGACGAATTTATGAACGCTCAAGAGATGATTGATGACTTTCATATCAAATATTCAAGAAAAGCGCACTAGAAAACAACATTCATGTGAACATGAATAGTCAAGAAGAAGAGTAATGTCACGATTCTAGTCTTGTCAGACTCAATCTTCTAGTCTTGTCAGATTTATTCTAACTTCATCATCTTGATTAGTTTCTATTGAGTCTAGCATTGACTGTGAAACACACATATGTAATCAGCTTCTTTTCTGTAGCTATCTTTCTTTCTTAGCATTTATCTTCTAGTTAAATGACACTCATATTGACTCGTTCTATGCTGATTTCTAACAATTTGAAGATTGCTTTCAAACTATTCTTATCTTTGATAAAGTTGATATTCTATCTATTGACTTGAAATTGAATGCAAATTCAAAATCAGAAGTTAATCTTTATCAGAAAGTACAATTAGTCAATCAAATGAATGAGTTCTGCAGCGAATATAAATAAGCTAAAAATGACAACAAGCTCAAGCTTCATAGCACTAAGATGAAGAACTGCAAAATCATTGATGATGTTCTATTTAAAAAAGATTTACTATGAGTCTCTGAAAACATGCATATGAAATTACTACAAGAAGTGCATGATCAATCTTTAATCTTTCATCTTGACAATAAATGAATCATTGATCTAGTTCAGCGTTTCTACTATTGATCAGATCATTAAGCTACTATTCGATGATACATTCAAAACTGTCATGCTTGTCAGCGAAGCAAAGTGTTATGATTTTAGCCTTCGTCTATTCTTCGTCTAATCTTCGTCTGATTTCATTCTAATCGAGTCTAGCACAGAGCTGAGAAACACACATATAAGAATCGAGTTCTTTTCTGTAGATACTTTTCTTTCTTAGCATTTATCTATTAGTTAAATGACATTTCTATGACTCGCTCTAGATCGATCTCTAACAGTTTGAATATAAGTAAAGAATGTAGTAGTTCATTGAATTTATCTTAAAAAGTCTTTGATCGTTGACAAATGTAGCAATTTCAAATATATCAATTTATTGTCTTTCACATTGAAGATTAATAGTAGTATCTTTTTATGATTTTCATCGTTTTGAGAATTTTGAAATGATTAATAAAAGATTGATCATGAACTTCTTGAATTAACTTCATTTGAAGATGCTCATTGAAGAGAACTCATAGAAAATCATCTCAATATAGTATTTTGTTCTGAACTCAACAATTTCTTAATTTGATATCTTCATATTGTATTTCATCTCTTGCTATTGCTTCGCGAAGTAACATACAATTCTCATCAATTTTATTTATCTCAAGAATCTGTTTATAAATTGATTCACTGATGTTCTTCTTTAAATCAGCAATTTTCATTCAATTTGAAGTCAGAATAGTGATTCATTGATAGCAAATGCACTCATCTTCTGAACTTCTAGAAACTGAATTAACTTGACGAGTCAATGCATCGACTTTAATGTTTTATTTGTTTAAACGATACATGATTTTGAAGTTGAAGTCAACAAGCTTTTGTATTCAGCGCATTTAATGTCTACTTAACTCTTTATCTTTCATTAATGATGTTAAAGCTTGATGATCAATGAACATCTTTATGAGTAATTCAGTCAATTTCAGCTCAGATCATCAATGCTCAAAGACACAAATGATTGCTAGTAATTTCTTGTCATAGATCTCGTAATTGCACTCAGCAAGACTCAGATTCTTGCTGTAGTAAATCATTGAATGCAATGTTTCTTCGTCATCATACTGAGAAAGTATATCATCATTGACATAGTTGAATGAGTTTGTTTCAAGAATAGTCTTTCTATTCTGATCAAAATGACGAAGAATAGAGACTTCAGTCATTCATTTTTTCATATGATCAAAGATTGTTTGACAAGTTTAATCTCATTCAAATATCATTTCTTTTTGAGTTAGTTGAATCAGAAGATGAACAATCTTTGAAAAGTTCTTTATAAAATGTTGATAGAAATTGCAGAAGTCAACGAAGAACTGCATCTGAGTGAGATTTGTAGAAGTAGATCATTCAACTACTGCTTGTACTTTTCTGAGATTCATCTTTAGTTCTTCAATGAATAGCAATAGTTCTAAAAAGCTGATCTCTTGAAGATGAAACTTGCATTTGTTTATATTCATCTGTAGATCGATTTCTTGTAGTCTATGTAAAACTAGTTGTACATGTTTCTTATGTTTCTTCAGTGTTTTGCTGTAGATGATAATGTCATCTAAATAAATCTGACAAAACTGATGTAGATAATCAAACAGCACGTCGTTCATATAGTGTTGATAGAAAGTCGAGTTGTTGATTAATCTGAAAAATATCACGTGATATTTGTAGAAGTCAAAAAAGATAATAAAGATAGTCAAATCTTCGCTTCTTGAATGCATGTGTAGTTTGTTGAAGATGACTATTATATTCAATCGAGTCAGATACTTGCTATCTTGAATACAAGCAAGAGTTTCGTTTATTAAGAATAGAGAGTAGCAATCTTGTTTGATCAAAGCATTGAGCTTTTTATAATCAAGGCAGAAACGCAGACTATCGTCTTTCTTTTCAATGAATAGTATGAGCGAAGCATATGAGATCAAGCTGAAAAATATAAAGCTTTTATTCAGATGTTCAATCAGGTAATTCTTCATCTTTTGAAGCTTGTAATCAGACATATGATAGAGACGACTTCAAGAAGATGTTTTCTCGTCTGTTAACTCAATTTTGTGATCATAGAAGCAATGAGATGATAGTTGATCAGTCATAGCTCAATCAAACATGTCTAGATAATCATGATATTTTGAAGAAAGCTTAGCTTTGACTTCTTTTAAGATCTTTTTGTATGAAAGCTCTTGTAGATCTACATCTTCAAGTTTATTTCTAGCTGTTTTTAGAAGTCGATCGATTTTCGTGATGATGATCACGAAAGTAGTCACATTTGATCATTTGACTAGTGATCTATATGCTGCAGTCTCTATCATTGCTATGTTTATTGAATCGAAAGACGAAGCGAAGTT
>JAABUT010003961.1_pt1 | contig 12177 bp, 11 predicted proteins | sample 5559281 | NCBI WGS metagenome assembly JAABUT01 (sample SAMN10711880, study PRJNA513359) | rock metagenome | isolation source: Antarctica rocks | place: Antarctica: Victoria Land, Ricker Hills nord | collected 2016-01-04
CCGGTGACACCGACCCCCGCATCCCGAACATGTGCGCAGCCCTGGCCGTCATCGCCTACCGCAACGGGGACGGAGCGCTGGCCCAGGTCGCCCTGGACCGGGCGCTGCGCAGCGACCCGGCCCACCGCCTGGCCCAGCTGATGCTCGCCGTCATGGCCGCAGGTCTGCACCCGTCCGACCTGGACGACCTGCTCCACCCGTAGCCCGCAGGTGGTGGGCCGGGAGCTTTTTTTGCAGCTTCCGGCCCACCGATAACCGGCCCACCCCCACACCCGAAGGAGAGCCCCGCCCATGACTGGTGAACCGACCCACGACCACGCTTTCCCGGCCACCCATCCCCGCCGCGTCCCCGGCGAACCCCGCCGCCTGCGGGTTGCGGACCTCTACCCCCGCGCCGACGCCATCACCGATCACCTGCTGGTGCAGGTCCCCTGTGGCCTGGTCGAGTTGTACCGGCTGCCGTGGCCGCTGGCGGTCACGTCCACCGCCTGGGCCGACGCCATCGCCTGGCCGCCCGCCGCCCACGCGGCCCGGCCCGGCACACCGCAGCGTCACGAAAGCGTCGATGCCCGCCTGGCCGATGTGCTGTTCCTGGTCAAGACCACCCACGAGATCGCCCAGCCCGACCGGACCGTCCACCCGTTCACCGTGTGGCGTGTCCCGGCGACCGCCCCGACCGGCCGCGTCCGGCCGCTGCGCCTCACCCTGACCATCCACCCCAGCGATCACGCCGAACCCGTCGCCACCCTGGCGCACAGCCCCCGCCGCGCCCGGTGGTGGCACCGGCACCCGCTGACGCTGGCCGCGATGACCGCCGCGCTGATGTTCGCGCCCGCGCTGGCCCTGCTGAGCATCGCCCACTGACCACCGCGCCGGGCCGGGGACCGCCCCCGACCCGGCCCGGTACCCGGCCACGTACGCCCACCCCCCACCCCACGGAGCCGCCGTCATGAGCACCGCCACCGCCGACCACACCGCCGAGGCCACCGACGCCGCCGTCATCGACGCCATCGCGTGGCGGCTGGCCAGCAGCGCCGACTGGTCCGCCGACGAACTGTCCGACATCGCCGATCTGATCGGCACCGTCCGGCCCCACCCCGGCCGCGCCGGCCCCGACACCGACGACGAGCTGCGCCGCTCCAGCGCTACCACCACAGCCTGACCCACCCCAGCGAGAGGAACCCGTCATGACCGCCACCCTGTACCCCACCGACGAGACCGACACCGAACAGCACGCCACCACCGATGACTCCCCGGTGGTGCTCGGGCAGATCATCGAACTGTCCCCGCTGCAGGTGGCCCAGCACCCCGACAACATCCGCGACCCCGGCCGCGACCTGCCCGCCCTGACCGCATCCGTGGCCGAGGTCGGAGTGCTGGTCCCGCTGATCGTCGTCCCGGCCGCAAAGGTCCCCGGCCACGACTGGCCCGAGCAGATCACCCACGTCGCCATCGACGGAAACCGCCGCCAGGCCGCCGCCGCCGCCGGAGTTCTCCTGCCCTGCGTGGTCCGCGCCGACCTGGCCACCGCCAAACCACCACCCGGACGATGGCCGTCACCGGCCTGGTCCGCGACGGCCTGACCGCCGCCGAAGAAGCCCACGCCGTCGCCGCACTGTTCGACCTGAAATATTCCGCCGCCGCGATCAGCCGGGCCACCGGCCGCAGCAAAACCCACCTCGCCGCCGCCCGCACCGCCGCGACCCTGACCGGCCCGGCCGCGCAGGAAACCGCTGCCTACCCGCTGACCATCGACCAGCTCGCCACCATCGCCGCCTTCCAGGACCAGCCCCACGCCGTGGCCCAGTTGATCGCCGCCGCCGCCGAAGGCCGCATCGACCACGTCGCCGCGCAGCTGCGCGCCCAGCACATCGAGGACGAAGCCGTCGCCAAACGCTGCGCCGAGCTGGCCAACCAGTGCGTCACCGTGGTGGAAGCCGAGCCCCGCAGATACGACGCCGGACCGGCCCGTCCGCTCGATGCGCTGCGCCCCGCCGAAGCCCCCATCGGGACGGAACTGACCGAAGGCGAACGCGTCGGGTGTCCCGGCCACGCCGCCTACGTCAGCGCCGACTACTACGAGCACGACCCCGACGCCGACGACGATCCCGACGACGGGGACCAGGCCGACGAGCTGGAACTGACCGTGATGTACCTGTGCACCGACCCCGACCGGTATGGGCACTGGCCCCGCCACGGCAACCGCGTAAACCATCCCCGCCCCACACCCGCCGACGGCGACGCCGCCGACGATCTGGACGAGGCCAGCGCCGCCGCCGAACGGCAGGCCCGGCGCGACGAGGCCCGCAAGGCCGAACGCCGGGCGTTGATCCGGCTCAACAAAGAGGCTCCTGTTGACTGCACCAACCTGAGCGTGTCGCCCGGCCGCTGGGCTGGCCGGCGATCAGGATGTGAGCGGAGGTGCTGTGGTGGATTCGTTGTCCGGACCAAGGGATGTTGCTCACCTCAGGGTTCCGTCGATCGGCGAGGTCTGCAGTATTGGGTCCGGGCCGTGGGAGGTGCTGGGCGCCGACGGTCAGCCGGTCGTGGCTTGGGTGAGCTTTCGGAGTGAGCTTGTCGCCTGCGGTTGTTCAGCCTCGACGTGCCGCTCGTATGCACATGACGTGCTCCGGTGGCTCCGATTTCTTGCGGCGTTGGGGATTTCATGGCAGCAGGCGAGCCGGGTCGAGGTGCGTGATTTCGTGCGGTGGTTGCGGGTCGCCGACAATCCCGCTCGTTGCCGTGGGCTGAGGTCCGGCGGTCGGCCGGCGCCGGGGTCGCTGAATGCGGCTACCGGCAAGGCGTATTTGGCTGCCGGTTACGCACCTAGGACCATCAACCACGCGTTGTCGGTCTTGGGTGAGTTCTATCAGCATGCTGTCGATGCCGGCCTGGGCCCGTTGCAGAGCCCCGTTCCCCTACGGCGGAGCGCTTCGACAGTACTTGGGCCGTCGGAATTGCGGTCGGCCGTCGGCGGATCGATGTATCGACAGCGGGAGCCGGTCGCTCAGCCCAGGGCAGTGCCGGAGCCGTTGCTGCAACAGGTGTTCGCCGCGCTCCGGCACGATCGGGATCGGGCCCTGATTGCTGTGGCGTTGAGCTCCGGAGCTCGGGCGAGCGAACTGCTGTCGATGGTGCGCAACGGGATCGACATCGGTCTTGGTGTCGTCTCCGTCGTCCCCAAGGGTCGCCCCGGGCGGGTGTGGATACCTGTTGCCCCAGAAGCTTTGGTGTTGATGGGGCGCTACCTGGCTTCGCGGCCACCGGGATCGCCGCACGACCCGGTGTGGGTGACCGTCCGGCGACCGGCGCGGCCGTTGACGTATTTCGCGTTGCGGCAGGTCTTAGAGCGGGTAAATGTTCAGCTGGGTTCGAATATCACCTGGCACGACTTCCGTCACACCTTCGCCCATCGGCTGCTGGCCGATGACCGGCTGTCGTTGACCGATGTGCAAACCCTGATGCGACACCGCAGCCTGACAACTTTGACGGATTACTCTGCGGTGCGCTTGGAGGAGCTGGTGTCCCGGTTGCACGAGCACCTGTCCCGCCCGGTCCCGAGTCCAACACCCGCCGTCGGGTATGACCACGGTGATCTGCAGGTGCTGTTTCCTGGGTTGGCGTTGTGAGCAGCAACTCGGAGGTCAGGGCGCGGGTGCAGACGTGGCTGGCCTGTCGGCCGCTGGAGTCCGTGCAGTCGGCGGTGTCCGTCGGCGGGGTCGATCGACTGGATCGCAGCGGCCTGGAAGTACTGCTCACTGAGCTGGTCACGGATGGTCTACCGCCGTCCCAGGCCGGTCTCGGCGGAATTTGTGCTCGTGGGTGTCGGCGCGTCTTGGATTGGTTGGAGCTCCAGGAAGGCGCTACCTGGCGGCAGCGGTGGGACGCGGCCGGAGGGGACGACGGGGCGGGGTGGAACAGCTGGCTTCGGTCGATGAATGCGACTATCCGCGGTGCCTGCCGCATGGTGATTGATGCACTTGTTGTGATGCAGGCGATCCAGCCAAGCTCTGCGTGGTTGCTTCATGACAAACGCGCGCGCCTGTTGAGCTGGTGGACGACCTATCACGATACCGAACTGTTCGGCCGGCTGCGGCGTTTGCTCGAGGAGGGCACGCCGTCGCTCAGGGTTCGGGTGTGTGTGCTGACCGAGTTGGCCAGGATGTCGGTCAGCACGGGGCGGCGGCTGTCCGAGTTGGATGCCAGTGACTTCTTGGCTGAACGCACCGTGCTGGTGCAGGCCGGGAAGAAAGGTGCGTTGCACGCAGCGTGGATCTACGCCCGGCGAGCCGGCCTGTTGGTCGATGAGCCGTTCGACTTCACTGCCGTGCTCCGGTCCCAGCAACGGACTCCAGCCGAGATGGTCGCCCGCTACCGCATCGACAACCCCGACATCCGCGCGTTGTTCGTCGAGTACTTCACCGAACGTCAGACCGTTTGCGATTACGCAACTCTCAAAGGCGTCGCCGGGGTGTTGCTCAAGCTGTTCTGGGGAGATCTGCAAACGCAGCACCCTGGTAAGGCCGATTTCGCTCTGACGGTCGCGCAGGCCAGCGAGTGGCGCCAGCGTATTGCGGTCCTACCCAACGGGCAGCCCCGCAAAGACCTGAGCCAGGTTGTGAGCGCGGTCCGCAGTTTCTATCTTGACCTTGCCACCTGGGCGCACGAGGACCCGGCCCGTTGGGCCCCATGGGTCAGGCCGTGCCCGTTCAACAGCCGCGATACCCGCCGGCTGCACCGGCTGAAGGCTCAACGCCAGAGCGCGGAGATGGCCGCACGAACCCGCACCCTGGCTCCGGTGGTGCCGCAACTGGTCAGCGCCGTCGCCGAGGCCCTCAGGACGGCGGAACGGCTGCTCGGGGTGGCGACTGGCATACCGCCGGGCGACGAATTCGAGGTTGATGGCCAGAGGTGGCGCAGCGCGCCGACCGGCGACCGAACCCGATACACCCGGACCCAGGTCGTGGTCATTACTCCAACCGGCACCCGCGTTGATCTGACGGCCGCGGAAGACCGGGCGTTCTGGACCTGGGCCACGATCGAGGTGTTGCGGCACAGCGGCATGCGGATCGAGGAAATGCTCGAGCTGACTCACCTGTCCATCCGGGCCTTTCGCAAACCCGACGGACAGGTGGTGCCGTTAGTGCAGATCGCGCCGTCGAAGAACAACATGGAACGGATCATGCCGGCGAGTCCGCAACTGGCACATGCCCTCAGTCGCATAGTGACCCGGCAACTCGCCCACCAGAAAACTGCGCCGGCCGACGATCGCGGGCCGATGCTGCCTCTGGTCAGTCGCCGCGACGACTACGAACTCACCTTCAGCGCCCCGATGCCGTTCCTGTTCCAACGCCGGCTGGGCAGCGGGCGCCGCACCGTGATCTCCGGGGCCTTCATCCGCGCGTGGCTCGACCAAGCTGCCTTGAACGCTGGGCTGCGGGACACCGACGGAGCGCCGATTCGGTTCACCCCACATGACTTCCGGCGGCTGTTCCTCACCGACATCGTCAGCAACGGACTGCCCATCCACATCGCCGCCCAGCTCGCCGGGCACGAGAACATCAACACCACCCGCGGCTACGTCGCGACCTACCCGACCGAGGTGTTCGCCGCCTACGACTTGTTCCTGGCCCGCCGCCGGGCGCAACGCCCGGCCGAGGAATACCGCCCGCCCACACCGGAGGAACTCGCGGAGTTCGCTGAGCACTTCGGGCGACGCAGGGTCGAACTCGGCGACTGCGTCCGGCCTTATGGCAGCGGATGCAGCCATGAACACGCCTGCATCCGCTGCGACTACCTCCACGTTTCCGCAGACCAGGAAGGGCGTCTCGAGACCATTCAGCAAGACCTGCTTCAGCGCGTCGACCAGGCTGAACGGCAGCAATGGTTCGGTGACGTCGAACAACTCCGCGTCACCCTCGACCACCTCAAAGCCAAAAAGGACCAACTCGCCCTGATGGGCGGCCGGCCCCCGTCCGCCGTCTTGACCGCGGCGCCGCCGATCACGGTTCCGTGATCGGGCTCGCTTCGCGTCTGGATTTGACCTCCCAACACATGCTGAGCTGCTGCTGGCCGAATGCCGAATCGCCCACTCCCAAGAAGGGTTCAGCTCAAAGGTAGACCGCAGTAATGCACTGGAACCAGTTGTCGCCGATCCTCAATCATGGATGGGTTCTCCGCTGACCTGATGATCAGCATGAAACATCGCCTCCCGCAGCAGGTTCCGAACATGCCCACCCCGCAACCGATAAAGGATTCGGCGGCCGGCGCGGGTGCCCTCGACCAATCCGGCCAGCCGCAACTTCGACAGATGCTGACTGGCTACCGTCGGACGGCACCCAGCCGCAGCCGCCAAGCCGGCTACATCCAGCTCCTGCGACGCCATCGCCCACAACATCCGCACCCGCGTCGGGTCGGCCAACATCGCAAAAGAAACAACAGCGGCGTCCACCTGCGCGGGTGAGGGCTCGGGCGGATGTGGACCGCTGGTGATGGGCTCGTCGGCGGCGGACACGGAGGTGGTCATGGCAACGACTTTAACCGGTAACCTTCACACCTTCACACCTTCATGGCTGCGCAGATAAAGATAGAGTGAGTCTGACCGACACGTCAGCTACGAAATGAGATTTGCCCGCCATGAGCCATCTTCTTGCCCACCAACACCCACCGGACCACGACCATGGCCTCGGCGATGACGATCACGACCACGACCACGACCATCAATCCGCACACGATGAAGACCATCCGCACGATCACAGTCACGGCGGATCCAGGTGGTCGAAGGTGTCCCACTGGCTGTCCGAGCTGCTCGGTGGGCACTCCCACGACACCGCCGATCAGATCGACGACGCATTGGAAGCCGACAGCGCCGGCCGGCGCGCTTTGGTGATCAGCCTCGTCGGCTTGGCGGTCACCGCCCTCATCCAGGGGCTGGTCGTGGTGCTGTCCGGGTCGATCGCCCTGCTGGGTGACACCCTGCACAACGTCGCCGATGCCCTCACCGCAGTGCCGCTGCTGATCGCATTCACCCTTGTTCGCCGTCCTCCGAACAAGCGCTACACCTACGGATACGGCCGCGCCGAAGACATCGGTGGTCTGTTCGTCATCGCCATGATGGTTCTCTCCAGCGTCCTCGCCGGTTACGAAGCGATCAGCCGGCTCATCCACCCCCAAGCTGTTTCTCACCTCTGGGCCGTCGCCGGCGCCGGCGTTGTCGGTTTCCTCGGCAACGAAATAGTCGCCCGCTACCGGATACGCGTTGGACGGCAAATCGGCTCCGCGGCCCTTGTCGCCGACGGTCTGCATGCCCGCACCGACGGATTCACCAGCCTCGCCGTCCTTCTCGGCGCAGGCGGCGTCGCCGTCGGCTGGAAGTGGGCCGACCCCGTCGTCGGACTACTCATTACCGTGGCGATCCTGGGAGTGCTCCGCTCCGCGATCCGCCAAGTCGGAGCCCGACTGATGGACGCCGTCGACCCCGACGTCGTGGACACAGCCACCGCAGCCATCACCACCGTCGACGGCATCGCCGAAATCCGCGACCTCAAAATCCGCTGGATCGGACACACTCTCCGCGCCGAAGCAGACATCACCGTCGACCCGGCGCTGACCGTGAGTCAAGCCCACGACATCGCCGAACACACCGAAGCCCACCTACTCGCCGCCGTCCGCCGACTCACCGCCGCGACCATCCACGTCAGCCCCCAAGGTGCCCATCCCGCCCGCACCTGAGCTCAGCCTCATCGACTGGTGCGGAGATCTCACCGCCACCGCGGGTATCCAAGACAACATGGTGAGGCCGCATCTGGTCATTGACGAACTGTGGGGGTCGTGGCAAGGCGCCACCCGGTGCTAGCCGGTTGACAAGTGCAAAGAACCGACGCCGCCGAAACGGTGCGCCGCGAATATCTCCACCAGTGCGTCACGGTGAAATCCCGGCACAAGGCGATGGCCGCGTGGGCACTCGCGCAGGTCGTGCACCGCGACCCCACCTACAGCCTGTGGGCCGCCGACTACTACCAGAACAAGCCGACCCTGGCCGCGATACTGGGAGCCGACCCCGCCCCGTACACCGCCGCCGCACCCGCCAACCTGCACGGCATGATCTTGTGGACCCACGTCGTGTGCGCCCACGAGGAAGAGCTGCCCCGCGACTCCCACCGCCAGGTCAACAAATCCCGCGCCGCGTACCTTTCGCACCTGCAGACCCTGGGCTACGTGCTGTCCGCCGTCGAGCAGCAGATCATCGACAACACCCAGCTGCCCGCCAACCAGCCGCCCGCCGACCAGCCGCCCGCCGACCAGCCGCCCGCCGACCAGGAGCCGGCTAATCAGCAGCCGGCTAATCAGGAGCCGGGCGAGCAGCAGGACCAGGAGGTGAGCGCCGCCTGACAGGAGCCAGCACCGACGCCGAAGGGCCAGCCGTGACCGCCACGGCTGGCCCTTTTGGTGTCAGTCGAGGTCGAACAGCGGCAGCGAATCGATTCGCCGCGACACCGGCACGGCTACCGCCTGCGCCGCCGCGTCGAACAGATCCACCGGAAACGCCGCCACCGCCACATCGCCGCGCCAGGGTGGCGGATCGAACAAGCAGACCAGGTTGCGCAGCGGATCACCGGCCGCCAACACCGCCGCCAACACCGCCGCCAACTCCTGCGGACCGGCGCCACCGGCCACCGCCGCACCGATAGCGGCCTGCACCGCCCGGGACGCGCCGACCTTGCCGCGCACATCGACCAACCCCGGACGCGGACCAGCCAGACGGCCCCGCCGCGCCGCCTGCCGCATGTTCTCCCGCTGCGTCGCGACCCGCACATGCCCGGGATCGGTGGACACACACACCCGGACATCGCAGTCATGCATCAGCGTCGCCCCCAACGGCACCGGCCCGAACCTCCGAGCCGCCGCCACATGGTGCGGGCTAACGATCCGCGTCCCGTCGACGTCGTTGTGAACCGAGAACTTCCCATACCCGTCCGAGCCGACCGCGCCCAGCCAGATATCACACGCCGCCGTGGGCACCACATGAGCGAACAGCCGCGCCAGGTCACGGTTGGAAACCCGAGGACTGTGCCGAGTCGACTTACTCATTTTCGTTCCTGCTGTCCCGGCCAGCTACCCGGCCACCGCGACGGGGACGGCCCCGGCTACCACAGCCGCGCCGCCGTCCTTGGCTGCAGGCCCAGCGGCCGTGTCCGTGGCTGCAGGCCCAGCCGAACCGGCCGTGTCCGTGGCTGCAGGCCCAGCCGCAGCGGCCGGATCCTTGGACAGCCGCCGCACATCAACCGCCGACAGTTCCGTCAACTCCGCGATCCGCGAGCCCGGCAACTTCTCGGCCGTCAGCGCCCGCAACGACACCCCGATCCGCAGCTCCGCCGCCGACACCGAAGCGGCCGACGCTGCGTCAGCGGCAGCCACCGCCGAGTCGAAAACCGCCTGCGCCGCCGCAACCGCCGCCGCCCGGGTGGTCTGCGCCGCCGCGATTTCATCGACCGCGACGATCACCTGCGCTGTCGCCTCATCGATCCGATCCTCCTGCGCCTGTCTGTCGGTCTCCAGCAGCATCCGCCGTTCCCTGGCCCGCACCTTGGCCTGCACTGCCGCATTGCTCACCTTGCCCACCACACACCGCCGCCCTTCCCAGCCGCCTGCAGCCGCGTTTTCCAACGCCGCCATCTGCGTCTCACTCTACGATCCGCCGCCGACAATCCTGCGCTCAACCCGTCCCGCGTCACAATCCCAAAGCCAAACCCGTCACAAGCCACACACCTTTTGCACAGTGGCCGAGCTGAACTAGGATCGGAGCTGTGCCCGGAAATGTGACGCCCGATCCGCGCCACGGCTTTGCGCCGCAGACGGATCCGGCTATCCGGGCGGTGACCACCCGGTGATGAGCTTGCACAAGTTGACCGCCGGAGACGGGTACACGTACCTGACCCGGCAGGTCGCCGCAGCAGATGCCACCGAACGTGGGTTCTCCTCGTTGGGCGACTACTACGCCGCCAAGGGTGAATCCCCCGGGGTGTGGATGGGCGAGGGAATCGCATCGCTGGAGTTGGCCGATCTGACGGTCACCGAAGCGCAGATGAAGAACCTGTTCGGGGCCGGGTTACATCCGGACGCGGAGCGGTTGGAAGCCCAAGCCATCGCCGAGCTGCCCACCACCGGGGTGGAAAGTCAAAAGCGGGAACGGCTCCGGGCGGTCAACCGGGCGGTGCAACTGGGCCGCAAGTTCCCCATGTATGAGCTGGACAACCAGTGGCGGCAACGGCTGGTCGAGAAGTATCAGGCGTGGAATGTGGAACACGGACAAGGCCGCGACGACATCGTCGCCCCGGATGCGCGGGCCCAGGTCCGTTCGGCGCTGGCCGATGAAATGTTCACCGAGCTGCACGGCCGGGCCCCGGCCAGCTCCGCGGAACGGTCGGGGTTCATCGCGCAGCAGTCCCGCCCCGACCAGTCGGCGGTGGCCGGGTTCGACGTCACCTTCTCACCGGTCAAGTCGGTGTCCACGCTGTGGGCGGTGGCGCCCACTGAGGTGTCCGAGCAGATCGAGGATGCCCACCGGGCGGCGGTGGAAAAGACGGTGGCGTGGATCGAGAAGGAAGCCGGGTACACCCGCACCGGGTTCCGCGGGGTCGGGCAGGTCCAGACCCGCGGTTTGGTGATGGCCGCGTTCACCCACCGCGATTCCCGCGCCGGCGACCCGGATCTGCACACCCACGTCGCCATCTCCAACAAGGTGCAGACCCTGGGCGGTGACTGGCTATCCCTGGATGCCCGGATGCTGTATCGGATCACCGTCGGGGCGTCGGAGTTCTACAACACCCAACTGGAAGTCGAAGTCACCCAGCGGGTCGGCGCGGTGTTCTCGGGCCGTGCCACCGAGCCGGGGAAACGGCCGGTCCGGGAGATCGTCGGCGTCGATGACCGCCTCAACCTGGCGTGGTCGACCCGCCGGTCCGCGATCACCACGGCACGCACCGCGTTGACCAAAACGTTCCTGGCCCAGCACGGCCGGGTCCCGACCACCACGGAAATGATCAAGCTGTCCCAGCAGGCCACCCTGGCCACCCGGGAGGCCAAACACGAACCCCGCTCGTTGGGTGAGCAACGCGAAATCTGGCACACCCAGGCCCTGGAGGTGGTCGGTGGGGAGACCGAACTGGCCGCCATGATCTCCTTCGCCACCACCCCGGCGACTGACCCACTACCGGTGCCGGTCAGTCAGGCTTTGGTGACGCAGCTGGCCGCCGTCACGGTGGAAACGGTGGCCGGTAGTCGGGCCAGCTGGCGGGAAACTAACCTCGACGCCGAAGCCCGCCGCCAGGTCCGCTCCGCCGGTGTCGACCCCGCCGTGATGCAGGATCTGGCCGACCAGGTGACCGTCCGGGCCTCCGGAACCGAGCACAGCATCCCGATCGGGATGGACACCGAAGTCGCCGCCGCCGTCCCGGAACCGCTGACCCGCACCGATGGTCAGGCGATCTTCCGGATCGCCAAAGGGCAGCTGTACACGTCCCCGGCGATCCTGCACGCAGAGGCCCGGGTGGTCGCGGCGGCCGGCCGTCTGGGTGGCCGGATCATCGACTCCGGGGATGTGCAGATCGCCGAGCTGGAATGGTCGGCGAACAACGGAGGGGCCGTGCTGAACACCGCGCAGGCCGCGATGGTCACCCAGATCGCCACCAACCCGGCGATGCTGCAGCTGGCGTTGGCACCTGCCGGCACCGGCAAGACGACCGTGATGGGTGTCCTAGCCCGGGCGTGGATGTCCACCGGCGGACATGTCCTCGGGCTGGCGCCGCAGGCCTCCGCCGCGAAAGAGTTGGCCGCCGCGATCCCCGGCGTCGAAGCCGACACCATCGACAAACTGGTCCACGACGTGGCCTGCACCCCGGCGGGTCAGTGGCTGCCGTGGATGGCCCGGATCGACTCCGACAGCCTGGTGATCATCGACGAGGCCGGGTTGGCGTCCACCCCGAAACTGGACGCCGCGGTCGGGTTTGTCACCGCCCGGGGAGGGAGGGTCCTGCTCGTCGGGGACGACCAGCAACGCGCCGCCGCCGGCGCCGGCGGGATCCTGCGCGATATCGAATCCGCGCACGGCGCGGTCACTTTGACCGAGGTCATGCGGTTCACCGACCCCCTCGAGGGCAAAGCGTCGCTGGCGCTGCG
>JAABUT010003962.1_pt1 | contig 12176 bp, 14 predicted proteins | sample 5559281 | NCBI WGS metagenome assembly JAABUT01 (sample SAMN10711880, study PRJNA513359) | rock metagenome | isolation source: Antarctica rocks | place: Antarctica: Victoria Land, Ricker Hills nord | collected 2016-01-04
AAACAGGTTTTCGTGCCGGTTAAATTGGTTCAATAGTGCGGTCAATTTATATTTCAAATCGCTGGCATCTCTCTTTTCAAGAAATATCTGCCTTGGGTTTTGGCTGGATTTTAATCCTAAGTAAATTCGTTTCTTGCTGAATTTCAAATAGTTAACTCAGCATCAATTCTGTATTTTTTAAACTTTGTATGTTGGGGTCACGTAAAAACCGACCATAGAAATTGTATCAATAGTTAGCAGTTATATCATGATTTGGAGGCTGTTTTTAACCGATACAACCAATCTGTACACCGGAAAAATAGCGTGCTTATGCAAATATTAATTTTTACTACTGTGTTTTATCCGTTGCGTGGCGGTATTGAAAACCTAACGCTCAATTTGTGCAAAGAATTTATAGGCAAAGGGCATGAAGTTAAAGTGATCGCTTATCAGAAGCAAACCGACGCATTGCCTGATATTGAGGTGCATTATGCGCCCGGGTTTGCAAAAATGCTGGAGCTGTTTTTATGGTGCAAAATTTATTATATGCCCAATATTTCGCTCAAAGGCATTTGGCCGTTGCTGATTGATCCGCGCAAAAGATGGGTGGTTTCTCAAAACGATTTTTCGCTCACCAACAAAAAAAACCTGCTGTCATTGATCAAACTGTTTATGATCAGGTTCGCTTCAGAAAACATTTCGGTGAGCAAAAGTATCGCTACTTCGCTCGGCACACCTTCAGAAATAATTTATAACTGTTATGATAATGAGGTTTTCAAAATCGATCCGCAGGTAGAAAAAACACTGGATTTTGTTTTTGTGGGAAGGCTGGTTTCTCAAAAAGGCTGTGATACGCTGATCCGGGCTTGTTATGATTTAAAACTTCCCTTCAAACTAACCATTATCGGCGACGGGCCGGAACTGGAACGGCTGAAAATTATGGCGCAACAACTGGAATTATCGGAACATATCACCTTCACCGGCACTTTAAAAAGCACTGAAATTACAGCGGTTTTGAACCGGCATAAAGTGATGATCATCCCTTCCAACGGAAAAGAAGGTTTTGGGATTGTGGCTCTGGAAGGCTTGGCCTGCGGCTGCCGTATCATCGCATCCGACTCCGGTGGTTTGGCCGAAGCCGTCGGGGATTTTGGGCAACTTTTTCAACCCGGAGATGTCCATCAGTTAAATGGCCTGCTAAAAGAAGCATTGCAAAATATCAACCAGCCAAATTACAGTCAGGAAGAATTGGCCGCTTATTTGGATGATTACAAAACGCAAGTTGTTGCCCAAAAATATCTGTCGGTTTTTGGTAGTGCGGCCTGATTTTGAAGAAATTTTCTTGCTGAACAATAATTTTTACAGACATCCATCCGGATTTTTACCTGTTAAAAAAAGTATTGTTATTGTTGGATTTAGCAGCTGGTGTGAAAACCGATTGGTTCGAAACCTGATCGCCAACCTCGAGCTTCAGGGCATCAGCTTTGTTAGTAAAGTACAAGATTCCTTCTGCACGGTCTGTATTTTGATCAATCAATTTAACAAAGCTTACCCAAAACGTTGACCCAAAAAGTTCGGTACAAATAATACGTTCTACCTCCAGGACTATACAATGTGGTGTCGCATTCATTGCTTTATTTTTTTTAAGGTTTGGACTGATTTTTATCCGTAAGTTTTATTTCATACGTAATTTTTTTGATCTGGTTAAAGAAATTTCAATTTAGATAAATTTATGGCCAGGGTGCAAAGTGTAACCATTTTTGATACGCACAACCGGTAGCGGGTTTTGAAGCTGTATCGAATGTACTTTTACTTGTACAACAAAGCCTGATGTTTCCGTCAGGCTTTGTTGTAGGTTTTAGGTGAAAAAAGCAAAAAAACCTGGTATTATACAGCTAAAATAATTTTTGTGTGATAAGGTTATTTTTGTGTGGCAATAAAAATATTTTTAGTGTAGAAATCAGGATGCTTCTTTTAGCACTATAAATTCGGAGAAGCCATTACACACCAATTTTTACCTAATAAAAGAAGCATCTTGATTTTTTCATACTTTGAACCGTTTATTATTTTTGAAACGATAAAAATTTGTCATTCCGACCGTAGGGAGAAATCCTCCTCAAAGCAATATATCCTGTAATATTTAAAGAAGATTTTCCTCCTATCGTCGATTTCTATGATTTAAGCAACTGCTTTTTGATAAATTTTTTCATAAGGTCTATTTTGGTTTACACAAGCAAAGATTCTTAGGATAAGTTTGTTTCTGACCGCGTTTATAACACTCATTTTATTCTTTTTTTCCTGCCCGACTTTTCGTTCGTAAAACAGTTTCAAGTCCGGGTTATGTTGTATGGCGACGATAGCTGACAGGTGTAAAAGTGTTTTGACTTTCTTGTTGGCCATGTGAGAGACCCTGGCTTTTTTGACGACTTTTCCCGAATCATCCCTGAAAGGCGCCACGCCGGAATAACAGGCAAACTTTTTAGGGTTGCTGATGTCCTTAAATTCATTAGTGGCAATAATTACCTGTACTGCCGTTACTTTGCCGATGCCACTTACTGAAGTTACTAACTTAAAGATACGGGATAGTTCTTCATCACCGGCAATAAGCTGCCCGATAGCCTTGTCGTCCCTGGCTATATCTGCCTCTATCGCTTTTAATGAATGGTTACAGATCTGCATGCCTTGCCTGCTGTTTTTCTTTGTACTGAAGGCGGCGTGTTCCTGAAGCGGTACTTTCAGTTGTTTTTTAACCCTTATCAGCCGTAAGCGGGTAGCTGCAAGATCAGCCAGATGCTGTACAACTTCGCGTTTGGGCTCCCATAAATGCAATTTATGCTGCTTGTCATAAGCATACCCCCGCGATCCTGACCGCATCGACCTTATCATTCTTTCCCCTGATATTACCCAGTGAGTTCTTGATCTGCGTGGCCGCTTCAAGGCAAATATGGGACTTCTTTTTGTACAAGCAGGCAAGCACGTGGTTATTGTAAATACCGGTATGCTCCATACAGAAGACCGCCTTGTTTAAAACAAAACCGTTCAGTTTACACAAATCTTTGATAAACGAGGTTATAGCCCTTGTCTCATTTGCGGTTTCCCGGTGAAACAGCAACCTTTCACCCTGCCTGACAGCAAAGTCCAATTCACCTTTTGACACATCAATGCCAATAAAAAATTCAAATTCCATATCTTTATACTGTTTATGTTAGTAAACAGTTAACACGTTTTAAACCACATCAATTCCTTACTAATGAGCCTGGAAACTCTAATTTCTATTTGATGCCATAGTTTAAAACAAGCGGTAAAGGAGTAAATCGAACAATAGGCCTTCAAACCTGGAAATGACAATAATGCGCCCTTACCGCTGTTAACTTTTCCACAAAAATCGCAGTTATTAACAAAGAAAAAGAAGCAAAAAGAAACTTCAATAAACAATAACAAACCTGATTATTTGTGCTTCGCTAATCTAAAGGAAATGACAAATGGCAATTTTTGCCCGATAAAAGAAGTATCAGCAGGAGAGGTGCCGAAACAAGTTTTGCATAACAAGACACACATCAAACCAAAACCTTATTTTTGTTTTTGATGATCAACAAAACCACGATAGACCGCATTTTTGAAGCTACCGACGTGGTGGAAGTCATCGGTGAGTTTGTGCAGCTGAAAAAACGTGGTGCCAATTACGTGGGCTTGTCGCCGTTTGCAAATGAGAAAACGCCCTCGTTCACCGTTTCGCCGGTGAAAGGGATTTTCAAGGATTTTTCTACCGGACTGGGCGGTTCTGCCATTACGTTTTTGATGGAGCATGAAAAATTTACGTATCCCGAAGCGTTGAAATGGCTCGCCAAAAAGTACAGCATTGAGGTAGAAGAAGACCGGCAAACACCGGAAAACATTGAAGAAGATAACCGCCGCGAAAGCCTGATGGTGGTTTCTGCTTTTGCGGCCAGGTTTTTTCACGAAAGTTTGTTGGAATCTCCGGAAGGAAAAAACATCGGTTTAAGTTATTTTAAAGAGCGCGGTTTTCGGGAAGATATTATCAAAAAGTTTGAGCTGGGTTATTCGCCGGATAATTGGGAAGCGTTCAGTTCCGCAGCCATCAAACAAAATTATCAACCGGAATTTTTGCTGGAAAGCGGCCTGTCCGTCAAGCGTGATAACGGCACGTTGTATGATCGTTATCGCGGCCGCGTCATGTTTCCGATCCATAATTTTACCGGCCGCGTGGTTGGTTTTGGCGGACGGACGCTGAAGAATGATAAAAGCGTCCCGAAATACGTCAACTCGCCGGAATCGGAAATTTACCATAAATCCAACTTGCTTTATGGTTTACACTTCGCCAAAAAAGCCATCCGCGAAACTGATAATTGTTATTTGGTAGAAGGTTATGCGGATGTTATTTCTGTGCATCAGGCTGGAATTGAGAATGTTGTGGCATCCTCCGGAACTTCGCTGACGGTGGAGCAGATCCGGCTGATCGGCCGATCTACCAAAAATATTACGATTTTGTATGACGGCGATGCGGCAGGAATTAAAGCGGCTTTGCGCGGTTTGGATTTGATCCTGGAAGAAGGCTTGAACGTAAAAGTGGTAACTTTTCCGGATGGGCACGACCCGGATTCTTTTGTGCGAAAGGTTGGTACGAATGCTTTTAAAACGTACATCGATCAGCATCAAAAAGATTTTATCCTGTACAAAACAAGCACGCTGCTGAAAGATGCCGGAAATGACCCGATTGGAAAAGCAGACGTGATCCGAGAAATTGTGGAAAGTATTGCCAAAATTCCGGATTCGATCAAAGCTTCGGTTTTTGTAAAAGAATGTAGTTTGCTGCTGCAAATGGACGAGCGTTCGCTGCTCACGGAACTGAACAAAATGCGGCTGGCAAAATCTAAGAAGCAGGAGCAGCCAGCGTACAAATCCGTTCCGGAAACTGCTGTTCCCGAAAATATACCGATAAAAACAGTATCCGCAGAAGATACGCAGGAGAAAGAAATTGTGCGCCTGCTGATCACTTATGGCAATAAAATGATCGACTGGGATGGGATTGCCAACACGTATATCGGCCCGTTTATGATTGCTGAATTGAGCGACGTAGCGTTTGAAAACCCGGAAAGTAAAAATGTAGTTCAGATTTATCAGCAGGAACTGGAAAACGGCCGCTTGCCTGACGAAGCTTTTTTCGTTCATCATACCAATCGCAGCGTTGCAGATCTGGCGGTTTCTATGGTTTCCACGCCTTATGTTTTGAGCGAAAACTGGTACGAAAAGCATAAAATCCAGGTTTCCAGCGAGGAAGATAACATGAAAGCGACGATTTTGGGTGCGATCTTCCATTTGAAAAAACGGAAAGTTGACCAGATTTTGGAAGGTATCCGCAGAGAACTGCAAAAAACCACGACAGATGCCGATGTGGATATTTTGCTGAACCAATATCAGCACATGAAAAAAGTGGAGAAATATATTTCTGATTTTTTAGGTTCCGTGATTTTAAAATAATGGCCGAACACAATATTTTAGGCCGAAAAGGTGAGGGGCTGGCCAAACAACATCTGGAAGCTGCAGGTTATGAAATCTTGGATGAAAACTGGTGCTTTGGCAAAGCAGAAGTGGATTTGATTGCTTATCTCGATAAAACCATCATTTTTGTGGAAGTGAAAACGCGGACGGGAAACGCTTTTGGCGAGCCGGAAGATTTTGTGGACCATGCAAAAAAAGTTTTACTGGCGAGCGCGGCAGACGAGTTTATTGAGCTGATGGATTTTAAGGGTGAAGCGCGTTTTGATATCATCGCAATTTTGTATGACAGGGAGGGAAATTATCGTTTAAACCATATTCAGGATGCTTTCTGGCCTGATCCTTTTTGATTGAATTTTATGAATAAAAAAAATATAATACTTGGTTTTTGTGCGGTTCTGCTTTGGTATGGTTGCCGGCAAAAAGCCAATACAGCGGAAGAAAATACCACTTTCAGGATTACGCCGGAAGCGGGCAGCAATATTGCAGCAGGAACTTCAGTATCGGTTCAGTTGGTTGCGCCAAGCGGTTATCATGCAGATTCTGTGGTGTATCAAATGGATAACCAACGGTTGGGCATGAAGCAGGATTTATCAGCTTTTACCTTAAAAACGGATACACTTCCTCTTGGCATCAAACAAATTACCGCCCAAATTTATCAGGGTAAAAACAGTGCCCAGGTAACTACCAACATCGTTTTGCTGGCTGCCAAAGCACCGGAAGAACTGACGTATCAGGTAGAAAAGGTGTTTCCGCATGATACCAGTTGCTATACAGAAGGTTTGGTTTATCAGGATGGTTTCTTATATGAAAGTGGCGGAGGCAGATCAAAACCACCAGAAGGAGAACTGACCGAAGGTCAGTCCAGCTTGAGAAAAGTTGATTTAAATACCGGGAAAGTTTTGCAAAAAGTTATGGTTGACCCTACTGTTTTTGCGGAAGGAATTTCTATAGTAGGCAATAAAATTATCCAGTTAACCTGGACTGAAAAGATTGGTTATGTGTATGACAAAGCTACGTTTAAGCTTCTCAGCACCTTTAATAATAATGTTGGCGTAGAAGGTTGGGGCTTATGCTTTGACGGGAAGAAATTATATATGGACGATAAAACCAACCGCATCTGGTTTTTAGATAAAAATACTTATCGCTCAATTGGTTTTATTGATGTTTATGATGATAAAGGTGCAATCGATAGTATTAATGAGTTGGAATATATTGAAGGTAAGTTGTATGCTAATGTCTATCAAACCAATAACATTTTAGTGATTGACCCAAAAACAGGTGCGGTTTTACAAAAGATAGATTTAGCAAACTTGTATCGTGACCGCTTGCCAAATGCAGATGTTTTGAACGGAATCGCTTATGATGCCAAAACCAAACGGATCTTTATCACCGGTAAAAAGTGGCCGCATTTATATCAGGTAAAGTTTATGAAAAAAGGTGTGTAAAAGAAGCATTCCATCAAAATCAAGTCATCAACTATGCAGCCTTTAATCAAGAATAATCTTTCTCAAATACAAGAACTGATGCGTTTGTATGGCGTGGAAAAAGCTTTTCTTTTTGGCAGTGCTGCATCTGGCAAAATGAATGCTGATAGTGATGTAGATTTTTTAATTAGTTTTTCCTCAAATATGGATTTTGAAACGTATGGAAATAACTATTTTAAACTGTTGTATGCTTTGCAGGATTTGTTGCAGGTAGAAGTAGAACTGGTAGCAGAAGAAACATTAAATAATCCATATTTAATCAAAAGTATCGATAGTAATAAACTATTAGTTTTATGATGCTTCAGGAGAAAAAGCTGCTTGCCGATATTGTACAAGCTGTTTTATCTGTTGATGAACATTTGGAAGGAAAAAGAATATTTGAAGAGTATAAAGCCAATAAAACCAAACGCCGTGCAGTAGAACGAGAACTGGAAATTATCGGGGAAGCCGTAAATAAACTGTTAAAAATCAACCCATCCATTAAAATTTCTTATGCCAGGATGATTGTTGACCTCCGCAATAAAGTTATTCACGCTTATGATAGCGTAAATGATATTGTAATTTGGAATGTCGTTGTAAATCATCTTCCTGAATTGCAAGCAGAGATTGAAAAGTTGTTAGCAGAAAAATAAAACTGTAACTATTTCAAATAAAGTTTGTGAAAAAAGGCGTGTAAAAGAAGCATCAGATTGTGATTGAAAATCTTAATAACTTTGTATCTTCATTAAATAAATAAAATTAAAAAATTATGATAAATGCAGAAACTGATAAAGAAAAAAATCAGGATATACTTAACATTTTGATACGCGATGCCTATGGCTTATTTCACACAGATAGTCACAAGAATAAATATTTATCTTTAGAAAGTGATGTCAAACAAAGAATAATTATAGGTGCTATTTTGGAAGAAGTTATTGTATCATATACAATGAGTCCTGCACACCATGCTCCAGCTGAATTAGCATTTCAAATGGTTAAAGATGGGAGTTTTGAATCATATTGTTCTCAGATGATAAAAGTTAAATTCGGTGAAAAACCTTGGTAAAGTTTATGAAAAAAGGTGTGTAAAAGAAGCATTCCATCAAATTTGAACTTCAATGATCAAATCCTGCCAGTTTTATGCTGATAAAAGAAGCATGGTCAAAAAGGTGTGTTTTCAGGTTTCTGCCGAGGTAGATTCTTTTTCTCAAAATTCCCCGTTTTAAAATGTTGAGAAAAGCTGTTTTAGCCGGATGCTTCTTTTATCGCACTAAAACTAAGCTTGTAAACCACTATTTTCCCTTGTGGCTGCGTACAGCGGCCAATACTGTTTTTACTGGCATTTTCTTTGGATACATCTTGCCAAGCATTATAAAAACATGGAAAACCATCGCGAGATAAAAAATACACTGAACTGGCATTTTGAAGGTAATTTCAATGCCACGATCATCAACGGCGTAATTAAGGAACTGAACCTTTGCGAGCCGGGAAAAGGTGCCGGCGATTGCGGCCGTTGCCTCACCAGTACCGATTTCAAATTCTTAAAATCGGTACATGAAGCGTTGGGCGATATTTTTAAATTTATGCAGGAAGAAAACAAACGCCTAGGTTACAGCTATCCGATTGATATGGAAATGTCTGACCGTTATGGCGAGGAAATTATTTCTGAAATCAAAAGCTACCTGCCCTGAAAATAAACGGCATTTCGCTGATCTCATCCTCCGCAAACAATGAGTGATGAGATCAGCTTTTCAATATTTCCGGCAAATTCGCATAGTTCAGGCCATAATAATCGGCCAGTGCCGGAGAGTATTTTTGCTGATAATCATACAGATAAGTTTCAATCCCCAGTTCTTTTGCATCGGCTATTTCTGCTTCCGGGTTATCGCCGATAACTAAAATTTCGCTTGGTTCATATTGATATTTTACCATGATCTGCTCAAAAATATCCTTTTTGGTCAGGTCGGATTTTGCCGGGTCAGGTATAAAAATCTCCCGAAAATCTTCTTTCAGGTCCAATAATTTAATTTTACTTTTCTGCGTTTTGGTGTAACCGGCCGTCACCAAAAACTTTTCGATCTGTAAATCCCGCAAAGGTAAATAATCCTCAAAAGCACTTATTGGGCCGTCATAAACCATTTCCCGTGATATTTTCGCGCCGTCATTCTTCAAGCCATAGCTGAAATGATATCGATCTGCAACTTTATGAAACGGCATAGTCAGCAGGTCTTCCTTTGCACTTTGATAAACTGTATCCGGCATATTTTCCCGGATCAGGGCATATAAATCTGCAAACAGTTTGTCTGCAATGGATTTTATTGGATAAATTGTATCATCAAGATCAAAAATCAATGCTTTTTTTATCATATAAAATTTATGTTAAGGCTGAGTATATTAGCCTAACCCGCTTTTGGGTTTTAGGTTTAGCAGAATGAAATTAAATAGAAACAACTGTTCATACCTGAACAATAGTTGTTCGGTTATGATACAGAGCTAAGCGGGTAAATTTTGTAAAAACCTGTCCATCAATATCTTATATTTTGGGAATGAATTTTATAAGATGTAAGTTAGAATAACTAATCTCACAATTATCAGTTTAGTCATGCTTAAAAACTATTTCAAAACAGCTTTCAGAAGCCTTTGGCGCAACCGGCAGTTTACGCTCATCAATATTGCAGGGCTGTCTTTGGGTATCACCGTTTTTTTATTTATTATGCAATATGTGGCTTTTGAGTGGGGTTCAAACCGCTTCAACAAAAACTACAAAAATTTGTACCGTGTTGATATTCAGCATAAAAACGGCAGTGCAGATTATTTTTTAGTACCCGGATTAGCATCCTTATTGAAGCAGCAGGAGCCGGCAATAGAAAACTTTACGCGGATAGCAGACGGTGTAGCTGCCGGGGTTTTTACCACTGAGGGAAAAGCTACTTCCGGGAATCATGTTTTTCGGGAAGATAACCTGGTTTATGCTGATGGCGGTTTCCTGAAAATGTTTGACTTCCAGGTTTTGGCAGGCACAAAATCGTTGGCATTACCACAAACTATTGCCTTATCGCAAACTACCAGCAAAAAACTTTTTGGCAGCAGTAACCCAATTGGCAAAACGGTAACAGTGAGCAATCAGTTTGGCAATACCATTTATTCGGTTGCTTCGGTTTATAGAATCCCTGAAGCATCAGACATTAAACCGGAAGCTGTTCTTTCTTTCAGCACGTTGGAAAATAAAGCAAACCGCGACGGAAACGACTGGGCAGACCCGAAAGGTTTGGGTTCCGGTTTTGTAAATATCTATCTGCAGTTCAATCCGCGGGCAAATGTGGAGACTGTTTCTTCAAAACTAAACCTGTACAATAAATCCCTGAATTATTATCCCGGCACAAAAACCGATCAACTATACCTGCAGACGTTTAGCGAACTGCATTTGGCACCTTCTTTCAATTATCCGTATCAAACGTATGGAAACCTATTGTTGGTAACTGTTTTTGCCAGTATCGCCGTGTTGATCTTGCTGATTGCCTGGCTCAATTACATCAACTTATCAACCGCGCAGGCTTTGAACCGGGCAAAAGAAGTTGGCGTTAGGAAAGTGCTTGGTGCCAGCCGTTTGCAGCTGATGTTCCAGCATTTGAACGAGACCTTTTTACTCACCCTAACCAGTGTAGTCATTGCTGTTTTTACGGTACTAATTTTGCAGCCTGCGTTCAATCAGTTTACCGGCGAACAGCTTTCCCTGTCGGTTTTAAACAAAGGCTGGTTTTGGCTGGCCGCTGCGGCCATGCTGCTGGTTGGTTCACTGCTTTCCGGTTGCTATGTTGCTTTTGTTTTGACTGCCTTCAAACCAACCAGCACCATCCGGGGCAAAGCTGAAGTGCTGATCAAAGGCTTTTCTTTGCGCAAAGCTTTGGTTGTATTCCAGTTTACGGCATCTATTGTGTTTATTATTTCCACCGCAATTTTATACCGGCAATTGCAGTTTATGAAAAACGAAAAACTGGGTATGCAGTTAAACCAGTTGCTGGTTATCTAGGGGCCAACTGTAACAACCGACGGGCAAAAGGCCAAAAATGTTTCGTTCAAAAATGCGTTGGCGCAGCTGTCTTTCGTCAAAAAATACACCGCCAGCAACAATGTTCCGGGCCAGGGTTACAATTTTTCTGCGGATGGCATCACCAGAATGAACGGAAGCGATGCCGATAAAAAAAATGCTTATTCTATGTTTATCTGCGACCAGCATTTTTTTGACACCTACGGAATCAGCTTTGCACAAGGCCAAACGTACGCTGCCGCAGATGCAGAAAGTAGCTGGAACAACGTCAAAAAAGTGATCATCAACGAGCAGGCAGCGCGGCAGTTGGGTTTTGATCTGAAACAAAATATCATCGGCCAAAAAATAAACTGGGGCGTACCTTATGAGATCATCGGCGTTGTAAAAGATTACCACCATCTTTCCCTGCGCGAGCCGATAAAACCGGTCATTTATTTAGGTTCCGTTTCTTTCTCCTATTTCACCGTTCAGACTGATAATCAGAATCTTCCGGCCAAAATTAAAACGATCCAAACGCTGTTCAATTCTACTTTTCCCGGCAATCCTTTTGCGTATTTTTTTGCAGATGAACGCTACAACCAGCAATATCACGCAGAGCAGCAGTTGGGGAAAGTTTTTATTGCAGCTGCCTGCGTGGCCGTTTTTATTGCCTGTTTGGGTTTATTTGGCCTGGCAGCGTTTTCTGCAAAACAACGGGTTAAAGAAATCGGTATCCGAAAAGTTTTGGGCGCAAGTGTAGGCAGTATTACAGCGTTGTTGTCAAAAGATTTTATCGGGCTGGTTCTCATTTCCATCCTGCTGGCTTCGCCGGTTGCCTGGTTTGCCATGCACAAATGGCTGGAAAACTTTGCTTATAAAACAAGCATTTCCTGCTGGGTTTTTGTACTTTCCGGTTTTATGGCAGTGGTTATTGCCTTGTTCACCATCAGTTTTCAGGCGATAAAAGCAGCATCGGCCAATCCGGTTAAAAGTTTACGCAGCGAATAACCGGCGATGATGCTGATGGAAAAACAGATTTTACCTTGATAAAAACAGTATGGATATAAATTTATTGAATTAGGCGTTTAACTGATAATCATTTTATAGGTGCAGGGCGGTTTTTGAACCATCCGTGCCATAAGATTTTCAAAAATGCCCTCTTTCATCTTATGTCTGTTGAAGCGGTA
>JAABUT010003963.1_pt1 | contig 12176 bp, 7 predicted proteins | sample 5559281 | NCBI WGS metagenome assembly JAABUT01 (sample SAMN10711880, study PRJNA513359) | rock metagenome | isolation source: Antarctica rocks | place: Antarctica: Victoria Land, Ricker Hills nord | collected 2016-01-04
CTATAGAGGAAGGCGAAGAGCCCCGCCTTGAAGGCGGCGCCGGTGAACGCCCCGGCACCGGGCACGACCGGCACCCCTTCCTGGGCCTGCTCGCGCGCCTCCTCCGACTCCTCGAAGAGGCCGTCGAGTCCGCTGACCAGCAGATAGATCAGCAGGCCGAGGCCGCCGGCCACCAGCACCGTGCTGCGCTCGGTGGACCCGACTGCCGCCGCGATGCCGAGCAGCGAGGCCAGAGCAACGATCACGCTCAGCGCGTCGACCCGGCCGAAGCGCTGCAGGAGCGCCTCCGTGCGGCGCAGCCACCGCACGTCGCGGTCGCCGCCGAAGATGAAGTCCAGGAAGATCATGAAGAGGAACGTGCCGCCGAAGGAGAAGATCGCGTGCCGGGCGTCCGCGAGCTCGGCGCCGTACTGCTTGGGATTGTTGAGGGCGAGGTCGATCACCTGCGACGGCGACAGTGAGGCCGTCAGCGACACGATGAGCAGCGGGAAGACGAGCCGCATCCCGAAGACGGCGATGAGGACGCCGACCGTCAGGAACAGCTTCTGCCAGGTCGGGTGCATGCGCTGCAGCACCTTCGCATTGACGACCGCGTTGTCGAAGGACAACGAGATCTCCAGCAGCGACAGGATCAGCACCACGGCCAGCGTCGTGGGACCGCCGAAGACGAGCGCGACCGCCAGCGCGATCACGGACAACAGCAGCGCCCAGCGGAACTGCTTGATCATCTAAGTCTCCTCGGGGCGGGCGGGCGGGCGGGGGCTGGGTGGACGAGCGCGTGGTGGACCCGCAGGCGGTGCGAGGAGAGCAGGCCGGAGCGGGCCAGCAACCGCTGGACCGCGACCTCGCTGCGGGCGTCGCCGGGGGCGGGTGGGCGCAACGTGGTCACGCCGAAACCTGCGCTGGCGGTGAGGAACTGCGCGAGGCGCAGGGCGGGGGTCGCGAGGGCGGTGTCGTACGGCGAGAGCTGCTCGCCCGTGCGCCGGTAGCGCTCGGCCGCCGGATCGCCGCGGCGATAGACCGCGACCGGGTGCAGCCCGGGACCGAGGCGCGGATCGGGCCGGCTGGAGAGCACGACCTCGCCGAGGTCGTCGAACAGCAGCCGGCCCCACTGCTGCGCGAGCCGGGACGGCACATAGCCGTCGCGGGTCCAGGCGCCGCGCAGGTCCCAGCCGGGCGGCGTGAGGCCGCCGAGCGCCCCGAGGCACTCGCCCAGCACCCGCCACAGTCGGTTGGACGCGCCGAAGACCTCGCCGCTCCAGCGGTCGGTCGCGAAGACGCCCACGGCCCCATCCCACCAGTCTGCGGCACGGGCCAGGGCGCGGCGGCCCGGTCGGGGGCCGGCCCTCCGCCGCGCGAGGAGCGCGACGGGCTAGCGTTCCACCGTGACCGCGACCCTCACCAAGGGCGGCAACGCCCCCCTCGACACGCCGCGGCTGCGGGTCGTCGTGCAGGCCGGCGCCCACGTCGACGTCTCTGCGCTGCTGTGCACGGCCAGCGGCAAAGTCCGTTCCGACGACGACATGGTCTTCTACAACCAGCCCCAGGGCCCCGGTGTGCGCTACACGTCCGACGGCATCGAGCTCGACCTGCCAGCGGTCCCCGCGGAGATCGACAAGGTGGCGGTGACCGCGAGCCTCGACGGCAGTGGGCCGGCCACCTTCGGGGCGGCGGGCCCGGTGCGCGTCGTCCTGCAGGCGGCTGGGTCCAGCGAGCCGCTGGCGACCTTCGACGCCACCGGGCTGTCCAGCGAGACGGCGCTGGTGTGCGTCGAGGTCTATCGCCGGCAGGGCGCGTGGAAGGTGCGCGCGGTGGGCCAGGGCTTCGCGAGTGGGCTCGCCGGCATCGCCACGGAGTTCGGGATCACGGTCGACGACCCGGGTACGCCGCCGCCGGCCTACCCGCCGCCCGCGGGACCGCCGGCCTACCCGCCACCCGCGGGACCGCCGGCCTACCCGGCCGCGGGACCGCCGGCCTACCCGCCCCCGCAGGTTGGCCACCCGACGCCGGCGCCCACGGGCCGCGTCAACCTCGACAAGGGGCGGGTGTCCCTACAGAAGCGGCAGACCGTGTCCCTGGTCAAGACCGGTGCCCCGCCGCTGTCCCGGGTCACCATGGGCCTCGGCTGGGACCCCGCCACCGGTGGGCGCTCCATCGACCTCGACGCCTCCTGCATCGCCTTCGACGCGCGCGGCAAGGACGTCGACAAGATCTGGTTCATGGGCAAGAAGGGGCTCCGGGGCGCCGTCGTGCACTCCGGGGACAACCTCACCGGCGAAGGGGAGGGCGACGACGAGCAGATCGTCGTCGACCTCTCCGCCGTACCGTCCGAGGTCGTCGCCCTGGTCTTCACGGTCACCTCCTTCGGCGGGCAGAAGTTCACGGAGGTGCGACGTGCCTACTGCCGGCTGCTCGACGCGAACGGCGGGGAGCTGGTGCGCTTCGAGCTCTCCGACACCAAAGCGTCCACCGGTGTGGTCATGTGCGCCATGCACCGTGACACCACCGGCGCCGCGCCGAGCTGGACGATGACCGCGCTCGGGGAGTTCGCCGACGGCAAGACCGTGCGGGCCATGGTCGCGCCGGCGCGCGCACTGCTCTCGGTCCGCTAGCGACGCCGGTGGCACTCCGGCGTCGCCCCGCCGGGCCGGCCCGCGGCAGCGTCGAGGCGGAGCTGCGCGCGCTGGGTTACGAGCTGCTGGAGCAGGTCGGCCGCGGCAGTCACGCCGTCGTCTGGCGGGCGCGGCAGCCCCGGTTCGACCGGGACGTCGCGGTCAAGGTCCTCGACGTCGAGGTCACCGATGCGGCGGCGGCCCGCCGGTTCGCGCGCGAGTGCGCGGTCATGGGGCGGCTCACCGGCCACCCCCACGTGGTGACGGTGCTCGACGCCGGCGTGACGCCGTCGGGCCGGGCCCACCTCGTCATGGATTTCTTCTCCGGGGGGTCGCTCGGTGGCCGGCTGGCCGCGCGGGGCCCGCTCGCGGCGGCCGAGGTGCTCCGCCACGGCAGCGAGGCCGCCGACGGGTTGCAGGCCGCGCACGACGCGGGGGTCCTGCACCGTGACCTCAAGCCGGAGAACGTCCTGCTCTCCCGCTTCGGCGGTGCCGCGCTCGCCGACTTCGGCATCTCGCTGGCGCTGGAGCACCGGGCCTCGCTCGCGGCGACGCAGACCGCGCTGACCCTGACCCCCCTGCACGCGTCGCCCGAGGTCCTCGACGGCGCCCGCGGTGACGTGTCCAGTGACGTCTATTCGCTGTGCTCGACGCTGTGGACCCTGCTCTCGGGCCAGCCGCCCTATCCGGTGCGCCCGGGGGAGGGGGTGCTGCAGTTCGTCTACCGGGTGATGGCCGGCGACCTGTCGCCGTTGGGGCGCCCCGACGCTCCGGCGGGGCTGGCGGAGCTGCTGCGGGCCGGGCTCGCCGCGTCGCCCGCCGCCCGGCCGCCCTCGGCCGCCGTGCTCCGCGACGAGCTGGCCCGGTTGGGCGGCCTCGGCGCCGGCGTGGCGCCGGGGATCGCGTCCGCCCAACCGGGCGCCGCGGCCGTGGCGCCCGGCGGACTCTTCGACGTCGGACTCGGCGACGCCGGGGCGACCCGCACCAACCCGCTGCTGCAGCCGGCCCCCACGGCCGGGGTCGCGGCCGCTGCGCGGCGGCCGCCCTGGCTGCTGCCGCTGCTCACCGGCGCGGGAGCGCTCCTGGTGGGGGCACTCGTCGCGCTCGTGGTGGTCAGCCTCCGCGACGGTCGGCCCCAGCGGCAGGGGGGCGCGCCGACGGCGACCGCCGCGGCCCGGTCGGGGCCACCGCCGGTGCTGGCGACACCCGGTGACGCCGGTGGGCTCGCCGTCGTGTCCTGGTCGCCGGGAACGGTCGGTGCGAGCACCGTCGTCCAGGTCTTCCCCGACGACGGCAGCTCCCCGTCGCCGGTCGCCGTCCCGCCCGGTGCGACCAGCGTCGCCGTGCCGGTCGCGCCGCTGCCGGTGCGCTACTGCTTCCGGGTCGTCGAGGCCGCCGGCCCGCCGGATGGCGGCGACCTCGCCGTGGGGGTCGGGTCGGCCTGCATCCGCGGTGGCAGCTTCGCCCCGACGAGTGCGCCAGTGCCGCCCGCGCGGCCAGCCCCGACGCCCTGACGCCCCGACGCCCTGACGCCCCGACGCCCTGACGCCGGAGCTGCCGTCGGGCGAGGCCGTCAGCGGCGGGCGAGCGTGCGGGGGTCGACCCGGGCCCGCAGCCGGGCCGGCAGGCGTCGGCGTCGCAGGACGCGGCACAGCTCGTCGTTGGCCTGCCAGGCGTCGTCACCGGCGCGGGGGGCGACCGCGGCACTGGACCAGACGGCGGCGTCGAGGACGTCGACCAGGGCCGACAGCGCCGGCTGGGTGGCCGGGGTGCCGGCCGCGGCCACGCCGGCCACCTCGCGCGGGGTCGCACCAGGAGGCACACGCCAGCCGTGGTCGGCGAGCACGTCGCGTGCTTCCTCCCAGGCGGCGACCACGCGCAGCGCCGGATCGCCCGTGCGGCGCCGGCGGCGCCGGCGCAGCCCCTTGCTGGTGACCACGGCCGCGAGCGCGCCCGCCAGGGCGAGCAGCAACCCGGCGACCGCGAGCAGGCCGACCAGCCAGGCCGGCACCCGTGCGGCGATCCGCACGGGGGGCGTGACGCGGTCGGGGGGAGGCGGTGCCGGTGTCGCCTCCGGGTCGGGCAGCTCATCGCGCAGCCGGCCCGCGGCGCCCGCCGTACCCGGCAGGTCCGCCGCGTCGGGGCTCCGCGACGTCGCCCCGGGCACCGGCGCCAGTGGCACCCAGCCGACGCTGTCGAGCAGCACCTCCGGCCAGGCATAGGCGTCCGCGCCGCGCACGACGTAGGTCGTCGTCCCGGGGTCGGGCTGCGCGGGGACGCGGAAGCCGACGACGACCCGGGCCGGCAGCCCCGAGGCGCGCAGCAGCAGCGCCGCCGTGCTCGCGAACTGGTCACTGGTCCCGCGGCGCTGCGACGGCGCCCCCTCGGCGATCATCTGCTGAGTACGGCCCCAGCTATAACCGCTGGGAGCACCCGCGTCCTGTACGCCGCCCTGCAGCCAGCGCTCGATCAGCAACGCCTGCTCCGGGGGGCTGTCCGAGGGACCGGTGAGCCGCTCCGCGAGCGGCTTGAGCGCCTCGGGTGCGCCGTCGGGCAGTTCGCGCAGCGGGGCGACGTCGGCACCGATGCCCTGGCCCACCTCCCGCAGCTCACCGAGCGTCGGGTGGGCCGCGTCCCAGCGGAGGTCGTAGTCCGCGCCCCGCACGCCCCGACGCGCCACCAGGTCACCGGTGCGGACATCGACGCCCGCGTCGACACCGGCGACGCTCCGAGGCCTGTCGACGGCGGGAAGCCACGGTCCGTCGAGAGACGTCACCGTCACCCGCGCGGCCCCAGGCTGGGTCGGCACCGTCACCCGCGGGTCGGGGTCGACGGTGGCGCCGAGCGGCCGGAAGGCGTCGCTGGGTCGCCACGTCTGGCCGTCGTAGGTGTCAAGCGCCACCAGCCTGACCAGCTCGGGGCGGGTGGCGGTGCTCAACCGGAAGAGCTCCCGCGACGGCTCGAAGCCGGTGAGCACGCGGACCGCGGCCAGCGGGTCGGCCACCGCGGCCGTCGTCAGGGACAGCGTGCGGTGCTCACGCAGCTGATAGGGGCGCAGCTGCGCGGCACCGGGGAGCAGCAGGGTCAGCAGGGGGGCGACGACAGCGACCGTCGCCACTGCCGCCACTGCCGGTGGGACCGCGGCCAACCGGTCGCGGCGATCCGCCGCGCCGTCTCCCACGTCGGTCACCCCGACCGGGCGGTCCCGGAGCAGGCGGAGTCCCGCACCCGCTGCGGCGAGCCCCGCCGCCGTGAGCAGGGCCCTGGCCCGGCCCGCGGGAGCGAAGGCCGCAGCGACGGCGACCAGGGCCAGCGCCGGCAGCAGCGCCGGCAGTCGCGACGGCAGGCGCATCGCCAGCTCCGCGGCACCGACCGCGGCCAGCAGGGTCAGCAGACCGACGAAGAGCACGAGGTCGCCACGCGCGGGGGCCGGCGGTGTGGTCACCAGCAGCGTGGCCCAGCCGTCCACGACCGCTCCGCGCAGCCCGTGCAGACCGACACCCAGCACCGTGACGACCAGCACCAGGAGGCCGAGCGACGCGCCGGCCGCCGGCCGCCAGCGGCCGCGGGCACCACCGCGCAGGACCAGCACGGCCGCGACCACCGGCACGAGCGCCGCCAGCAGGGGGCGCACGAGTGCGCCATCGGCGTACGCCGGGGCGAATGCCGCGCCGGCGAGGCCCACCGCCGCGACGGCGAGCAGCCCGGCGGCGGCCGTCCTCAGCGCGCCACCGCCCGGTTCCACGCCGCGCACACCGTGCCGGCGTCCGGGCCGGCCAGGATCTGCACGCCCTGGACGGGCAGGTCGCCGACATCGCCGACATCGCCGACATCGCCGACACCACCGGCACCACCGGCACCGGCGCCGCCCACCTGCAGCAGCACCACCCGTTCGTGCCGCCGACGCAGGCTGGTGAGCGCGCCGAGCTCGGCACCGCTGGCGGCACCGCTGACGACCGCCAGGCAGGTGCCACCCGGCAGGGTCCTGGCGGTCCGCTCGGGGGTGGCTCCGCGCGCGTCCTGTCGCGGCGTCACTTCCGCGAGGCGGTCCAACATCGCGGCGAGTTCGCGGACCGCGCCGGCGCCGCCGCTGGCCGCGAGGTCGAGGCCGCCGGTGCTGACCACGCGCACCGGCCAGCCGCGTTCGACGCCGGAGCACAGCAGGGACGCGGCGACCTCGACGGCCTCCTCGAAGGCCGCCGGGCTCACGTAGGCAGCGGCTCGGGTGTCGAGAACGATGCCGGTGCGGGGCTGGCTGGTGTCGACGTGCTGGCGGACGACGAGCGTCCCCAAGCGGGCCGAGGAGCGCCAGTGCACATGCCGCAGGTCGTCGCCCAGCACGTAGTCGCGCAACGTGTGGAAGGTGATGGAGCCGCGGGGCGCTGAGTCGGTGGTCGGCCCGTCGAGGTGCGCCGTCCGCCCGGTCGCCGGCAGCCGGACGGCGTGGGTCCGCGGGTGCACCCACAGCGTCGTGAGACCGCCCTCGTCGCGCTCGGCGACGGCCAGGCCGAGCGCGTCCTCGCGGCGTACCCGGAGGGGCCCGACCGCGAGCGCGCCCCGGCGGTGCGTGGGCAGGCGGTAGCTCACGGTCCGGGTGCCGCCCGGCGGCAGCCGCGGCAGCACCACCGAGGTCTCCTCTCCCGCCACGGTTTCCACCGCGCGCGCGGCGGCGGCGGAGCGGGTGCCCATGTTCGTCGCCTGGAGCCGCGCCACGGCGAGGTCCCCGCGCGCCACGCACGCCGGGTAGACCCCGCGCGACACCGTCAGCGGGGGACGCCGCGCCACCACGAGCAGGCCGGCGGCGACCGCGAGCAGGCCGGCGACACCGATGGCGACGAGGACGAGCCAGCCTGCCAGGGCGCCGCCGAGCACGAGGGCCGGGCCGGCCACCAGGACCGCGAGGCCGGTCCGGGTCGGGCGCACCGGTCAGCGGGCCGCGGCGACCGCCGCCGCGGGCTCGGGGACGGTGACCCCGGCCAGCAGGTCGCGCACGACCTCCTGCGCCGTCCGACCCCGCACTTCCGCGTCGGGCGTGAGCATCATGCGGTGGGCGAGGACGGGGACGGCGAGGGCCTTCACGTCATCGGGGGTGGCGTAGGCGCGGCCGTCGGTGGCGGCATACGCGCGCGCCGCCGCGATCAGGCCGAGTGACCCGCGGGGGCTCACGCCGAGCCGCACCTCGGGGTGCGAGCGGGTCGCGCCGACCAGGCTGACCGCGTAGTCGATGAGCACCGGGGCGGTCGCCACCCGCGCCGCCCATTCGATCATGCGGGCGAGGTCGCCGAGGCTGACGACGGGCCGCAGCGCGTCCACCGGCACGCCGCGCACCCGCCCACTGACGATGAGCGCCTCGGTGCGCGGGTCGGGATAGCCGATCGCGGTGCGCACCAGGAAGCGGTCGAGCTGCGCCTCCGGTAGGCGGTAGGTGCCGTCCATCTCCACCGGGTTCTGGGTGGCGACGACCATGAACGGCACGGGTACGTCGTGGGCGACGGCGTCCACGGTGACGCGCTGCTCCTCCATGACTTCGAGCAACGCGCTCTGCGTCTTGGGGCTCGCCCGGTTGATCTCGTCGGCCAGGACGATGTTGGCGAACACGGCACCGGGGTGGAACTCGAAGTCACCACGCCCCTGGTTCCAGATCGTCACGCCCGTGACGTCGCTCGGCAGCAGGTCAGGCGTGAACTGGATGCGGTGCCAGCTGCCGCTGACGCTCGCCGCGATGGCCCGGGCGAGGCTGGTCTTGCCCACGCCGGGCACGTCCTCGATCAGCAGGTGCCCGCCGGCGAGCAGGCAGGTCAGAGCGAGCCGCACCGGCTCGCTCTTGCCGAGCACAGCCGCCTCAACGTTCGCCTGCAGGGCGCGGTAGCGCTCCGTGAACCCGGTGGTCTCCGGGGGGCCAGGCGTCACGGCCCCGTCGTCCACGCCCCGGAGCCGTACTTGGTGTCGGCGCGGACGTAAAGGGTGTAGCGGGTCTGCACGCAGAACTCGTGCTTGCTCGCGTTGTCCACCTCGCCCGCCACCGGGGTGATCGTGCCGTTGATGGACTTGGCGAAGTGGTATTTGAGCGTGTCGACCTCGCCCCGGTACCACGAGGAGTCCCACGTGATGCAGTGCTTGTCCGGGCCAGTGGCACTGGTGATGACCAATGCGTCCCGCGCGCCGTTGACGCCGCCGGGCGCTCCCGCCAGGTAGACCCGGGTCGCACCGACCGGGCCGTCGACGCCGTCGGCGTTGATGCCCAGGACGTAGAACTGCACCGCCGTGCCGCACACCCCGGTCACGATCGCGGACGTGGCAGTGGTCTCGGCGCGTCCCGTGCCGTAGTCGTAGGCATAGCGCACGGCATTGGCGGCCGGGTTCCACTGCACCGGCACGTCACAGGTGTTGTTGTTCGCGGCGCCGGCCACTCCGTTGCCGACCCCGCTCACCGGGGCCGCGGCGGGCGCGGGCGTGTGCTTGGTCATGATGTTGTCGGCGGCGGAGGCTCCGGCGGTGCCCTCCGCGTTGACCGCGGTCACGGTGAAGGAGACAGCGGTGTCGCCGGGCAGGCCCCCGCGGCTGGCGCTGGTGGTGGAACCGTCGACGGTCGTGCTCCCGCCGGGGCTGAAGTTCACCTCGTAGCTGGCGACCGGAGCCTCGCTGCTGGCCTTGGCCCACGTGATCGACACCGTCGTGTCCGTGCTGTCCTTCGCGGTGATGGTCGGCGCGCCAGGCGGGTCACACCGCGGGTACGTCGTCGTCCCGACGGGCGCCTGCTTGGTGGGGCAGTTCGGGTTCACCACGCCCGCCGACGGTGCCGCCGACGGCGACGCGGGTGGTCGGCTGGACGCGGGCGCGGACGGCGTGGGCCCGCCGGTCGCGCCTCCGCTCGAGGTGCCCGCGCCGGTCGGCGCCCCGCCCGGCGCGTCGCTCGGCGCAGCAGGCGCACCGCGACCGCTGCCGTCACCACCACCGCCGGCGCTGGGCCGGGGGCGCTTGCCGTGCCGCGGCGCGTGGGTCCGCGTCGCTGCCCCGGTGGCCGCCGGCACCGGCGGGACGACCACGGTGGGGGCCGCCTGTGCCGGCGCGGGCGCGGGCACGGGTGCCGGTGCCGGTGCCGGTGCCGGCGCGGCGATCGATGGGGCAGGCGGCGCCGGTGCCTGCTTGGGGCGCGGGGAGTGCTTCCGGTGCGCTGGCAGCGCTGGCGCCGGGCTGGGCGCCGGCACGGCGGCGGGCGTCGGCGCGGCCGGCGGCTGCGCCGGCTCGGGCGCGGGCGCTCCCCCGGGCAGCGTGCCGTCGCCGGTGGTCACGACCTCGCGCACCTGCGCTCCGTCCGCGGAGTAGACGAGGGCCCGGCTGCCGGCGGGGTCGTTGGCATAGACCATCCCGTCGCGCCCGAGGACGAGCTCCAGGTGCGTGCCGTCGGCGGCATAGGGCCGAGGCGGCAGGACCGTCTGCGTGGCGGGGTCTACGACCACGACCCGGCCGTGCGCGTCGTCGGGCACGAAGACCGCGTCGCGGGTAACCAGCGGCTCGCCGTACGCCCCGGGGCCGAGCGCCACCGTGGTGGCCCGGCCGGTCTCGGTGTCGGTGAGCGTGAGCTGGCCGGTGGCGCGGTCGACGGTCGCGACGAGGGGGCGCTGCGCGTCCCGGCTGGTCGCCGTCGCGGTCGCCGTGGCCTGCGGGCCGGGGGCCGGCACGGCGGTGGGGGCACTGGAGGACACACCGGTGGTGCTGAGCGCCTGTCGGCTCTGCGCGGTCGCGTCCAGCAGCAGAGCCCTCCCGTCGGCAGCGGCCAGTTGGAGGTCGTGCCCCGCGCTCACCCGCACCCGGCGGAACTCCCGGCCGTGCTCGAAGCCGACGACGAGACCGTCGGCGGGCCGCGCGACCCACGCGTGGTGCTCGCGGTCGACGACGACCCTGGTGAGGCCGGCGCCGAGCTCGAAGGGACCCGTCGTCACCGCCGTCGTACCGTCGAGATAGGTCAGGCGGCCGCGCGACCGGTCGACGAAGTAGGCACCGCGGTCGTCGGCCACCTGGTCGCTCGCGGCGGGGTCGGTCGGCGGCGTGGACGGGCCGGGTCGCACGGTCACCCGGGCGGCGTCGAGCAGCGCGGTCGCTCCGTCGGGGCCGCGGACCACGAGGCCCTTGTCGGTCTCGGTCAGGGTGGGGCGCCCGCTCGAACGCAGCGTGGGGGGCAGCGGAACCTGCGCCTCGAGCTGGCCCTCGGGTCCGTTCACGCGGGTCAGCCGGGAGCCGTCCCCGGGCGCGCCGGTGAGCAGCCAGGCGCCCGGTTGCTGGGTGGTGACGCTGGCGCCGCCCGGGTCATGCCCCGTGGCCGCGACAGCAACGACGGCGCTGCCGAGGAGCAGCCCGGTGACGGCGCTGGCGACCTGCCACCGGCGAGGCGTGTGCACGGCGTACCCCCTCCACGATGGACCTGCGCACCGTATGCCGCATTCGCCGTTGTTCCCCCGCGCAGGAGGAGCGGCTTCGGCGCCGGTGGCCCCGCCACCCGGACGGGCTAGTCGCCGGCGGCCTCGAGTTCCTCGAGGAGGGACAGCAGGGTGCGGACGGCGACGCCGGTGCCGCCCTTCGGCGTGTAGCCATGCGGCGACCCGCCGTTGAACGCCGGCCCGGCGATGTCGAGGTGGGCCCAGGGGGTGTCGGCGGGCACGAACTCCTTGAGGAACAGCCCGGCGACCAGCATGCCGCCGCTGCGCTCGCCGATGTTCTGCAGGTCGGCGATCTCGGAGTCGATGGAGGGGCGCAGCTCGGGGGGCAGCGGCATGGGCCAGAACGACTCCCCGCTGCGCTCGGCCGCCGCGACCACCTGCTCGCGCGCGCCGTCGGTGCCCATGACGGCGCCGACCCGGGTGCCGAGCGCGACGACCTGCGCGCCGGTGAGGGTGGCGACGTCCACGACCATCCCCGGTGACTCCTCACCGGCCCGCACGATCGCATCGGCGAGCACGAGGCGCCCCTCGGCGTCGGTGTTGAGCACCTCGACGGTTTTGCCGCCGCGCAGGGTGAGCACGTCGGAGGGGCGGATCGCCGCGCCGCTCGGCATGTTTTCCGCCAGCGGCAGCCAGCCGGTGACGGAGGCGGCGATGCCGAGGCGGGCGGCGGCGACGAGGGTCGCGAGCGTCGCGGCGGCGCCGGCCATGTCGCTCTTCATCGTCTCCATCGAGGCGGCGGGCTTGAGCGAGAGGCCGCCCGAGTCGAAGGTGATGCCCTTGCCGACGAGGGCGAGGTCGGTCCCCGCGCGGTCGCGGCCGCGATGGTGCAGCCGCACCAGCCGGGGTGGGCGGGTCGAGCCCTGTCCGACGCCGGTGATTCCGCCGTACCCCCCCTCGGCCAGCGCCTGCTCGTCGAGCACCTCCACGTCGAGTCCGTGCTCGGCCGCGAGCGCGACCGCCCGGTTGGCCAGGACGGCGGGGGGCAGGTCGCGCGGCGGGGTGTTGACGAGGTCGCGGGCGAGGGCAACCGCCTCGGCGATGACCCGCGCGCGTGACAGGGCCGCCGCCGCGGTGCCCTCCGGTACGCCGAGCAGCGTGACGGTTGCCACCGGCCGCTTGCTGG
>JAABUT010003964.1_pt1 | contig 12175 bp, 14 predicted proteins | sample 5559281 | NCBI WGS metagenome assembly JAABUT01 (sample SAMN10711880, study PRJNA513359) | rock metagenome | isolation source: Antarctica rocks | place: Antarctica: Victoria Land, Ricker Hills nord | collected 2016-01-04
ATGACTGTTTGAAGATGCATAGCAAGATCCTTGGGTGCAATCAAGCGTCTTGCAAAACACCACCTACCTAGCCAAAGGCTCCTCTGTAGAAACACCCAGATAGTAGTCAAGGTCCCTTTGTTGTATGGTTCCGCGTTCCATGGATATGGCAGCAACAGATGCAGCCCATCGCTCATAGTAACTCATGGCCTCGGCAGCAGGAGCTGGAAGCCCCTCAACACCTCTTCGGAGCTGCATTATAGATCAGTTTACTTACTCAACAAAGTTCGCGCCAGAAATAGATGGAAGACAGGGCCGTGCTTGACTTTCGGGCGCGATGAATTTCCGCAAACAGGCACACCTCATCTACCGTCAAAAGCCCGCATTTAGACAGCAAGGTCACAAGGCAATGCGTCTGCAGCTCCCAAAGCTGATACTTTTTGCGTCCTGAAGCAACGTCAATGGCCGCGTTAACTGACAGGCCTCCTATGTCATGTGCACCAGTTGTTCCAGCCATGATAGCGACTTCTAACAATACATTAGCTCGGCGACTAATCGTTGATCGTTCTGTGCAGGGCAGGGCGTAACGCCAATTCTGGCAGAACGATCAACTAGTCAGCGTAGTAGTAGTAGTAGTACTAGGTAGCACTTGGCAGCAGTTCATAGGACGAAGTGTGTACAGGACAGGAAGTACACGCAGTGTGCGGGGCGATTGGCGAAAGCCTCACTCCCAGAAGCTATGTTGCCTATGCTGCATACAGCTTAGCCAGCGTCCATATCCAGAAAACACTCACAAACTTTTGCCCTGTACTCTGACAAGATAGTCTCACAGTCATGCTCTTGTAACAGTACAGCACCCCTCTGCACGCCTGCAGGCCTCTGAGTAAATGGTGCAATAGATGGATTTATGTCTGCTAAATACACATGGGAACCATGCATGCCAGCCCAATCAAGATCTAGCATGATCACTGACTTGATGTGGCCCCCAGCATACTGTACAGCCAAGTTACGCAAGCGCAAGTCACTATGGACATACCGCACTTCCAGAACTTGCCCCTCCTCCAGGTTCCTGCTTTACATGCAAACGTGTAGCTTGACAACATATATAAACAAATATGCACAAGCAAGGTTGCTATAGACACATGACCTCAAACAAGTGTCAAATTGCTGCACAAGTTGCGGTCCATAGCCCATGGAGTTTGATTGACGTGTGCAGCTTTGTACAAATTGCCGACGCTAGCTGTCAGATTGATACTCAAAGGAGTAGCATGGCTTACTGCAAGTATGGAGCATGGGCACGTTCCAACATGTCTTGAATGGCCGACCACACACCGTCACTCTCCAGCTGAGTTGCAGACAAACTACCCAAGATGTGCCATCCTTGATCCTCAGACAACCATGGCATGGACACCATTAAAAATCCACCAGGCAGTTTTCTGCAGACCAAAAAATTGCATGTGCCTGGGTAAAAGCACAACAGCTAGGATTGCACTCCAATAGGCTATTGGTGGCACCATGGTCATGTGACAAATGACACCAAGTTTCACGCAGAAGTCTGCCACCAAGCATGCATACCTGATGAGCATGGAAGGCACAGCTACATCACGATCAGCCCAGGCAGAGGCAGCTTCAAACCCATACACCTCAACCAGCTTCAAGGCAACTATTGCTTGGTTGTCACGGTCCCAGGCTTTGAAGAGCTTTCTCGGAACCACCTCATGAATGTCTTGATACTTACTGCATGACAAGTGTTGTATTGATACATAATGCACACAGTGCTCTTTGAAAACATGGGCAGAAAGCAACATCAGTATATAGGGTCTCATCAAGGACAAGAATACAATCAAAGAGAGCATTAGTGCTTCTACCTGTCCATATCCCAAAGAACGTAGGGGAAGCCTGCCTTGAACCCTGCCACACGTGCTACTGGTTGCAAATCTACTGCAAGTGTCTTCAAAGCAGCTGTGTTAAGATCAAGTAGGAGTTGCATCCAACCAGCAATTGCCACTGCAACACGCCGCTCATGTGCCAAGCTTGCATGTAAAAGCATGTCTATGCACTCAAAGTGTGTTGCACACAAGGATGACTCAAACCACACAGCACCAAACCTGCATACACAGCGAAAGTTGGAAGCCATATTGGCAAAGAAGCTTATGCTGATTGGTGTAGTTTTTTTGTTGACATGACATGAGTGCAAGGCTTACTAACCGCAACTCACTCCCAACAACTTCGCATGTTGCCATTGGCATGAAGGAGCGCAGGTACAGCCTGGAGGATGAATTTCTCAAGGCTCTCATTTTGCTCATGCAGTATTTAGCAATTTGCAGTTCAGCTGGGCCCTCCACTCGCTTGAATTCCAGAATGCCAACATCGGTGATGCCCTGGAAACAGGTAGCATACGTGAAGGTGTCAAGACATTCAACATACATCCTAGCATTGTGCACAGTTTATGCGGCAGGATGTGGCAGCACTCACAATCAAGTGTCCATCCGACTCAGTATGGGTTTCCACACGAAGATTATGTGTTCCAAAGCTACCCCTGCCAAGACCGTGCTCTGCAGATTGCAATGATTGCAAAACTGCGTTTTGCAAGCTCTTCTCATACGGCCAATAGAAGGGGAGCACCTGCGCAGCTGGAGGAGTACACAATAGGCCTCTCATGACAGCATAGGGCACAAATATGCCAGTTGTACTTGTTATATTCAAGAGCATGTATGGCTCACCTTTCTTAGATCATGATATAGGCCCCAATCTGCCTCTGTGAGTTGATATGCTTCAGAGTGCCTGAGTGCATGCTCATATTTTCCAAAAGCCTCACAGACTAAAGGCACTGGCAAACAACGCTTCTTGCAGCGGCCGTTGACTGCTAGCGGGTCACCTGGTGTAAACTCACCAGCTACCTAAATTACACAAACTGAGACAGCGTCCACAAAATGCCATATCCTGCAGCACATCCAGCCGTACCCTTTGTTTCTCACGACTAATGATGGTCTGTAACTGAGCTTTAGCTGGCACGAGATTTTTGCCTTTCGAATAGTCTGATGCTGAGGCAAAACGCTCAGTGTCCAAGGGATCTGGAACAGAAGAATTGAATTGACCTGTACCTTCAAGCAACATGGAGAGGTCTGCTGTTTACGCCGGCACGGATTTAAAATGGGCCACCTAAGAGCTCAAAATCAAACAGAAACTCATCAGGGGGGCCCATTTCAAATCCGCGCCGGCGTAAAATCATGCCAGACAGTTGAGTCAACAAGCAGCAAGCCAAACAATCTGCAGAGCATGTTTGCAGAGTGAGAAAGCAGTTGATGCTTTACCATACAATTTACATTAGACACAGTGGTTGGTGTAGACAGCAAAATGAAGCGTGCACGGCCCGGAAGCAACGATGCAATGACTGTTATTGGCATGCAAAACCATAGGCCATCAGATCAAATAAAAGGCTGAGAGGCTGCATTGCATTCTTGATGAACATGCAGGTAGCGGGGCATGCACCTAACACAAAGGTCAACACCAAACTCTCAAGCCACAGACACGGCTGAAAGACTGCATTGATTGCCTTCAAATGCCAGGTGCTGTTTAAGCCAAGTGTGCACCAAAGTCAATTCTTTGCAAAGGTGTATTTAAGCTCGGCACTGACCTGCAGGCTCTGCAACTCCTTGCAGAACCCGTGTTCCACGTTCCAAACGCTTGAGGAACTCTTCATCAGCGTCTACTTTCACGACCTCGGCAGCATACTGCTGTTTGAGATTTTCCAAGGGAGAAGTCATTCCGAATGATTCGTCTGTGACCCTACGAGCACGACTCACTTTCGGGTGACAATTTGCCTCGCAGCAGGATGAGCGCACCAGCAACTAAAGACTGTATGTGCTTTTATAGGTCACAGGTGTCACTTGTGACCACGACTGGAGGAAAGCTGCAAGACGCGGACTCCTCTCGAAGGTAGAATAGCTGTGCGCTCGCTCTGATAAATCCACGCAAGCAAGTTCGACTCAGAATGTGCAGCTGGGCAGCAAACGGGGTGTGCTGCAGACCTCTGCAAGCAGCTGCAGCACAAGCTTGTCAGTGCACGAGTATGGTGAATTGCATCCTGATCTCCGTGCCTCCGTGCTTCCGTGCAGACTGCACGGTGCAGTTCACCGCCACCTGCAATTTCGACGGTCATGTCATGAGTAGTGGGTGATGGCAAATTGTAATTACGTGGTGCGTGTTGACAACCAGTGCGTCATTCGCATTCCGTTCTTGCAGCATTCGCATTTCGTTCTTTCTCTCTTTCTCAAGCAGCGCACAAGTTTAAAATACGTGATTAGATCATAAGCGAACTGCTTGAGAACGCGAAATCCTAACGCGGTCGTACTTGCCAAGCAGCTTTGCGAAGCATATACGAAACCAACGGGATGGTCGTTCCGGTCAGGTTCACCGTCCGTTCGCAACTCGTTCTTGAAACGTTCGTAAAGACTTCACAGTATTATGCAGAAGCTGCGATATATACAAAAGTCTAGAGAACTGCACACGTACTCTGTTGTCCTAGTGAGGAGGCTTGCAAGCAGGCTTGAATATATATGATCGCAAAAGCACTTGGCTTTCGCCAAAGACGTTCGAGAGAATGATTACCATGGGCGAGTAGAGATTTGTGTGCCTCGAGCTGGGTAAAATGCATTTGTGCCAGGCCTGACAAGCCTGCTGGAAAAACTGTCAAGCCTCCCATGCGGAGCTTACGTCAAGACTTGAGTCTGAAGGACATGTTGACAAAGGTGCCATCATTGGAGCATTTTGCCTCAGCATTTTATGCTTGGGCATCTCAGCAATACCAACATACAGTCCAACTTGGCAGACAGACAGTACCACTCTTCTTTTTCCTTATCTTCTGTGTCTTTTGTTGCATTGTTGATTTAGGAAAGTCATGACTGCTTCTCGTCACCTCAAGTCTTTGTGGTGGCACCAGAGGTACCTCCCTGCATAGCTTGACTAGCATTGATGAGTTGTACATCATGCTAACTCATCTATGCATAGCAGTGAATGTCAACCTATGCACAGCATTGACTGTCAACCTGCGCATGCAGTTCAACACAAAAAGAGTGCTCGGGGTTCCATTTGCCCATGGCACTGCTGACCTGGTGCACGGTCACCCTGCACTGATCAAGCCGTGCAAGGAGGAGGTATCCGCTGAGTACGCAGGCCAACAGTATTTGATGCTGCATGATGTTCAGATTCAACGTGAGACTGCTGATGAGCAGCCCTTTGATGAGCCATGGGTTAAGCAGGTCAGCTGAAATTGCAGCTGTAGTACGTACTGCTTGTCTTGTATTGCCTATCTAGTAGTCAGCAGCTGCTTGAGCTAGTTGCCAAATTGAAATCTGCATGTGACAACTTCAGTTGCAGTGCGCGATCCAGTCACATTTGCATTGCATCCAAGAGTATGATGTTGCTAGGCATGGAGGCGCGTGCAGTTCATGCCTTGACACTGATCTCACTGACTTGTTCAGGTTTACATGATCTTTACAGTCCGGGTGGCAAACAAGGACAACAAGCAGTCTGACAACCTTTAGCTTTCGGTAGATAGTACACTTGTCAAGCCCCTGGCAAAGAGGCAAAAACCGCAACTATGCGACATTTGGTGTGGGAGACCGTCCCTTTCAGGGGTAAGCAGTGCTGCAGACACCCAAGCCATGAAGTTGTGACAGTTGACAGCCTCACACAGCGAGCATGTGTGTGTCCTCACTTTGCCTGGAAGCAAGGGCCCCCACCAGACTTTCTACTAAGTGACATGCTGAATTCATGGCCTGACCTTCGTTGCATTCCTCATGATGCCCAAAAACAGCAGCAGCAGCCTGCTGCAGCCATGGTTGCAGCCAGAGCAGCAGCCAGGGTAGCAGCCACAGCAGCAGCAGCAGCAGCAGCAACAGCAGCAGAGGCTCTTAGAGAGGCTCTGCAAACGCCCTGCGCCATAGCTGTTCGTCGCATGATCCTTTGCCTGAGATATGGTAGACCTGTGGCAAGATCCTACTTGATTTGGACAGCATTTTTCTCACAAACTGCTGAACATGGGCTACAGTAGCAGGTTGCTAGCTGTATACTTAATCACACCGCTCTTGGTATGACAACAGGTGCTCCGTCGAATAAAGTCAAGGTCAGCTTACGTGTACTGCAGCTGTGGCTGCACCACATGCATCATGTGATAGCTGTACTGTGAAGCGTGCCACCATGATGTACCCTCATTGGACATGTATTAAAATTACTGCTGAGTGATTTTGTAAAATACAGGTGTAGACTTTGAACCTCATCAGTTGCAAATTGTGAACATTTGAACTTCAAGTTCGTCACGGTGAACAGCACGTCGATGTACTAATGTAGTTATTGCCAACAGTTAACAGTACAGTTGCGGTTCAGTTGGGCAGCTTAAGATGGCTTCGGTGTGTGTAACGCCTACTAGCTAATAAATGCTCTGAACAGGCTAGAGAAGATGCCCCGTTTCCGTCGGACAGTGCGTCTCTAGGGCTTCTCTTGATACATTTCTTCTTGGGACGGTGTAGGGATGTGAGGCTATGTTATTCTTGGCCAAAATCCATTACGTGTTAGGTAATTATGTGTTATACAGTGGGGAAGTGCCGTTCTACGTTAGTGTCAAGAGGGGTCGAAATAACATACGAATGATGATGTTCGGTAATCCATTTTAAAGCTGGATCCGTGTCAAGCTGACCTTCCTAGTCATTTGTGTGCAAGTATCACTGTCTGAAACGTACTGCAAGGGCGTTGAAAGACAAAACATGAGCATGCAGTCATTCTAATGACACAACAGCTTACAAATCACAGTAGCAAGTGACATACCACATGCAAACCTAAACATGCATGCTAGTAAACATAGGCTGACTCGGTGATCTCCAGTCGTGCTTCCAAGACGCATTGCTGCGCTGGTGGTTCTTGAGAAGCCTCCGATACTGATCCCAAACTTCTTGGCCGACACCGTTAGGAGCGACGTCTCGTACATTGCTATCTTTTGGCAATCTTTTGCAATGCATGCGACACCTCGTCGAGTTGCCACAGAGCTGCAAGAGTCGCCGACATGCTGCGGCCCGTTGCGACAGTCGAAAACAAGTGCTTCGGTCAACCATCGTGGCTTTTGTCGTGCCAACCTGACGCGGGCGTTTTTCCTTGTGCGGCAACACAAATGCGCTATTTTGACTTTGTGCCGATAGGTCTGAAAATAATGTCACATTAATTCAAAATAGTTCAGGACATAACGGTTTTTGGCAAATCCACTGTATTTTACCTTAGCTAAATGTGTTTAAACCCTAAAACCGATGGGCACTGATCGGGCACTGAGTCAATGTCCACTGATGTAGTGATCAAAGGGTACACTACGGCTTGTGGACGCCGAGCAGCCTATTACCGGCCTCAGTCACACGCACGACCAACGATATTCAAGCAAACGCGTACTATCTGTAGTGTACCTTTTGATCACTATATCAGTGGACATCGAATGCACCCTTTAGTAGACACTGGATTCACATCCCAAAGACGGTGAAACGAAGCTTCGTCTCAGAGACGGTCCCAAAGACGGAGCATCTTGCCCCTTTCTGAGACGATCAGTGAAGACGAGGCTTCTCGAATAGCGTCCTCAAGACCGCTCTTAAAAGTAAGGACGGCCGTGATCAAATATGCAGCAAAAGACTGGGTCGGGAGCTGCAACTATATATACTACTTGCTGACGTGTGCTGAAAGAATTCAACACAAGACAGGCAATCTTGTCAGCTCTTGGTCCACGCTGAACCATGGTATGATACCGTGCGGAACAGCCAAGAACCAGAAGCTGAGCAATGTATATGCAGGGTCAGATTAACCCCGTTGAGGAGTGATACACAATAGTACACAAAGGTTTGTTCTGTTTGTTGCAAGCATTTGGTGCAAACAGCAAGCCTCACAAAAGGACGCACCACCGTTGCTGAGAAGTTTTTGGCTGCAAGCCTGTAAGGCTTCAGCCTATAGGGATACTACCGGAATGCATTATGTCGATACATTTCTGTCGCCAGATTTTGTCCGTCGTCTGCACAGGTACGAGCCTGCACAGGTATGAGCAATCAGGGATGCAATGCAGCCTCTCAGCCTTTTATTCGATCTGATGGCCCATGACTTTGCATGCCAATAACAGTTGTTTCCAAGCCGTGCCTGCTTCATTTTGCTGTCTACACCCATCGCTTGGTCTAATGTAAACTGCCTGGTAAAGCAACAACTGCTTTCTGACTTTGCAAACACGCGCTGCAGATTGTTTACGTTGCTGCGTGTTGACTCAACTGTCTAGCATAAGTTTGAACAACCGACCTCTCCATGTTGCTTGAAGGTACAAGTCAAATTAATTTTTTTTGTCCAGAGCCCTTGGACACTGAGCACTTTGCCTCAGCGTCAGATTATTCAAAAGGCGAACATCGAAAATGTTACGCCAGCTAAAGCTCAGCTACAGACCATCATTAGGCGTGAGAAACAAAGGGTATAACTGGATGTGCTGCTGGATATGTCATTTTATGGACGTTGACCCATTTTGTGTAATATAGGTAGCTGGTGAGTTTAGATCAGGTGACCCGCTAGCAGTCAATGGCCGCTGCCAGAAGCGTTGTTTGCCAAGGCCTTTTGTTTGTGAGGCCTTTGGAAACTATGAGAATGCACTTAGGCACTTTGAAGCATATCAACTCACAGAAGCAGATTGGGGCCTGTATCATGACCTAAGAAAGGTGCCATGGAAAGAGGTAGCATACATGAAGGTGTTAAGACATCTAACATACATCCTAGCATTGTGCACAATTCATGCGGCAAAATTTGTGGCAGCACTCACAGTCACGTGTCCATCCGACTCAGTTTGGCTTCTCACACGCAGGTAGTGTGATCCAAAGCTCCCCTGCCAAGACCATGCTTTGCAGATTGCAATGATTGCAAAACTGCGTTTTGCAAGCTCTTTTCATACGGCCAATAGAAGGGGAACACCTGCGCAGCTGTAGGAGTACACAATAGGCCTCTCATGACAGCTGGGGGGCACAAGTATGCCAGCTGTACTTATCAAACTCAAGACCATGTATGGTTCAATCACATGTGTATTCAGCAGACATAAATCCATCTATTGCACCATTTACTCAGAGGCCTGCAGGCGTGCATAGGGGTGCTGTAATGTTACAAGAGCATGACTGTGAGACTATCTTGTCAGAGTACACGGCAAAAGTTTGTGAGTGTTTTCTGCATATGGACGCTGGCTAAGCTGTATGCAACATTGGGAACATAGCTTCTGGGAGTGAAGTTTTGTGAAGAGCCCTCTTGTGGACAAGTTTGGCTATTTGGCCTCCAGCTAAATCCTTAGGCTGCACTTTATGTTACGAACATGTTGATGTTTAACTTCGCACCAGTTCTGAAACAAAACTGCAATGTCTATCATGAGAGCACATGCGATCGATTTCATGATGTCCAAAGCAGCACTGGCTTTGTGAAATTTCTGGACCTAATGCAATGTGCCTGCCTCTATTTGGGCAATGGCATTCTGTTTGTATAATTGGCAGGACTTGCTGAAGTTGTGCTAAGAGATAGACCAAATGCCTAAAATGGCTTGCCCACCTGACAAGGAACGGCCCTGCGGGCTGGGAAAACGGTATCAGACACAACCTTTGTCTACCTACTATTATACAACTGTCAAGAAATGTAATCGAGCAAATCAGCAAGACACCCTCCAACGTCCTGACTCTACTCAATGCAACGTAAGCCTGAGATGTCACCCTCAAGATCAATGACAGCCTGAAGCACCTTATGTATGGTTACCGCCCAAGCTAATACTATTGGGTGTTGATACCTTTCGAACTGATGACTGCCAAAGAGCAAGTTCTAGCATCTGGAATGTGAGAGATCCATTAGGCTGAAAATTGAGCCATACAAGCCTGCAGCCTAGGAGCAGCCGGCCTAGGTTGTGTGACAACCACTCTTGACAATGTGGCTGCGGCAGACGCTGTGACTATGGCTCTTGCTTACGCCAATGCTGTGGCTGCTGCTGAGGTCTTGGCTGATCATCATCTATGCCAGCTCCCCATTTGGCTGATACTCAGGTGCGATGAGGGCAGGTAGATGACCGCTTGTGGACTGATTGACAAAGCTGGCTGAGGTCATGTTTGCCTGTTGAGGTGCTTGGAAGCTGAAGCCCGGAATAAGCGGATGTGCTCTAATTGGAATACATGGAGGTGATCTTGCCACAAAGGCTGGCTATGCACAAAAGGAAAGGTGAGGAGACCGAAGAACATGCCAGCAGTTCTCAGCCACTCAGCACGATGCCCGGGATGCATTGGGAAATGAAAGGAGCCGTTTGTTTGCGTGGCAGACCTTGTGGCCTGCCTTGCCCTGGCGGCTGTGCATCCAGCCTCAGCACGAGCATGCTCATCTGCTGCAGTTGCTTTGAAAGCAGACCTGGCAGCAGTGCTAGCTGCCTGCTCAGCAGCTCGTTGCTCTGCAGTACGTGCAGCCCATTGAGAGCAGCGCTGAGCGGCTCGCGTTGCTTTTCGGGCAGCTTCAGCTGCTGGGTCAGAAACCTCCCGAAGCTGCTGGGTCAAGAACCTCCCGAAGGCAGGTGCAAATCAAGCTGTTGATTCTGTACATTCACCTTGCTGCATGATCCGGCGACTTGCCTGTTGGTTATGTCTCCCAAGGGCGAGCAGCTGCCGTTGCACTGGGGGAGAGCGTTAGGCGCCTGCAGACGCAGTTCGAAGGTGTCCAGCAATCACCCGGCCGCACTTACCTTGCCGCTCGATTTTCCGTGCGGGCACCTCTGCTAGTACCTTGCTGCCTTATTCTGACGTGTCTTTCAGCAGAAAGCTCTTGAGATACTTCAGCCACAGCCTTGTTCCTTTTGCTTGGCATTGTTAGATGCCAACAGGAACAACAATACAGAGCTTTAGTGTGGTGCTGACATTACAGGGATAGCCCTCAATTCGTTAAATCTGTGATTTACTGTGCCATTTGAGATATTCTCTAGTACTTAGTACATACCAACTGTGATATTCCTACATCAAAATTAACGAATTGAGGGCTGGATGCGTCGTCCCTGAAGCCAATGCGGCTGTGTTAGCTGGATAGCCGTGTAGCTGGGCATGCACCCAACACAAAGGTCAACACCAAACTCTCAAGCCACAGACACGGCTGAGAGACTGCATTGATTGCCTTCAAATGCTAAGTGCTGTTTAAGCCGAGTGTGCATCAAAGTCAACCCTTTGCAAAGGTATATTTGAGCTCGGCACTGACTTGCAGGCTTTGCAACTCCTAAACCCGTATTCCACGATCCAAACTTTTGAGGAGCTTTTCATCAGCGTCCACTTTCACGACCTCGGCATCATATTGCTGTTCGAGCAAACTTGAGCAACAGCTGGCAAACTGAGACAATGGGCATTGAGGCTGACTTTGTCAAAACTTGGGTTTTTGCACCCCCCCCCTCCCCTCATCTCCCCCTCCCTCCCCCCGGGGTCACTAGCTGATCAGCTGATTCATGAATGTATGCATCAGAGCTCTGTTCAGCAGAATGAGTGACATCCATAGCGCGGAGCACAGCTGATGTATGGCAGTGTTTCTCGTTGCTTGTTACCATACAACACCATTGCAAGTGACTGAAACACTGCTCTTGTATGCACAACAAGCCATGGTTAGGGTTTAGGGTTTCGGTAGGTACATTATAATTCAGCCTTACATGCATACTGCATATCAGACCTTGATGCTGGCCTTGTGCCTTTGCACATGACATCAACATCACCAAGGGACAACAGATCCATGGGCACTCTTACACTCAGGCCTCTTACTCATACTAAGATCAAGCTTTGTTGGTCCAGGAAAATGCTAGTCAGGTAGGTGGGACAGACATGGCCAACTGCTTAGCTTAAAATGAGCAGGTCTGGGTGCTGAAGCTTCCAGCAGCTGGGCATTGTATGCAAGAAGCTACTGTGGACCTGCTTAGGCATGCTGCAGCTTGCAAGTGAAGTTGCCAAAGGCATCACCGGGCCGCATCAGGTCTGAAAAAATGTTCATGTGTGTCACTGCTGCTGTGTATCATGACACAGCCAATGATGGCAGTGGCAAGTCTGGTTGTGGCCAGCAAGCATGGCCAAGCATGGTGGGAGCAAGCACCATGCATGTAGTGGCATGCAGCATGCTGCACGGGAGCTCGCCGAAAAAGTTGGGTGTTGGGTGG
>JAABUT010003965.1_pt1 | contig 12172 bp, 14 predicted proteins | sample 5559281 | NCBI WGS metagenome assembly JAABUT01 (sample SAMN10711880, study PRJNA513359) | rock metagenome | isolation source: Antarctica rocks | place: Antarctica: Victoria Land, Ricker Hills nord | collected 2016-01-04
GATACCGCCAGCGCCGACTCGATCAGACCGGACCTCGTGGCGGCAGTTCCTGCGCGCCCAGGCATCGACGATGCTGGCCTGCGACTTCTTCCACGTCGATTGCGCCGTCACTCTGCAACGGGTTTATGTGTTCTTCGTGATCGAGATCAACACCCGCTACGTCCACATCCTCGGCACCACCACCAACCCCGACGGACCCTGGACCACTCAGCAGGCCCGCAACCTGATCGGCGATCTCGGTGATCGCGCACCCGAGTTCCGATTCCTCGTCCGCGACCGCGCCGGCCAGTTCACCGCATCCTTCGACACCGTTATCGCCGACGCCGGCATCACGGTCCTGAAGATCCCTCCCCGGTGCCCACAGGCCAACGGCTACGCCGAACGATTCGTCCGCACCGTGAGAGCAGAACTCACCGACCGGATGCTGATCTTCGGACAGCGCCACCTCCGACGAGTCCTGGCCGAATATGTCTCCCACTACAACCAGCAACGACCACACAGAGGCCAAGCCCTCCAACCGCCAGTACCAGCGCCGGCGGCTTCGACCACCCGCTACCGGTGTAGTCCGCCATCCGATCCTCGGCGGCCTCATCAACGAGTATTACCCCGGCCGCGTAGCCATCGGAGAAGGGGAGCGATCGAGTTTTGGAACCCCACAGGCCTGCGACTTCTTCCACATCGACTGCGCCATGACCCTGCAGCGGTTGTACGTGTTTTTCGTGATCGAGATCAACACTCGCTACGTCGACATCCTCGGCGCGACCACCAACCCCGACGGACCGTGGACCGCCCGACAGGCACGCAACCTGATCGCCGACCTCGGAGAGCGGGCGCACGAATTCCGGTTTTTGCCCCGTGACCGCGCCGGGCAGTTCACCTCATCCGTCGACAGCGTCTTTACCGACGCCGGCATCACGGTCGTGAAGATCCCGCCCCGCCTCCCGCAAGCCAACGGCTACGCCGAACGATTTGTCCGCACGGTCACGGCAGATCCGCACGGTCAGGGCAGAACTGACCGACCGGATGATGATCGACAACGCCACCTCCAACGAGTGTTGGCCGAGTACGTCCGTCACTACAACCAGCAACGGCCACACCGAGGCCAAGCCCTCCGACCCCCGACACCAGCCCGCCCAGCGCCTACCGATGCACACGCGTCGGTCATCCGCATACCGATCCTCGGCGGCCTCATCAACGAATACCACCCCAGCCGCCTAGCCGTCCGAAAATCCGACGCACCGAGTTCTGGCACCCCACAAGCGCTGCGCATCGTCGACCGCTCATACGCTTAGCGGCACGTGCGGGGACGCGTCGGCCGGTCGGCCGCCCCAGTGGAGCGTGCCAACCAACCGCCGCGAGCATGTGCTGGCTTGACACGGTTGTCAGGTTTGCTGCCGTGGGATGTACGCGGATCCGTCCGGATGATTGCGGCGCCGGCCAATAGGTCGACGATCGAGGCTCCGGCCCGGACATGTCGATGCGATGCGAGAACCTTCGGGTCAGACAATCTCGGGAATGTGCAGATGGGCAAGCGCGAGTTCGAGTTCGGCGACCTCAAGGACGTGGGCGTCCATCTGGCGCGCGGCCTGGTCGCGAACCGCATTGGCTCCCTCCCGGCTGTATTCCAGGGAACTGCGGTCGTCGTAGCCGACCGTCGTCACCGCACGTCGTCCGGCACGGTTGACCATCAAACTCGCGCTGCAAAAGCCCGGCAGGTCCTCGATCTTGGCGAGCGTGCCGCTCTTGAATGTCTCGATCGCGTCGGCGAATTCGGCGTCGTCCAGGGCAAGCCAGGTCGCGCGCATCCAGGTCCCCTCTCGTGCGTGATGGGCCCGGTGCATGACGACGACTTCCCATTCCTCGACGTCAGGACCCGATGCTCCGAAGGTGCGGACGGCGTCATCGCGGACCACTATCACGCGGTCGCCGCTGTTGTGCATGGCGTCCTCCGAAAGCCACGCCGACGTCACGATGCCGCGTCCCGATTCTCGGTCCATCATGAGGGACAGGCCGAGGTAGCCGTCGATGTGCGACAGCGCAGGCATCACCCTGTCGCGTACATGCGCGATCCCGGTGTCAATCATCGAGGGCTGCGCGTTGATCGATGTCGAACGAGCGAACACCGCCCACCTCCTGCGGACCAAGGCGGCGGCCCCCGGCAGGCCCCACCACACGATGCCACGCTGCTCCCCTGTCAGTCTGATGGCAAGTCCCGACGTCCAACGGCCCGCTGCTGTACGCGGGTGGCCTTACCGACCTGACGGAGTTCCCAGTGAAATAGCTGCCGAGAGCGAGCGCTGGGGTCGCGACCGGCGTGCTCGAGGTCTCGGATTCCGGGTCACGTCGGCGCCCGCCGCCGCCCACCCGTCGATCCGAGCGCGTGCCGGACAACGTGCGGCGTAGACGGCGACACTGCCGAGGGGCCTGCATTCGAGGGGGGATCAGTTGCATGCCCAAGCGGTACGTGTTGACCGGTGCACCGGGTAGCGGGAAGACGACGCTTCTTAGCGCTCTTCGTCAGCGCGGTCATGCGTTGGCGCGGAGGCGGCCACGGACATCATCGCCCGACAGCAGATCGCGGGGATTGCCGAGCCGTGGCGGCGTGATGGCTTCATGGACATGATCATCGAGCTCCAGCAGCAGCGTCAGCGGGCGTGGCCGGGCGACGCCGTTGAGGTCCAGTTGTTCGACCGGTCGCCGTTGTGCACGTTGGCGCTCGCGCGTTACCTCGGGCAGCCCACCACATCGACGGTGTGGTGCGGCCCGTGACCTCAGAATCCAGGACCTATTTGATCTTGATTGCCCTAACGCGCCGTGCAGATCGAAGGGTCACAGGGTCGTGGCGGGGTCGGTGCAGCGGAAGAAGGCCGATAAACTAAGGGAAAAAGTGGAGCTGAGGGGAGTCGAACCCCTGACCCCCCACTGCCAGCGCGGGTGATCGGTCAAATTTCGTGTTGGGCCGTGCCGCCTGACATCACACAGTCCCCCTACTCGCTGGGTTTCTGCCGCTCCGTGTCGCCGCGTGATCCGTTATGCCTTCCGGTACTGACTGACATTTCAGTGACATGATCTTGATCGTCACGCCTTCGCCTAGCTGGCCTACCTGCCTGCGGCGCAACGCCAGGCGGACCACGGCAGTCGATCAGGCGGGCTCAGATACCGACGACGGACACCAGCGTGTCCAGGCCGGTGAAGTCGTCGGGGTTGCGGGTGTAGAGGGCGAGGTGATGGGCGTGGGCGGTCGCGGCAATGAGCAGGTCAGCGACACGACTGCGGTGCGAGCGTCCCGCCTCGACCACCGCGGCAACGATGAGCCCGTAGCTGCGGGCACCGACCGCATCGAAAGGCACGGGTTCGAACAGGGCCTCGACCTGCTGAAGCCGGGCCTGCCGATTCGCCCGCTCGGCCCCGCTGGAGGCAAGGTGCGGACCGGCCGCTAGTTCGGCGATGGTGACCGCGCAGACCGCGACCTCATCAGGTAGCGCCGCTGCGACAGCCTGGTCGTCCCAGTCGATCACGACTGAGGTGTCCAGAAGGCCGGCGGCCACCTCAGAGCCCTTGATCGATAACTCGGTCGAGATCGCGGCGGAACGCGGCACCATCCAGGTGCGGGCCTTGCATCGCGACGGTCACGACTTCCGAGCGGGGCACGAAAGTCCGCCGGCTGCGCCCGATCGGGCGTAGCTCCGCCACCGGCTCACCGTTGCGGGTGACCACGAAACTTTCCCCGGCCGCCACTGCCTCGATCACCTTCGCATTGTCGTTACGAAGCTCCCGCTGCGCGATCGTCCTAGACACCACCAGACCGTAGCACGAATCGCTACAGCATGCTACGACCTGCCTGCGGCCACAGCGGACCGACAACGACGAACACCGGACCCAAAACCCAGGCCCCGGAACCGACAGCAGCGAACGGGCCGAACCGAGAAATTTGAGCACCATGCCGAACCCGCCAAGCACACCCGGCCGAGGTTTTTGAGCCCCACAGGCGCTGGCCGAGCTGCTCGCCGCGCCGTTGCACGAGCTGGACCTGGTCGCGCTGATGATCGACGGCGTGCACTTCGGCGAGCATCTGTGCGTGGTCGCCCTCGGGATCGGCATCGACGGCACCAAGCACCCGCTCGGGCTGGCCGAGGGCTCCACGGAGAACACCAGCGTGGTGAGCGATCTGTTGACCGGGCTGCGTCATCGCGGTCTGGACACCACCGGTGCGATCTTCATCGGTATCGACGGCGGCAAGGCGTTGCGGGCCGCGGTGGTGCGGGTCTTCGACCATCTGGTGATCGGTCGCTGCCAACTCCACAAGATCAGAAACGTCGCCGACAAGCTGCCCGATCACCTCGCCTCGACGGTGACCAAGCGGATGCGCGCCGCCTACCACGCCGAGTCCGCGATCCTGGCCGAGGCCCAGCTCGAAGCCCTCGCCAAGGAGCTGGACCGCACCCACCCCGGCGCGGCCGGCAGCCTGCGCGAAGGCATGGCCGAGACACTGACCGTGCTGCGCCTGAGCGTGTCGCCGACACTGGCTCGCACGCTACGCAGCACCAACTGCGTCGAGTCGATGATCTCCATCGCGCGCAACCACTCGACAAACGTGAAGAACTGGCAGAACGGCAACATGGCACTGCGCTGGTGCGCCGCCGGCATGATCGAAGCCGGCAAGCAGTTCCGCCGCGTCAACGGCCACCTCCACCTGCCCGCACTACGTGTCGCGCTCAACGAGCACGTCGCCGCACAAACTGTCGGTGCCGTCCGTCATGATGAACCGGTGATCGCCGCCTGACGATCACAAGGACCGCCACCGAAGTTCAACGGGGAGCGGGACAATCTCCACCACGAGCCACCGTGCTCGATGACCTCCGCGTCGACGAGGATCGGACGAGCGTGCCTCCCGACCCAGTGCGCGACGGCCTTGAGATCGATGGCGCCGGCAACGTTGGGTACGGGTTCTCCCGCCAGTAAGTACTCCCCGGACGCGACGAGGCATCCGGACGCGACCGTGAGCGTGCGACACGGGCGGCCAGCCACGCTGCGTCGCCGGATCCGTCCCCGCCTCGATGACGGATGCGGGCGCGAAACAAGCGCTACGAGAAGGAACTGGACGAGTGGCATGCGGGGGACATCGCCGGGACTGGGCGAGACATCATCGAACCACTGTCCCGCGGCCGACGTATCGGTGCGCACTACACGACTGACGTAGACCTGAGCCCCTCAGCAGCACTGGCAGCATTCACCGCCAGTCGCAAACGTCGTTGAGCTGGCACTTCGATTGGAGGTCGGTCGCTCTCACGCTTCACCTTGTCGAGCGGCATTATCGATGTGGTCGACAACCGCGCGCGCAGGATGCGAAAGGAAGGCGCGGCACGAACGGGCTGTCGGCGGGTGGCCTCGGACAGTGTCGGCCATTGTGCGCGGCCGGTTCGTCGAGGCGGTGTCAGGTGAGTTTGGTGATGGCGGGTGCGGCTTCGCGAGCGGTGTAGCGGAGCTGGGTAGGGGTATCGCTGGCGGCCCACGCGTTGAACGCTTTGAGGTAGAGCACGACGTGTTCGCGGGTGTCGCGGCGGCGTTGCACGACGCCGGCTTGTTTGCGGGCCATTGCGAACATGGTCTTGCGGAAGATCAGCCGCGGGTCTGATTTCACCAATCCGGCGCCGTCGATGATCCCCTCGTGCCAGTCCCCCAGGACCGTCATCTTGGTCTTGTTGGTGTGGTCGACGAGGTAGGCGGCAGCGCCGGCCGCGGATTTGATCATCCCCGTCTCCGAAGCGATGCGGTCAGCGACCGCCACATAGTCGCGGATCTTTGGGGTGCTGGTCGAGTGTCTGCACGATCTGGTGGTTGGTCACCGCCGCTGCACCGCCGGACCAGGCGGTGTCCGGCCGGTTCTCGTACTGCCACACGGTGCGCACCATTGCCGCGAGCAGGGTAGTGGATTTCTCGCCCTCGATCGCCAGCACGTCCGCGGCGTTGCGTTTCTTACCAGTGTCCAGCACATCGAAGGTGTCCGGCTCGACGTCGGTGAATACCGTGACCTCGACCGGCAGGTCGGCTTCGATGATCGCCGCGAGGCGGTGCTGGCCATCGACGAGAACGCCGTTCGTGTCGAACGCGACGCCCTGGTGGGTGACCAGCCAGTCCCCGCGGCGCATCGCCTCGGCGAAGGACCCGACCGTGGCTCGTGACAGGGCACTAATGGCTTCTGCCGGGACTGTTTGGCAGGCTCGGTTCTGGTAGCGGCTGGCGGGTCAGCACTCCCGGGCACCGATCTTCGTTGGAGGTCTTGCAACAGACCGTGCGCCCGCTGGTCGTGAGGAGGCGTAACCGCTGCTGGGATGTCGTGCCCCGGGCGTTGTTGTCGGTGAGCACTTGACCATTAGGACGCTGGATGTCTCCTCCACGCTGCTGATCTATGACCATGACCAAGCGTGCGGGAGGTTGCGGTGTTGTTCGTCGGGAACGACTGGGCTGAGGGTCATCACGATGTGGAGATCGTCGATGAGCAGGGCCGCCGGTTGGCTCGTAGACGGTTACCGGAAGGTCTGGAGGGGATCACCCGGCTGCATGCGTTGATCGCGCAGTTCGTTCCCGAGCAGTGGGCTGAGCTTGACCCTGCCGAGGCGGCATCTCTGGTGAAGGTGGGGATCGAGACCGAGCGTGGTGCGTGGGTGGCGGCGTTGATCGCGGCTGGCTATGAGGTGTTCGCGATCAACCCGATGTCGGTGGCCCGTTACCGGGAGCGGCATTCGACCTCTGGTGCGAAGTCTGATGCCGCCGATGCGCACGTGCTGGCCGAGATCGTGCGTCTGGACCGCGCACATCACCGCTCGGTGGCCGGGGACTCCGAACTCGTCGAGGCGATCAAGCTGGTGGCCCGCAGCCACCAGAGCCTGGTCTGGGACCGGACCCGGCACGTGCTGCGTCTTCGTGGGGTGTTGCGGGAGTTCTTCCCGGCAGCGCTGGAGGCCTTCGCCGATCTGGATGCTGCCGACACCCTCGAGCTGCTCGCGTTCGCGCCCGACCCGGACCGGGCCGCCCGCCTGTCGAAGGCGAAGATCACTGCGGCATTGCGGCGGGCCAACCGCCGCAGCGTCGAGGACAAGGCCGCGCAGATCCAGTCGGTGCTGCGCGCGCCGGCGCTGCGCCAATCCGGTCAGGTGCAGTCGGCCTTCGCAGTGATCGTGACTAGTCAGGTCCGCTTGATCAGCACGCTGAACGGCGAGATCGCCCAACTGGGCGAGGTGGTGGCCGACCATTTTGGCCGGCACCGGGACGCTGAGACCTACACCAGCCAGCCCGGCCTCGGTGTCATCCTCGCGGCCCGCGTCCTGGCCGAGTTCGGCGACGACGACACCCGCTTCGCCGACGCCAAGGCACGCAGGAACTACGCCGGCACCTCACCGATCACCCGCGCCTCGGGCACCCGCAAGATTGTGCTGGCCCGCTACGCCCGTAACAGTCGGCTCGGCGACGCCGTCCAGCAATGGGCCTTCGGCTCACTGAAAGGATCCCCCGGCGCCCGCGCCTACTACGACGCGCTCCGGGCCCGAAACATCGGCCACCAGGCCGCGCTACGTCAACTCGCCAACCGCCTCGTCGGCATCCTGCACGGCTGCCTCAAGACCGGCACCCTCTACGACGAAACCACCGCCTGGGCACACCACCACACCGCCGCAGCTTGACATCAAAAATCCTGGGATGTCTGTTGCGGTAGGCGATCCTGTGATCTTGACGCCGAAAATAGTTCGGCCGAGCCGTGTCCCGCTCGCAAAGATCCCCGAGTTCCGGGCCGGTGCCTGTGCGGAGTGCTCTATCCCATCCCTGTCGCCCCCGAAACCGGAAGAGTTCCGGCGTCAAGATCGTCTGATCGCTCAACGCAACAGCGCCCCCGCCGGGAGCTCGTCCTGAGCAAGGGTGACGGCAGCACCCGGTGGGCACAGGGCGGCATCGGCGGCCGCCGTCGATTCCCAGCGACGATCCGGGCTGGCATGCCCAGGACACCGCAATCGCGGGCGCAGGCCTGAGCACAGACGCCGAATTGCGCTGCATGGTCGAGGGAAGGACCGCAGCGCGTGGCAGAACTGATCGCCCCGGTGCACGGCCGGATCGCACACCCGGCGGTCGACTGTCGACCACTCGGAGGGCGGCCTCCGGCGCGTCGTGCACGCAGGCGGAGTATCGGCGCGATGTCCGCTCGTGCTGTGGTGCTTGCGACCAGCGGCATCGGTAACGCCGATCAGGCAAGCACCAATCCGGCCGCGGTGCCGGGCGACGGGATCGCGCAGGCGCTGCAGGCCGGCGCCTCGCTGATCGACATCTAATTCGTCCAGTTCCAGCTGGCCGTCCTGTTCTCCGGCGGACGTCAGCGTGGCCAGCTGTCACTGGTATCGGAAGCGGTTCGCGCGAGGGTCCCGCCGGTGAATGCGAAACAGCGAGAGCAGGACTGTCTGGAGCAGGCTCAGCTTTGCGGCGACGGACCCGGCGCCGAAAGCGGCCCTGTAGGCGCCGACGGCCAGCCCGACACCGAGCGAATCGCGGATGTCCTTGCGCCGAGCCTGCGGCTGGGTACTGTCGGCCGTCCGGGCACCGTAGGCACCGTCACCCGCTGGAGTCACGGGGCCGGCTCGTGCTCCAGGCGAGCGAGTACCTTGCCCAGTTCGATCAGCTCCCTATCGGTGAACTTTGACAGCCAGTACTCCTGCACTCCGGCCAGGTGGACTGGAGCAGCCTTGCGCAGTCGCGCCAGTCCCGCGTCACTGAGCACGGTGTAGAGCCCGCGTGCGTCGCGGGGAAACGGTTCGCGAGAGACCAGGCCATCGGCGGCGAGCCGATCCGCCAGCCTGGTCAGACCAGAGCGAGACAGCAGCACGCGATCAGCCAGCTCGGCCATTCGCAACCGGCGACCCGGGGCTTCTGCCCGTTGGAGTAGCACGTCGTACCACGCCAGCGGGAGATCGACGCGGACCGAGAGATCACGCTCCAGGCGACCCACCGCGGCCGGCATGGGTGCGCAGCAACATCCGCCACAACCGACAGCCGCGAGTCCGGATGAGCGGACCGGGGCTGTCGGGCCAGGAGGCTGGCCGTAGCGTCGGATAGTAAGCGGTGGCTCCGACCGTCGCCGCGTACCATCGCAACCGTGCCGCTTCCTGAAACCTCCGCCATCTCCACTGCGCTCGCGGGCGTCCTGGATCCCGAAATTGGCAAGCCCATCACCGAGCTGGACATGGTCGAGTCGATCGACATCGAAGCTGGCGGTGCCGTGGCGATCACGGTGCTGCTGACCGTGGCCGGCTGCCCGATGAAGGCGCAACTCACCCGCGAGGTCACCGCGGCGGTCTCGAAGGTCGAGGGCGTCACGTTAGTCACCGTCCGCCTGGGGGTCATGAACGATGCTCAACGCGGGGAGCTGCACACGAAGCTGCGCGGCAACGCCCCAGCCAACGAGATCCCCTTCGCACAGCCTGATTCGCGCACCCGCGTCTATGCGGTGGCATCGGGCAAGGGCGGGGTCGGCAAGTCCTCGGTCACCGTCAACCTGGCGGTAGCGCTGGCCCAGCGCGGGCTGTCGGTCGGCGTCCTGGACGCTGACATCTACGGCTTCTCGATCCCCCGCATGCTGGGCGTCACCGGCAAGCCGACCCAGGTCGATCAGATGATCATGCCGCCCGCCGCGCACGGGGTGAAGGTGATCTCCATCGGGATGTTCACCCCCGGCAATACCGCCGTGGTTTGGCGCGGGCCGATGCTGCACCGAGCGCTGCAACAGTTCCTCGCCGATGTCTTCTGGGGCGACCTCGACGTGCTGTTGATGGACTTGCCGCCGGGCACAGGTGACATCGCGATCTCGGTTGCCCAGCTGGTGCCCTCCGCGGAGCTGCTCGTGGTGACCACCCCTCAGCTCGCGGCCCGCGAGGTCGCTGAGCGTGCGGGTTCGATCGTGCTGCAGACGCATCAGCAGATCGTCGGCGTCGTCGAGAACATGAGCTGGCTGGAGCTGGCCGATGGCAACCGGATGGAGCTTTTCGGTTCCGGTGGCGGTCAATCAGCGGCCGACTCGCTCGCCGCGTTGACGGGCACCAGGGTCCCGTTACTGGGTCAGATCCCGCTCGAACAGGTCGTCCGCGAGGGTGGCGACTCCGGGACACCGGTCATGCTCAGCGCGCCGGATTCCGCTGCCGCGGTCGCCATGCGGGCTGTAGCCGATACCCTGACCGCTCGTCAGCGCAGCATCGTCGGACGCTCGCTGGGCCTGGCTCCGGCCAGCCGCTGAGGTCAGCATCCCCAAGAAGCGCCGAGGGACGTCTGCAACCTTCAATCCGAGGCGCCGCAGACCAAAGGCCCATCGCCATCGCGAGCGAGGTTGTCCCGCTCTCCGTTGAACTTCGGTGGCGGTCCTCATGATCGTCATGCGGCGATCACGGGTTCATCATGACGGACGGTACCGACAGTTTGTGCGGCGACGTGCTCGTTCAGCGCGGCGCGCAGGGCGGGCAGGTGCAGGTGGCCGTTGACGCGGCGGAACTGCTTGCCGGCCTCGATCATCCCGGCCGCGCACCAGCGCAGGGCCATGTTCCCGTTCTGCCAGTTCTTCACGTTCGTCGAGTGGTTGCGGGCGATGGATGCGGCCGCGCCGGGGTGGGTGCGTTCGAGTTCCTTGGCGAGAGCTTCGAGTTGCGCTTGGGCCATGAGCGCCGAGTCGGCGTGGTAGGCGGCACGCATCCGCTTGCCGACGGTCGAGGCGAGGTGATCGGGCAGCTTGTCGGCCACGTTTCTGATCTTGTGGAGTTGGCATGGCTCTAATGGCTTCTGCCGGGGCTGTTTGGCAGGCTCGGTTCTGGTAGCGGCTGGCGGGTCAGCACTCAAGGGCTCTGATCCTCGGTAGAGGTCTTGCAACAGACCGTGCGCCCGCTGGTCGTGAGGAGGCGTAACCGCTGCTGGGATGTCGTGCCCCGGGTGTTGTTGTCGGTGAGCACTTGTCCATTAGGACGCTGGATGTCTCCTCCGCGCTGCTGATCGATGACCATGACCGGGCGTGCGGGAGGTTACGAGTGTTGTTCGTCGGCAACGACTGGGCTGAAGATCATCACGATGTGGAGATCGTCGATGAGCAGGGCCGGCGGTTGGCTCGTAGACGGTTACCCGAAGGGTTGGACGGAGTCACTGGGCTGCATGCGTTGATCGCGCAGTTCTGCCCGGACGACTGGGCTGAGCTGGACACTGCCGAGGCGGCTTCTCGGGTGAAGGTAGGGATCGAGACCGACCGGGGGCAGTGGGTGCAGGCGTTGATCGCGGCCGGGTATGAGGTGTTCGCGATCAACCCGATGTCGGTGGCTCGTTACCGGGAGCGGCACTCAACCTCTGGTGCGAAATCGGATGCCGGCGATGCGCATGTGCTGGCCGAGATCGTGCGCCTGGATCGGGCGCATCACCGCCCGGTGGCCGGCGACTCGGAACTGAGCGAGGCGATCAAGCTGGTGGCCCGCAGCCACCAGAGCCTGGTGTGGGACCGGACCCGGCACGTGCTGCGCCTGCGTGGCGTGTTGCGGGAGTTCTTCCCGGCCGCGTTGGAGGCCTTCACCGATCTAGACGCCCCGGACACTCTCGAGCTGCTCGCGGCCGCGCCCGACCCGGACCGGGCCGCGCGGCTGTCGAAGGCGAAGATCACCACGGCGTTGCGGCGGGCCAACCGGCGCAGCGTCGAGGACAACGCCGCCCGGATCCAGTCGGTGCTGCGGACGCCGGGGCTGCGTCAACCCGGCCAGGTGCAAGCGGCGTTCGCGGCAATCGTGACCAGTCAGGTGCGGCTCCTCACCGTCCTCAACGGCGAGATCGCTCAGCTGGGCGAGGTGGTGGCCGAGCATTTTGGCCGTCACCGGGACGCTGAGATCTACACCAGCCAGCCCGGGCTCGGTGTCATCCTCGCAGCCCGGGTCCTGGCCGAATTCGGAGATGACAGCACCCGTTTCGCCGACGCGAAAGCGCGCAAGAACTACGCCGGCACCTCACCGATCACGCGCGCCTCGGGCACCCGCAAGATCGTGCTCGCCCGCTACGCCCGCAACACTCGTCTCGGCGACGCGGTGCAGCAGTGGGCCTTCGGCTCGCTCAAAGGATCTTCCGGCGCCCGCACTTACTACGACACGTTGCGAGCCCGCAACATCGGTCACCAGGC
>JAABUT010003966.1_pt1 | contig 12171 bp, 13 predicted proteins | sample 5559281 | NCBI WGS metagenome assembly JAABUT01 (sample SAMN10711880, study PRJNA513359) | rock metagenome | isolation source: Antarctica rocks | place: Antarctica: Victoria Land, Ricker Hills nord | collected 2016-01-04
CTGCCTGGTGGCAGCGCAAGCCCTGATCAGCGAGGCGAGGCAGCTCCACGCGGCCCTCACCGCTATGCAGTCCCGCGGCCAGGACGAGGTGTTCAACCATGTGCTCGCGCGCACCCTGCGACACCTCGAAGCCGACAAGTACCTCGCCCGACTCGAACTATCCGACTGAGGCACCCGGTTGTCCGCTTGGCGATGGGCTTGCGGGCACCGCGCAGAGGTCAGGCGGTATCGAGTGCGTTAAGTACGGCGGTGACGACGTGCTTGGGATTGGCCAGCGGGTTGGCGGCGACGGAGCGGAACCAGCTGTCGCCGGCGATGTCGGCTAGGCTGACCCACGCGTCGCGCAGGCGGGCACGAACGGTGGCGGGATCGTGGCCGACCGGGCGCCAGTTCACCACTCCGGTTACGGGTCGGTACCACAGTTCGAGGGCGGGTGCGTCGGCGATGAGGTCGGCGAGTCGTTCGGCGACGGCCATATCGGCTTCGATGCGCCCGGCGAGGCCGGTGCGTCCCCAGGCCAGCAGGGTCGCGGCCAGCGGTAGTGCAGCGTTGGCGTGGGAGCCGAGCAGCCCGACGTTCGGGGCGGCGAGATAGCCGCCACCGAAGCTGATCGCGGCGTGCGCCCGGTCGGGGTCGGCGAACAGCACCAGCGCGCACTCTTTGGGCTGGTAGAGCCACTTGTGCGCCGAGACCGCCACCGAATCCGCCGCCTCGATCCCGGCCAGCAGCCCGGCATGCCGAGAAAGCCGTAGGGGGCCGGCCCAGGCGGCGTCCACGTGCCGCCACGCAGCCCCGTGCCCGGCGTCGAGCGGGTCGATGGCGCCGGTGGCCACCGTGCCGGCGGTCAGCACCAGCGCCGCATCGGACAGGTCGTCGGGCAGCAAGTCCTCCCGTAGCCGCTGCCGGTCATCGACGGGCACCAGCACCAGCTGCAGGCCAAGAATCTGGGCGGCCTTGGCGATGCTGACGTGCGCGACAGCCGACGCGACGACCCGGGTCGCGCCGGTCAGCTCCCGAGCGGCCCACAGCGCGGTCAGGTTGGCCACCGTCGAACCCGGCACCAAATGGCCGCCGCCCATCCCGAACGCTGGCGCCAGCCAGCCGATCACCAGCGGCTCCAGTTGACGAGCGGCCGGGCCGGTATCCGGGTGCAGCAAGTTCTGGTTCACCGCGGCCGCCCACCCGGCCGCCGCCCAGGTCATCCACGGGGTAGGCGGGTCCATGTGGGCGAGGAACCCAGGATGGTCCAGCCGGCTGGCCTGGCCCAGCGCCGGACCGGCCAGCCGGTCCAACGCCACCCGGCCGCCAACCCCGGCCTCAGGCAACATCGCCGGCAAGTCCAACGGCAAGTCCGGGTCGACGTGCGGGCTGCCCGGCGCACCGCGAAACTCGACCAGCCGGCGCAGCGCGACGACCAGGCCCTGTTCGTCGGGGGCGAAGTCGTCCTCGTACGGCATCCGCCCAGCGTGCCCCGCACCGCTGGGCGACGAACAGGACCCCCCGATACGGGATCGGGCTACGGGACGATCGGGGGCGGCAGTCAGAAGTTGCAACGCGCGCCGCTGACCGTTCGGCTTGTGCGACTAGATGATCTTTACTTCACTGGCGAGGATGGTGCCGTAGAGAACAGTCAGCTATCGGGTCGCGGCGTGTCGCTGTGGTGCGGCGAGGTCGTGGGGTAGGTGGTCGAACCAGTCCAGGACGGCGGTTTCGTAGCGCAGGCCGAAGTCGAGGGTGATCAGGTCGCGTGCTGTCGCGCCGGCGGCTTCGGCGGCAGCCCGCTCGTCTTGGTAGGCCTGGAGCCGGGCGGCGTGGACGGCGCGGTGGCGGCTGAGGAACACGGTGACCTGGTCGGGGTGCAGGTGGCGGGCGAAGGCGAGGGTGAGCAGCAGCGGGTAGCGGATCTGCTCTTGGCCGGGCTCCCGCTCCAGCCAGCTCTGGAACGCGTGCCGTCCGGCGTCGGTGAGCCGGTAGGGCCGCCGCTCGCGGGGGCCGACCTCGTCGGCCTCGATCAGCCCGGCCTGCGCCATCGAGGCGAGCTCTCGGTAAACCTGGCTGCGGGTCAGGCTCCAGAAGTCCCCGATCGTCTGCTGGGCGGTGGTGACCGTGTCCCAGCCGGACTGCGGGCCGTCGTGGAGGAACCCCAGCAGCGACCCTACGGTCGCGTTGATCGGCCGCGCGCCCATTTGGCCTCCATCGTCGTACCGCTTGACATTCCACTGTGGACCATCCAGGCTGACGTCAATCAGTCCAATGTGGAAGGTGCCTCTTGTCGCACACCATTCTGCTCGGCGTTCACATCACCGCCGGCACCACCGGGCTGCTGCTCGGCCCGCTCGCGCTGGGTCTGGTGGCGCTGTCCCCGGGCCGGCTGTGGTGGCTGGGGCTGGTCGCCGTCGCCACGGAGGCCGCCGCGCTGGCCGGGTGGGCGGTGCGCCGCCGGCATCCGTCGGGCTGGCTGGGCTGGCACATCCGGCTGATGTGCGGGTCGTACCTGTCGTTCGTCACCGCCGCGCTGGCCGGGTGGGCGGTGCGCCGCCGGCATCCGTCGGGCTGGCTGGGCTGGCACATCCGGCTGATGTGCGGGTCGTACCTGTCGTTCGTCACCGCCGCGCTGGTGGTGAACTGGGCCAGCCCGCTGGCCTGGGTGCTGCCCACCGCGGTCGGCACGCCCCTGATCATCCGGGCCGTGGAGCGCGCCACCCACCCGAGCACCCGTCCGAGCACCCCGCCGCCGCGGCTCGTGCGCAGCGAGATGTCGGCATGAGCGCCGTGCTCGACGGGTGGGCACGGCTGGTCACCGGGCGCCGCTCCGCCTGGGCTGTGATCGCCGGCTGGGTGCTGCTGCTGGTGGTGGCCGCGCCGCTGGCCGCCGGGCTGGGCGCCACGCAGCGCACCGACCCGGTCAAATACCTACCGGCCGGGGCGCAGTCCACCGCGCTGCTGCACGAGCTCGCCGCAACCCCCGGCGGCGACATGTCCCCGGCGGTGGTCATTTACGGCCGTCCCGGCGGTCTGACTCCCACCGACCGGACCCGTATCGGCGCCGACCGGGCCGCCGTCCCCGGCCACGTGACCCATGCCGGTCAGCGAGGCCCGGTGCGGGTGTCCGCCGATGGCGCGGCCGCGCTGTTCACGGTGCAGCTGCCCAGCAAGGACGCGGTCCTCAACGTCGCGGTGCCGCAGCTGCGCCAGCTGATCGCGACCCCCGCCGGCAACAGCGCTGCCCTGCTAACGCCGGGCGGGTTGAGTGTCGCGGTCACCGGTCCGGCCGGCTACACCGCCGACGCCAACCACGCCGCCGCCGGCATCGATGGCACCTTGCTGATCGCGGCCGCCGCGGTGGTCGTCGTCCTGCTGCTGCTGATCTATCGCAGCCCGCTGCTGTGGCTGCTGCCGATCCTCACCGTCACCGGCGGCCTGCTCACCGCCCAGGCCGTCATCACCCTGCTCGCCCGGCACGGCGCGCTGACCGTGACCGACCTGGCCGCCGGCATCCTTAACGTGCTGGTCTTCGGCGCGGCCACCGACTACGCCCTGCTGCTCATCGCCCGCTACCGCGAACACCTGCACACCACCCCCGACCACCGCCTGGCCCTAGCCGCCGCGGTCCGCTCCGCCACCCCCGCCATCGCCGCCTCCGCCGGCACCGTCATCGCCGGGATGCTGTGCCTGCTCGCCGCGACGATCACCGCCAACCGTGGGCTCGGGCCGGTGGCCGCGCTCGGCATCGCCGGCGGTCTGCTCGCCAGCCTCACCCTGCTGCCCGCGCTCCTCGCGGCCACCGGCCGCCGGGTGTTCTGGCCCCGCACCCCCCATCCCGTCCAAGCCGCCCACGCCGCAGGCCCCAGCATTCTGCCGGCGACGGTCGACAGTCCGGCAGCACTCCCGCCGCCGGTCGGGATGTGGGCACGGCTCGGAACATCGGTCGGCCGTCACCCCCGGCGGGTGTGGATCCTCACCGCGCTGCTGCTCACCCTCGGCGTGGCCGGCCTGGGCGACACCCGCCTCGGCCTGCCGCAGGCCGGCACCTTCCGCGGCACCGTCCAGTCCGTCACCGGCCAGCAGCTACTCGACGCGCATTTCCCACCGGGCGCCAGCAGCCCCACCCAGATCTTCACCGATACCGCCCAGGTCGCCGCCGTCCGCCGCGCCGCCACCACCACCCCCGGCATCGTCGAGGTCACCGCCGTCCCGGCCACCCGGGACAGAACCCTGCTGCAAGCCACCTCACCGCCCCGCCGGACAGCCCCGCCGCACAAAACACCATCACGGTGCTGCGCGACCGCCTCGCCGCCGAGCCCGCCGCGCACGCACTGGTCGGTGGCGCCACCGCCGTCCAGCTCGACATCGCCCGTGGCGCCGCGCACGACCGGGCCGTCGTCATGCCGCTGGTGTTGGCCGTGGTCCTGCTCGTGCTGATCCTGCTCCTGCGCGCCCTGGTCGCGCCGCTGGTCCTGCTCGCCACCGTGGTGCTGTCCTACGCCGCCGCCCTCGGCGTCAGCGTCGCCCTGTTCGACGCCCTCGGCCTGGCCGGCACCGACCCCTCGGTCCCGCTCTACGTGTTCCTGTTCCTCGTCGCTCTCGGCGTCGACTACAACATCTTCCTCATGACCCGCATCCGCGAAGAAACCCCCCACGCCGGAACCCGCGCCGGCACCCTGCGCGGACTGGCCCTAACCGGCGGCGTCATCACCAGCGCCGGCCTCGTCCTGGCCGCCACCTTCACCACCCTCGCCGTGCTGCCCCTCGTCGTGCTCACCGAGACCGGGATCGCCGTCGCCCTCGGCGTCCTGCTCGACACCTTCCTCGTCCGCTCCCTGCTCGTGCCTGCCCTCACCTATGACCTGGGCGACCGGGTCTGGTGGCCCCGTCGCCCACCAACGACGACACAGCGACCCAAGCCGCCGGGCGCCGGCGACACCCGGCCCCGCCACGACGCCTTCGCCCACTGAACCCACTATTGCCGCGGCTGCCGCCGCCGAACAGGAGCCGAGCCATGGGGCACACCGTGCTCATCGCCGCGCACGCCGCGGCCGGGCTGGCCGCCTTCGCCGCCGGGTGCCTCGCCCTCACCCGGCGGTCCTACTTCACGGTGTACCTCTGGTCCCTCGTGTCGCTGGTGGTGTTCCTGGCGGCCGTCGTCGCCCTCGACTGGGCCGGGCTGGACACCGCCTCCCGGGCCCTATTCGCGGCCCTCACCTTCCTCGGCGGTTACATGATCTGGCGGGCCGTCCAGGCGCGCGGGCTGCAGCAGTCAACCAGCCTTCAGCAGAGCGCTCGCCGCATCGACGACATCGGGTTCACCCTCGTCGCCCTCTTCGACGGCTTCGTCATCATCCTCGCCCTCGACCTCGGCGCACCGGCATGGTTAGCCATCGTGATCGCGGCAGCCGGCATCGCCGGCGGGCACACCACGCTCAGGCGACTCAAACGCCAGCTGGCATGACCCCCAACTGGCCGCTGAGGGGCGCCTAGACCGGGGCGCATCTCAATCCCAGCCAACGATCCGCCTGCGGGCGGCGGATCCGGGCCGGCTCGGCTATGTGTCTCGGTCGGCGATCAGTTGGGCGATGCGCTGTTGGTGGGTGCCTTCGGCGGTGAAGGTGACGAGTTTCTGTTCGGGGTCGTCGGCGAGTTGGAGGACGACGTGTTCTAACTCGAGGTCGCCGAGGACGGGGTGGTGCAGTCGTTTGGTCCCCGAGCTCAGCGCGACCACGTCGTGGCGCGGCCACCAGGCCCTGGCCTCGGCGCTGGCTGCTTGTAGTCGCTGGATGAGGGCTGCGAACTCCGGTTCGTCAGGACGCCTGTCCGCGGCGGCGCGGAACCGGGCGAGCAGCGCCGATGCCTCCGCTTCCCAGTCGATCAGGATCGTCCGCGCGGCCGGGGCGGTGAACATCCACCACAACATGTTGCGCTCCTGCGGGGGCAGCGCCGCCCAGTCGGTCCACAGCGCCCGGGCGGCCCGGTTGGCGGCCAGCACGTCGAAGCGTCGCCCCGTGACGTAGGTCGGGTGCGGGTCGAGGCGGTCGACGAGGGCGACAACCGCGGGGGCGAGGACCTCGCCGGAGTGATGACGGTTCGTCGTGACGTGGCCGTGGGCGAGTTCGTGCAGGTGGGCCCGTTCGGCGGGAGCGAGCCGCAGCGCCCGAGCCAGCGCGTCGAGGACCTGCCGCGAGGGATGCACGTCGCGGCCCTGCTCCAGGAACGTGTAGTAGGTAGTGGAGATCGCCGCGAGCTGGGCGACCTCTTCCCGCCGCAGGCCCCGGGTCCGGCGGCGGGCACCGGCGGACAGGCCGACATCGGCAGGTTGCAGCCGTTCCCGCCGAGAGCGCAGCAGGTCCGCGAGCTCTCGGGACCGGCTGACCGCTGCGTCCCCGGAGGGTGCGAGCGCGGCGGCCGAAGGGTCAACGACGGTCATCGTGGCACATCCAATACCAGTAACAGCAGGCTATGGATACCACCCTAAGCCCGGCCTAACGTCGGGTCCATGAAGACGAGAACCCTGGGCCAGCAAGGCCTTACCGTGTCCGCGCTCGGCCTGGGCTGCATGGGCCTATCCAGGCCTACGGCCCCGCCGACGACGAGGAGTCCATCGCGACCGTGCACCGCGCGATCGAGATCGGCGTCACCCTGCTCGACACTGCGATGAGCTACGGCGCCGGCCACAACGAGCAGCTGATCGGTCGGGCGATCACCGGCCGACGCGACCAGGTGGTACTGGCCAGCAAGGCCGGCATCATCCGCGACGAGCACGGCGTGCACGTCGACGCCCACCCCGCCCGCATCCGCGGCTACTGCGAGGCATCGCTAGCCCGGCTCGGCGTCGACCACCTCGACCTGTACTACCTGCACCGGGTCGACCCGGCCGTCCCGATCGAGGAATCGGTTGGCGCGATGGCCGAACTGGTTCACGAGGGCAAGGCCCGCTACTTGGGCCTGTCCGAGGCCAGTGTGGACGACCTGCAACGCGCCGTCGCCACCCACCCCATCACCGCTCTGCAGTCGGAGTGGTCGCTGTGGTGGCGGGAAATCGAAGACGACGTGGTCCCGGCCGCCCGGCGCCTGGGCGTCGGCCTGGTCCCCTACAGCCCACTCGGCCGCGGCTTCCTCACCGGCACCCTCACGGCGGCCCCCACGGACGGCTTCGGCACCGACGACCTGCGCCGCGGCGACCCGCGCTTCCACGGCGACAACGCGTACCGCAACCAGGCGATCCTCGCCGAGGTACAGGCCTTGGCTGCTGAACGGGGCGTGACAGCCGGGCAGCTCGCCCTGGCGTGGCTGCTGGCCCAAGGCGACGACGTCGTCCCCATCCCCGGCACCAAGCGGCGGGACCGGCTGGAAGAGAACGCTGCGGCCGCGGACGTCGACCTCACGCCCGCCGACCTCCACCGGCTGCACGCGGAGGCACCTCGGGACGCTTGGGCCGGCGACCGGCACTCCTTCGCCGCCCACCGAACCACCAGGAGGTCGGCATGACCGCCCCGAAGAACATCCTCACCCACACCGTCGACATCGCCGTCGACGACGGGACAACCATGCGCGGCTACGTCGCCCGCCCTACCGCACCCGGGCCGCATCCCGGCGTGGTGGTGGCCATGGAGCTGTTCGGGGTCAGCGCCCACGTCCGCAACGTCTGCGAGCAGCTGGCCGCCCTCGGGTTCGTCGCCCTGGCACCTGACCTGTATCACCGCACCGCAACCGGGGTGGAGCTGGCCGAAGACGCCGCCGGGCGCGAACGCGGGTTCCAACTGCTGCACCAGCAGACCCGCGAGCAGGTCCTACGCGACATCGCCGCGGCCATAGCCCGGCTGCACGCAGATGGCAGTGCGGCCGTCGGCATGGTCGGTCTCAGCGTCGGCGGTCACGTCGCCTACCTGGCCGCCACCGAATTCGACCTGCCCGCCGTCGCCGTCATCTACGGCGGCTGGCTGCCCACCAGCGACATCCCGATCGGCCGCCCCGAGTCGACGCTTACCCGCACCCCGCGGATCACCGGTCGCCTGCTCGTCCTGGTGGGCGAAGAAGACCAGGTCGTCCCGCCAGAACATCGACGCTACATTGCACAGGCGCTGCGCACGGCCGAGGTGCGCCACGAGATCATCGAATACCCCGGCGTGGCCCACGGGTTCCTCAGCGACCGCCGAGCCACCTACGACTCCGCAGCGGCCAACGACGCCTGGCTGCGCGTGCAGGACCTACTGACCGCTGAACTTTCGATCCGCTCAGACGAAGCCTCTTCCCCCTGAACGAGTGCCCGGTGACCCATCGTTCTACGGCACGATGACGACTCGGCTGGGGCGCCCCACGGGCCATGTGTCACGATCTTCCGGTGGCAGAACCCCTCGTGCTGCGAGCCGAGCACGCCGGAGAGCTATTGACCCTGCAACGGGCTGCGTACGTCACCGAAGCGCAGGTGCACCGCGACGTGGACTTCCACCAATGCGGCAGCCGCTGGCGGAGCTGGCCGCGGAGCTCGGTGACCACGAAGTGTCCGCCGCCGGCTGGCGAGACGAGGCCGGCCGCCTCGTGGCCGCCGTCCGTGTACGTGTGCGCCAGAGCGCACCGACCGTCGCGGAGCTAGGCCGGCTCACCGTCGTTCCTGACCGGCAGGGCCAAGGGCTCGGGAGCAGCCTGCTCACGGCCGTCGAGGGACAGCTGCCAGCCAGCGTGACCGAACTTCGGCTGTTTACCGGCGAGCACAGCGAGGGCAACCTGCGGCTGTACGAGCGGCTGGGCTACACCGAAACCCACCGGGAAGCCACACCCGCTGGCTACGCCCTCGTCCACTTCACCAAGTACCGCGGGTGGCAGCAGCCCGGATCGGCCTGACTCGGGCGACAAGCAAACATTCATAAGGGATCCGCATACGGCGCGTGTGCTGGATCAGCGCTGAGCAACGGCGCGTTCGATGTGTTCGACGGTGGCGCGGGGGTCGGGAACCTCGATGACGAGTCTCTGATAGGTGTCGTCGTCCAGTTCGATGACAACCGCCTTGGCGCTGTCGTGGACGTCCCAGAAGACGCGCTGACCGTCTTGGTGAAAGGTTCCGGCGACGATGACGCCGGGGACGTGTGCGCCGGGTCCGCGCAAGCCCTTGGGCTCATTTGCAATGCCCGGATCAACCGTGGCGCCACGGACGTGCGCGAGGGGGATGGTGAGCTGGCTCTTCAGTGCCCACAGCTTGTCCAATCCCTGGACGTGGACGATGAGTTCTCGGGCGTCGATGCTGATCGTGGCCATCAGTTCTCCTTCGCGGTGGTGCAGGGGTGTGAGTCTGGTTAGTCCAGGCCGTTGTGCAGTCGCTGATAGAGGCGCGCGCTTAGCAGGTCCAGTGCGCGCTCTGGCCGGCATGCACGCTCAGGTGGCGGCACTGGGTCTGTTTCGCCTTCGATGGCGTGCTCGAGATCGCTGAGTGCGCCGCGAACGATTTCGGCGACCTGCGCATCGACAGGCCCGCGCTCCAATGCGGCGACCAGGATGAGATCGAGGTCGCCGCTGTCGCGCAGCGCGCCGACGCCGCTGCCTCTCGCGGTGTGGGAACGGTTGATCGCGTCAGGCAGTCGTACCTAAACGTAGTGACGCAAGACGGCCAAGAACAAGCCGTGCTTGCTTCCGAACGCCCTGTAAAGACTGCCACGGTGCAATTTCAGCGCGTGCACGAGGTCATCGACCGAGGTGCCTTCGTAGCCACCTCGCACGAAGGCGTCGGCGGCAGCTTCGAGAATGGTCCGCTCGCTGAAGCCCCTTGGCCTACCCATCACCCGACCGTAGGTCCCGAAGAACGATCGGTCAAGAACGGTCAGTCAACAATAAGCGGCGGCTGTCATGCGAGCGCCACGTCATGCCCGATCACCGCGAGAACCCAAGGATCGTCATTCGGAGCTCTGGCTGATCGCCGCAAAGCGGTCGGTGGCGAGGACGACTTGGTCGCCGAGGTCGATGCTCGTGTGCCCGGCGGACGGGACGACAATGAGTTCGCTGGCAGGCCAGGCCTGCGACAGCAGCCAAGGGACTTCCAGGGGTCCGCCGAGGTCGAGCTGGCCGTGGATGAGGAAAGCGGGGACGTCGGCAAGCCGCTGCGCGCCAACTAGCAGCTGGTCCTCGCCGAGCCAGGCAGCATGCGCGAAGTAGTGGGTGACCAGGCGGGCGAAGCCGAGGCGAAACCGGGGGTCGGCGTAGCGCGGATTGGGCCGGCCGCCGCTCTCAAGGGAGACCAGCGCCTCTTCCCAGGCGCACCAGTCCCGTGCGGCGCGCTCCTGAACGGCCGGGTCGGGCGAGGCAAGCAGGCGGGCGTAACCGGCGGCCAGGTTGTCCCGCGAACCCTCAGGTAGCCCGTTGCGGAAGTCCTGCCACTGCCGGGGAAAGAACCTGCCGACGCCGCGAGTAATCCATTCGACGCCGCGGCGGTCGGTCATCGTCACGGCCTGCAGCACCATCTCTGACACCCGACCCGGATGGGTCTCAGCGTAGGCCAGCGCCAGGGTGGAGCCCCACGACAACCCGTACACCAGCCACCGGGCAATATAGAGGTGCTCGCGCAGCTGCTCCAGGTCAGCGACCAAGTGGCAGGTGGCGTTGACGGACAGGTCCGCATCCGGGTCGCTGGCGTGCGGCGTGCTGCGACCGGCTCCGCGCTGATCGACCAACACCATCCGGTACCTGGCCGGGTCGAACAGTTGCCGCATCCACGGCCCGCACCCCGAGCCTGGACCACCGTGCAGCACCACCGCCGGCTTCCCGGCCGGGTTCCCGCACTGCTCCCAGTACAGACGTTGTCCCTCACCGACATCAAGCATCCCGGAGGCGAACGGCTCAACCAGCGGAAAACGCCTAGCCATCAGCCGACCCTAGAACGACCCGCAGTCCAACCCACACAGGCAGCGCCAGAGGCGCTCGCTCGAGCGTGGAAGAAGCTTCACCAGAGCCAGCACGTCGTTGAGCGTGGCGCGACGAAGTTCGACCGCGGAGGAGGCCAGCACGAGCGTCACCAGTGGAGTGCTCACACCAGCAGTCTGCCGTCTCCCGCGTCCCAGCTGTGGATCGTCAGCGGGACGCTGGCTGCAGGAACTCCAGCCGGTTGCCGAAGGGGTCGTGGGCGTAGACCCGGCGGAAGCCTGGGAAGTCCTCGTCCCACGTCACAGCCTGGCCGCTCGCGGCGAGGCGGCGGACGACCTCGTCAAGATCGCTCACGAGGATGCCCGGGTGGCCCTTGCGGGCGGGTCGGAACTCGTCCTCGACGCCCAGGTGCAGCTCGACATCACCAGCCCTGAACCAGGCGCCCCCGCGGGCTGCGAGCACTGGCGGCTTGTCGACCTCAGCCAGTCCGAGGACTCCCGCGTAGAAGGCGCGCGCCGGTGCCTCGCGCCCACGCGGCATCGCCAGCTGCATGTGGTGCAGGCGCTCGAACATCCCTGGCTCCTTCGACCTCCTGACCGTACGCGGATGCAGAGGGCTTCCTGCCCGGTCGACGATCCCTCTACCGGGAAACGGAGGCCCGTCTCCGGGTGTCGGACGCACTGACATGCCCATGAGCGGGTCGTGTTGTGGACGCCCCTTAGGTCGCGCCTCGGCCTCGGTAGCCTCGGCGGGTGGACTTTCGACTCGAGGCCGCCCCGGTGGTGGCCGAACTGGCTCAGGCCGTCTCTGGGCTCGTGGCCGGTCTCTACGTCAGCGGCTCCCTGGCCACGGGTGACTATCGTCCCTGGGTGAGCGACATCGACGGGGTGGCATTACTTGAGACGGCCCCCAAGCCCGGCGCTCGGGCTGAGTTGACCGAGGTCCATCAACGCCTGGCCCGCCGATCCGAGCACGCAGACGCACTGCACTGTGCCTACGTGCCGATGAACGACGTCGCGGATGTAACACGCAAGCACTGGACGTGGGCCTTCGGCGAGCTCTTCCGTCGCCCGCTGGGCAGGATCGCGCGTGCTGAGTTGTTGGCTGAACCGATCGTCGTCTTCGGCCCGCTTCCGGCATCTTGGCTCCCACCGATGGGGAGCGGGGAACTGCGCGACGCCGCCCGAGCCGAGTTGGCCGGCTATTGGAGGCGAGCGTTGCGCAAGCGAGCCATCTGGCTCCAGGACGTCTACGTCGATCTCGGCCTCACCGTGTGGGCCCGCGCTGACGCCACGATCAGCGATGGTGTCCTGATCACGAAGACCGAAG
>JAABUT010003967.1_pt1 | contig 12170 bp, 9 predicted proteins | sample 5559281 | NCBI WGS metagenome assembly JAABUT01 (sample SAMN10711880, study PRJNA513359) | rock metagenome | isolation source: Antarctica rocks | place: Antarctica: Victoria Land, Ricker Hills nord | collected 2016-01-04
TGTCCAGCGTCGCGAAGGACGAACTCGCCACCGCGAAGAAGCCCACGAGGCAGAGCAGGGTCGCGAACGGCGCGATGTTGCGCATCTGGTTCCGCAGCAGTGCGGCGCCTCGGGACGGGGCGGCGGCGGCCGAAAGCGGGACCGTCATGACGCGTCTGCCTGTCTCATGTGGTCCGGTTCCTCTGGGTCTCTGGCGCCATCGAGGTCGATCAGGCTGCTTCGAGCAGCCGCTCCTTGGTGATGCTGCCGTCCGCGAACTCGCGGACGAGGCTCCCCTTGCGCATCACCAGGATGCGATCGGCGAGCGAGAGCACGGTCTCGGGTTCGGTCGACAGCACCACCACGGCCATGCCTTCACTCCGCAGACGGCGCAGGATGCGAACGACGTCATCCTTGGCGCCGACGTCCATGCCACGCGTCGGCTCGCTCAGGATCAACACGTCGGGGGCGAAATGCAGCCATTTGGCGATCGCGACCTTCTGCTGGTTGCCGCCCGACAGAGCGCCGAGCCGCCCCTCGACGTGGCCCGGGCGAATCCCGAGCGCTTCGACCTGTCGGCGCGCCAGCGCGCGCTCGCGGTTCGGCTTGAGCCAGAGGGGCGCGATGCGGGCGAGGCTCGCGATCGACATGTTCTTGTAGAGCGGCGCGTCGGAGAACAGCATGGAGCGCCGACTCTCGGGCACGAAGGCGATACCGGCGCGATGCGCCGCCGCCGTGTCGGGCAGGCGCACCGGCCGCCCGCCCACCTCCAGGCTCCCGCTCTCGGGCTTGATCTTGCCGAACAAGGCGCGCGCGAGCTCGATCTGTCCGCAGCCCATGAAGCCGTAGATCCCGAGGATCTCGCCCGCACGGATGTCGAGTGACACGTTCCGGAACACGCGTCCGAGGGTGAGCCCTCGAGTCCGCATGGCGACGGGTGCGCCCGCTTGTCCCGCGAGCGCGATCTCGCCGGCGTAGCTGACCTCGAGCTCATCATGGCCGGCGCCGATCATCTGCTCGATGAGCCAGCCCTTGTCGACCGCCCCGGCCGGGCGCGCGGCGACATTCCTGCCGTTGCGGAACACCGTCACGCTGTCCGAGACCCGCAGGATGTCGTCGAGGAAATGCGAGATGAAGACGATGCTGCGTCCCGCGGCGCGCAGCCGCCGCAGGACGTCGAACAACAGTTCGACCTCGGGCGGCGACAGGGCGGAGGTCGGCTCGTCGAGAATAATGATCCGGGCGCCCGAGAAAACCACGCGGGCGATCTCGATCAGCTGTTGCAGGCCGATCGGCAGAGCGCCGATCCGCTGGCGTGGGTCGATGTCGAGGCCGAGGTCGGCAAGTTGCCGCCGTGCCTCCTGCCGCATCCGCCGCCAGGCGAGGATTCCGCCCGTGCCGGTCGGCTGGTGACCGAGGAACACGTTCTCGGCCACCGAGAGGTCGGGCACGGTCGAGAGTTCCTGGTGCACCATGCCGATCCCGGCCCCCAGGCTGTCGCGCGGGGACCGGAAGCGGACTTGGCGGCCATCCACCATGAAGGTGCCGGCCGTCGGCTGGTGCACGCCGGCGATGATCTTCATCAGCGTCGACTTGCCGGCGCCGTTCTCGCCGACGAGGCCGTGGATCTCACCCGAGCGCAGGGTGAAGTCGACGCCCCGCAGTGCCTGGACGCCGCCGAAGCTCTTGGCGATGCCGTGCATCGTGATGGCGGGAGGCGACCCAGCGGGCTCCGGTTCCATGCCGTCTCCGTTCGACTGCGGGATGCGACGGGCTCAGATCAGGTAGTGTGCTTCCATCCATTGCAGGCCGGGCGCATTGGCCTTGGTGACGACGGGCCCGTCGGTGACGATGCTCTTGGGGATGCCGCCGTCAGCCGTCTCGCCGCTGGTCACGGCCGCGACACCGGCCACGATGGCGCCGCCGTGAATGCGGCCGGACGGATTGCGCACGGTCGCATGCATGCGGCCCTCGACGACGGCCTGGAGCGCCGGCGGCATCGCATCGCAACCCCCGAGCAGAATATTCGTACGGTTGTGCGCCTTCATGACGTTGTAGGCCGCGAGCGCCATGTCGTCGTTATGGAAATAGGCGGCATCGATCTGCGGATATTTGGTCAGGTAGGTTTCCCACAGGCGCGCGGTCTTGGACACGTCCCAGTCGGCCGGCTGCGTGTCGAGCACCTCCATTCCGGGGTTCGACTTCATGACCTCGTTGAAGCCCTTGGCCCGACCCTGCGCGCCGGTGTGGCCGAGCGCGCCCTGGGTCATGATGATCTTGCCCTTGCCTCCCAGCGCCGCCACCAGCGCCTGGGTGACGGACGAGCCCATGAAGATATTGTCGGGCGCGAGGAAGCTATGGACCTTGATGCTCTCCAGAGGAGCGATCAGCGTGTCCATGTCGATGACCGGGGTGCCGGCCTCGATCATCTTGTTCACCGGCTGGGTGAGCGTGCCGATGCCAAAGGCCTGAATGGCGACGAAATCCCACTTCTGCGACGCCATGTTGTCGATCGCGGCGCGCTGCTTCACGGCGTCGAGTTCGCCGTCGAACCAGGTCACCTCGACGTTGAACAGCTTGCCCCACCACTCGGCTGCCTGCTTGCCCTGGGCACACCAGGTCGCCTGCAGGCCGGCATTGGAGAAGGCGGCCTTGAGCGGCTTCGCCGAACGGTCCACCGCCTTGGCGGCTTCCGCCGCGATGGCGGGGTCGTAACCGGCACCGGCCAGCATCGCGGCGCCGGCGCTCAGCACGGCCCCGCGCATGAAGTTGCGGCGCGGCAGCGCGCCATCTTCCCGATCCACCATGGCATCCTCCCATGCGGGCCCTGTGCTCTCCGGCCAGCGCCTCACCGTCATCAGTTAAGGACAAGCCCGGCGCGGGCGCAACGGGGAAGATCGGCGATCGACACATGCGGTGGATGGAGCGTGGATAGGTGCGGTGGACCGGCCCGCCCCGAACGCAGCGCACCACGGCGAAGTTTCCGACCCGATGCAGTACCCATGTCGAGTACGGGACGCGAAATCTTGGCCCAATCACAGGCATCTTGCTGCGCTGCAGCAACGACGGTCTTCAGGCAGTAACGAGGGCCGAGACCATTGACAGCTCAAGCTGCGCCTCGCTATCGGTGAGGCAATGAACAGCTGTTCACAACAGGGAGGACGGCGTGGACCTCGGACTGTGCAACAAGGTCGCCGTGATCACCGGCGGCAGTGTCGGCATCGGGCTCGCCGTGGCGCGCGCGAGCACGCGCCCATCAAGCGCTTCGGCTCGCCGGAGGAACTGGCCAATTTCTTCGTTTCCCTGTGTTCGGAGAAAGCCAGCTATTCCGTCGGGTCGACTTATGACGTCGACGGCGGCATGCTGAAATCCTTGTAGGGGAATGGAGTTAGGCCCGGCCCGACACGGGCCGGCGGGAAGACGCCGACGTATCGAACATCCGCGCTCCATCACCCTGGCCGGGATCGCGGGCTACAACGGGCCGTGGGAGGAACTCATGACAACGTTCAAGCGCGCGCTGATGGGCGCGGTCTTCGCATTCTCCATCGCGGCCCCGTTCACACCCGCGTCGGCCAAGGATCTGACCATCCTGACCTCGGTGCCGGGCCTCAACTTTCCCTTTTTCGTCCACATGCTGAGCGCCATGAAAGGAGAGGCCGCGAAACTCGGCGTGACGGCGGTCGAATCCGACGGCCAGAACAACGCCCCCAAGCAGACGGCCGACGTGGAAGCCGCCGCCACCAAGGGGGTGGACGGCATCGTGATCTCCCCGATCGACGTCAGTGCCATGGCGCCCGCCCTGTCCGAAGCCGTGGACGCCAACATCCCTGTCGTCACCATCGATCGGCGCGTGACCGGAGTGAAGGGCATCCTGGCCCATGTCGGTGCCGACAACGTGAAAGGCGGCGAGGCGCAGGGCCAGTGGGTGATGGATAGTTTTCCCAGCGGGGCCGCCATCATCAACCTGCAGGGCCAGCCCGGCGCCAGCCCGGCGATCGACCGCAACAAGGGCGTGCACAACGTGCTCGACCAGCACAAGGACAAGTACAGGTTCGTCGCCGAGCAGACCGCCAACTTCGCCCGCGACCAAGGCCTGTCGGTGACCGAAGGCCTGCTCGCCTCCGAAGCGACTCCGCCCGATGTGATCGTCGCCGCCAATGACGACATGGCCCTGGGGGCGCTGGAAGCCGTCAAGGGCCGCAACATGCAAGGCAAGATCAAGGTGATCGGCTTCGACGCCTTGCCGGAAGCCCTCGGCAGCATCCGCGACGGTGGCTTGGCCGGAACGGTGGAACAATTCCCCGGCCAGCAAAGCAGCAAGGCGGTCGATATCCTCATCGACTACCTGAAGACGAAGCAGAAGCCCGCTGCCGATCTCGTTCTCCTGACACCGATCGTCATCACCAAGGCCAACCTCGACAAGTCGGAGCGCCTGAACGAGGTCAAGTGAAGCGGGCGGCGGCGTGGACGTGCGCCGCGCCGCTCCGCGAGGCCGGGCCACCCCGGAGATCGCCGCCGTGCCCGTCGCGGTGACGATCCACGTCGCGCAGCGGATCCGACGCCCCATCATCTGTCGAGCCTGCCGTGCCTGACGCCTCGTCGCCCCTCCTGCGCATGACCGGGATCACCAAGCGCTTCCCCGGCGTGCTCGCGCTCAATGACGTCAGCCTCGACGTCTTGCCGGGCGAGGTCCTGGGGCTCCTCGGCGAGAACGGGGCGGGAAAGTCGACGCTGCTCAAAATCCTGTCGGGCGCGCAGGCCCCCGACGCCGGCAGCATCGCACTCGATGGCGAGGAACTGCGTTTTGCCGCCCCCTACGAGGCCCAGGCACGGGGCATCGTCACGATCTACCAGGAATTCAACCTGATCCCGACCCTGAGTGTCGCGGAAAACCTCATGATCGGACGGGAGCGCGGCCGGGCCGGCGTCATCCACTGGCCCGCCACGATGCGGGCCGCGCGGGAGGCGCTCGACCGCTTGGGACTGCCGATCGATCCGCGACGTCTCGTGCGCGACCTCAGTGTCGCCGACCAGCAGATGGTCGAGATCGCCCGTGCCCTGTCGATCGAGGCCCGCCTTATCGTCATGGACGAGCCGACCGCCGCATTGAGCGCGGCCGAAGTCACGCGCCTGCTCGACCTCGTTCGGACCCTCAGGGGCCAGGGTATCGGGGTGATCTACGTCACGCACCGGCTGGACGAGGTGATCGCCCTCTGCGACTGGGCCACGGTGCTGCGGGACGGGCGGCTCGTCGGTACGGTCGATGTCGCCTCGATCGCGGTCGACGATCTGATCCGCATGATGGTGGGCCGCGATCTCGGGGTTTTCGCTCCCATCCAGGGCGGTGCCGCTCAGCCCGGCCCGCCCGCCTTGCGGGTCGAGGGACTCGGAACCAAGATGGCGGCGTCCGACCCTCACGCAACCGTCGTGCACGATGTCTCGCTGTATCTCCGGCGGGGCGAGATCCTGGGGATCGCGGGCCTCGTCGGCGCAGGGCGCACTGAACTCGCCCGTGCGATCTTCGGCGCCGACCCGGTCTCGAGCGGTCGCGTTTTCGTGAATGGGACGCCGGTCGCGATCGGCTCGCCGGCCGATGCCATCGCGCTCGGGATCGGGCTCGTGCCGGAAGATCGCAAGCAACAGGCCCTGTTCCTGTCGCTCGCGATTCGCAACAACCTCGCCGTGGCCGCCATGGGCCGCCTGTCGGCGGCTCTCGGCTACGTGTCGGATGCCTGGGAGCGCGGGCTCGTCGAGGACTACCGCTCCGCGCTCGGCATCCGCATGGCGAGCCCCGACCAATCCATCGCCAATCTGTCGGGCGGCAACCAGCAGAAGGTCGTGCTGGCGCGTTGGCTCGCCCTCAAACCGAAGATCCTGATCGTCGACGAGCCGACGCGCGGCATCGACGTGGCGGCCAAGGCCGAAGTCCATCAATTGCTCGGGCGCCTGGCCCGCGAGGGGATTGCCGTGATGGTGATATCGTCCGAACTGCCCGAGGTCCTCGCCTTGAGCGACCGGATCCTGACATTGTGCGAGGGCCGCCTCACGGGCGAGGTGATGCGCGCGGACGCGTCCGAGGAGCAGCTGATGCGCCTCATGACCGCACGCGGTGGCGCAGCCGCGGCCGCCTGAGGATCTCCCGATGAGCGTCGATCCCATCTCACGCACCGTGAAAGCCGTGCCTGCCGAACCCGGGCTCGACCTCTTCGGTTTTCTCGCCCGCTTCGCGCCCGTGATCTTCCTGGCCGTGTTGATGGCCGGCTTCGCGGTCGCCGAGCCGCGGTTCCTGTCGACCATCAACCTGCTCAACGTCTTGCGACAGGTGTCGATTTCCGGCCTCCTCGCGACCGGCATGACCTTCGTGATCCTGACGGCGGGTATCGACCTTTCGGTCGGTTCGCTGCTGGCCCTGTGCGGTCTGGCGGCCGCCATCGTGGCCAAGGGAAGTCCGACCGGCAATTTCGCGCTCGGCGCCGGTGGCACGGCCGGCTATGGCTGGTTCGCGGCATTGGCGGCGGCGGTCGCGGTCGGCCTGCTCGGCGGCGCCATACAGGGAACCGCCATCACCAAGGCGAAGGTTCCCCCATTCGTCGTGACGCTGGGCGGCATGTCGGTGTTCCGCGGCGCAGCGCTGTTCGTGTCGGGCGGCGGGCCGATCAGCGGTTTCGACGAAGGCTTCAGGTTTTGGGGGCAGGGCAGAGTGCTCGGCGTGCCCACGCCCGTGCTGATCTTCCTGGGCTTCGCGGTTCTGGCCCATCTGGTGCTGCGCTATACCCGCTTCGGGCGGCAGATCTACGCTGTGGGCGGCAACCCGGAGGCCGCGAGGCTGTCGGGACTGAAGGTGCCGAGGATCCTGCTCAGCGTCTACCTCATCATGGGCTTCTTCGCGGGGCTCGGCGGCTTCGTGCTGGCGGCCCGTCTCAACTCGGCCGAGGCGGTGGCGGGCATCGGCTACGAACTGACTGTGATCGCCTCGGTCGTGATTGGCGGCACCAGCCTGTTCGGCGGGATCGGAACGATTTTCGGCACGGTCATCGGTACCGTGCTGATCGGCGTCCTGTTGAACGGCCTCGTGCTGCTCAACGTGTCGTCCTACATCCAGCAGATCATCATCGGGCTGATCATCGTGCTGGCCGTGGCCTTCGACACCTTCGCCAAGTCACGTCGAAGGCGGGCTTGATCGTCGATCGTGGGCAGACACCCTATCGGCATCTCATGAATGACCACTCCAGTGCTGGAGCGCTCGAAGCGTCCCGTTCTCCCAGCCTCGCCAGAAGGCCACCGCAGGCGGCCGCTCGCGGCGCCTCGTCGGAGGCCCTTGGCGGAAGGGGTGGGATTCGAACCCACGGTGGGCTTGCACCCACGGCGGTTTTCAAGACCGCTGCCTTAAACCACTCGGCCACCCTTCCAAGCTGGGCATCCACAAACACTTGGCCCTGCGCCGGCGACACGGGCTTGGAGTTCCCGTCCCAACGTCGTACCAATCCCAGGTAGCTTTCTGAACTCCGAGGTCGGCACGATGGCTACGCATACGCGGAAGAAGGAGCGGTTACTACCGGGTTTATGCGCATGGAGGTCCGGAGCCTCCGCGTTCAGATCCTCATCACCGGCCACAAGCCGATGGTTCGCACCTTCCGGTCTTCGAGAAAACCGTCTACGCCCGACGTAGGCGGCTGGACGAGGCGCAATCCTGGACCGTCGACATCGTGACGCCCTTCTTCTCGGCACTGCCGGCCTCCGCATCAACCAGGGCGCCTATACGTCGGAGGTGATGCGGGCCGGCATGCTGCGAAACCACGTTGCTTCGAGAACTGAAGTCGACATGGAGCCATCGGTCGGGCTCACCGACGGTTTCTAGGCCATCTGCAGGAACGTGCATTGTCGCGGCGCCTTGTCGGGCCGCCATCGCACCAGCTTGGTGCCGTGGCGAAAGCGGTCGCCCGTGACGTGATCGAAGCGCACTTCGACGACGAGTTCGGGACGCAGCGGTTCCCAGGCGCCGCTCCGTTCCGTGCTCCACCGGCTCGGGCCCCCCGGAGCCTTCCCCGTGAAGCCGGGCGCCTCGCGTAGGCGCTCGAGGCGCTGCGTGAGGGCGTCGCGTTCCTCGTTCCTGATCGTCGAGGTGTACCCGACGTGGTTCAGCCGGCCCTCGTCATCGTAGAGGCCGAGCAGCAGCGAGCCGACTTTCCGACTGTCGCTTTCGTAGCGAAAGCCGCCGACCACGCAATCCGCGGTTCGCAGGCGCTTCACTTTGACCATGGCGCGCTCTCCCGGCCAGTAGGGATCATCCAGCCGCTTGGCAACCACGCCATCGGTTGCACCATGACCGGCCGCGCCGAGCCATCGCTCACCCTGCGCGCGCTCGCGAGTGCAGGGTGATAGGATCAACCGCCCGGGGATCGCGACGGCTTCGGCGAAAGCCTCGAGCGCGCTTCTTCGGGCGTGCAAGGGCTGTTCGGTCCAACGGCTGCCATCCGGCATCATCAGCATGTCGAACAGGATGAGCCGAGCCGGCGTCTCGACCGACAGTTTCCGAATGCGGCTTTCGGCCGGATGGAGCCGGGCCTGCAGCGCGTCGAAGGAGAGGCGACCGTCGATCTCGATCGCAAGTTCGCCGTCCACCACGAAGCGCTCCGCCCGCACTTCTCGCAGCAGCGAAAGCATCTCCGGGAAGTAACGGCCGAGCGGTTTGCCCGACTTCGCTCTCAGCTCGACCTTATCGCCGGCCTTGAAGGCCAAGCATCGGAACCCGTCCCACTTCGGCTCATATTGCCACCGACCGTCGTCCTCAGATAGCGCATCGGCAGAGCGCGCCTCCATCGGCTCTGTATCGAGCGGAATGCCGAAGACTGGGTCCACGCCGACCGCGGCATGCTCCGGCTTGGTCGCCCCGGCCTCGCGCCGCACCTTTCGGGACACCGCATCCTCTCCCATCGGGCGCGCAGCCATCGGGACTCACGCGACCATCTTGGTTGCCGAGCCGCGCCATCACCTCCTCCAGCGCCCGCTCCCGCCTCGCGACAGTCCGCCCAGGCCTCACTCTTCGACCAACGGCGGGCTTCCATGACACGTTCGCCCAAGTCTACTCATCGCAGCGCGCCGGCCTTAGTCTTGGGAGTACCTTGAGCGATTTGGTCGAGCGTACCCGTACTCGCCATCATCGTCCAGAAGCCGAAGAGAATGTGGCCACGGTAGGGTTGACCTTGCCCTAGGCCGGACAGAGAAGGTCGGGCGAGCTTACTGCAGCTGAGCCTGAGCAGACTCATGGGCCGATCGTGCGGGATTTCGGCCGTGCGGTATCGTTTACCCCGTCGAGATCGGGTGCGCGGCCGTAGCTCATGTTGCGCATCTGCAGGAGCACACGCTCCATCTCGTCGTCCGGCAGCACGGGTGGTTCGCCCAGCACCAGTGCCTGGACGTAGAGCCGCGACAGCGTCTCGACCTCGACCGCGAGGGCCAGCGCGGCCGTCAGCGTCTTGCCGAGCGAGATCTGCCCATGCTGCCCGAGCAGGCAGGCGAGCCGGTCGTCGAGCGCAGCGAGGGCATTATCCGACAGAGCCTGGGTGCCGTAGGTCGCGTAGGCGGCACAGCGGATCGTCGTGCCGCCCGCCACAGCGGTCATGTAGTGGAAGCTCGGGATCGCTTTGTGGTGGCAGGCCAGCGTGGTGGCGTAGACCGAGTGGCAGTGCAGCACGACGTCGATGTCGCGCCGGGCCTGCAGGATATCGCGGTGGAAGCGCCACTCGGAGGATGGCCGGCGACGGCCGTCGTAGGTCCCGTCGAAATCCATCCGCACGAGGTCGTCCGGCTCCGTGAGGTCGTACGGCAGCGAGGTCGGCGTGATCAGGAAGCCGTCGCGGCTGCGCACCGACAGGTTGCCGGCGGTCCCCTGGTTGATCCCGGTCGCATTCATGCGGCGGCACGTCTCCACCATCTCGCGGCGAAGTTCGGCGTCGTCTTCTGTCGTCACGGCAATCTCCTCGATGTGGCCAGTTCGAGCCAGGCGTCGCGATAGGCGAGGAGGCCCGGGAATTCGAGAGGGGGCGGGGGTTGAAGTGAGAGAAGCGCGGCACCTTTGCGCCGCTCGTGGAAGGCCAGAAGGGCGCAGCCGGTCGCTGTGCCGTATTGCTCGCGGTTGATCAGCACGCGCCGGCCGCGGTTCAGGGCAGCGACCAGCGCGCCGAACAGCGGGTCGCGCACGAAGGGACCGTCGAGCACCACGGTCGCGCCCGCGAGGCCCGCGAGGCATCGGTCCGTCAGCAGGGCGGCGTAGAGCACCGCCAGGCTGAGCCGATGGTGGTCGTCCTGGGCCAGCGGGCCTTCGACGAACCCGCTGCGGGCTCGGCCGGGGAAGAGGCCGTCGTCGTCCCCGAAGGCCGGCAACGCGCGGGTATTGCTTGCGACGATGCCGGCCAGGGCCTCCGCGGAGGCGAGGCCGCTCCGGCCCCCCGCGACCGCACCGAACTCGCGTCCGCCCATGGTCAGCACGCAGGGCACGGGACGCCCGAAGGCGTCGGCGTTGCAGCAGAATCCTGGCCGCTCGTGGTCGAAGTCCGCCCGCGGGTCGTCGCCCAGGGCCACCACCCAGGTTCCCGTGGACACCAACACGAAGTCCGCGAGGCCGGCCACCTGATGGCGATAGAAGCTCGCCGACGAATCGTGGATGCCGTTGATCACGCGGACTTTGCGGCCGAGCCCGGTTCGCTGCACCATCTCGGGTCGGAGGGGGCCGAGCGTCGTCCACGCCGGCATCACGGGCGGCAGCAGCCTCGCCCAGCCCCGGTCGACCGCGAGGCGGGTCGGGCGGCCGTCGGCGGCGCTCCACAGGTGCGATTGCGCCCCGAGGCTGGTCACTTCCGATGCCGCCACGCCCGACAAGCGCCACGACCAGTATTGCGGCAGCGCGAGGAAATGACGCGCCGTCGCGAAGGCGTCAGGCCAGCCTGTCTCGAGCCACAACATCTGCCGCGCCAGATGGGCGGCGCCCAACATCACCGGACTGCCGCGGTCGCGGAACGGACCCACTTCGGAGCGGTAGCGAACCTCCACCGAGGGCGGGATCGCCTGCTCGTAATCGATCATGGGCATGGCGGGGCCATCCTCGCCCACCAGGACGCCCCCGGAGCCGTGTCCCGTGGCCACCACGGCCTCGATGTCGTGGCGGGTCGCGAGGTCGGCCAGACCGGCGACGAACCAGTCTTCGAGCCGGTCGAGGTCGTGATGCGGGTAGGGCGGCCCTGGAGAGACCGGGTTCGTCACCGACAGGGTTTCGAGCAGGCGCCCGTCCGGATCGGCCACCGTCAGCTTGACGTTGGTCTTGCCGATATCGAAGACCGCGACCGCGCTCATCCCGTCCTGCCCTTGCCGGTACGCCAAGGGTGCATATAGGGCCACACCGTCTGAGCCGTCACGACGCCGATCAGGGTCAAACCCCAGATGGCCGTGGTGAGGTAGGGGCTGAGGCCGTACTGGTTGAAGCCGGATGAGATCACCTGGAGGATTGCCAGGGCCAGCATCAGGCCGGATACGCGACCGAAGCCGCCGAAGGGGTCGACCCCACCCAGCACCGCCGCCAAGATCGTGACGAGCAGGTAGGATTGTGCGTAATCGGCACTGGCGGAGTTGAAGGTCGCCAGCATCACGGAGGCCGCGGCGAAGCACAAGACGCTCGACAAGATGTAGACTCCGACAAGCACGCGCCGGGTGTCGACCGCCGAATAGCGGGTTGCCTCCAGATTCGAGCCGATCATGGCGCAGCTGACGCCGAAGGGCGTCCGCCGCAGCACGAGGCCGACCACGGTGCCGACGGCGATCAGCAGCAGGAAGGGCAGGGGAAGGCCTAGCAGCGACGTATTCCCGGCTCTCGCATAGACGGACGGCAGCCCGGAGATCGCCTGGCCATGCGTCAGATAGATGCTGATGCCGTCGATCAGCGACTTCGTCCCGAGCGTGACCAAAATGGGGTGGACGCCCGTATATGCCACCAGCGCGCCGGTCGCGAGGCCGATGACGATCGACAGGGCGAGGCCGGCCAGCAGCGCCAGCATGACGACCAAGGTCACGTTGCCGGGCGCCGCGTCGGGCGCGAGGGCGCCACGCATGATCCAAGCGGTCAGCAGTGCGCATTGGTTGGTGGTGGCGATGATGGCGAGGTTCAGGCCGCCGGTGATGAGCGGCACCACCATGGCGAG